>JADMIO012752709.1_pt1 | contig 118936 bp, 110 predicted proteins | sample 8958161 | NCBI WGS metagenome assembly JADMIO01 (sample SAMN16585339, study PRJNA669376) | soil metagenome | isolation source: Crop rotation soil | place: USA: Cullars Rotation, Alabama | collected 2011 | reverse complement strand
CTTTCCCCAGCACATACGACATTAATCGTGCCGATACCCAGGTTAGGCGCGCTGTCAATAACTATGACATCATAGTCATGAGCAACAGTTTCAATGGCCAGTCGGAGCATCAGGTGTGGATCGGTGGGCAGTTTACCTTCATCAAATTTGCCCATTAACTCAGTTTCAATACGGTGCAGAGCCAGACAGGAAGGAATAATGTCAAGCCCCGGCCAGCAAGTGGGCTTTATTGCATAAGTGACATCGTCCTTTTCCCCAAGATAGAAAGGCAGGAGAGTGTCTTCTGCATGAATATGAAGATCTGGTACCCATCCGTGATACATTGAGGCTGTTCCCTGGGGGTCGTTACCTTCCACGAGCAAAACACGTAGCCCCTTCAGAGCCAGATCCTGAGCAAGATGAACAGAAACTGAGGTTTTGTAAACGCCTCCTTTATGGGCAGCAACCCCGATCACCGGTGGAAATACGTCTTCAGCACGTCGCAATCGCGTACCAAACACATCACGCATATGATTAATTTGTTCAATTGTATAACCAACACGTTGCTCAACCCGTCCTCGAATTTCCATATCCGGGTGCGGTAGTCGCCCTGCTTTCTCGGCATCTCTGATAGCCTGAGAAGAAACCCCAACTAAATCCGCTGCTTCACCTATTCTCCAGCGCCGGGTTATTTTCCTCGCTTCCGGGCTGTCATCATTAAACTGTGCAATGGCGATAGCCTTCGTCATTTCATGACCAGCGTTTATGCACTGGTTAAGTGTTTCCATGAGTTTCATTCTGAACATCCTTTAATCATTGCTTTGCGTTTTTTTATTAAATCTTGCAATTTACTGCAAAGCAACAACAAAATCGCAAAGTCATCAAAAAACCGCAAAGTTGTTTAAAATAAGAGCAACACTACAAAAGGAGATAAGAAGAGCACATACCTCAGTCACTTATTATCACTAGCGCTCGCCGCAGCCGTGTAACCGAGCATAGCGAGCGAACTGGCGAGGAAGCAAAGAAGAACTGTTCTGTCAGATAGCTCTTACGCTCAGCGCAAGAAGAAATATCCACCGTGGGAAAAACTCCAGGTAGAGGTACACACGCGGATAGCCAATTCAGAGTAATAAACTGTGATAATCAACCCTCATCAATGATGACGAACTAACCCCCGATATCAAGTCACATGACGAAGGGAAAGAGAAGGAAATCAACTGTGACAAACTGCCCTCAAATTTGGCTTCCTTAAAAATTACAGTTCAAAAAGTATGAGAAAATCCATGCAGGCTGAAGGAAACAGCAAAACTGTGACAAATTACCCTCAGTAGGTCAGAACAAATGTGACGAACCACCCTCAAATCTGTGACAGATAACCCTCAGACTATCCTGTCGTCATGGAAGTGATATCGCGGAAGGAAAATACGATATGAGTCGTCTGGCGGCCTTTCTTTTTCTCAATGTATGAGAGGCGCATTGGAGTTCTGCTGTTGATCTCATTAACACAGACCTGCAGGAAGCGGCGGCGGAAGTCAGGCATACGCTGGTAACTTTGAGGCAGCTGGTAACGCTCTATGATCCAGTCGATTTTCAGAGAGACGATGCCTGAGCCATCCGGCTTACGATACTGACACAGGGATTCGTATAAACGCATGGCATACGGATTGGTGATTTCTTTTGTTTCACTAAGCCGAAACTGCGTAAACCGGTTCTGTAACCCGATAAAGAAGGGAATGAGATATGGGTTGATATGTACACTGTAAAGCCCTCTGGATGGACTGTGCGCACGTTTGATAAACCAAGGAAAAGATTCATAGCCTTTTTCATCGCCGGCATCCTCTTCAGGGCGATAAAAAACCACTTCCTTCCCCGCGAAACTCTTCAATGCCTGCCGTATATCCTTACTGGCTTCCGCAGAGGTCAATCCGAATATTTCAGCATATTTAGCAACATGGATCTCGCAGATACCGTCATGTTCCTGTAGGGTGCCATCAGATTTTCTGATCTGGTCAACGAACAGATACAGCATACGTTTTTGATCCCGGGAGAGACTATATGCCGCCTCAGTGAGGTCGTTTGACTGGACGATTCGCGGGCTATTTTTACGTTTCTTGTGATTGATAACCGCTGTTTCCGCCATGACAGATCCATGTGAAGTGTGACAAGTTTTTAGATTGTCACACTAAATAAAAAAGAGTCAATAAGCAGGGATAACTTTGTGAAAAAACAGCTTCTTCTGAGGGCAATTTGTCACAGGGTTAAGGGCAATTTGTCACAGACAGGACTGTCATTTGAGGGTGATTTGTCACACTGAAAGGGCAATTTGTCACAACACCTTCTCTAGAACCAGCATGGATAAAGGCCTACAAGGCGCTCTAAAAAAGAAGATCTAAAAACTATAAAAAAAATAATTATAAAAATATCCCCGTGGATAAGTGGATAACCCCAAGGGAAGTTTTTTCAGGCATCGTGTGTAAGCAGAATATATAAGTGCTGTTCCCTGGTGCTTCCTCGCTCACTCGACCGGGAGGGTTCGAGAAGGGGGGGCACCCCCCTTCGGCGTGCGCGGTCACGCGCACAGGGCGCAGCCCTGGTTAAAAACAAGGTTTATAAATATTGGTTTAAAAGCAGGTTAAAAGACAGGTTAGCGGTGGCCGAAAAACGGGCGGAAACCCTTGCAAATGCTGGATTTTCTGCCTGTGGACAGCCCCTCAAATGTCAATAGGTGCGCCCCTCATCTGTCAGCACTCTGCCCCTCAAGTGTCAAGGATCGCGCCCCTCATCTGTCAGTAGTCGCGCCCCTCAAGTGTCAATACCGCAGGGCACTTATCCCCAGGCTTGTCCACATCATCTGTGGGAAACTCGCGTAAAATCAGGCGTTTTCGCCGATTTGCGAGGCTGGCCAGCTCCACGTCGCCGGCCGAAATCGAGCCTGCCCCTCATCTGTCAACGCCGCGCCGGGTGAGTCGGCCCCTCAAGTGTCAACGTCCGCCCCTCATCTGTCAGTGAGGGCCAAGTTTTCCGCGAGGTATCCACAACGCCGGCGGCCGGCCGCGGTGTCTCGCACACGGCTTCGACGGCGTTTCTGGCGCGTTTGCAGGGCCATAGACGGCCGCCAGCCCAGCGGCGAGGGCAACCAGCCGAGGGCTTCGCCCTGTCGCTCGACTGCGGCGAGCACTACTGGCTGTAAAAGGACAGACCACATCATGGTTCTGTGTTCATTAGGTTGTTCTGTCCATTGCTGACATAATCCGCTCCACTTCAACGTAACACCGCACGAAGATTTCTATTGTTCCTGAAGGCATATTCAAATCGTTTTCGTTACCGCTTGCAGGCATCATGACAGAACACTACTTCCTATAAACGCTACACAGGCTCCTGAGATTAATAATGCGGATCTCTACGATAATGGGAGATTTTCCCGACTGTTTCGTTCGCTTCTCAGTGGATAACAGCCAGCTTCTCTGTTTAACAGACAAAAACAGCATATCCACTCAGTTCCACATTTCCATATAAAGGCCAAGGCATTTATTCTCAGGATAATTGTTTCAGCATCGCAACCGCATCAGACTCCGGCATCGCAAACTGCACCCGGTGCCGGGCAGCCACATCCAGCGCAAAAACCTTCGTGTAGACTTCCGTTGAACTGATGGACTTATGTCCCATCAGGCTTTGCAGAACTTTCAGCGGTATACCGGCATACAGCATGTGCATCGCATAGGAATGGCGGAACGTATGTGGTGTGACCGGAACAGAGAACGTCACACCGTCAGCAGCAGCGGCGGCAACCGCCTCCCCAATCCAGGTCCTGACCGTTCTGTCCGTCACTTCCCAGATCCGCGCTTTCTCTGTCCTTCCTGTGCGACGGTTACGCCGCTCCATGAGCTTATCGGGTCCACTCGCGAACGCAGAAAGGCCCACCCGAAGGTGAGCCAGTGTGATTACATTTGCGGCCTAACTGTGGCCAGTCCAGTTACGCTGGAGTCACTAGTATTTAGGTGACACTATAGAAGCGGCCGCGACAACTTGTCCACGTGGAATTCTAAGCTTAGGATCCCAATGTGCTGGAAAGAAGTACATCCTGCTCTCAACCAATCTCGGAGGCGAAAGACGATTCTCAGCCACCATCGCTCGGCGGCTCGCTTCACTCGGAGCATTATGCAAGGGAGATCGCAAAGCCGCTGACGGTGGCACCCAACTCTCACGATACACCTTTGAGAGTTCTCTTGGTCGAGGCACACTTTCCTTACTCTACCGAAGAATCCTTGATGGCGTCGCAATACCAGATCTCGACAACCCTTTGCAGGCCCTAAGAGACATGGGGCTGTTGAACAAAGACGGCAAAATCAACGACAGCGATCGACTTCACATTCCCCGCTTCCTAAACCGTCTCCTCAGTCTCGACTGTGACCGACAGAACGCACTCTTTAATTATTACTCACATCTCTTTGACCAATGTGTCGCCCACGCAAAGGCTTCCGGAACTTTCGATCACGGTGTACAAGACATAAAAGCACTCTCCATCACCCTCGTCGGAGAACCGGAACTCGTCTACGTTGACGAGACCACAAAGGCAGAGACGCTTCATTACACGCTCGCTGTCGAAACTCGATCCACACGCGTAACCACGCAAGAAGCGGCTTCCTTCCTAGAACAAGGCGGCGCCTTTTATCGTCAAACCAACGGAAATATTATCCTTGTCACCAAGTCCGGAAACCATACCGACCACGAAACCGGCAACACATACGAGACATACTCAGTTACCAAACCTGAAGAGGCACGCGCTTACTACATTACGGACAAGGAACTTGCCCGCTACAAGAAGATCCAACCCAAATCAGCACTCGCTTGGTGGAAGCTCTATTGTGAGAGTGTTCCCGAAACCACCATCAAAGAACTTCACCTAATTGCCGGCGCCGTACTACCCCTCTGGCAAAGACTGAAGACAACCGAGGACGCTCAACTAAAAGTGGTTCGAGTCGTCACCGAGGACAGTCAGCGCATCGTGGGTGTCATGGTCCCAACCAACCGCGTGCAACAGATTCTCCGCGCTTTGGGAATTGCCTCTGTGATCACCGACCCCGCAGAAATCATTCACGCAGTTCTTAAAAACGATGATCAAATTGCCTTAGTTGAAGGTCTCTCACTCTCGAGGTCAAAAATTCAGGGAATCTCATACGTCGAACTCCGAGGCGCCACCCATCACAAATTTGCGCAGCTCCGAGAGTTTGGCTTGCTCAATATGAAAATTGAGTTTAGAGAGCGTTTTCTACTCCCTGGCGATCCCGATCTCGCTCTTGAGGTTCTCAACAAGGTTCTCGCCCGCTACCCGATCGTCGAGCCGGAGACGGAGAATCCACAGGAAGTGCCATTACCATCCACGGAATTCCGTGCGCTGGCCCAAGCCGACACCGTAAATATTTTCGATTTACTCATCGCTCCCGAAGCCCCTGCGCCCTCTGTACTTGAATCCTCTATAGCTCCAGCACCAGCTTCCACACCTACTCCCGATCAATCGCAACACTCCTCTTTCCTTTCTCTCCCACACCCCAACTATTCGGGTCAGTTAACCCTCTGGGACGCCGCAGCCTGATTACTACAGCGACCGTAACAAGAGCGGAGAGTTTAACGCGTCATGAAAAAGCTCAGACTCGTCAAACAACTGCTCATCATTAATCCACCCTCTTCAGATCGCCAAACACATTCCATTGCCGTGAAGGAGCACACCACAATGATGCTTCCCCTCACACCAACATGCTCCTCCGCGCAAGCGACGAAACTTGACGCCGCAAACGCATTAAAGACTCTTCGTGGTTTTATCGGCGACAGCCAACTAAGGGTCATTGGGGACGGATGCCGTAGTGAAGAAAAGCAATACTTTTTCGACAAGCTTGTCGAAATGGCCGGCATCGTTACCCGTATGCCAAAAACATACGACACTAATGGACAGGGAGATAATGCTGTCGCGTACCTCCACTACTTCTCTTCAAGCTGTGATTGGTTCATCACCGAGAAGGACGAAGACTCTGATGGCGAAGGTCAAATCCAAGCCTATGGCTTAGCTGACCTCGGCTACGGCGGTGAACTCGGCTACATATCAATCGCCGAGTTGATCACCCTAAACGTTGAACTCGACCTTCACTTTACCCCCTCCACACTCGCGCAAATAAAAGCCCGACAAGACTAACGATTATGAGTACGCAATTAACCACCCCAAACACGTTAACGCCGCCAGTGCCACCGCCTGTCGCGCCGCTCAAACTTGAACCACCCAACTTCGCAGAATTGCTAACTCGAGCGCTCAGCGAACCTGGTTCGTTGATGAAAGCTTACTCTGCTTTCCACCCCTACTCCCTGGGCAATCAACTCCTTGCTACATTTCAATGCGCGCTCCGTGGGATACCCACTGGTCCTATCAACACTTTCCCAGCATGGAAAAACCTCGGTCGCTCCGTAAAGAAGGGCGAGAAGGCTATTACGCTCTGCATGCCAATTACCGTCAAGCGACGTAACGCTTCACAGGACGACGACCAGGATTCAGACGAAGCCTTCGCTACATACTTCGTCTTTAAACCCCGGTGGTTCGTGCTTTCACAAACCGAAGGGCCGGACATTGAACTGCCACCACTACCGAATTGGGATGCCTGCCTGGCACTCCAAAATCTCGGAATTACACAAATCCCCTTCACCAAGCCCGACGGGAACTGTCAGGGTTATGCAAAGGGCAGAGAGATAGCCATTAACCCGGTTGCACAACTGCCTCGAAAAACTCTTCTCCATGAAGCCGCCCATATTCTCCTGGGCCACACAGTCCAGATCGACGTTGAAGACGATGAACACCTGCCTAGAAACCTTTGCGAGGTAGAGGCCGAATCCGTCGCCTACTTGTGCTGTGAAACCCTTGGCCTTGAGGGGGGAGCATTCTGTCGTGGGTATATTCAAAACTGGGCGGATGGCGAACCCATACCTGAAGCGAGCGCCAGAAGGATTCTCCGGGTCGCCGACCAAATATTAAAAGCTGGCACCCCTCACTATCGAAAAGAGCCGGTAGCCGCTTAACATTACATCGGCAACAATTCTTTCAGTGACAGAATCCTTTCCAACACATTTCCGATTCCACCGGCAAGAATTCTTTCACTGACAGAATCCTTTCCGGTACGCGGAATCGGGCCGGATTTCACTGCCCTCTTTCAACCGGAGCCTTTTCTGTCACCTTCAACCTTGCCGATGATCTTCGCACGCAAACCGCGCAGATGCCAGGAAGTCACATTTGTGTCCCGCATACTCAGAATGTTGAAAGGAGAGGGAAGGTTACGCAACGTTGGCCCTCCTTGTACCTTCGCCTTTTAGCAGCTTCACAATGCTTCTAACAGGACACCAAAAGAGTCTTCTTTAGCCCACGCCAATCCCACCGTCAGACCCCCTGCAACTGGAAACGTTTCTTTCGCCCCGACAGGTTTGTTTCCACTTTTTCTCCTACGCTGCCTCGGACGAAATTCCCAAACCCTTTCTTTTCCTAGGTATTTCACAACATTCCTCTTAGACCACCAGAACGCTATTCGCGGCACACTCTTTGTAACGTCCACATCAGCAGCTCGAACAATCGAGCACGCATAACGAAAGAAGAAACCCTTTTTCGGCGCGGACCTGAACCAATGAACTTTGCAACACAACAACTTCATCCGACGACGTCTTCAATTACACCTTTTCAACCACAAAATGAGCACGAGAAAACAGTAGCCACAGTCATTCGGATGATGCTCAGATACGAGCTAGTTCGAGTACAACTTGAAAGCAGGCTCACCGATGCCCATGAAAACCAGCGCCTCACTATGCGCGACGAGGCAATCAGACTCTGGGTCAATGCTTTTCGTCTTCAACAAAAAGCCTCCGAAGCCGGAATGCCATTTTCCTATGATGACGAAATAATTCGGCGCGAGGCAATCCGCATTGCTTATCTGCTCGTAAGAAACGCCGTCAAACAGGCCCGCCTGATCGAAGAAGCCACAGTCACCATCTCCGTTACACAGGCCCTCTACGGAATTGACGCCGAAATCATCAACGTTCCACAGGCGGCATGACGCCTCAATCCACCTCAAGCAAAACTCAGGAATATCTCTGGAACCAAACTAAGGCTCAACGAAACAAATGAACGCAGGCGCTGCCGAATACCAACGTTTTCCCCTTCCGACAGATGCACTCTGTGACCGAGTGGGAAAAACTAAAACGATCGATGAAGGATTTGCTGCTATTGTCGGCGCCTTCACAGAACTCAACGTCACAATTGAACAAATAACACTCCTCCGTGGTGATCAACCGTCAAATCTCATTCTCAACATCAAGGCCTCAGGTGTCCGCCGTGACATTAAGTGTCAGGTAGCAAACACCAGTCTCACGGTCACTTGCATCAACCCAACTTCAAACCTCCATGCGGCTCTTCAATCAATCGTCACGGTAGCGACCAACGCCGCTCGTTCCTGGACCAGCCAAGCATCAGAAGCGGAACCCCAACTTCAGAGCGCAAGGCTCATGGGTCAAAGCACTCAAATGCGTGAGCTAGCCGTGGAGATCTCAGCCGCAGCACGATCTGTGCATTCGGTCCTCATTAAAGGAGAATCTGGAACAGGCAAGACAACTGCGGCTCGAATGATACACGAGCAGAGTGGCCGTGCTGACAAACCATTCGTCGACATCAATTGCTCCGCTCTTCCAGACAGCTTAATTGAGAGCGAATTATTTGGTTATGAGAAGGGAGCATTCACCGGCGCGGCCATAACCAAAAAAGGTCTATTCGAGATGGCAGATGGCGGCACTCTTTTTCTCGACGAGATCGCAGAATTGAAGCCCGAGCTCCAGGCGAAACTCCTTACCGCGATTGAACACAAGAAGATTCGCCGGCTTGGAAGCACAAAGGATGTTCAATGCGACGTTCGAATCATCGCAGCGTCTTCACGCAACATACAGAAGATGATTCGAGAGAACAACTTTCGTGAAGACCTTTATTATCGAATAGCCGTCCTCGAGATAGAAATGGCGCCACTTCGTAGCCGACCCTCAGACATCCCTCTTCTTATCGAGCAGCGACTATTACATGAGCAACAACTGACCACAAATCATGTCTCTTTTCAAATCGATGAACCTGCACTTAAAGCTTTAACTGCTTACGAGTGGCCCGGAAACGTTCGTCAGCTTCATAACATAATCTCCCGCTTGACAGCGCGCGTTAACGCAAATGGTCTCATCACTGAGGCTGAAGTCCTTTCGCAACTCCCACAGGAAACGATTGAAGAAGGTTCGATCGTACTACCGACCGCTGCTCGATACCTATTGCCGAACGAGGATCTCTTTGCTTACGTGGCACGTGTCCAACTGCTCGCGATCAATGCCGCGATGCAATCCGAAGCTACCCATACGCTGGCAGCAAAACGTCTCGGCTACCGTCGCACTTCTTTAGCGGTACTGGTGCGAAAACTTGAAGCTGGCGGGCATCGACGAGGCAGTCACAAAAACCAACGTCAACCTCCAAGCACGCAACAAAAACTTCCAATGCCGCCACCCAAATAAATCAGCAACGATCCATTCACACTAAAAGACATGCCTTACATAACAACACCGAATGAAGTTCAAACCATTACCACGGAACTCTGGACCGCTGCGCCTTCTGCCGAAATCATGTTACAACTACTTTCCCAATCAGGTGATCCTCACAAATTGCGTTCTTATGAACACCACTTTCGTTTCTTTGCCGCATCCTGCGCACGCCGCACGAGTTATCTACTCACTGACACTCGCAGCCAAATAGCGATACAAACCGCTGAGCTTTTCGCGAATAGCCGTGCATCCGGTTATGCGCTCCACAAGGCATACGTCAATGCGAAAGCAGCTATCCTGGAACAAGCAAAGAACTACAACACAATTTCGTCCCCCTCCGCTCAACAATCTCACCCAACTGGAGTTAATGAGGAAACTCTTTATGGCGCCGCAGTTCTCCATGCAGCCGCCGCCGCTGCAACGTGCTGCTTCGCACAGCAAGTACAGACTCCAGTTGGCCTCGCTGAAGCCTGCGCGACATACGCAACCAGAGCACTCTATTGGGAACAAGTATCCCTCGGTGCAGACAAAATATTGATTTCACAGTTGATCGAAGAAGAAGAACATCGGCAGGCCCACGCCCTTAGAATCTTTATAGGTAATCCCTTTGCTCCCCTCAGGTTTCCTCCCATGAATCTTCAGTCGTCTAACTCAATCTCCCAACAGGAAAGCTGTACCCAACCGTTTATAAACGCTGCGTAGCGCCGCTGTAACGAAACCATGATGGACACTTCAATCATTTTCACCAAAAACAAACCACTCACAATCGGCACCGACGATTTTGGTTCTTATGGAACCATCTTTGCCCCTGATAGCGACCACGAAGTCCCCAATCCTGATGAGTCAACGACACAACTCTCCCGGTCAACCCCTGCGCCCATCACCAGGAAGGCAGTTTCCCCACGATCGAATAGAAGAAGGGTTAGGCATCAGAACCTATGACCGCGTAACCACGTCATATCAAACGGGACCGCATACTGTGAGGTACATTCACGGTCCATTTACTCACTTCAAGACTGTTGGTTCCCTCATCATTCTTGATCATCCCGAGATCTGCTTAACACTCTCTCCAACCAACAACCCAAAGCAAAGAGTCCACTCTTACATCAATAACATTCGGCAGCTTGGTGACAGATGGTTTACAGCACTAAATGACGAACTCTTTGTCTCCAGAGAACTATCCCCACAACTGCCACCGCAAACCCTCCTGGAAATTATCGACCCGCCAGGAACAGTTTATACACTACCGATCCCACCACCCTATCGGCTGAATCCGAATGTCGATTACGACCCTGGACCTCAACGCACTTGGCACTGTGGAGCCTGCACAGTTGACTTCAATTCGATTCCCACGAATCGCTACTGGTGTCGCCACAATTGCAACTCCCCAATCGTCGCAAAACCTGTTTATTACGTTCGCTCACCACCACCAGATGATCGCCGTACATACCTCAGCTATTACGTTATGGAACTGAATTCCACGTCTTACGCACCATTGAACTCCAAATCTTAATGCTCGCTCGAACTTTCACTCTCCCTTCTCATTCCCCCAACTTCACCCGGTTCTACAAATCGGGCGGCCGGTAAAAGTGAATCAATGATTTCGGTAGGTTTTTAAGTGCGTTAGATGCGATCTGTAAGCTGATCAACATCAACTCTCTTGAGCAATGATTTCGGCTAACGTTTTTCCATACGGATAGAAGAGTTTCTTTTGACCTTGCTGCCATGCCACTCTCATTTCTTCCGTCGTGATGTCCCAATCCGATCGACATTTCTTTGTCACCGTTCGCAAATCCTGTCGTAACTCTTCTGTCGTGGGTCGTCCGAAGAACCAGTAGCCCATGTAAATCTTGTGAATCACCAAACCGGGTTCGAGGACGATGGTGTGTGGGATCATGGGATTGTGATGTGGATCGGTATACTCGGTGATGTCGAGATCTTGTTGCACGATGCGTTTTGGATCGGAAAGAAAAGGCCAATGCGCACCAACTCCCGTGCGAAATTCGTTGGTCTCAATCAGGTTGCCGGTGCTGATCGTGACTAATCGACAATACCCAACCTCCAGCTCGCGATGCAGTTGCATTAAACCCTCGTGCTGTCGCCGGTCCTTTGGACAGTAAGCACCGCGGCTGAGCACGACTACCATCGGATCCTGCTGTTGCAATTCCGAGAGCTTCCGACGTTTGCCTCTATGATCGGAAAGTTCATAGTCTGGAAAGACAGCGCCTGTAACCATATCAGATCGCATTTCAGTCTCACGTCGCAGTTGAACTTTGTGAACCGATTGCTTGAGGCCTACCTCCGAACGCGACGGCGTTGTCACGGGCGAATTCAGCGAAGGTACGCGGAGACCGGCCAGTGAGATCAGCAACGACGTTCGTTATAGTCACTGTTTTTCCACCCGCACGCTGGTATGCACTGATCGCGAGGGCGCTTTCGAGAATACCCCCCGAATATCCCTCTTGCATTCGACGTGCGCGAGATTCTTCCGGTGATTCGTCGACGAACCGCAGTTGTTTGCCAATCGTCTTGCCGATGATCTCCGTAGCGTCTCGGTAAGAAAGCGCTTCGCTACCGGTGATCACATACTTCTTTCCTTCGTGTCCTGGCTTAGTGAGCGTGACTGCGGCTACCGCGGCGATGTCGCGAGCGTCGATGTAGGGGATCTTTCCGTCGCCCGAGGCGGAATAGACCACGCCCTCATCTAAGATGTATTCGGCCTGGCCAAGCAGGTTCTGCATAAAGTGATGAGGGCGAAGGATGGTCCAATCCATCCCTGACACTTGCATCTCCTTTTCAACCTGGTAATGCCATAGACAGATGGGCGCCTTTGAGTGGTCCGAAGCTCCAAATGCCGAGAGCTTGACGATGTGCTTGACGCCCGCCTTGCGCGCGGCTTCGATGGCGTTATGCTGTAAGGCGACCGTATCCTGGTGAATGCTCGAGATAAGGAACAGCGTCTGAGCGCCAGCAAAGGCGGTGGTCAACGTTTCTGGCTTGGCCAAATCCCCAGCCACCCAAGTAATGCCTGGCAGTTGTTGGCCCTTCCACGGATCGCGGAATAGGGCTCGTGCTGCGACACCCTGTTGCGATAGCAACCGTACGATCTCACGACCGACCATTCCGGTGGCTCCAGTGACAAGAATCATAACGATCTCCTCTTGACCTTGGCTTTCTATGCGGAGTTCTGCGAGCTTATTCGAGAATAAGCTAATGCCGATTCTTTAATGCGGGTACTGGCAATTTTGACAGGAATTGTTGTCAGAACTTGTAAGTCAGCCAGGCGGCAAAATAAGTGGTGTTTTCGCCAGGCGGTGTTTCGCGCAAGAAAGGCCCGGCGAGAAACTTGGCTATGTCAAAGCTGATCGTAGTGTGACGATCTGCTTGCACAGTCACTTCGATTCCCGGCTGATGCCCTACAAAACGCGCCCTGCTGAGTTGCCCAGTTCGCTGGATGTTGCCCGGAATACCGTAAACCGCATCGCGAGTGCTCTGTCGCCAATAGAAAACCCAGTCTGCGATTAGCGAGACGTTTTTCCACAAAGTCAGTTGCAGGTCCGGGTGGAAGTCACGGTGGTTGAGTGGGCCAACGGGTGTCAATTGCCCAAAGTAGTTGCCTTTTGGAAAGAGCGGATTAAAGGTTTCGAGGTCGGCATCATTTGGATCTTTATCACCACTCGTAGCATTAGCCTTGAAACCGAGTCGCGGTTTCAAGGGCAGGCGGAATCTATAACCAATATCGGATGCAACCGTCCAGGCGTGAATGTCGCCTTTGTGGATGGCGTGAAAAGCGCCCAACTGATAAACGAGTTCGAAGTTGTAATCGACAACCTCGCCAGAATTCCAGAGTCTGGTTCCGAACGAATGACGCGACTCGCGACCAACTCCCTGATCAAAGCGTGCCTGCTTTTTGTCGAGACCGAGATAATAAAGATCAACCCTGCCTTTGAACGGCAAAATCGATAAGGGCCGCACAGCGTACAATCCCCAAAAGGTCACTGCATTGTCAGCCGAGTCATCAAACAACCCCTGCTTAGTTTTGACCGGCTTAGTAACAAACGCGTCAATCTTCCATTGCGACTCCTTTAATAGGAGACGAACTCCGTCGAAGCTCTCCCGTACGTTTGGTCCTTCGCGCGTTGAGATGAGTCTTTGCGAGCCAAAGCTCATTTCCTGACGACCGAGGCGCAATACGATTGATCGCTGGTTGTGAGACTGCAAGGTGAGGTCAACAAAGGCCTGGTGAACATCGAGTTTGTCCTCGTCAGGCGGGCGTGGCCCGCCGTTTCGACCGCTTTCAATACCGCTTTTCAACTGCCCGAAAAACCGAAGGCTTTTCCCAAGATGCAGATCGGCATGGACCATGTACCGCTGCAACAAAAATCCGTTACGGTCCTCCGGCGCATCGCCCCAGTCCTCATTCCTGAACCACTCATAGTAAGGCCGAGCCTCGCCTCCGAGGGTGAGGTACCAATTCTCGCGATGTCCGAGTGGTATGTACTTTATAGCGTCCAGGTAGTCCGTACGCTGAGAACGATCTCGCATGAGGCTCCAGTCCTCGTCATACCGCAATTGTTTGTAATCTGGGCGAGGCGGCTCCGCCTTTTGCGTTGGGTGAGTTGTTGACGACGGCTGTTGTGGGTTTTGTGCCTGCGAAAATGTTCTGACTGTAAAAAAGAACGTGAGGGCTGTGATCGTCAGAACGGATGAAGCCCAACTATTCTTCCTCGTCATACAACCACCGCTTCATCAGTCGCGTGTAGCGAGGCATGATTACAAAAGTCAGCATACCGGTGAGAATCGCGGCCATGAGCATTGATGAGATGAACACATTGCCCAACACCGGCACGAGCTTACCGAGAGGAATCAGAATAAAGAATGGAATGATCAGGCTTAGTGGATAGACCGCCGAAACAGTCAGCACGAACTGTTTCCAAAGCTTCGGTGGCTTGACGCCTTCGGGTGTGAACCAGAAATCGATGCCACTTCTTATCTCGACCTGGTCGCCTTGTTCTAACAGGTCATGGACCTTGCTAACAAATGACTTTCGCGTCTCCGATTCCGCCCATGCATTCAGGCTGTCTTGTGAATCAAAACGTACGACGCTTGTATATTTCCTGCTTCCATCAGACGGGCGAAATATCTCTCTTCCGAGGTAGCCGGAGAAACCGCTACTGGCTATGAAAATATCCGCCAGCCACGCTTCGTAACGCTCCTCCTCACCGGTTCTTACCTTATGCGTGACGATGAACGCAACTGTTTCTGCCGGGCTACCTTTTGTCGATTCGTACTTGCTTGCTGCGGCCTTCATTTCTCCTCGTTCCTCGAAGACGGCAGTTGGGAAACATAGATAAATGTCACTACCAAAACACAGACGCCGCTCAGCGCGAGTGGAAGCGCCATTCCATATCTCAGCAACAGTGTCCCTACAACAGCACCAACAAACATTGCAGCGACCGAACCAACGCGCCGCCAGATCCGTGGATTCTTGCCGCCAGCGAGTGACGAGTCAGCCGCTATGCCCGTAAGCGTAAGCGTCAAAACCGTTGTGGTTAGATCAGGGACGGCGAGTTGCCGAACAGTCGCATTCCGCAAACCCATCGCTATTGCCATGAGGATGATCACCGCGTAAAGGCTGTATGCGGGTTTTGCCGAACCAATGTCGAACCCTTTAGAGGCAAGCGCAGCGACAAACAGCAGAGCGGCTTCGCAAACCGCAACGGTTGTGAGCCAGCTACGCCGAACGCCAGCCTGTGCAGATCCCAGGCGACCACCGATCAATGCACCGATCAAAAAAGCGCCTAAAGAAGTTGCGGAGCGCGCAATGGAAAATCCCGACGTTCCGGCCACCGCGAAACCGAGGAAGACAACATTTCCCGTCATGTTCGCAGTGAAAACACCAAATCCGAGGACGCTTACCGCATCAACGATTCCGGTAACCAGACTAAGTATCAGGAGCACGGCTCGCAAACTGGTGTCGGCAAGATCCGCCTTATCTGGTGATGACACGATTCGATCCTACGTCGAACCTTACGTGGCGAAACAATCGCAACCGAGTGCCCAAAGCCCGGATCTACTTTCGACCCAGGTCCGTGCTCGTTTGCGCAGACTCTCTGCGAACGAATGCTCGACGCAAAAGTGATCGTGCGCAACGCGCGCAGGCGCGGCTTTAGCGTAGCCGCCGAAATTAGCCACTGGTGACCAGTCGGGACTCACGGGCAGTGCCGGCGGATCCAATGAAGCAAATTCTTCAGCCGCATAGACCACCTTCCCACCGACCATTGTCAGCACCGACTCGATCGATTTGATCTGTTCGCACGAGACGCTGAAATAGTCCGCAGATAACACGGACAGGTCGGCCAACTGTCCCGGCGATAGTGCTCCTTTCTTTCCCTCCTCTGATGAGAACCAACTGCTCCCCTCGGTCCACAACCGCAACGCGTCGATACGATGCAGACGGTTTGACTCATCGTACATCGCAGTGCCACCGACAGTGCATCCGCTCACCAGCCAGTAAAGTGATACCCAGGGGTTATAACTCGCCACCCGTGTCGCATCCGTGCCCGCTCCGACCGGCACACCTAATTCCAGCATTCGCTTTATCGGCGGTGTGCGCTTGGTGCGTTCAGCACCATACCGATTGATGAAGTATTCGCCCTGATAGGCCATACGATGCTGAACGGCAATGCCGCCGCCGAGGGCTTTTATGCGTTCGATATTCCGGTCTGAGATAGTCTCTGCGTGATCGAAGAACCAATGAAGTCCGTCGAACGGCACCTCGCGATTGACTTCCTCGTAGATGTTCAGCGCCCGATCGATAGTTTCGTCGTATGTAGCGTGCAGGCGGAAAGGCCAACGGTTCCTGGCTAAAAACGTGACTACTTGCCGCAGCTCGTCCTCCATGGAGGCGGCCATCTCCGGACGAGGCTCCAGAAAGTCTTCGAAGTCGGCGGCGGTATAGACCAGCATCTCGCCGGCCCCGTTGTGCCTAAAGTAATCGTCACCCTGTCCGGGCTTCACCACCTTGGCCCAACTTTCAAAATCGGCCAATTCACCTTTAGGTTTTTGGGTGAACAGATTGTAGGCGATGCGCAAAGTCAATTGATCGTCGCAATTCAGTTGCTCGATGACCGCGTAGTCGTCGGGATAGTTCTGAAATCCGCCGCCCGCGTCGATAACGCTCGTTACTCCAAGCCGATTGAGTTCCCGCATGAAATGACGTGAGGAATTGACTTGATCATCAAACCCGAGCTTCGGCCCCTTCGCCAGAGTCGAATAAAGGATCAGTGCGTTTGGCTTGGCAATGAGCAGCCCTGTGGGATTGCCCTGTTTATCGCGCTCGATGACGCCGCCGGGAGGATCAGGAGTGTCTTTCGTATAACCAACCGCACGTAATGCGGCTTTGTTGAGCATCGCCTGTGCATACAAATGAAGAATGAAGACCGGCGTGTCCGGTGCGGCAGCATTGATCTCATCCAGCGTCGGCAATCGCCGCTCCTTGAACTGAAACTCCGACCAGCCGCCAACGACACGCACCCACTGCGGAGCCGGTGTTCTCCTGGCCTGCTCCTTCAGCATTCGAAGCGCGTCTGCGAGGCTGGGAACGCCATCCCATCGCAGTTCCATGTTGTAGTTCAAACCGCCGCGGATCGGATGCGTATGTGAGTCGTTAAGTCCCGGAATCACACGCCGACCTTTGAGATCGATCACTAAGGTGTGATCGCCGCGTTGATGTTTGGACACGTTTCCTACGGTTTGAATATGACCCTTTTGGATAGAGAGACTTCCTACTTCTGGCTGTAAGCGGTCAAGGGTACTTATTCGTCCGTTGTGAAGGATCACATCGGGCGCATGATCGGTCTGCATGGAACCACCTCCCTAAGCGGTAGCGGCCTTGGCAACCTTATGCGGTACTTTGGCCGACTGCGGAGCTTTATGCACCATCGTGTACGCGTACTCGACGCCGATGCCATAGGCACCCGCATACTGTTTGAGCAAGCTCATCAACGCGTCGTAATGGTCATGGTTCTTCCAGTCACGCTGCCATTCGAGCAGAGCAGCGACCGTGGTAAGACGCGAGACTCCGGCTTGGACCATCCGCGACAAAGCGGCGTCCTGGGCGGCAGTCGAAGTTGCACCACAGCAATCCTCGACGACATAAACGTTGTAGCCCTCCGCTGCCATTTGAATCGCGGGCCAGGTGACACACACTTCCGTCCACAAGCCGGTCAGAATAATGTTCTTTCGATCAGTGGCTTCGATGGCCTTGCGAAAACCAGCGTCGTCCCACGAATTCATCGAGCTGCGTTCGATGACCTCCTGGCCAGGGAAAACGTCCAATAACTGTGGCCAGAGGTAACCGCTGAAAGACTCTGTTTCTACCGCCGTTAGCACGGCAGGCACGCCAAACTCCTTAGCGACCTTCGCAAGCAGCGTGACATTGTTGATTAGGTTTGCTCGGTCACAATTTGCCACGCCAAAGAGCATCTGCGGCTGGTGATCAATGAAAACGATCGCGCTGTCTTGTGGCGTATATAGTTGATTGTACTGACTCATATTTGATCTCCGGATGGGGGTGTTAATTTCCTGCGTTGGGCTCAGAGAGAGTCCGACAGCGTAGAATGTTAGGCCAGCTTGCCCTTCCTGAAACCTGTCAGTTTTTACAGGAAAACCGGATTGATTCGTTCATCGGTTGAGCAAAATCCTCTATAGACGAATTTCAGGCTCAACGAGCTGGCTGTAAATCTTCAATCTTGAGTACAGAGCAGAGTCATAATGATTAGGATTCCAACTGGCAACTCAAAACGAACTCAGATTGCGGCTGGCAGATCGTGATCAGCGAATGGAATCACACACTGAAAAGACTTTTCGGGCAGAAAACTTCCTTTTGGGGCAACATCGACTTTTGAGGCAAAGCCACCTGGCACTGTGAAGCCTGCATCGTCGACTTCAATGCTATTCCGACAAATCCCTACTCGTGTCGCCACAATAGCTACTCTCCAATCGTTGCAAAACGCATTTATTACGTCCGCTCACCGCCACCCGACGATCGCCGTACATACGTTAGCTATCACGTCATGGAACTGAATTCCACCTCCTACGCACCATTGAACTCCAAACCTTGATCCTTTCCTCGAGCGCTCCGTTCTTCCCTTCACTTCACCAACCTACACGACTCAAACAGAGCGGTCAGCCATGAGCGCCACAAACAGTGTGTGTCCTATGACTACTACTTTCATGACCACTCGCCGATTGGGCGCTACAGTCGATGCCATAGATTTCTTCTGCGGATTCGGCGGTTCAGCACAAGGCATAAGAGCAGCTGGTGCTGAGCTGATCGCAGCGGCTAATCATTCACAGATCGCGATTGATTGCCATAGCAGAAATTTTAAAAATGTCGAACATTACCGCGCCGATTTAGTTGACCCCGAAAGCGCGGACTACATGGATCCAGCGGATTTGCCGGCTGCACGATTCGCTTGGTTCTCGCCCGGATGTACACACCACTCGCCCGCCAATGCTAAGAAGCTTTACCAACGAGGTCGCCAAACAAGTCTCTTCGAGGAGGAGGACTTCGACGAGGTCGCGTACGCTAATAGCGAACGGAGCCGAGTCACAATGTCCTGCGTACTCCGCTACGTCGAGCGAAACAGACCAGAAATTCTCGTCGTCGAAAACGTAGTCGAAGTTACGCTGTGGGGACCGGATCGAGATGGTTCCACTTTCGCGTGGTGGAAACGCACACTCGAAAACATGGGGTACGAAATCGAATGCCTATTCCTCAATAGTCAGTTCTTTCCGCCCTGCCCACAAAGTCGAGATCGGCTCTACATCGTTGCATGGAGGGCTGGTAATTCCAGACCAAATCTCGACTATCGGCCCCTCGCCTTTTGCACAAGCCAACGCTGCGGCGGTCGCCACGTCTACGCTGTACAAACATGGAAGAGACCAACCAAAGCGTGGCCTCTACCAAAATGGGGCAAATACAAACGCCAGTACGTCTATTGCTGCCCCGACTGCTCCGCCCAGGTCGAGCCGGCCGCCTTTGCTGCTTACTCAGCGATTAATTGGTCCAATCTTGGTCCAAAGCTATGTGAACGTTCCGAACTTGGAATGAATCAACTGGCAACCGCCACTGTAGAGCGTATACGCCGAGCACTCGCAAAATTCGGCCGCACGCCCCCTTTTATTATTCCGACCAAAAGTGTCTGGGGATCAGATCGATCAGTGACACAACCATTCACTGCTCAAACCACTCAGCAAGACAAGGCAGTCGTTAGCGCCGTCATTAAAAACAACGGATCACTCGAAGAAGCAAAATACCGAGCCTCGTCACCAGCTACAGCAATTGGCGCATTGACCACCAATCCCACACAAGCCCTCGCGACATGCGCCATTGTTCCTCAACGCTTCGACAGTAATCCCACCAGCGCGCATGACAAGGTTCCCACAGTTACAACCAAGCAGAGCGATTTAACACTCGCATCTATGATCCTTGCTGCCGCAGGAAATACCTATGAACGGCCTGGTTATACAAGAGCACGCCATGTGGCAGATCAACTCTACACGCAACATACGACTCCAGCCTTTGGTTTTGCTTCTACGCCGTCCCTTATCGAAATGCGAGGAGGAGGATCGGTTCAAGCCGGCCAACATCCCGTTACTAACAGCGCGCACACTGTGACCGCCGGAGGCCTACACCACGGTTTGGTGTCCACCCCCCTATTGCTCAACGGCCAGGATAACGAGTCCGTTCATACGGTCACTCAATCCCTCCATACAGTTCGAGCAAATGGCGGAGCAGGCCGTCTAATTTCCCCGGCACTCTTCGCTAAATTCAACGGCGGACCATCTGACACTGCATGGCATTCCACCGCCGACCCCTTCAACACAGTTACTGCACGTGACACTCACGGCCTCGTTGTGCTGCCCTGGATTGAAGACTTCCGCGCTGACCCTGTAGCGGTCACAAGACAACTCGCGACCCTCATGTCTCAACTGCGGGGTGACCTCGAGTCGTCACCTCCAATCCCGGTCGAGCAAATCACCGAAGAAGACTTAATGAATACTCGCTTCCGAATGCTGGAACCCGATCCGGAATTGAGGCTAGCCATGGCCTTCGACCCCGATTACATCCTCCTCGGAAACAAAACCCAAATGACCACTGGACTTGGTAATGCTGTAACTCCACCAGTTGCCACATGGATAACAGCGCGATGTCTCGAAACTCTCGGCGCTCTTATTAACTGATTCAACCCTCAGAAACATGAATCAATTGGCCCAACAGGTTCCTTTTCCGTTCGCCTGCCAACGCTGGCGCGATCGACGCGGCACTTACCGGCCACCTAATGAACTGATATCCACTCACGATTATGAAGTTGCACCAATAACACTCCTCGAAGCAAAACCGTTCGTGCAACAACACCACTACTCCGGTGCCTATGTCGCCTGTCGGTTCCGCTATGGGCTCTTCCTACGATACGGCCACTTTCCCGAAGATCAGTTGGTGGGCGTAGCTGTCTTCTCGATGCCTATGTCCAGCAAAGTGTTAACTAACATCTTTCCCTGCGACGTACTCGAAGCCGTCGAGTTAGGTAGATTCGTACTTCTCGACAACGTACCTTCAAATGCAGAGTCCTGGTTCTTTGCCCGTTGCCGGGAACTCTTAAAGCGAGAAGGCATTAAAGGCGTCGTCGCATTTTCTGACGATACCCCGCGAACCTCAATCTTCCCCGTTCCCTCCCTTATCTTTTCGGGACATATTGGAACCATTTATCAATCGTCAAATGCGGTCTATTTAAAAAGGACCACACCTCGTGTCCTAAGGGTGCTCAGAGATGGATCTATATTCAGTGACAGAGCAGCCTCGAAAATTCGCAAGGCAGATCGTGGCTGGCGATATGCCGCAAACATTCTCGTCAAAAATGGCGCAACCGAACCGCCGCCTAACCCCGCCGATCCCACAGCTCTAAAAAGCTGGCTCAGACACTGGACCACCCTACTTACGAGACCGCTCAAACATCCCGGCAATCATCGTTATGCTTGGAGTCTTTCAGACTCCATATCGCTGCCACAGTCCCACGTCTATCCCAAGTGGCCGAACCCGATTAATCACAATGGAGTTTCACACTCATGAAGGTGGAAGCGATTTACGCAAGCACAAATCCGAGCTGTGACATGCTCAATCTTTACGATCGCTCAACGCTCATCGCTCGAATACACGACCAGCTCTGGATTGAAGAGGTTCTCGGACCACAACAGCGCAAGCGTTGGTATAACGGCGAATATATTTTTGATGTTTCTTCGAAGGCGATCGATCAACACTGTGAGAAGCGGTACGCCAGGTAAGCACTTACGGGTCCGAAGTCAAGCGCATACTGAAGCGGCGAATGGATTAGGAAACTGTCCTTTAAACAATCCGATGGAAAAGACCACACAGTTCCCAATCATTACACTAACGCGGGATAGCCGTATCGACAGGTCTAACCTTGAACTGATCCAGAACCTTCTTAGCGGGAATGAACTTGCGATCAGATATATTCCTGACATGCTCCGCTATGCCAACTCACTACTGGTCGCGTCCGAAAGACGTTGCCGAACACCTTACGACCAACCATTAGCAGAAGTCGTTTATGGAAATACCACTTTCCTCTTTTCACGCTCGAGTCAACTCAGAGGAGACACACCGATCCGTGCCGTTTAGGCTGCCAACTCTTTATGCGACACCGTCGCCATTCAATACCTCGACGCCAAAACACTGGCCTCGTGCCACGATGTAATCATTTTCCACGATCCTGATTGCAGCCGCTTCTACGCCAACTTTCCATGATTCTATAATTCTAAACCGGACCGCCGTAATCGATACGTCACTCTCAACTGCTTCCGCTACAGACTCGTTTGGGTCTAGCAACCTCTTCGACAACCAAGCCACTCACAAACACGCGGCCAGCAATCACTTGATGCAACGAGTAGTCTATCTCCCGCAAGGTCGGTATGTGACGCTGGGCAACTACGTTCAGGCATGGAGACTTGCTTTGAGCGCCCCGGATACAGCCGTCTTCAACAAAGCATTCACCTGGTATCCACAAACCAAGCAAGAGGTCCTTCGCGAGTTTCGATTTGGTCTTCACGATCGCATAAATCGGCGCATCGATGGCTTTCCTGGCACACTCAGACCACTGCCACATCCCAACACGCGCAAATACAACTCTCAGTGGCAACTTGAGACTTACCGCGCCGCAATCCAACTCAACCAGCCACGTCTCATCATCGACTGGCTACCCTCCTGGTTAAAGACGCGTTTCGCTCACCGTTTGCGCGACCGCCTACTCGACTGTTGATCCCATGCACGTACTTCTGATCCACGTAGATGGCAAGCTTCCAAACCTTGCCCTTATGAAACTGGCCCACTGGTATCGATCGCAAGGCCACACAGTCACGCTAATCAAGCGACGAAGACGCGACTTATTCGACCCTCACTACGATAAGGTCTATGCGTCCGCGATCTTCAGCGACAGTGAAAAGTTCTTTCCCCACATCTTAAGCGACTGGCCCAATGTGATCTTCGGCGGCACGGGAACTACGAACTGCCACACCGTCGAATCGATCATCGGCAGCGACTATGAATTTTACGATTATCAAGACTATCCCCATTTCACAGAATCTATTGGCTTCACAAAACGCGGATGCCGTCTCAGCTGCAAATTCTGTGTAGTTCCCCAAAAAGAAGGTAAGCCCTACTTCTTGAACTCGATCAACGACATCTGGCGCGGCGCTCCGTACCCTCGCAAACTACATTTACTTGATAACGATTTTTTCGGACACGAGTCCTGGCGTAATCACATCCGCGAAATCATCGACGGAGACTTTCGCGTCTGCTTATCTCAAGGAATCAACGTCCGAATGATTACGACGGAGACCGCAGAAGCTCTCGCATCAATCCAATACCGCAATACAGCCTTCAATCGCAGGGTGTTGTACGCTGCCTTTGATAATCTCAAGGACTCACAAGTCTTCTTCGCGGGAATTAATACCCTCGAACAAGCCGGCATCCCACCATCACATGTCCGCGCTTATATGCTGATCGGTTTCGACAAAAATGAAACCTGGGACCGTATCTGGTATCGCTTCAAGCTAATGGTCGAGCGAGAAATAGAACCTTACCCAATGGTCTTCCACCAACGCGGACAAAAGCCTCGCGCCGATTTGAAGTGCTTTCAACGCTGGGTAAACCGCGGTCTTTATCGTTTCATCCCCTGGAACGAATACCGGCGTCAAACCAAAAACGATGAAAGCGTGGCTTCATGGCACCGCCTATACGCACCGTAACCAACCAGTAACAAGCGGCGGCAATCACCGCTTGCACCTAGACGAAGCAGGGTAAACATGCTACTCATCCCCGAGATCAACATACACGCTCAATCCCTAATCTACGACTACGCCACGAATCCCGCCGTTGCTGATATTGAGTTAGCACGTCAGCGACTCGATGCGCTAAATAAACGAAATGGTCCACGCGTCGGCGATTTTGTATGGTTCCCAAACGAAGAGAAACCGCGCCGCTTCACCTACGATTTAAGCGACGGATCGATGCAGACAACCACCGAGGGATCGAGGGACTCTAGTTTCCATATCACTCGCAGTGGTTACTGTGATTTTTCCGGCTCGCTGGATAGTGCGATCTGGCTTGATCAATGCCACGACACAGGCAAAAAACTGCTAGGCCGCGTTTGGTTTTTCTCACGTAACTATTCAGGACCACATAGAGGAGTAAGCGTCAGCCTGCCCTTCCGCGTTTATGAATACTGGCCCATCAAACTAATCTGCGAAAATTGTCAACACGAACAGTGCGAAGCCATTCGCTTTTGCGACGGTTGCAACATGAGAGTCTGTCAAGGTTGTTTTAATGAGCATGTTTTCGATGGTCCTTGTCACGTCTGTCACACATATCCAGAGCGCAACGAATCAGGCGAGCTAACAGCTAAAGGCTGCGCTTGCTAAGACCTCTCCCGTAATGCCGATCCTAAAACGAGCCACCACTCAACTTAATGAGGTCACAGGCGACCAGCACCTTTATGTCGTCAGAGGAATTTGGGGTTATTCGATGCGTGATGCCCGCTTGACTCGACAGCAAACCAGATGCTTCAACCGAATCGACCAACTTCTAGCCGCAGCTCAGGCGGGGTTGCGACCCCACGAACCACCTGCGAACGATGAGACACAGCCCGGTCTCCATGAAAGCCACTCAGGCCGCATGGCCCTGTCGCAGCAACCTTCCTCCACTCCCTCTTAGAAAACACAGCGCCGGAAGCTAAAGATCTTTTACCTGAGTGTCTCGGCCCTGGCCGGCCTCAACACGCTTTAGCCCGCTCGGCGGTCCCTCTTCCTTTTGACCCGTCGCCATCCTTCATTCTTAAAAGCACCCATTCGTGTCTTTGCTCCCACGCAAAAAAAGAGAGGTGAGCAGATTACAAACTAGCTAATCAGGAATCACAAACACAATGACAAACCCACTTCCACACACGCGTGTCCGTTATGCATTTATCGTCTCTGTATGTCTTACCCTGCTATCGTTCTCAGCCCTGTCCAATCACGCGCAGACCGGACACCGCCAAAAGCCTCTCGTAACGAAGCCTTCAACGAACGTCGCCACCACGTTCGATCCGACCAAGCCAAACCTAATAATCCAGCAGCTTAACGCTCTCACTCCTCTACAGTTCGAGATCTGGTTGATTTCGGTTCTTCCAATACCAGTCTCTCCTACCATTCGGGATGAAGCCTTTCCACGTGCAACCTGGCTCGCTCAGCTACAGATCGTCGACGACTTCAAAACGTGCCACCGCCTGCAACAGCAAACACTCCAGTTGCTCCGGTTATTTCATCGCGAGCACTCAGTTCGTTTTTTCATCTATCGCGACAATTACCCAAACCTACAAACCGTTGCGTTTTCTTATATCGGTATCTCAACCGGACTGCTCGATTTACTCCAAAGGGACACTACTGGCGCTCAACTCAACGGACTCGTCGCACATGAACTAGCAAGAGATATTGTCAAGGATAGATTCATCAAGGCGTGGAAACGGGAAGACTTTCAAACGATCAGACAACTTGAACTCTTCCACGATGTTATTGCCGCTCTTGCTTTACATCGTCTACAACTCCCGCCCCAACAATATGCCTTCATCCTAAAACAAATGTCGGCTCACAATACGATGCGCAATGATTACGCGGCTGACAACTTGGAACGTACACGTCACCCGAGTCTTAACGACCGCCAACTTGTGATTAATAGTGTCGCTCTCGCTTGCATTAGTTGATCGGCCACACCCGCATCTCTCAACGACACACATTCACCGCAATCAACCCAATAGCAACGAACCCTACATAGGCAAGCAAATGAACGAACAGATAATTGCACTCATCAAGCAAATCACCCCACAGGCGCAGATAGATCCTCAACCGAATACTCTGATCATCGGCGCCCGATCACCTGAAACTGCCGTCGTCGTGAGCGACTATCCCTACGGACGACGCTTGCGCTGTGTTATGCGGTATTGGCTCGAAACCAAAAAGTCCCATGGCACACGCCTCGTCTCACAGACCAACAATCCGAAGCGACCGGGCCTCGTCTGGAATAAGCCTCACGCAGGCACCTACACCCAAGGTGCAGTCGTCTTGCACAGTGATCAGAATGCTCACGTCAAGGAACTAGCCTTTACCGATTTCAATCTTTCAACTTCCACTGTCGAACGGGCTAATCATTCATTCCAGCAAGTCGAAAACTTCGAGCGAGAGAACGCCCCCGCCTTCACCGAAACGGATCATGAATACATTCGACGAGCGAAAACCATAATCACTACTTGCTTGAAGCGATTGCAAACACCCCATCAAAAAACGCCCCTCAACACCACCTGTCCTGTCTGCAAAAATTATTACAGCACTTGTACAGGAAGCGAAGAACCACCGCCCGACACGCCACCGCAGTCGCAATCACAATTTATCACGTCGAACCGATCGCTTTTTTAATAACGCTCTTCTGTAATGACTACCGCAGCTTCCCATATTCGTAAAGGAATTCCCCTCACGAAGCTATTTTTGCGCTATCTCAGAATAGAAAAAGGTCTCTCCGAGAATACCATCTACAATTACGGTAAGGACCTGAGACGCCTCACTCATTTCGCTTATCAATCCGCACGTCCGATTCACCAGCTTCGCGGAACTGATATACAAGAATTCATCTGCCAATTAACTCTCCACGGATTGTCTGCTTCCACTGTCCGTCGCATAGCGAGCACCATTCGCAGCTTCTATGCTTTTCTCATACTGGACGACTATATCGATAGCTCTCCAACTGGCATCCTCGAAACGCCCCCTCCACCAACAGGTCTGCCCACGGTGCTCTCAGAAACAGAAGTACATCGTTTGCTCAGCACTCCAGATCTGACGACCGATACTGGTCGCCGCGACCGAGCCATCATGGAGCTAATGTACGCAACAGGTCTCCGAGCGTCCGAACTGGTATCGCTACGCAATAAAGACGTTGATCTAATTAGCGGTCTTGTCACCTGTCATGGCAAGGGAAGTCGGCAAAGAATTATTCCTTTTGGTAAGAGTGCGGCCCATTGGATCAAACACTACCGAAGCATTACACCATCGTACACAATCCCCAACTCCTATCTGTTTACTAACCGCGCAAAGGCACTCACACGCCAACTCCTCTGGACACTCTTACACCAGTACGGCTACGCCGCATGTATACCCTCGATTTCTCCTCACACCCTAAGACATTCCTTTGCTACACATCTTTTGCACAATGGAGCCGAACTCAAACACGTTCAAGCCCTCCTGGGCCACTCCGACATTTCGACCACCGCCATCTATACCCACATAACTCCCACGGATCTCATCTACTCATACCGCCTCCACCATCCTCGTGTTTTAGCACTTAACGCGTTGCAATCTACACAAAAATTTAGCGGCTACCGCAGATCATGTAATTGAAGTCATAAACCATCATGGCAGACTCCGACAAACAGTACCTCGTTCCTAATGATTTGTTCGATGCGAAGCTTGGCGACTCAGTGGGTTTCGTTTGTGGCCCAGGCGAATTCCCGACTGAGACGGTCGGCCGTGTTTACGGACATATCAGCAACCAGTGGGGTAGACACCTTCGTGTAAAAATGTCCGACTCGACCTTCAGGACTGTTCACAGCTTCACCAGCATAGGCATAGGCGCTTACTACTTAGGCCGATGCGATTCACGCGCTTCCATTCTTTGTACACATGGCAAGACGTGTGACCAACCAAGCCTGCAACTCTCGACCGGTCAGGTCGTCGTTCACAAACGCATGTGCAACGGCGCGATTTTTCTCCAGACCAGTGATGGCAACGAGTTGACTGAGGCTGAATGGGAAGAGTATTGCGCAATCACAACGCGCAGAACCACCAATGCGACTCATTAGATTCCTTCAACGCTTTTGTCATGCCATGGCAATCGACTTCTGGCTCGAGGACTAATATGGCAAAACCTCGGAAACAAAGAACCGAGTCATTTATCGTGCAAATCGCACAGGAGCTCACCGAGTACGCCGAAGTTGAAGTGTATGCAACTGGGTCTACTGAGGCCGAAGAGTTAGTTTCGACACTTCTGAGGCAAGGCAAACTCAACAAGCTTGACTTCCAACGCGGCGACGATCGTGATGGTCCATATACATGCGATTCTCGGAAGAATGAAGATGATACGCCAGACTGCATCATCAAAGACAACACCATCACCTTCCGATCAACAATCATCCAAAGCTAACCGACGACTAAAAGTCTCAACATGCTCAAATCATATCTTCCCGAATTCATCAGACTGCCTGACAGCACAATCCTTTATCCAGTCATCGGCGGCTGTTTGAAACAGCAACCCTTTACTACCGCCACCTCCCGCGAGGCAATTGCCGCCGAAGCCAAACGTCGCAAACTCAAATACCGACGAGTTGAAGTACTTAGCCGAAACTTACGCGGGAAACTGGATCTCCATCGCCAACCGTACAAGCCAACCGAATGGATCTTTGTCGAGGTAAAGGAAGCGAATAAAGTTTCTTGAGAATTCGACAGCTACTTGAAATCGCGTTCCCTATATTTACGTTTCGCTCGCTCAACAATTCCCAAAAGCTGACCGGCTTCATACACCCCACTCTCCCAACATGCCCTGTCACAAAACCACAGGACCATCTCAAGGTGTGATCCGCCCACATGCACTGTTCACTATTCATCGATTGCAGCAATTGGAATACGTAGTGCTTGGCGACGTCCTCACGGAGACAGCCATAAGGCATGTGCCAGGGATCGAACAGATTCCTGTTCTTTACGCTCCTTACGCTCCCGGCATTTGGCGCGCCCGCTACAGAGAGCTAGCTCCCGCAGAAGCAGAACGATTAACAAAAGAAATTGGCAAATACGTGCCAACCGCCTATATCGAACTTGGTCCACAGGCTGATGCCATTTCCATCTACCATGAAGCTGTTCATGCTCGACGCGCCATGCTTGGAAGAACAATGACGCCGGCAGCGGCTGAACCGAGTGCCCAACGGGCTGAAACCTTCGCTCACAGTCTTGAAACGAATGCCCACCGAATACCATCATGAAAACATTACAACCATTAAACGAACCTGCACAGTGGCAACGCTGCGATCTCCAATACCCTCGCCTGATTGCAGAAATACTTGCAACCGGAACTCTCGGTACCACCCTGCGTACCGCCATCTGCGCTTCGATGGATCTTGAACCACACCAGTTAGACGAGCTTCTTCACCGAGCTGAATCCGATTGGACCACAATCAAGCAAACGATTCTAACGAGAAGAAAATCTCCATCCACTCTTCGTTGTCCCCACTGCAATTACAACGGCAAGAAGCGAACCGACAACGGACAGGGATTCCGTTATTTATCCGACCAAACTACATGGCGAGAGGTTGTCAAGGTCGAGAAGGGAATCCTTATTATCCAGGGACGGTCCGAAATCTACGATGAGGACGCAGAAAGCAACGAACGTCTGGAATGTCGGTCCTGCCTCGCAGAATTTCCGATCCCCGCTGTCCTGGGAACGGACTTCTGCTGACCTTCAACGCACGAAAGAGGTACTCATGACCCTAACAACTGATGAGATGGTTGAAATCGCGTTGAATCGTTTGATCTATGCAGCCGAACTGCTTGCAACTCACTTTCAGAAAGGCGGCGAGCTCTCCACTGTGTTGAACACCGACTATCCATTCAATGAAAGTTTCGATCATGTCTTAAATGCGTTGGTCCAATGGCGTGATTCAGCCCTCAACAAGCAGACGCACCTCTTACCAAGCAGAGTCAGTCTACAGGAATCGAACCTTGAACACGCGGCGCGAAACGTATTAGTGAATTGGGAAGGTGGAGACCTCGCAGGCGCGATCATGCAACTCTCGAATGCACTTCCATGATCCTGATCAGCTTTCAAACACTGGCAGATTTCATTAATACCTCGCCAAACTCGCATCCCTGCGAAAGCGAGAGAATTCCCACTAAACAGTAAGCGGCGCCCAAGCGTCAGCCATGACAATCTTTCCGCGCATCTCTACCACGACGCTCGGCTATCACAAAAATGCCCCACGCGTCTGGCTCGAAGGCAAACATCTCGATGATGCCGGCTTCAAACCCGCTAATCACATCGAGATTGAATTCAAAAAAGCTCACGTAGTAATTCGGCTTGCAAAAGACGGTGCTCGAGTTGTTTCAAGTAAACGTCAGGGCCAAATACCAGTCCTTGATCTCAACAGTTCCGCCCTCACAGAAGCCTTTGGCTCAATCAATACCCTTCAGGTTTACATCGCCCCCGGCGAAATAATCCTGACACCCTCGCAAACCGAACTCAATCGAGCCACCAGATGCCGAAACGGAAAGGAAGGAAGCGTCTACGCCGGTGGTGGATTACTAACCGAGGCTGCGAGACTTGCGGGATACACACCAGCTTTCGCTATCGAACTCAACTCACAGTACGCCGAGATCTTCGAAAACAACCACAACGCTCGAATCTTCAACCTCAGCGTTGAAAACACGCCCATGGAAGAACTCCCACAAGTCGAATTATTGACAATGGGTATAGCTTGTGAATGCTTCTCACCCGCAAGGGCCAAACGCGACCGTTCCCTGCCCCCTGAGGCCCACCCGCTTTCCGACCTCACCATCTGGGCGGCACTCGTAATACACCGGCTGAACCCGGCAACCGTCCTGATTGAAGAAGCCCCTGGCTATCTCACAAGTGGCGCAGGCTATATGATGCAACACTTCCTCAGACGTGCTGGCTACACCGTTGAAGCAAAAGTTATCGACCCCCGAGACTACGGTGAACTAACCGGCAGGCGTCGCTCAGTCATCGTTGCTCATTCCGGATCACACTTTCAATGGCCCGAACCTATCCCGCAAACCCAAACCTTTGCCAGTATCCGCGACGATGAATCAACCCTTGAAGGCGAATACTTCACGGCCGAAACCAAACCCTGGCTATTCAACCACTGGAAAACACAGATAGCTAAAGGCAATGGCTTTGCATCCGCCCAACTCTCAGATGAAAGCACATCAGTTCCATGCATCACTAAGCGATATATGGCAGGACAGGGAACCGGAGCAGTAGTCAAACACCGACACCTAAGCGGGCACTTTCGTTGGCTCACGTTGAATGAGATTCGTAAGCTCCATCAGATACCAGATGCTTATCGGTTATCCGATTCAAAAATTCTCTCTGGTGAAGTGATCGGCCAAGGTGTCATAGTTTCACTCTTTCGAAAAATTATCGAAGCCACGCGTACGCTCGGCAACATTCAAAAACAAGTCAACCCTCAACTCGGCTTCTCTTTCTCTTAACTTTCAAACATCATGAACATCACGCAGCCAAACCCCGATCTTCTCTTGGAACAGCTACGCATTTTTAACCAAGCCGCCGAAGCGCTAACTCACCAGTGGTCCTTAACAGAAGACGATGGCAATCACCCAATCGTCAAGGCCGACAAATACCCATTCGATGAAAGCTTCGACGAAATCGCCCACCGCATTCACGAATGGTATGAAGCTGCTGTCAACTATCAACCCACCGACTACGAAAGCTTACTGGCCAACCGCGCCACTCAGTACAACACCACCCCTGAAATGGTTGAACGAGCTACTAAGGCATTCTGGTCCACTGACAGCGATTCACAAACCGACTCGGACTGCCGTGAAGCTCAAGCCGCTGGCGCTTCAACCCTTGAAGAATTCATCAAGTATTTCGCTCTCAAGAACACCGATGAAGGACGCCAGAAATGAAACTAAAAACGACTTGGAATGAACACGGCAAGATCTGGCATTACTTTACAACATCTCGAGAGGCAGAAGCTGCGCGCGTGGAGGGTGTCGTCTTTAACGCCGCACGCGGCCTGTGGCGCTCAATTGCCGCATACGCCTGCAAATCGTGTGGAACGGAAACCGATACTCACACGCTCGACTGCGAGCGTGCCACCGCTACGAGCGAAACAGTGCTGGATCTCCAGTAACCCGCAACCCGACTCTTTCGTTCATAACGCAACCCCCAACTATATTTATAACTTAACTATTCCACACACTTGAAGAATCGTGCGGCCCACAAATATTGACACGAACACCAGTTCCAAAACCCACTCTCATGCCGAGACGCAAACGAAATAAACACACTCGTGCCTTAATGCACGGGAAAGTCGAATTGCTGTGTGGCGATCACGCAAGCATTTCGATTATTTATCGAAACCTCACCGGCCAGAATCCAGTAAGCCCCGGTTACATGGAAATGATGAACAAGGAATTAGGAATCACTATAGACCCGTCGAAGCTTTGGATCGGCAGAAAGACATAGACCACACCATCGACCTACATCAATAGCAACCATGCTAACTCCCTCTCCCACATCCGAAACCGCTTTACTAAAGGCGTCTTCACCAAACGCGTTACTTCAACAATCTGCCGCCGACTACGTTCGTAATCTACCTGAAGATTTCTGGTCACCGGACTTCGGCCAGCCAAAAGATGAAACTGGCGCACACGAATTTTCATTTACGATTTGGGAAAAACACTACCAAGCGCGAAAGGAAGCAATGCGTGAGTATCTCTACCGAGCGCTTAGCGAGGGTTGCACTATTCTCGAATCATTCTCCCATACCCGTCCCACCGCCGACTTCACCAATCCCGACCTTGGCGGGATTTCAGACACACTTTGGAACATCAAAGGAACAAGACGACTCGACCTTCACGGAACAATTACCCCGTTCGCACAGACGCTCGTCGACAGCCACATGAACGCTGATTACCTTTCAGAACATCTGACCAACCGCATCTTCGGTTTTGGGATGCGCGTCGCAACGTGGTTGGAATCCTCCATCTCATCTCAATAGCATCACTCACGCGCCGCGCATAAAATCACACGAGTCTTTGTCTCGCAAGAAACCGTGCAAGACCACTCCTGATTATCACCATCAAGCAGTTGCAAAACCGCCAAATTTTTCACTTGCGGAAGCAATTACTCACGGGCAAGATACCAGCAGAACGAGCAGAATTCGGCGACAAGCACGGCCCAGATCCCCAGCACGTCATCGCTGAACACACCACCATTATGAAAGCCTTTGCGTCCGAATCTCCCAACGGACCGAGCATCACCCACGAAGATCCCGACAAGGTACAGGTGTGCATTCCAGTAAACTGGTCCATCACAGCCATCATCAACTTGGGAACGCTTGAAACCAGCTCCGATAACATCACCCGCACTGTGCAGAGTATCGAACTACTTAACGAGTTTCTTCACGTCAAGGCGAGTGCAATCAGGGCCAGGCAAGATCTCATGCCGGAGCTCGCTCGCGAACACGAGTTGCGCGCTCAACAACTCCACAGCCAGCTTCTCGCGCAATTTCACGGAGCTCTTCTCTTCCTGTAATATTGCATTCAACTACGCCACTCAAAGCGCGTTAGCGCTTCATCCAACAGGAAGCAAAATCGCCCGCCAGAAAAACAGCGTCAACCCCTCAAATCAATCTCTTGTGTTCAACCGCTGCGCCTTCGGCTTGCGGCTTGCACGCACTTAACACGCACGACACTGCCTTTCTCGCTTCCCACCTGTTGACCCGCAGTACATAAGACAAAGCAGGCTTTGGTTAAGACTGCCGAGGCATTGATTTACCGATCAAAATGACTTCGTGCATCTGACTGGAGGCAAATCGTGCTCACTACATTCCTAAAGTGCTACGCACCAAGTTCGCTACATCTCATATTCAATCCGGTCGATACCGGCAGCCCCAACCACGACTTCAACATTCACCTTGAACAATTCGGCAATAAGCGTGACACCGTCTATTGCCCGAACTCAAACAATCGCCAGCACTTCATTACTGGAAATATCGCGCGCATCGATCTCGAGTCAATCCAGGTAATTGGCGGACGCGTTCTCGGTCACCTCGAAAGCGATCTTGGACCAGTTGATGAAGCAGAACAACAGCACAAGATCCTCTCCGTTCCCTATGCGGAGAAACAACTCGGCAACCTCGACGATGCCATCGAGTTTGTTCGTGTTATCAAGCAAGCCGTCACGGCCGGCGTCGAGGCCGATACACGATCCCTCCAGATATGGGCCTCGTGGGGTTACAGCGAAGTCAGCGAACGCTACGCGAGACTTCTTCGCGATAACTCTGAGATCCTGAACCAGACTAAGAACACGGCACGACACGCAGAGCTTCTCGCCGAATTTCAAGCCACCGCAAACAAGGAAGTTCTCTCAGAACTCGCGATCATTGCCATTCATCTGACTGCCGTCACTGCAACGAATGAGGAGCGGTTACTTGACGAACCTGAAATCTACCAAATCCTTCCTCGCGAAGAACGCCTGACACCCACTGAACGAAAAGAACTCTTCGAGGCTCGCTGCAGCGAAGTTCTCGACCATCACGACACTCGCTCCACGTTCGCTTCCGAATTAACCTCGATCTGCTCTCGCATCGGCTCCCCTACATCGTCTGCTTCGCCCCATAATGACGATGCTCAATTCCAGAGCTACCTCACTGACTTGGCAGATTCGGGAAACACAAGCTACGAAACTCTCGAAGCTCTCCAGGAAAGCCATGAGCGAGTAACCGAGCAGTACAGCGAAGGCGGCGTAGTATCCCTTCACATGAGTGATGCGGAACGATTCGTGGTCGACGGTACTCTTGACGACGATGTAACCTCCGACTACTTGCCACCGGACGCTCGCAACATTGCGAATGAAATGCTTCACTTTTTCATCGAAGGTGAAGACTTTCAGACCATTGATGCGTTCATCGAACTCAGGTTAAACCAGATCTATGGAGATCCGAGTGACAAGGCAAATCGCGTAACCCGCACAATGCGCGGAGTCCGAACTCGCCCGATGACCACTCGCGCCGGCACTCGCGAGACACTCTTCGAGTACACCTATCCAGTTTCTGCTTACCCCAACCGTGAAGAGCGACAATACGCTCGCGAAGTTTTGGATATTCTCTTCGAAGGTATGCAGCAGGATTTCATCCTTCGCTCTATGAATCGCTCCGCGCCCTTTCGGCGTTTCCACAATCTGATCGACGAAGCTACCGATGTACGTCAACTCATTGGCACCATCAAAGACGCCTATCAGTCCAGGTTAAGACGGACAATCACGATAAAGATGTTTACTGCCTTGAATACTCTTTACGTAGTAAAACGCGCGCGTCTTCAATCAACACCTCTGCGCGTCACCAAAGTAATCAACGGCTCTACGAAACTGTTTGAACCAGCACTGCCTTTGATCGCCCTGGCAAAAACCATCGCGTCTCGCAATCTGCGAACCCTCGCCACGAACATTCACACGTTGCCACAGCACGAAAGAGAGCGAGTCCGACATGTCCTCCGAACCGAGCAACCGCAACTCTATCACCGGATACTTGACGGTTTGCAAAAAATCGTTCGTAAGGCCAGTCCTGAAAAGCGACGCTACCTTCGTTTCGCTTTCTATCAGGACCATCAAACTGGCGTTCCTAATCAATCCCACAACTTGATCCACTTATTGACCGCTTCAGATAACGCAGCGATCTGGCAACAGGTCAAAGAGCCACAGAAAATCAAAACGCTCGCCGCGTAACTACCAAACGATCATCATCTGCGCAGCCAGTCCTCACCATGGCTGCGACCAGACATCAACTGACAGCGATCCCTTCATCTTTGCCACTTCGCACTCGTAGGTAAGAGCTCGCACGAATCCCACATCTCTGTCTTCCACATTTAACAACAGGAAATTAGGGCTGACCGCAGGACATGACGTTAGCCGGTTTCGCCGATCCAGGTGGAACTGGCATGAGCAGAAACACCTCGCCCACAACGCAAGTGTTTCATTTCACACAACAAGAAACTTTTACCACTCAAAGGAGAATCACATCATGTCATCAGTCGCAAAAGCACTCGTCATCGGCAACATTGGCGCAGACGCTGACCTTCGCTACATGCCAAACGGCAACCCTGTCACATCATTCACTGTCTGCGCCAACCAGCGCCGCGGGTCCGGTGAAAACAGAACGGACCACCCGCAGTGGTTCAAGGTCAATCTTTTCGGCAAATCCGCCGAGGCCATTACTCCGTACCTCACCAAGGGAACTCTCATCCACACTGAAGGCCGCTTGAACCCTGAATTGTGGAAGGACCGCAACGGCGAAGTCCAACTCACCATGAACATCAACACGAACGAGGTCACGCTTCTCAAACGGCCCAAGGCATCCGAGTCGTCCGCGACAGGTGAAGCAGCGGTAGCTACCGACGGCGACGGTGGTGGTGACCTTGACGATATTCCATTTTAGGTGCGACCCGCTTTGCCGCACTTGATCTCACCACTACCAGACGGAAGTGGGCGGCTGGACCAACGCCGCCCACACGTCACCTCAACACATCACCAGTTCCCAACTGAGCGAGGTACTTAAAATGAACAACAATAAACAAGTCACGATCACCGTCGACGGTGCCTGCCTCGGAAACGGGCAGGCCCAAACCCGCGCGGCTGCGGCCGCAATTCTCAATTACCGCGGCCACCGCCGAGCCGTTGCTGAATTCATCGGTCAGGGCACCAACCAACGCGCCGAAATCATCGCCGCCGCTTGCGGGCTCGAGTCGCTGACTCAACCCTGCACTGTCATTCTCCGGTCCGACTCAAGTACCTGGTCGAAACCATGGCTGGAAACTTCAAACGAAAGCGAAATCACGACTGTTGGACCAGACTTGATAACGCCGCCAAAAACCATACGGTCACTTACCAGTGGATCAAAGGCCACGACGGTGACCCCGAGCAAGAGGCGACTGACAACATCGCTCGTGCTACCGCGCAAGGCGGACAAGTCGATCCTACGATTCTCACCCAAACCATCGCACAACTCGCCAACATCAATTAACGATCATCCAAACTCGCACGCGGGTACGCTCCACAACTCGAACCCTCACGTTCCGACGATCTTCGCAATTAATCAGACGTAGGAATCAAGCGGCCCGCGAAAGCCGGCTACGAAACCAGCAATTCAAAAACATTTACAAGGAGCGATCCATGCCTTTACCTGATCTCGACGGACTCAATCAAGAAGAACGAATCGCCAAACTCCGCGAGGAACTTGAAAAGCTTGGCGGAACCACGACCACCTTAGAATCCATGCCAGCCGATATGGAAGAAGAGTTCCTGCGCCACGTACTCGAATATGAATCGGCAGAACCCATCACCCTTTTCCGGTTGCTTGAAAACGCCGGCGTCCAAATCCCGCTACCGACAGATCTCGATGACGTCGCCCTTTCAACTAAGCTCATCGAGATCACAGAGAAGCTTGGTGCCCTTGGAGCATATCTGCTCCACACGAATCACTTGAGCGACCGAGCACTGTACGAATACCTGTATCACGATGGCTTGCGCGAAGAATCCGTGCTCTTTCCGGAAAATCCAAGCTACGCTTACATGATCGACCTTACTGGCAGCGGCAGCGAAGAAGACAACCAGACCTATCTCAAGTATTACGCTGACGAGGAATACCGAAAGCAGTGGGCTCTTGATTGGCCTGACGATCCAATGCCTGCCCACGAAGATCCTCCGTACGACCGAGATCGCACACTCCCACAGTCGCCGCTTGGTTAGACCGAACTCTTAATCAATTCTTCCCGCCGACTGCCTCCCGACTGGAAGTTAAAGGGCAGGGACATTCCGCAACTTGCGGCCCCGCCCTCCAAACGACGTTTGGTGCCACCACAAAGGGTTTACCGCCTTTGTGTAGAAAACATCACTGAGGACAGCTCTCCGTTCGGCATCGCGGCTCAGTGCAGAAACGAGTTAGATCGACGCGCTTCGGTAAGCCGTCGCGTGCGCTGGAGCCAGCCCACGCAGGGCGAGGTCGGCCCAACCTCCATCCCTTTTTCCCGCCAAACATCTTCCAGCCTTTAGCTCTGATTGCACTCCCGCAATTACATCTGAGGAGGTACACCCCGCGTGTCAATCTGCTATGTCAAAGGCGATGCAACCAGGCCTGACGTGAACGGAAACTGCATCATCATTCATTGTTGCAATGACCTCGGCTACTGGAATGCCGGCTTCGTAAAGGCTCTCTCCAAACGCTGGCCTCAACCCGAGCGCGCTTATCGCCTGTGGGCCAAGGGCCAAGATCAAGCTCTGCCCTTCGCCTTGGGTAACGTCCAGTTCGTCCCTGTTGCCAGCGCTCTTTGGGTTGCAAATATCATCGGTCAATCCGGTATTGCCAAAGATCGATTCAGTTACCCTCCCCCGATTCGCTACCAGGCTATTCGAAAAGGTCTCAAAACCGTTTGCGAATTTGCATTTGAACACAACGCCTCAATCCACATGCCGCGTATGGGCGCCGGGCTTGCAGGTGGAAACTGGCAGTTGATCGCGGAAATCGTCGACGCAGAACTATGCAGCAACGGCGTATCCGTCACTGTCTACGATCTCGCTTAGAATTCAGGCTTGACCGCAGAGTACTGATTTGGCAATTCCTGTCATGAAGGGATCGCATGATGATTCTCAATTCAATTCAATTGCCGGAACACGTAACTCTCGAGTACCGCAATCGTATTCTTGTCGTCACCGGCCATCGTCCCAATAAAAGCGGCGGTTATAGCGAAAATGCACAACTTCGCTTGAGAGATTTAGCAATTGATTGGCTTGTCGCGCTAAACCCTAGAGGCGCGATCTCCGGTATGGCTTTAGGGTGGGATACTGCAATCGTCGAAGCCTGCCTCGCTCTTGGATTGCCCTACATAGCATGTATTCCATTCGAGGGCCAGGAATCGAAATGGCCACCACATTCACAACGCGCTTATGCCAACTACATCAAACGCGCTGCGAAATTAATCGTGTGTTCCCCCGGTAAATATGCTCCAGAAAAAATGCAGATCCGCAACGAACGGATGATCGATCTGGCGCTGAAAAACGGCCCTGCTTCCAACAACGCTATCTTGTTGGCTTTATGGGATGGAACATCGGGCGGAACTAAGAACTGTTTGTCTTACGCGCACACTCGAATCCAAACTGTCAACACGTGGCATGACTACATCTCACGTGTGGCCCATCGACCTTAATCGCCCTCCCTTGAGCACCTACACTCCCTCGTCACCCGCCTTTTCCTACGTCGAAAAAAGTATGTAGACAGGACTGCAACAGAGTTGATCTTCGACGTCTTTGGAGGCAGACCATGACACTATTAGCACCAACATCCGCTTCCCCCGACACCACCGAACGCGGCTATCAATGGTATCTCGCAAACCTCGCCGAAATCCGTCTCATTATCGAAACCGATACCCGCCTTGACACCCTACTGCGATCGAAACCGATCTCGGTCTGCCACTCGGCACCGCCATCCGATTTGAAGAACTTTACTCAGAAGCTACGACCGTTTCCCCGCATGAAGAGGAACGATACGCACTCACATGGGACGCATATCATGCCGCCTTGGATACTGATCCTGGCCTCTCCAGTATTGCCCATGCCTATCAAAAAACGACTTCACCGCCAATCCTTCTAACCATACCCCTGCGGCTTCCGGCCACATGGCCTCGCATACCATCGGGGCACAGCATTCCATTACGAGAATTTCAATGCGGCGCCAGCCTCAAATCATCACAACCGACCGCTGCTGCCGCAGTCGGCTCTCACTTGTTTTGAACTAAAACTGGTCCACAACCTAATTCCACACCACCACACCGCGTGGCGGTTTTACCACGTCTCGACTAAAGAACAGGTAACAACAATGCTCATTTCAGAACTTCACCCGCACCCCGAAGCCGACGACAAATTGTCAACTATCAATGGCGTTGTTCGCGCAACCTACAATCAACCCTTTCCACATTTCACTCTCGAAGACGAGTCGGGAACGATCATTTGCAAACCTAAAGACTCCCTTCCGAAGCCCGGAATCCACATTGAAATTACCGGAACTCTCCACACGATCACCCCTGAGAATTGCACACTGGCAATTACATACTTTGGCGAAGAAGACCGCTCCGATGTCCCGCATCCAAACAGCACGTGCGAACTCACCATCTGCGAATTCGCCGGCTCACTCGCCGCTTAATACAATCAACTCAACACACAACTCTCTCGTCACCAATTACACGAGCATCAGCGTTTAGTCTGACTGCAAAATATCGCTCGCCGTCTAAAAACGATCGCCTGAAAATCGTCCCTGGAGCTGAACGACATGAACACCGAAACTACACTCGAGACGTTTACTTGCAAATACTGCGGAACAGCAACAGAAGTAGATCCCTCAGATCAAACTCCTCCGCCAGACTACTGTCATGAATCCGATCATCGCAGTCTTTGTTCTGGAGACCTCTGAGACAAATCGAACCTCAAACCACTCCACTCTCAAACGTATGTACCGCACCAACCGAGAACGAATCGGCGCCTCAAGAATCCTCGTTGTCCGTGCGATCTACGCCCGCACAGTAGACTTCGACAATATCATCACCGCATACCATCAGCTCGCGAACACCCTCGAATGCACAGGCTATAAAGCCGAAGCCGCCATCATTGACCAAATCATTTCCGGCTATGAACGTCTAAAGAACCTCACCGCGATACCCAATACAAATCCGTTCTCGGACGCCGCAGGAAAGCATCTGCGACTGTCCTCGAACAACAGGGTCGAGGCGTGTCCAAAGCCCCACGCCTCAACAAGGACGGGCATCTGATAAAAGATTATTATGACCTCCCCAAACCAGCGCCTCACTCGGCGCTCCCGGTCATAATAGCTTTTATCAGGACGCCCGCTATCTGTTCCTTTTTCTTTGTGCACTATGCTGTCCTACGCCCCCTTACCCTGACAGCGCACCACACACAAACGAAGGCGCCGTCGCAGTTCAACTACTCCGCGACGGCACCCCTTTGGCCGGTTTCACTCGCCTCCCAAAGGCTTGTGTCCCGACACACTTGAAGGCGACATCTTGATCAGGGGACCACCTCCCTTCCCGCCTTCAATATCGATTACTTGACCTTACTCTGCCCGGCCGCTTCCCCTCCATTCCGAAGGTAGTGTTGAAACCCCCGATCCTTCTGAAACGCTCGCCTAAGTGCAGCATCCACCAGTTCGGATTCGTCTGGTTTCTTCTCCGTGACCTCTTCATAAAACTTGATATACTTCGTTAACAACTCATACGTCTCACTTCGGATTTGCACACGCAGTTTCTTGAATGTAATTCGGTTCAGCGCCAGCACCGGCTGACCCTGTGGGCCTCTTGATTTCATACCTGTGGTTTCCTGTTCATTCATCATCCCGCTGCCTCTCATCCCAACTCGGAACTCTTGGCTCCATCTGCATACTCATCAACCTCTGTGCCACTCCCCACAGCAGGTTTTAAGGACGACTGCAATGGCTGATAGTCAGGTATATCGGAAGCAGGCTTACTGACTCTGAGAGGCCCGTTATGGTCCACGTTTTATTTCGCTGTGCATTGCCGAAACGTCTCCACTGCGCAGCCAACTCTCACCACTTTCACACCTGCTTCCCACTCACCTGATTACATGCGGTACACCCAAAGAAGACTGAGACAGATCGCGGACTGGGTAGGTCGGTTAGGTAAGGACTGTCTTAGTCGCTGATGGAGGCGCGGGGATGCGGAGGCACTTACCGCCACGAGGTCCCCAACCCTCACTTTTCGAGGTCAATCATGTCAGCCTACACTACCAATGGAACTATCAAGCAGCAGGACTTCGAGGCCCGTAATATCGCGCGTTCTGCTATTGCCCGGTCCCTGGCGCAGGAAGCGCAATACACCAGCATTCTCGTCACTCTCCTTATTACCCACCTTGTCACCAGCTCTGCCCTCATAGCATCAATTGACGACCTATGGACCCGCCTTCAGAACAACTCTGACTTGCGACTTCTAATGAACACCACTGATGCCAACGTCGATGCTTTCAATCAATTTTCTGGTTGGGTAAATGGTGCTCGCTTTGCCCTCGCTTGTGCGCAGAAAAGGCGTCTCACTCGTGCATTGCAGACCCGTCTTTCACGACAACGTTTCGGTAACTCTGTGCGCTCTTCATCACGCTATCACCTTACTGTTTGAGCACCCTTGGTCATTCTCTCCCCCGACCTTCCCACACTGCACTGACGGATTTTCCGACACTCCCATCTGCGCGTACTGACGGAATTTCCGCCACTACCCTTCTGTTCACCCTTTGGCTCGAGTCTTCGATCCCATCACTCAATAATGCTTCTCAGGGGTAAATGCGTCGCGTTGTTTGCTGCTGACAAGATTCTGCGCCTCCTCCGCTTCTCGTCGGTGTAAGCCTTTTATCTAATCGACTTACGATTTAATTCCTTAAAACTCAGAAATTTTGTCTACAAAGCCTTCCAATCGGCTCGTATCTACCTCTGGAGCAATGGTTTATTCCGTTTCATTCCTGCGTCAGCTTTAAAAATCATTACTACCCCCTTGTTTGCCAACTACTTACCGTTTAATTCTTGCCCTCACCCATTTAAAAATTACACGTATCTCCTTTTAGGAATATCACTTGCCATTTAATCCGTGACTTCCTCTTCGCAGGGGAACCAATCTGCGGATCGTTCAAAGACAAATATGCCAAAACCAAAATCGCCCACCGGGAAACAAACCAGGACCAGAAGACCGTTCAAGAAAGAATTTGCAGCCGAGATAGTAGCCACGAAACTGTGGGCCGCAGACGACGCACTGTTTAATGAGTTCGTCGGCAGAAAGCGCACGACTCCCGCCGCGCTTTTACGAGAGATTGTCCACGAATGGGCAATGACAATTCGCGTCTCAGGCAGGGCTCAGGACTCATTGGAAATGGCCGGCCCGATACGCAAGCTTCATGAGCAAATAATTGCCACGCACGTTGCTCCTGTAAATGAAGCCCTTTCCATCATCCTTGAGCAAATCAGCATCGAACCTGCAGCCAACACCACTATCGCCGATCGGATCGAACGGCTTGTCGAGGACTTAACCAATACAAAGGAAGAGGTTTCACGGTTGAAAACTCTTCTCGTTCCTCATTACATGCTCGCGACACAGATCTTTGCCAATACCTGGGCTGCACTTCAGTTAATCAAAAGCGATCTTCCGGACCAACAGTTGACGAACGTAGAAGCCTCTGAGGAAGCAGAAGAGTTGCGTGATTCCTTCCGAAATGAGGGGTTGTCGATGGCTGTACATCTGACTAATAAATACCACCCGCCCAATACCTTCAGTTTCAAACTTCTTGCAATAGCCCCGGAGAAATCCTAGCTCAACTTTGAGACTCCCACGGGCCCACTTAGGCTCATCCTCCAATCGCATTACTAATGGCACGCATAGTAGTCAGCATCAGGCCCAGTTCTACTACCGGAAAAAGCGGCTTAACGCGGTACATCGCCGAATCCAAACGCAACCCTGAAAAAGAAGGGCTAAAGCCGGACGAACCGCGCCCACTTTTTTCCGCTCATCACGATAACCTTACCTACGCTGAAGCGAATGAATTCCTCCAACTCGCGACTGATACTGAAACACAAACCGAGGACCTGATCCATTTGGTTGTGTCGCCCGAACCAGGTGTGTACGAAGAGATCGGAGAAACCAGGGAAGAAAGATACGATGCCTTCATGGAAATCGTCCGTGATGCGGGCCAGGTAATCGAAAAAGAGGTCGGCTTTGTCGAAGTATTCTGGATATCAGGAATTCATCTTAATACAGACATCCCGCACGCCCACTTAGCTATCAGCCGGCACGGTTGCGATCGTATTTCTGAACGATACAAGTCCCTGGACCATCTTCCGCGTACTCTTCTCCCGCATAACGTAAAGGACGAAAACGGTGAGAAACAGTTCGTTCCCGGAAAAATTGCCGATACGATGAGTGAAGGAATAGAACGACAACGCCAGCTCATTCGTGAAAGAAAGGAAAAATCCCTCTCACATGGCGTAGCAGAATCTCACTCACCTGATAGCTCACATAATCCGTCTCGAATCGAGATCGAAGTTCAACTTGATCCTACTACCATCCACGTCACCAGCCAGCCTCACGAATCCACTCAGCGCATGGAAGCGGGCCGTACTCAAGAACACACCAGTCCCTCGGCCAACGAACCATCCCACACGCAGCTCACATCCGAGCCGTTTTTCCACCGAAGGGACGACGTAGAACAATCTCCGCACTTTTCGAAAACTCTTTGGCGTGATCGCTACCTTTTGGGACGCTCAATGGTTGCTCACGCCGAAGTAGATCGATTGCAAAACGAGCTTGAGAATCTTCGCGAACACGGAGACAAACGCAGGTTCCGCGTTTATGACGCTTCGCGCGGTCGAACGCGCCCAATTTCTGAATTCGATATTCGGCGCCGCGCAGACGCGTCCGCAGCCACAGCCATTCGACAGTCACAGGTCGCCGATCAAGAACAGCGCCATGAGCAAAGGCAAGCTCACTATGATTCAGAGATTGAGCGTCACGAAAAAGGAATTCACGATCATCGGATAGTCGTTTCCAAAACGATTGACAAAGTCGAAGGTGATTTGACGACCGCCAGAAAACAACATGCGGAGCTGATACCTCACGTCAATCGCATTCGCCACCAATGCCAGGAATCTTTACCTCTCCCACTTCTTACACCCGCTGAACTCAATAAGCTTCAGGAACAGGCTATCGCTACTCGCAAACCGCAGCGCGTCAGCACTCTTGAAACAATCCGAGAAGCGCTGGCGATTGAGCGTGGAGAGGTTTCCCGTTCAGACAAAGATGTAGCTCGCCTGGATGGTCAGTTGCTTGTTGCCCGTTCTGCTCAGGCTGCAAGTCGAGAACGTCTTGATCAATTCGAGCGCAGACATCATCAGACTCGATTTGAAATCAATGATGAGAAATACTCCCTCACTGACCTCGACCGGCGCATCAGCGAACAGGATGATCGGGCTCGAGTCTTCGGATCTCCTCTCAAAATAACAAACCTTCATCTGAGACCATCTTCCCGTCGACACGCCGCCGCACAAGCCCAGGAATTGCGCCAGATCAGAGCCGTGGTATTGGAGAGAATTGAAGAGCGCCGGCAGGAACTCTGCGCAGCAGTCAAAGAATCTCAGCTCCTTACCGCTACGCTTTCCGACATTCACAAGAAAGAACACGTGCGCCTCATTGAACGAAACGGAGAGCGGCAGGAAAAGATTCTCACCCGAAGAGAAATCGGCCAGCTTGTCGATCACGCGACTCTCAAACTCGATCCAGCAATGCTCCAACATGCTCTCATACTCGAAACTCGTTTCGAGGAGCGCCAACCTGACAGCAAGAAGGCTTCGCTGAGAGAACAAGGAGCACGGGCAATCGGAAGAGAAATCCTGACCGATATAGCCGTCAAACAAGCTACCGAAAAACTTCACTCTTTCGAAGAGAACAAGATCTTTACACCAGTGGCCGTCAAAGACAGCCTCGGACACGAACGTACAACACGGCTCTTTGATTTCCGCCACTCTCATCATCCAGCCATCAGGCTGGTGCAGCGGATCTTCGAATCAAAAGAACATCGACATTTGCGTCACGAAACTACCAAAGCTATCAACCGAGAACATGAACAACTTAAAGACGAATTAGCCTCTGCAACTAAATGCAAAGTGCTCACTAACAACCTCGCTGATTTTTATCGGGAGCGAATGCAAAGTCTCGAACAACCACTTCCCATTCCCGCCTTCACTCCCAAACAAATTATCCAGCTCGAAATCTACGCAGTTCGGCATAACGACCCGGCCGAACGGACCAGAGTCGAAACGCTAATCCAGCGAGCTGAAATCGCTTCCCTGGATCATCAATCTTCGCAAACCCATAAACCCCAGGAGCCTCGACAACTCTCACCAGCAGATCCAGCAGATCCCCTCCGCCGCCCGGAGCAACACCGCACCACCGAGCAGACCGCGCGCCCGACCAGCTCCTCGGGCCATCAGGTAGTCAACAGAACTGACGCCTCACACGACTCTACCCACACTTCACTGGCCCAGCCGCACCTATCACAGCAACCTCAACAGCAAGCGACACCGAACCAGCCCATTCGGGAAGACCCTGACCTGGACCTAATCCGGTGAAAGTGTGTTCATCCATGTATGTCAGTGTTCGCGGTTGAACACACCTCGGCTCTGCTCCTCCCAAGACCCTCGCTAATTCCCTGTATTTCAGACGACAGCCAATAACCAACTTTGCGCACACCGCTTGCACAGGAAAGCTCGACTGCCCTGGCACAACTCTATTCGAGCCGTCAGTGCATGAGCGAGGACCAAGAAGAATGAAACCCCCTCGGGCCAGACTTAGACTCTCCCCGGCGCCAGAACTTGAGAATGTCGTGGTAGTAAATCGCCATACATACTCAGGTCCAAGAGACAACACCTTTGTCTATATTGGCAGAGGCACCCCCCTTGGTAATCAATGGTCCAATCTCAGCGGCACCGCCGCCACTTATCGAGTCGCCACACGCGAAGAAGCTGTAAGCCGTTTTGATGGTTGGCTCTGGGAACAAATCGAAAAGGGCGACGGACCGGCTTTCACTTTCATTCAGCAGCTTATGCGACGGGCTGCAAACGGTGAGCAGATCAAACTGGCTTGCAGTTGTACTCCGAAACTCTGTCATGGTGACGACGTCAAGGCAACTCTCGAACTGCTCATTTACAATTATCGGCATCCAGAACAAAAACTGGAACGCGAACCCCTCCAACTACTCCAAAGTCCTGATCCAACTGCCAAGCCAAAGACCATAGACCAAACAACCCCGCGCACCGTATCTGCTCGTGCCGAACAAGCGCGTGCAGACGTTCAGGCAATCGACCTGACTGACGACCTCACCATCTACAACGTGCCCGAAGGAGTCACCAGAGCCGACTACGCAAGTACACTAAACTCGTTCGATCAATTCGTTCGTGATGCGTTTGAACGAGGAGCAACTCTCACCGATAACGTTCTGTCTATTCCAAGAGACCCGGATGCAAGACCCCGTGACGAAACTAAAGTAACCATAGGCACCGAAGCACATGCCATTAACTTTGTTCGCAGCTTTATCGCCGATCAGAAGCTTGCTGATGAAAAAGGTAAATTGCTCTATGAGATCGCGAATAAAGCTTGTGGTCAGTGGATTGACTCTGATGGACGGCTAACGATCTTTAATTACATCTATACCGAAATTCGTCAGGACGAAGCTGGCCTTTACCGCACTAACGAACAAAAAGCCGAAGTCATTGATAGAGTGCTGGAAGAAGCTGCAAGCTGGGCTCAACCACTGCCGGAAGCCACTCCAGAACCGACGCGCGAAGAAATTCATCAATACACGTTAGACCACTTCGAGGAATATCGAGCCTCACTCCAACCTGAAAACCTCCTTGTGACCAATGAAGAAGTGTTTTCAACCGACTCTCGCCAACCATCAGCATTCGTGGACCACCTTGAATCCAGTTCCCACGGTCTTGCCACGCTTGCAGAGATCTCAGGCTTTCACTTTCCCGAAAGCGAAACGCTCGACGCTAGTAACGATTTCCCACTTGATGAGAGCCAGGTCTATGCCAACCTGTTTGAAAACGCCATTGCTGATCCTCTAGCTCTCGAAGGGTCCACGCCTGAAATTGCGGATCGCCAAAGCACCACCAGCATCATGCTGGATGCTACCTTTGAGAGAACAAACCTCGCAGCCTTACCGCCAGTCCTACCCGACTCACTCTCCCTCGAAACGCAAACACATTTAATGAACCACGTACTGCCGGCCGTTGATTCCCAACTGGAACGAGGTGTAAGCAAAAATGAAATCCTTTCTTCCAGCTACCTTGCCAATCGCGAAGCCGATCGGCAGCAGATCGCCGACAGCGTTAGTCAAGCGTTTACTCGCGCAGGTACCCCGCCCTCCGATTCGCGAATTACTCGGCTAGAGGAGCTGACTGCTGTCTCTTCCCTCCGAATCCTTGTCGGCACAGAGTATCGGCAGCAAACCCAACAGTTCAGCCGCGAAGCCATCCTGTGGGCCAAAGATAATTATCGTGTCGATCCTGATCGCCTCCGCGCACAAGGCAAACTACCGGTAGGTGAATACCAAAAGTTAGTTACTGCACAGAATGACGCCCGCACAGCTTGGCTCGAGGCCAATCCCGGACAAGCTGTCCCAACCCGCGCCGAAATAAGGTCTATCAACAGACTAGAGCAAGCCGGCCATCAACTGAATAATGCTATCGCCGCACTCAACCCGACACCACAAGAACATGCACACGTACTCGATCAGTTGCAATCGCGCCTCGCATCTACTTATGAGAGTTGCCAAACACTTCTGCGCAACTACGAGAACGCCGAGCAGCGCTCACGCGACCTCGCAGCACAAGCTGCGAACTACGCCGACGCCGTTCGCGCCACGGCTGACTTTAGGGACCATAAGCAAGCACTCGTTACTCTGAGCCGAGAAAACTCGATAAATGAGCACACAGCCTTAGATCTTGCGAATAACGTGCGAGTCGACTTATACGGTGAACCTCTCCCCGCCTTCTTCTCGCAAGAGAACGAGCGCAACGCAGCCGTCGACAAGTTGTGGGCGAAGATCCAGCCACTTGAAGAAAAGTTTACGCGTCAAGGAGTCCACCCTGACTATTTCCTATATCTACAGCAACAAGCCAGGATGCCTGGTGGCGTTGATTTGCCTTTGATGAGAGGGATCGAGGAAGACAATGGCAGATTTTACCCTCTCGAACCTGTCGAAGGGTTCCCCTCAAGTTTGGCCCCAGTGAATGGCTTTGCAACTCCAGAGGAAGCTCAATCTTTTATCGATCAGTTTTCACAAGAGCGCGACGCCGACGAGCAACAATTGCTCAATCTGTACGCAGAGATGGCGCAGAACTTCCCGGAGGAGCTGGTTCCAAAATATAGCTACCATCCTGACCCACCTTCTCACTACCTCGGTCCGGGCTTCGACTGGCAAAGTTGGGAAGATCAGCAGATTGCTCAATTTGAACAACGCGAATTAGGGAAAGAACTGACACCAGCCAGCGAAGAAACGTCGACTCAATCGTTCAACTTGGAGGGATTGCAAGATAGAGCTGTTGCCGTCGCAGAAGAGCGTTACGAAAACTTTCTCCAAGATCTTTGGGAAGAACAACAATATGAGTCGCAACCAGAAATTGTCCGGTATCCCGAACTAACCGGAGAGTCGCGTCCGCTTTCCCACTTTGCCCAGCTCTCAGCAAGAAATGATTTGACCGAGCGGGATGCGCGACAAACACTCGCTGAATCGCTTATCAACCCAGACATTCAAGCAGCGCAGGAAGATAACAATGCGCAACTGCGCACATCAAGCAACGTCTTTAGCCAACTTACTGGCCTCAAGATCGACAACGCCGGCGAAGCTCGTCAGGCGCTCACCAGCAACTTACACGGACTGGAAAACGCCTCTCAGATGATCGACACCACGCGAACGCGCTTCGGCCTCGCCCGCGATCCCACGTTGGTCATAGACAACTCGCCTGCCCCGGTCTACCTCTCTCTTTCGTCGAATCGCAACACTCGTTTGCCTCTGCAAGATCCACAGGAATACAAGGCCATCCTTGTCACTGCCGAACAATGCCGCGTCGACACAACAATCTGGACCGGACTTCATAGCCCACAACCGATTTCCGGTTTCGATCAGGAGCGCGCGGACACCACAAAGTTTATTTCAAGCTATATTGATTTTCGGCTGCAGGACCATTCAACCCAGGAACTTGCCCGTAACCCCACATTCCGAGACTACTCCGAACGCATTGCCAGTGCGCCTAATTCGGAAGAACTCTTAAAAGTCACTGCTCAAATCAAACAGGAGAACTATGAGCTTCATCAACAGTCGCTTGCACATCGTGCCGATCCCCAAAACGTCCCGGCTCCCAATCGCGAACCGCTTACTGTTATGGAAATGCGGGAAGTTTTGCTTACCACCGCCCCCGCGCGCACCGCCTCTCGCGCGCAACACGTGGAGATGAGAGACATCCTTCATGCCACGGCTGTCTTTGGCAAGGAAAAGGAAGATCGAGTCAAGCTTCTGGCTGAAGGTAAACTCCCTCCCTCAGCAACACTCCAGAAACTTATCGGCAATTTGCAGACGCGACAAACCGAGACCGCTGTAAATCATTTCTACAGAAGTCTTCGCACTCCTGCATCTGAGTTGCGCACGCAAAACAGCTTCGACCTCTGCAAAGCTCATGCACGATTGCCACAATACGAACGCGACTATCTGCACAGATACGCGATCGCGCAACGATATGAGCTCGTCGACAAACAACGAGGGACGCAACTCACACCCGAAAGCACATCCAAAGTTGTTACCCACGCCCCCGATTCGAGGCAATCTTCAACCGCTTCAAGCACTGCCTTCTATCGCGAATACTACGGACGGGCCGACTGGCTTGAAGCAAAACAGATAGTCGCCACTGTCGCGCGCCAGAGCAATCATAATGGTCCAACAAACACTCTTGAAGGTGCCAGTATCGTTCCGGAATTAAAAAATGTTGAAGTACACGCCATCAGCCATGTCGTTAACAACTTTGACCAAAACCGCCAAACCCAAGTAGCCGATTACCTGAAGAACTCTCATGATGAACACTTGCAAGCACTCGGTGACATGATCACCGTCTCAGTTGATGTAAGAGCCGCAGGCCCCGGAGAAATCAAAGAGATACAGATTCCTGTTTCATACCATCTGTCAGCCGACTCCGTTAAAACGATCGTCAGCTATACCCAACAAGACAGTGATCGCACTGCAACAAAGATTCCGAGTCCTCAGTTCGCAGAACTAAGACGGGAAGTTCAAGCCCAGGCATGGCGAGACACGACAAATGAGATACTGAAAGATCCAACAACAATTCTTGATTCGCCTGCTCGAACTCTTTACCAAGCGCGCGACCTTTCACACGCCATTCAACAGACCGCAGCTCTCCAAGAGAAAGCTCGCACGGCCTTTCAGACTATTAATGCTCATACAACCACCTGCATTAACAGGGTCGAACAGACTCTAAGAGCACGTTCAAATGATTTTCGGTCACCCGAGCAGCAACAAACCACGCGAGAACTCATCAAGTCTTTCCTTGATCCGCAACTGGCACAATCCAGAGAGGAATTTATAAAAGCCAATGCCCCTGAGTACGCAGTTATCCAACAAACCCTCACGCTCAATGACAGCGACCGAGCTGCTCAACTTAGAGAGTACGCTGCTAACACACGTCTCGAATACTTGGCGACGTTTTCAACGCTAGATCAAGACTCTCGAGTCTTCAAATCTCAGCAGCCGGAACTAACTGTCCAGTCGCGCTCTGCCGGACCATCGACATTCGAGCGGTACACAATTGCAAGGGATAACATTGAACGAGAGCTTCTCGGCAATCACGTCCAACAGATGTTTCAAAGCAGCTCACTTCCCGATATTGGAAGCGACAAACAAACCAGTCTTACTGTTAAGGAACTAATCCCGAGCGATGTTCGCGAACAAATTTTTGAAATCGCACGCGACCGAGCCTGGCAGTCTCTCGCGCCGCCGGAACTAAACGACCGCGAAGCTCCCCAACATCTCGTTACCATCGCCGATCAGGTGATGGATCGCGTCGCAGACGTTCAAAAACTCGAACTCGAGCTTGAGGCAACGAACAAACAACTTGCCAGCTTTGTCGGGCAACGTATAGCGAATCTTGAAGCTCCCATCAAAGAAGAACGAGCCAACCTTGCCTATGCCGACCAATTCCACGACACATTAAGCAGCATCGCATACGGTTCGACTGAACCTCCGGATCGCGCTGCTGCAGCGGTGCATGTTCTTGAAACTCTGAGTAATGGTGAGCTTGATCCGGCAACCCTCGTTAGCCAGACAATGGGAAGCCAGTTAGATTCGCCCGCCGCCACCGTCACACTTCAGGCCCACAATGCGGCTGAGACACGTGCCCAGGGCGTTCGCGAACAACCCATATTCAACGGTTCTGCACGAGATAGTATCGAGCAACAAATCATTGCTGAATTAAAAGATACTGACCTTGATCGTTATATCGATCTCAAGACTGCCGTCGACTCCGCTCAAGAGAGATTTGATCTCGCGCTCCATCAAGTTGATCAGAAAGTCACCGTTCTGGAGCAGGCGCGTGCGGCCGGCTCCATTGAAACGACACTTCAACACTTCAACGAAATCTCCCAACCCGCAGCGATCGAAATCAGCAACTATTTAAATAACACCGTTAGTCAGCACGGTCTCTCCGCTCTCCTGGACCGCGACGCTGCAAGCCAACACATCGATCAACTTGGGAGTATTATCCTCGACGTTGCCGGCAAAAACGGAATCACTCTCGCCACCACTCAGGAGCGCGCACAACAGGTCACACAGGTAGCCGCTAATCTTTACAACACGCTGACAAGCGGCATTGAACGTACCAATTCTGAGCATGTACTCTTACACCAGCACACCGCTTTTCAACCCGCAACAACACAACTCACAAATCAAGACTATAATCAGCTCGTAGTCCTAGCACCTACAAGCACTCACGATCATGTTGCTCACGCCTCTCTGGACCAACAGGACTATCGACGTCAACGAGAAGACAGCGAGCGACAAAAACAGAATCCTGGTAATCCGAGGATGCCAAATAACTCGAGTCGCCAACCTACTGCTCAGGAAGCCGTCAAACCTCAGGAAATTACCCAGCCCTCAGCTACAAGCAGCCTCACCGCACCAGCTTCGAACGTCGCGGAACTCGGCGGCGGGATCGAAGATTTGGCAGCCGTGATTGCCTTGTAACCTCAGACGTTGCAAGTAAACAACTCAAACAGTTGGGGCGGGAAGTGTTTGTCTGTTTTTTGATTACGCACGAAAGATCGACACGCTATGAGATTCATATTGGGTGTACTTTTAGGTTATTGCATACGCGGCAAGAAGCATCTATTGGCTGTAACCCTGACCGTTATTGCCATTGTGTGTTTCATCGTGCTGCCTGCGATCGCACTTTCGCAACTGGCTTGGTCAGTCAAACAGGAGCGTATCTCGCGACCTCAACAAACGCGGGTGCCTTCCGTCATTGGCTTGAATTACGGTGCCGCCGAAACCACACTTCTGAACTCGAATCTTCGTATCCGTATTCTCGCCAATCGCTACGATCTTGCATTCGCATCTGGACTAATCATTTCCCAATCTCCTCAAGCCGGCGAGCTGGTCGACCATGGAACTTTTGTCGGAGTAACCATCAGCCAGGAAGATCCAGAAAACGCAAAGGCCCTGAGTCCAAAATGAAAGTACGAATGTCTGGCGGTGGCTTCGAGGAATTCGGCGCCACTCGTTATCAGATCGAATGGATCACAATCAAGTCATCGGCCAGTGGGAAGGATTCTATCGATCCTGACACCGATACCATCACTCATTATGAATATCGCAGCGAGAAAGACGCCGCCTTACAGCACGCCCAAGACCTTTTGGATACCACTGATGATCTCTGTTGGGGAGTTGTAACCGTGAGGAAACAGGTAGTCGACTGGTTTTATGAAGAGGACGGCATCGCAGGATGGGAGGAGACAGACGAAGAAACTGACATTCTGACTGAAAATGATTATGCTGAATACTTAGCAAGTAAGGCGTAAGAATCCACAACCAGCTATGGACCAACGGAGCACCCTTCACTTTTCAACGATTACAGAGATGAGTGAGTGGTTTCGAAAATCTCCGAGAACAATTACCTCGGTGAGCACCTGAAAACCGGCCATATATGATCACTTCAAAACCGGCCAATGGAGAGGGGCCGGGACTAGTGGTTTTTACACCTTCATAGCCCTCTTGTCTACTCGATTCTGATTAGACCGTTTGGGCAATCGGTTTTCTTTTTCTCTTCACAACTATGTCCAGCAGTAGAGGCTGTGGAAACTGTGGGAAACTCGGCGCGGTTTGCCGAGTTTTCCAAGCGCAGTGGGAACGGTGGAAAACAGCAGTTCGTTTTCCACGGTTCCAGCTGCGCGGCAGTTTCCATAGCCTATGGTCGAAAAAAGCACTTTTTTGCAAGGTTAGCTCAAAAAACTTGGGCCAGATTCTTCTTCCAACGAGTTTTTCGCAGCCGACGAATGGTATGGCCTGCGCGGTCGAGGCGAGCTTTCGGCTCAACCAGCCTCGCCCGACAACTCCGTCTTGGTGCGCCAACTGCGTGGTCCAAACTTCAGTACATGTCCATGGTGCAGCAATCGATCAAGCATGGCGCTGACGGCCGCCGCATCTCCCAGCAGTTTGCCCCAATCTTCCACCGGGCGATTGGAAGTGACGAGGGTACTGGCGCGTTCGTAGCGGCGCATGATGATCTCCAGCAGATCTTCAGCCGCGGTGAGCGGCAACTTACGCATTCCCAGATCATCAATGATCAGCAGGGGCCAGGCGACTAACGAGTCCATGAATTCTCTGCGCGAGCCATCGATGGTGGCCTCGGCGAGCTCATCCAGCAACATGTGGGTCTCGCGATAAAGCACCCGGTAGCCTTGTTGAATGACCGCTTGCCCGATGGCCTGGGCCAAGTGGCTTTTACCGGAACCTGGTGGTCCTAAAAACAAAGCGTCCTCGCGCCGGCTGATGAAGTTGGTCGTAGCCAGCTCAAACACCAGACTGCGATTCATCTTCTTGTTGAAGTTGAAGTCGAAGTTGTCCAGCGTCTTTTGGGGGTCGCGAAAGCCGGCCTGTTTGCGCCGTCGCTCCAGTAACCGGTCACCACGACGAGTAAGTTCATCAGTGACCAGACAGGAAATGAGATCAATGGGGGCCATGCCTTCGGCCTGGGCTTGGCGTAAGCGGGTTTCCAGGACGACGGCCATGCCACCCAAACGCAACTGTCGTAAAGCTTGATTCAACTCAATCAGATTCATGGGCTTCAGACTCCTTTATTCTTTGCTGAATAATGTCGCGGTATTGCTCCAGTTCGCGGATCAAGGGATCAACTTGTTGTAGGGTGAGTGGCAGTGGTGGCTGGCGCTCCAGATAGCGGCGCACAAAGTGATACTCACGCACGCCCAGCTCCAGGGCGGCGGCACAGGCTTGATCAACCAGCGCCGGGCCAAACTTCTTGGCCAAGGCGAGCACGCCGAGGATGCGCCGCACACCAACTTGTCCGTACCGTTGATGAATGGCCTGACAAAGATCGCCGATGTGCGTGCCGGCCCGACTAGCGCGCTCTAGTAGCTGCAAGGTGGAAGGTGGAGTGCGCGGCGAGCGATCAGCTTCCTGAATGCGATGCCAGCCACGCTTCTGACGCAGATGCTCGCGCAACAACTGCCCAGTGTGCGGATTGATGAGACGGACATTGAGACCATCCCATTGCACTTGCACGCGTCGTCCGATCCAACCCGGTGGCGCGCCGTAGTAAGCAGCTTCCACTTCCACACAACCATCCAGATGGACCACGCGCTGCCCGTATTGATAAAAACGGAAAGGCTCGAGTGGTAACGGCAACAAGTGGGGCTGCTCTTCCGCAAACATCGCCGCCACTTGTCGTTTGGTGGTGCCGTGAATGCGCGTGTCGGCCCAGTTTGTCTCCCAGCGATCGAGATAAGCTTGTGCTTCTTCCAAGGACTCAAAGCGCTGGCCCTTGAGGGGAGTTTTCTGCGCATGCCCCACCCCGGCTTCAACCTTCCCTTTGCGATCCGGATCGCGCACGCGACAGGGCATCGCAACCGCACCATAGTGGGCCAGCAGATCGCGATAAAGCGGATTGAGCGTGGGCTCGTAGATATCCGGCGTGAGCACGCCCTCACGCAGATTGTCGAGCACCACGATACGTACGATGCCACCGAAGCGGCGAAAGGCTTTCTCATGTAGTTCGGCCCAGATGCGGGCGCTGGAGCGGAAGACTAAAAGCCGCACCGCTTTGCGACTAAAGCCAAGCGTCATCACAAACAAGCGCGTGCGCCGGTACTTGGTGCTTTGTGGCTCGCGTACCCAGGGGCCAGTGCCGTAATCAACCTGCGCTTCTTCGCCAGGCTCGGTGATGATCACGGCCCGGGCTTGCTTTACCTCCCGCGGCTGCAGTTTGTTTACGAAGCGCCTGACACTGTGATAGCCGTGCGCAAAGCCCTGCTCGCTGACCAGGTCCTGCCAGATGGCCATCGCATTGCGGCCACGTTGTACGCTTAGTTCGATCAGGTCGCGATACGGTTCACAGTGGCTCAGCGTGCGCGCTTTGGCCGGGTTAGCTGACTCTTTAGCGGCACCAGAGTCGGTGGTCACCTCTATGGCCGGTTTTGAAACTTCAGTAATGCCCAGGGCCGAATTGTGCTGTTTTGCTGAGGTAGAGTCGGTGATCACCTCTATGGCCGGTTTTGCCCTGCGCCCCCAGCCACCCGGTCGTTGCACACCGATGCCAACGGCTTTTAGATAAGCGCTGGCTGTCTCGCGGCGCACACCGGTGGCTTGCTCGATCCGTCGCAAGGACCAGCCCAGTCGTCCTAAAGCTAGTATTTGTTGTCGTTTATCGTCGCTCAATACGTTGCTCATGGCGCCGCAGGCTACTTTGCCTCGCGGCGACGTCAACGTCCCTGGCGACTACTTCTCATTGGCCGGTTTTGAGGTGATCATACATGGCCGGTTTTGGGTGCTCACCGAGGACAATTAAAAAGTGGATTAAGGACGGAAAGTTAGAAGCATGGAAGACTAAAGAAGGCTACGAAGTTCTGTGGAGTGATCAAGAAGATAGTGTTGTTCAAAAAGCATTGCGGCAACGACGAGAGAGAATACATGATGCATACACCCCCAAAGAGCTCTCAGAATATAGCCAGTGGCATCAAATTTTAGATGAACTATGCTGGCTTCTCAAAATCTGTTACAGCCCCGACTTTTTGGTAAAGCGGAAGAAGTTTAGAGCAGACATAATTTTTGTAAGGTACATTCAAACTCACAGCGTAACGCTAAAGAAAATACAATCCATTTTCAATGCAAATCAGGCCCATACTCTAAAAGCAATCTCCGATGACTTAAAAAGAGGTTGGTACAACGAATTAGCATTCGTGGTTCCGCTTAGACCTTCAACCCTCGGATTGTCATTTTCAGACATAAATGTAAACAGCGACGCTTCTAACATGAGATTCGCTTTTCCATCGTGGAAAGTAATCACCGCCTACTACAGCATCTATTTTTATTTGCGCGGGATGAGTCTTCAAAAGTTCAAGAACTTTCGGTTGGCCGAGCATGGAGCAACAATCTCCGCCTTTAAGAATAATCTTCTTAATCCCCTTAGTAAGGTGTTATGGAAGTTTCCACTAGACATCGCTTACAGGCCAGGCCAACGGGTTCAACGCAATAGATTGTTTTTCCACACCATTCGACATACCCAATTTCAATATGCATACCACCCACGAACGCCTCACCTATCCCCAAGCGGGCTCTATGAGAATATCTATCAGGCATATAGAAAGAAGGCCAGATATAGCAAGAATCCAACGACCTATATGTTGTTCGATTTCTTGCATGACTTCCGAGTATGGGCCAATTATCAAAATATTGATGACATGCTAAATCTTTGGGGAATCGGATATAAGGCCTTCATAGACCAAAATCTATCTCTAATCCTTTTCATGATAGGAGGCATAAGTGAACTAGCCTTCATTGCGGTCCAAGGTGCAGACCAATACATTCAGAGTCTTCAAAAACTCTACGATTTATTTGCCACGAATAATCCTCAATTAGAACGCGAGTTTAAAAATACTCCAATTTACCAACGACACGAGTTGTACAAGGAATTGGGCTTCGTAGACCAATCTCTAAAACTAAAAACTGAGGTGAACCCAAACGCCGTCATCTTTATTGAAGCGCTTAAGTAACTTGGTTCGTTTAACCTTAATGGCACGATGTACCGCGCCGAAGTGGACACCGTGCCGGGGCAAACCCTCCAGATCGACTTCTCAAGTCGACCACCATTTGCGCCCAATCACCCAGTTTCTCTCAACTCCCTGTGTTCGCGGCATAACGTCGTCTGCCGTAAGAAGTAGCAATCTGACCTTTCACGATGGACGTAGCGTTCAATTGGATTTGAATAATAGACACACTTGTCGATAGCGGGACAAGTCTTTGATCAGAGATATGCCGACCTTACTACAGTCTTTGATGATATCTTCGTATGTAACGAAGTTATGGAAGAACGTATACGCGCCATGATTTTTGAACACGTGACCATCCGCGTAAGCATTGTCAGGGCGGCATCGGCGCAAAATAGTTGAGTCATTGCGTGGCGCAATTACGACGAATATACCGTTTTTGGCAAGATTGCCGGCAGCCGATTCGATAAGGCTGCGTCTAGTCTGTCGCGGTACAACATCGAAAACCGCGATGCAAAAAATGACGTCAAGGCCGAGTGTTGCTTTTGCAAAGGCCTCCGTAGTAACTGCCTGGACCTTTCGTCCGCGCTTTCGGGCCTTTTCAGCAACTTGTAGCACGGTGTAACTTTTCCCAAAGTCCTTATGATTTAAGGAGAGCTGGTCTTTCGTATCTATGAGGAAAAGTTCATCTGCCAAGTGTATTAGCAGATCGAAGTGGCGCAGCTTGCCGCACCCTAAATCAGCAACCTTCCCAAGCCGTTTCGATCCCCGTAATGTTTGTATAGCTTCGATTGCGTCAAACAGCGATGGGTTTGGCGGGTGCGAGCGTCGTTGAGCCGAATACTCCGGTCTCAGATTAACTGCTCTCTGTTTCATTGAATCGAATTCAACAAGACGGGGTCGTACCATACGTTGTATTGCGTGCACAACGCAATCAATCGAGTCTTGAGATCCGAACGCAAATCCTTGTTTTCATGAATAGCCCGAATCTCCTGCTCTGTGGCATGTCGGACTTTGACAAGGATGCTTCGACTCCAGAGCCGGTTGAGCAAAAAAGCGACAGCCAAAATGAGTAAATCGGTCAGCAGGCGTGTGCGGTAAGCTGGGTCATTAGGCCCAAATACTCGATAGAGCGCAACTACGAGGACCATACCAAAAATAACGATTTCGTTGATTTGTGTGAGCCAATAAACCGTAACTACTTCGTAAAACCGAACCAGTTTGTTCTTTGGGATTTTTAAGTCGATATCGCCCACAAACGGGTAGTAGATCGCCTCCATGAAAGCTCCGGTGCGAGTCTCCGCTTCTTCACGGAACCGAAAATTCAATCCTGACCCGAAAGGCTGGGTTAACCTGGGAAGGATGAAATCATTGTCATAGTAATACCTCCAACGGGTTACATATTTGTCATACCATTGATCGTGAACCTGAAAAATCTCAGTGAGAAGGAAAGCCAAGCCAACAAAGATAACTAAACCCACTCCGGCCCCAAGGAAACTTTTCCACGGCTCAGTATTGACAATGTAGTTAAGTAGGTTTGTTACTGCTTGCTTATGCGACGGCGGTAGAATCAGAAAATAAGTGAAAAAACCTGCTCCTACGAGGAATGGTACTGAGTACTTGAATAGGTTATGTCTTACGTCTTGGTAGGTTTCATAAGTGAAACGGAAATCCATAGTGGTGTGCTCCCGCATTAGTGGTGTAGAGGAACAGTATGCGTTGAAAGTAGTGCTTGGGAGGCTGGATTGAAGGACGCCGATAATGCAGCCAGCCTTAACTAATGTATGCGAATTATGCCCTGCCGTTTAACCGTAGAACTCTTGCGAGGCGCTGGAACGATAGTACAGATACTGTTGGTTTTCAAGGCTGACGGAAGTAACTGACGGAAGTAAGTGACGGAAGTAACTGACGGAAGTAACCGTTCCGATCCAATAACTGATCATTCGAAGTCGAGGAAGGGTGTCCACTTTGAAAGACCACGATCTTTTTAAATAACCTTTTGGTGGTAAAAACTAAACGAGCGTCTTAACTTTTAATTTTTGTCGCTGATGAGACGTGAAACTTTCAATTTTGATCCGGCCTCACTGGTACGCCCTCCATTTTTAGTTTGCCCGAAATGCGCGACTGAAACGTTTGGCGTAGTACATGTTCATGGCCACGTTTACTTCAGAAGATGTCGCACATGCATGTTCAGCCAAATGTTCATGCTTCCTCCTCTTGTGAAAAAAGTTATCTACCTTGATCAGTTCGCCTTAAGCAACGTCATGAAGGCATTGAATCCAAATACAGATGCCTACAAGAGGGGAATGGATCCGTTTTGGCTAACTCTCTTCAAGAAATTGTATAGCCTTAGTCAGTATCAAATGATCATATGTCCCAATTCCGAGATTCATGAAAAGGAATCTAGGGTGTCGAGCTATTTCACAGCGCTCAGACGGATAAACGAATTACTTTCAGGTCAGGTGAGTTTTCGCGGCATCGAAAGTATTCGAAACCGTCAAATTTACGAGCATGTAAGAGACTGGATCAAAGGCAAGACGCATACCAACTTTAGTTTTGATCGAGAGGTTGTGCTTGATGGTGAAATCGACGGCTGGACAAGCCCAATCTATCCTAGTGTAACCATGCCGTGGCAGCCCGAATGGATTGAAAACCTGCGTAAAGCCCGAGGCGAATTGCATAGGGAGATTACCGATATCTTCGCTCGCTGGCAGACTCAAACCGATAAAACGTTCAAATTTTGGTTCGACGAAGAAATACGATCGTATGGCATCAACATTCTGGCCGAAGTTCGCAAATACAATCTTCGCCTCAATAAAGTCTTGAGAGGTGAACGAGAACCCCAACTCATCGATCTTGTTCAGCCGCCAGCCTTTATCACCTATTTCGTAGTATTGAGAGAACTTGAGGCTTCTGGCGTGAAAGCAAAGGATTTGGGTCAGAAAATCGTGGAGTATTTTACATCGCCAGCTCTTACTCAGCTTCCATTCTTGAGGATAGCTTCCATGATTTGGGCATCAGTGGCACGCAAGGCAGCTGCGGGAATGAAGAAGCTCCCGTCACAAGGTTTATCGAATGATGTGGATGCTATTTCAACCCTGCTTCCATATTGCGACGCAATGTTTATCGATAACGAATGTCGGGCATATTTCTTAGAAGAACCTTTGCGATCACTAAATGTTGGTACGCAACTTTTTTCGATTAGCAACAAAAATGCTTTCTTAGAATACTTGGACGCTATTGAGTCCAGTATCAGTGAAGAACAATTACAATTGATCCGTCTGATCTATGGTGAAGGCTGGGCTGAACCTTTCACAACTGTGTTTACGGGGAACTAGGCCACGAAAAAATATGCGGCAAAACATGACGCGCAGTTCAACGGCAAATACAGCGCACCAAATACGTGCCACGATTAACGGATTACGTGATGGACTCAAGCCGTTCGCTCATAGTTCAAAATACACCTGGCCTCTTATTTGTGCGCTGATCGATAATCTTCTGTTCAGTCATCCCGAGAGTTATAAGCAGATTGGTCGTCGGCGCTGGTGCGATGCTGTCAATATCGCTTTTAGACAACGCCGGTCCTTTCCAACGTCGTATCAGGTCAGGAGTGATGACTAGAAAGTGCGTTGAACCTTCTTCCCGTTTCGGCCCGGATGGGATGGCCCAGACGGTACAAGTCATAGGATCACTTTTCGCATATAGATAATAATAGTTCTTAACCACCAGCGTACGATTGCTCGGTCCAAAATCAGGGACTTTCGAATGTTTCCATATCCGCTCCTCGAGTTGCAGCAAGTCGTCTGGAAACTGGCCCGTCTGTCGCTGAAACTGCCGCAAGGCTTTCGTCAAACTATCCGCGGCTAGCTGAGGAACCATCTCACTCTCACGCTGCGTCTTTGCCCAGGTCCCGTAGGCAAAACTGATTACCAGCACCAAGACCGCCACGCCAAGAATAACAAACGTCAATTTGAATTTTTGTTTCCGTGCGCCTTCAAACATTACGAGATCTCACTTCCGCCAGTTAACGCACACTATCGTTATGCTGAGAACCACTTCCCACCGCATCAGCCAAAACAACTTCAGCTACTGGATCGATTGCGTCCCTATACACCGCTGCCGCCGCGTCGCATAGTTCTCTCTGCACAACCTCTGTCTCAAATAGTTGCCGTTGCGCATAATCTTTGTCACTCTCAACTTCCCCTTTTGTTTCTTTCCTGCGGCGCGCCTCAACATTATTGGCTTTACCCACTCCCCTGGAAGGTACTCCCCTTGACGTTTGATCCTGCTCGTTTTTAACGACCCGTTCCTCTTCCCCGGACAAATCCACTTCAACGCTCGCATCTTGCATCAACTCTGCTGATCGCAATTCTCGTTGCATCTTCTCGTGGACTCTTCGCAGGAAAGCTTCCTCAGCATCCACTAAACTAACTAGCTTCGGCTCTCCGTAGTCGACCGCGATGGCGCGCTGCCTCAATACAGCATACGGTGGGTAACTGGCTTTGATCGGTGGAGACGTATCGATAACTACTACGCACTGGCTATGTTTCACCATCTGCCGAACTTCAGTCTGATCCATCAATGCTCGGCCAGTCTCCGACTGTCGCTCGTTATCCAATTTCTTTCCCTTACCGTCGACGGTCGTGTGACTCCAAACTGTCGTTTGTCCAATTCTGCGCGACGCAAATTGCGAGGTGACATCATCCAAGCCAGGAAGGAAAATCGTTGTTCCAATTGACCCGAGGATCGCGTTCCCACCCTCCTGACCATACTGATCATGCACCTGAGGTAAATTCTGATAGCCAAGAATCACACCAATTCTCCGTCCGCGCCCTACACCGGCAATTTCCTTCAACCCTACGATTGGAACGTGTGCAGCCTCATCCAAAACGAATCCTACCGGGGCCACATCCTGCGACTGATCGTCGATACGCAATTCATTCACGGCCTGTCCAATGAAAGTTGCCAAAACGTTCTTATATCTGGTTGCGTCACCCTCAGCGACGACGATGTAGATAACCGTTCCATACTCACGCAGTCGACTAAACTCAATCTGCCGAACACCAGCCGCCCGATCTCCCTCGGTTATAGGCGCACAAATTTTCTGCGCGTTCTCCTCCTGAAACGTACCTAGCTTATTCATTAAACCAGTGATCACACTGCCTTGAGTCTGAGGCGGGGCTTTCTGAAAGGCACCCCACGCCAACTTTACATGCTTATTATTTGAACCCAACATCTCTGTTTCGATAGCCTTCAAGTCACGCAGCGCAAGATACTCAAAAATCATCGGCGGGGTTGGCTCGTCAACAATGTCAGGCAGGTGAAGCAACACAGCCTTCAACAAAAGGAGCTCTGACTCCTGCCAGAACGGATCGGCAATGTTATGTTTTGTGCCCTCTAAGCCAATCATTGTTGCAGCCATTTGACCCGCAAATTCCGGGCGCTCTTTGCACTTCGGAAGAAAATTCCATCGGTCTGATCGCGATGGATTAACCAAATCCAAGCGGAACACCTGCCGAAAAGAACCGGCAGTCTGCTCAAACAGCTCACCCTTCGGATCTAAAACAATCGCTGATCCGCCTGCGGCCATATCCCGCAGCATATTCATTAGAAATGTTTTGGATTTGCCTGACCCCGGTGGACCAAAAATCGCGATATGACGCAACCATTCAACCTCATTCAAAACAAGGCTATATCCGCGTTTCAATTCACCGATACGTATTGACCCTCGTGACAGGCCCCCACTCTCTGATAACCTCACCGCCAAACCGGTACTCCGCAGATAACTCTCATCCGCCCAACGACCTGTTCCAAACGTCATTCGCTGTTGAATTCGGTAGTACGGAAGGACCTCTTGGAGAGCTTCCATGCAACCAACCAACAAGCACACCAGCATCGCAATCACAAAATAGAGTTTCGTTTGTGTCGTCACTTCGAGATAACCACCTGATAACCAAAACAAGTAAGCCGATAATCCACTGCACCCCACCAGCACCACCATCATCATCGCAGCCGACATCAGTCGCAGAAACGCCTGATATGCCGGTAACGCCTGCATCTCGGCCGGGCGCGGAATCCCTACCCTGGCATCAATCTCTTCTATTCGCTTAACGAATGACATCCACGCCCGCCTTAAACTAGGTTTATTTTCCGCCCGCGTTCTTTGTTCCCAACCACTCTTTGGCACTTTCACGATCCTGCGGAGACAGCTCTGAAGCCTTAAACGTCTCCGGTCGCCAACCACTTGCGATCAACTGTGCCGCTGGAGTAAACGCGCCAGGTACTTGCAATCCGTCTTTCGGAATCATGTAGTACGTTAAAGCATTCTCGGAAAAACCATCGTCGGGAAGACGTACCACAATAGCGACCCCCTCGCCGGCCCTTCTTCCAATAGAGACCACCTCAACGCCAAGCGGTTCTGCGCGATACCGAATATAAAAAACAGCGTAATCCGAACTGACTGACTTTCTTACCCCGTCATTAACTAACCCCGGTGGTAACAGATCTAATTCAACCACTCCCGAAATAAGCGATTCGACAGTCTGAATTGGTTTTCCGTCGAGCGATCGATTTGCAGCAAGCAACGTTGCACCAATCGCCAGCGCCCCACTTTGTCGAATCTGCTCAGCTTGATCGTAAACCTCACCTTGAAAAGCAAACTTCCTCTCTCTTGATTCCACGTCGCGGCCCCGCTGCCCTCGACCCGTTTGCTCGTTTAAGACTGTCGCTTCAACTTCGGGCGACCAAAACCCTCCTCGTCGAATGTAACTCGCCAGTGACATTCCAAACACAACCAACATCGCCACCGATAACACCATCGTCAGGGGAGACGAAAGCAACGCTCTGCCTAATGACTTTTGCTCTTGATTCATTGCCATCTCGGTCAAGCCGCAAGTGCCAAACTTGACCGCATCATGAATTCCTGTTCGACCCATGAATCGATTTCTTCACTCTGACCATTAACAGCTTGCTCGATTCTCGCCATCGATTGCTCCAAATACGACCGATCCCCTCTACGCTTCGCAATCAGGCACAGGTACGAAGTCAGCACCGCTTCATCAACATGCTCGATTCGGTCACGCATCAAAGCATTTAGCAAATCAATACCCTCGCGCAATGCAGGCTTGTCTTGAACTCCTGGAATCCCACGAATGCAATCCAACAACTTTGCAACCCAACCGACTGCTTCTACCGACGCCTCCGGGACTCGTGCGCGCAAGATCGCCACTTCCTCTTTTGCCGACGGCATATCCATCCATGTGTAAACGCAGCGCGATCGCATCGGCGCCGACAAGTCATGCCTGATATCGTTCGACAGCAAAACTACAATGGGCCAACGTGCCGGGTCTTTCTCACCTACGTCCCCAAACCGAGGTACGTGCGCATACCCTCGCCCAAACAATTGCAATAGCATGTCTTCAATCGTGTCCGGCAGCTTATCGATTTCGTCAACAATAAGGATCGGAATCGTGCCGGTCCTTGCCGCAAATTCAAACGCCCCCAAAGCCTCACCAAACAGCAAGTAGTCAGCCCCCCACTGCTGCGCTCGAGCCTCCGCAAGTTTCATCCCCGAAGCAATCGCCTGGCGCACAAATTGGCTTTGTCCTTCTCGGTCCCAGCTATAAAGCACATCTTCCAACTCCAAGCCTTCCATGCCTTGCAAGTAAAAAGTCGGCAGATTACACGCTTCAGCTAATGCCTCCGCTAGTGCCGTTTTACCTGAGCCTCGTTCTCCTTCAATTAAATGAGGAGCTCCCTTTTTTATTGCTTGAACTAAATCATTCAACACTCGTCCCTGGACCATGTATCCAGTGCAAGCCAACAACTCGGCTAAAGCCACTGCCCCGCCCTCACTCACAATCTGACGCGGATTGATGCTTGGCTTGTTAGAAACCGTTGGATTCATTGCCTTCACCGACCAGCCAGATCTCCATTGATTACACGTTCGGCAATGCCACGCATTTCAGGTGTCATCCGTGGCATTGCGTGCTTGATTGCTTCAATGTCTCCTGACTCGATTAACTCGGCCAGCTCACGCTCCGAAATGCCCGTGGTCCTGCGTGGGTGATCAACGTCTGATCGCTCGTCCATATCACTTGTACTCAGTTTCGACAGAGCATCGACCCCCTGAACGGAATCCGGCAATTCGCTTATCATCATGTATCCCGAACTACCGGCAGCAACTTCCACAAAGCTATTCCGATCGCGTCCAACCAGCACACCATCCAACTCGTTCGTTACTCGCCCCTGGTAACTACCAAAAGCGTCATTAATGACGATTGGCCGTCGCCCAATCGATCCCGCAAACGCACCGGCGATACTCAAGCTGGCGTCACCCAACTTCGAGAGCGCACGTGACCAACCGCTGGACATTTTTTTTCGCTTGCCGCGAATGCCCATGCCGCCATCGTCGCCCAACAGATCACCGCTGACTTTTACAAATGACCCGGATTCCGAATCAATGAAACCTACCAATGAAACATACGCGCGATCGTATTCAGCACCACGCAACGCACCCACCAGCACAGTCCCGCGAGGCATGGTCCATCCCTTACCTTTGACATCACGCGTTAACTCAAAACGAGCCAGTCCTCCAGATCTCAAAGTGTAAAGAACACCTAAACTTCTTACCGGCAACATGCTCCCATACGCAGGCAACGTGACAGCTCGAACATCCTTACGTACTTCCTCCACAGTTCTCTCGCGAGCAACCGTCGTGTTCCGGGGCGCAGCATTCAGATCGTCACCGATCCGCACTGATCGCTCCGTGTTCCGGCCTCGGCCCCCCGGCTTCACTGTTCCTTGATCTAATTCCCCTTTTTCCTGTGTGGTTTCATCCTCAACCGTCCGCTTCGACGAATTGACCGTGCGCGATAGTTCCTCGTTCTTCGAGTCCGGGAACTGCGTAACGGGTACATTGGACGAACTCTCTCCCGTTCCGCTGTTTCCTCCACTAGCCCCACCATTTCCCGGCACCACAGTTGGCCTTACAACTGACCCGTCGCTCAACGTTACAGCAGGACCAGTCGCACCGGGACCAACAACGCCCGCCTCCTCGATAGCACGCCTGGTTTTTGCCTCGTCCGAATCAGCCTCCGTATGCGCTGCCGAATTGCTTCCATTAACGAGGACCTTCGCCTTACGCGTCGCGCCCTTGCCCCCGACTAACCAAACGCATACCGCCAAACAGACTCCAAGAACTCCAAGCACACCGAGTCCGACAACAGCTCGCCGCGCACGTCCCTTGCCGTTCTTTTCGCCACGCTCTTCCTCAACTGCCGTTACAATGTCCCCTTCTTCAACCAGGACTCGCCGCTCGTCTCCAGTCTCGCGCTCCGTATGTGCCTCCTGCTCTTCAAGAACTACGGCACTTCGAGTGTTACTTATTGTCTGTTGGTCCATACTTACACCCCTTCTTATCAGAGACGATTTGAATAATTACTCGCTACACCGCGCACGTTCTGCAAGAACATTATTGCCGCGTTCCACTTCCGACAGCCCCGGTAGCTGGCTCATCAGCCGCTTCCGTCTGACTTACCGACACGCGCAAACGCTGTGACGCCCCCAACACTGGCGGTTCATACACAATCGCGTAATAAGCAACTTGTCCCTGGCTCAGTTTTCCCTCAAGAGAAGTGCTTTCCACGAACAACCGCTTGACACGTTCTATTTGTAAGGTCTTGCCACTGCTATCAAACGTGTGCACGTATAGATCCGGATCGCCGGGTACAATCCTCAAATCAGTCAGCGCGTCGTTTCGAACCCCTACCACAACCAGGCGAGCTTGCAGATCAAGATCGATTGCCGGCGCCACGGCTAACCCAATTCCATTTCGTGATTTTGTAAATGAACCCAGGCGCGCGGGATTCTGCACCGCGTTTTTCAATGCTCGATGCGCCACCTCAGCCAAGTCCGGTCGCTTCTTCGACACCTTGCCATTGCGAACCCTCTCGTCTGCCCGACTACTATCAACCTCCGCGATGAGCCGAGACACCTTCGGAACTATTGGCTCGCGCTTCTCCGCATCACTATCAAATCTGATCGATCCGTTTAATACTGGCTTCACTGTTGGATCTTTTCCATCCAGATTGACTGCCAAACCAGCAGCCCTCCGCGCCGCCACTACCTCTTCGCGGTTGTACATGACCACGCAACGATGAGCATTCTGCGAAAGCTCTCGTACCGGATAAATCAAAAACGTCACCACCACACCCGATTGCATCTGAACACTGATAGAAGCTGAAGGCCCCCTGGCAATGGAACCCGCCGGCGGTGCAACAAATGCCGCCCCTGGCCGCAAAACCAACGATCGCTTACTCAGCCGTGCGGTTTCTTCATCAAATGAAACTAACTCTGAATTTCCCGGATGGACCATAAAGAACGAGTCGGCTGCTGGAAACTCGATGACATTTACGCCATTCTGTGCAAGCCCCAAACGAATAATGGGATTCTGATTTCCTTTGACACTTACGTTTGCCTCGCCAGACATATATTCAGGAGGCGCTGGATTCACTAATGCCACCGGCACCACAGGTGTTGGCGATGGAGATGGCTTTGCTACCGGGGATGCTGTCTTCGTAGCGACCCCTTTACTACTCACATCGGCTTTCCCACTCTTCCGTCTTTCTTTTCGCTCCTGCCCGAACGCGGCACAAGCCATTACTAACAGCACCACGCAAACTATATGTGTGCGCTGAAAGCTCATTAGCTTCAACATAAAGATCATTCCTTTCATGCGTTTCAAAGTGTCACTCATCATCGATTCTGCAATGCAGTAAGCGGCGTAATTTCACCCGACCTCGGCATCACCGTATCTCCAGCCACTTTGTTGCCTGGTTCATTCAATTCCTGGTAATCCAATGATGAAATCAAAAACCCTGACCGCAAATTCCTATCCGCACGCCCCTTGTTGTCTGCTACTAACTTGATCGTCAATCGCAATTGCCTCGAATCGGTAACAGTGCCGCCGTTTACCACCTTCGTAATGTTTTGCTTACCAATAACGGTGACCGAGTATGGATCATTCTTATCGACCGAGACGTCCATTGGATTCCACAGCGTCTGCCAGCTCTCGGCCCTTTGTTGGTCCAACACGCCTTTTTCTTTCAACCATCGAGAAAACTTCACTGCCGAATCGGGCACCATCATCGTCAAAGCGCGTTCGATATCACGCGGCCGCGTTGCCGGATCAACCTGATAAACTGCCTTTACGAATTCTCCTGTTATGTAGATCTTGTCCTCTCGAGTTAATCGGTCCGGCCCAAATTCGATGCCCTCTTCCTTGCCATAATTCCGATCGTTTATCGACAACACCCGCCCCGTTCCTCCGTCAACTACAATCCGATCTGGCCGCCTCAAATATTGATAGACGTTTCCCACTCCACTCGCGACCAGCATCAACGCCAGAATCATCATCGACCATGTGAGACTCAATATCGTCCTAACGTCAGCAACGTCTCGGTACATCACAGCAGGTGCAGAAACTACTCGCCTTTGAACAAGACCCCCGTCTACAGTCTTCCCACTGTTCTGCCGCACTTCTTCACTTCCATATCGCTGACGAACCGAAGGCGCTCCCAGATTCAACTGCACACCGTGATCGGCTTCCAGCTCTGACAACAAAGCGCTCAGCTCACTCGGCATTTCGCCATCCGTTATTTTCGTCTCTCGGTTACCCTGACGATGCTTCATCTAACCTCCGGCACAAATGATTTCCCAAAGCTCCGCCGAACTTGGACCACTTCAACCCATGACAAACCTCGTGCCACAATCAATACCTTTCAAACCCCTTATTTCGTGACATTCATCAACCTCCACTTCTTCAATTGAACACACTTCGCCAAATTTGGTGTCCGCAACCGCGAACACTGGCCCATGAAGCTTTGTAAAGCAGCTTTTGATTATTGATAATTCAGGACGATCACGAATTGCATGAGGACTAACTGTCACTTCACCGCTGATTTTTTTCTCTGTGCGAATCAGCCCAATGTAAAAGCTAAGTTTGACAGTGACCCAAGAATAAATTGAAAACTTTCTAATTTGACTATTAGTAAATTCCGATTAGAATGACCTCAATCGACGAAATGTGGTTGCTGGGGTGAGGACAGTAACCTCTGAGGCGAAAGCTTCCGTCAACATTGAGAGGCCGGTCCAAACCGGCCTTTCGGTTTTTTAGGGCGCATTAATTCCGTCGCAGCCTGGCAAACCTACGCGCGCCGAAATGTCGCCGCTCAAAAGAAGCGGAAAAAGTCAGTTCTTTCCCGTTAATCAATCTGCTTTCCCGAATCGTTCTCCCACGACTTCGGCCTAGTCTTGTCGAAACCCACCATCTCAGGCAGTGAGACAAAGATCTAATTTCCCCCCATACCGACATAGAAAGACTTCGTAACATGCCTTTGATTCCTTTCCGTTAAAACTTCATCGTTCCCTTTCAAAGTCGGCAGAGGCTTAACAATTTCACCTTCACTCACCAAATAACGCGTTCCAGAATGCACGTCAAAAAAGACGGTCTCAACTTCACCCCTCTTAGTTCCAGCTCCATTTACTCGCTCAGTCATTTTTGCCTGTTCCACAATGCCGCTCTGCGTAATTCCTGAGAAAAGCACTGTAGGACCTATCACGCCCATCCGGTACAACTCACGATCAATCATGGCCTGATTGTTAACTGCACTCTCTGTTTCCATCGGTTCTAATTGACGAACAGAAGCGATTAGCTCAGGGGTGAATACACCTGCCGCGCCAAGTCGTGCGAACACTAATTGCCCGCGTTTCACATAAGCCACGGTTTCCTTATATGGAGGTACACCGTTCGTTTTGATGCCACGACGATTGATGACCTTACCACTCGAGGTCCGCAACGTGCGGCCACTGCGATAACACTCGACTGCACTTTCACCTGCGTTGTAGCCAGCTAGGACAAGGTCCAATCGCGGCCCAAATTGATCCGTTAACTCCTTCACATAACGAGCCGCAGCATCAATAGAAGCGATACTGTCATGTGGATTTGTCAGCTTAAATCGCCGTGCTGTTCCTGGCATGAATTGCATCAGTCCACGTGCGGCCGCCGGCGATACCGCTCCAGGCTGAAACCGAGACTCTAAATATGCGATGGTCCAAAGCACTCTAGGATCTACACCATGCTTGCGAGCTGCGGCTGCAATGTAAGGTTCAAACAAACGCGCCCTTTCCCTTAGTCCTTTCCGTAGTGTTCGCGGATGCGATCCCGAGTGTCCGCGGTTGCGAACACTTGCCTGACCCTTTCCATGGCGATCACGAGCATCTTTACCTCTCGCCTTATGGTCCAATTCGACCTTGATCTCGGCCTTAGCCTCTGCGCGCAACAACACTGCGGCCAGCGCAAATACTGTTAAGTTAAGTGGAAGAGTTCTTTTTAATGTCATCGAAGCCTTGCCTCCGCAAGTACCTCTGCAAGACAGATGCCGCTAGGCACAAACTGCAAAAAATCTCATCTGGCACAGACTTTGTAGGACCACGCTCCGACAAGCACCGAAGCACTGACGGAAAATCCGTCACTTCAGTTGCTCCGTAAAAAAGAAAGGCCCTGCCGGCTGCAACAACAACCGACAGAGCCAAATTGAAAATCAAACGCGATCGCTCACGCCGACTTCCAAGCAACGACATTGTGAGCCATCGCCTAATCTGAAAGGCAAGGACACAATGACTACAACCAGGCGTCCCGTTTCCGTCACTGACGGATATGCAGGGATCTCTGTCTTCTATAACTCTCTACGGGATCGCGCCAACGCGGTCCAAATCGAGCCCGACCTCCTTACCAAGTCACGCGCAGCTCGATGTAGCAAACGATTGATTCAGGCCGGTGTAATCCTCAATGCGCTTGCACCGTTGCTTGTCATTTCACTTAGCGCCGTTACCGTTCTGGCCCAGGGACCTTCAGGCGGCAGCATTTTCGGCGGCAACGATCAGACTATCGGGAACGGTGTCAGGGAAGTAATCAAGTGGGGCAGAAACCTCCTCTTTCTTCTCGGCATCGGTGGTCTCATGTGGGCCGCAGTCAATTACATGACTGAGAAGAATTGGACCAAGCAGGCTCTCGGTGGGGTCTTCTGTTTTGCCTTTGGCGCAGTCGCCAGCCTGGCCTACTCCTTCTCGCAAGGTAATGCCGTAAACCTCGATACCGATCTATCGCAATGACGAACTGCATGAAGCGCAGCGGTCCAGGTAACCAAGACGAAATTGGAGATAACACTTCAACCATGAGAGCTAGACCGATACGTTCACAAATCTATCTTCCGGTCGTTCGCTTTGGCGTGAGAGACACTGACTGGAAATTCGTAATCTTCACAGCCCTTCTTGGTTACAGCATTCCGTTCATGTTCAACCTGCGCTTCATGCGGTTTCCACTCGAGATCTGGATATGTCCCATATCTCTTGTCGCAGCCGTAGCATTCTTTAACTTCGTCCGCATTGGCCGTAGGCCTTATTGGTTGCAGCACAAACTGGCGGCAATCACCAGAGCTTCGCGCCAACGACACGCGCTGCCTACCGACAAGAAAAACCGCCCTTGGTTACTGAGCGACGAAACAAACTAAAAGAGTGAGAGAAAAACAATCGTGGACCCCGTAACCATCGTCATCATTGCAGTTGCCATAGTTCTCTCAGCTATTGGTGTCACCGTCGCTATCCGACTCGTACCTCTGAGTCGCAGAGTCAAACGTGATCTTAAATCTATTCCGTCGTCTGCCGGCAATAAAGAGGATGACAGGCGACTTACATTACTCGAGCGTCCTGCTGGGCGCCGCAGAGATTCCTCAATTATGGATATAGTGGGAAATATAATCCGTCACACCGATGGTAGTTTCACTAAGGGTTATCACGTCAGGCTCGACCATACAATCTTCACCGAAGAACATCTTATCGAGCGTCGCATCGACGAACTGGCTCGTCTGCTCGCAGCTCGCAAACCGCCAGAGACAATCATCCAGTTTCGTCTCACCGTTAATCCCGATGCCGGTCGTGCTATTCAACGCCATCTGAGATCGCAAGATCAGGAGCAGACCGCGCCCCTTGCTGGCCTCTTACACACTATGGGAGTGTCCTTCTACGAAGACGCTGCCACTGGCGGAGCTTTCAAAGAGCACACACTCTCGGCATGGGTACGCGTGCCAGTCAAGCATCACCGCGATGAAAACGAAAAAGGTCTAGCTCGTTTCTTTCCCACCCTCAAACGTGAACTCGCGCTCCGAGGCCGACTTGCATTCGCTTCCGCTCTCTTCCAAACCTTACGAGAAGCCAGTAACGATCAAATCACTCGCCGCATGATCGCTGACGAGCAACAAGCGATTGATGAAGCTGAAAAGACATTCCGACTAATAGAGCATCAGAGTCCGCTTCGGCTCAACCAATTCACCCGGCAGGAATTGTGGGAAGCCCTCTACCTGGGCCATCGCCAGAACTCAAAAACCGCCCCTATCCTCCCGGATTCTCCAGGCCGTGACATTCGCGATTACCTCTGTGGCGAGACTATTGCCGGCGATGGTCATTTCATCATGCATGGCAACTACCCCTCAGCCGTGGTCTCAATGTTCGTACCGCCGCAGCCGCACATTTTTGCGGATTGTATGCGCGTGCTTACCACCAATCCCGACTTGAATTTTAGGCACAACGTCATTACGGAATATGTCTATCTCGACCAGGATAAAGTGCGAAAGCGTCTTGACAAGAGAATTCGTCAGGTTAGCCGCGCCAATAAAGGCTCGAGTCGCCACGGAACTTTTGAAGGCCGCAAAGCTATGGGCCAGCTCGCAACCGTGCGCGAAGAGATCACCGGCGACACTGAGGCTCTCGTCAAAGCCCGCTTCTATGCCGTTATCTATAGCGAAGCCGCCACCAATAGAGACGAACTCCGCGCTTCTCTCCGAAATCTCGATCGCTACTGTGAGCAGCTCGTGACCGCCATTCGTCGCATCCCTGGCGCCGAAGCTCACCGCGAAGAACCCGTAGCATTGCGAGCCATCTACCACCGAAGTCTCGTCGGTGAGCTTCGTAGTCAACCGACTGGACGTGAGATCCTGGAAACTACTGATTCTCTAGCCCCGTTAACCCCAACCGAATCGGCATGGCCGGGCAGTCAACAGCCACATACCATCTGCTCAACTCCAACTGGTCACTTGACCGGCTTCAATCTCTACGATCGCAATCTTGTCACCAGTCCGCTTGTATTGCTCATTGCGCAACCGCGCGCCGGCAAATCAGTTTTCATGTGCCGCATCATCAATGACGTACTAGCCAGCAAAGCCCACGTGCGCGTTCGTGCTGTTGATTACGGAAAATCGCTCGCTCCATTGGTGGAAGTCCTTCGCGGACGATATCTCCGATTCGATCAAGGAACGAAAACGATAAACACCTGGGATTATCCCGGCCTCGAGAATGGAGAAATGCCCGATGAATTGCAACGGACATTTGTCGTTGCCGATCTAATGCATTTGGCTCGCGCTAACGACACTATTGCTGAAGACATATTGATGTTGCTGGTTGAAGAGGTCTACAAAAACCAAGTCCCTCGCAATAAGCCAGGCCGCCCCAAACATGAGCCGCGACTTTCACATCTCCTCGATCTACTGAAGGTCGCTCCGTTCAAAGAGAAAGTCGTACAGGAACGCTGCGAGTTGCTCCGCATCTCTTTAGAGACGTTCCGAGACGATCCTTGGATTGATGCACCCACCCACCGCGATTTCTTAGCGGAGTCTCAACTTGACGTTTACGAAATTGATTCTCTTCAACGCTTGCCAGATCGCGCACGACAGTCGATGGCTTTTCGAATCGCTGCGCATGTAATGAGATCAATTGGTCGCTTAAACCCCGATGGTACACGTTCGCCTGTCCTGCTCGCTTTCGATGAAATGTGGGAAGTAGTCAAACACTATCCGCTCATTCTCAACGTAATCGAACACGCAGCGAGGACTGGTGGAAAGGAAAACGCTGTTACCCTCCTCGCGTCTCACGCATACGAAGACTTCACGGGTAGCCGCGACGTTCCAAATCCAATCGGCGTTGCTATTGCTAAGACCGCAGGCGTGAAGTTAATCGGCAAACAGGTGGGCGACTATAAAAGACTCATTGAAGAAACCGGACTCTCTCCCGCAGCCCATGCCTGTATTGAAGGAATCAAGAATGTCCCTGGCGAACACGCACAATTTCTCGGCGTGTTTGGATCGGGCCAGGACAAGATTGTAGAAATGCTCCAAATCGACCTTTCTCCGACCGAGCTTTGGACCTTCACTACAAACCCGGACGAACGCAATGCGCGGGCTCGCGTCCAAGACATCAGACCCAATTGGCCCATGGCCGTTGTTGTTGCGTGGCTCGCCGAGCGATACCCGAGAGGACTAACGGCTCAGGGTTTAACCGAAATCGACGAATCAGAGCTGTTCCAGCTTAGAGCAGCGTAATTGACTCATTTGATAAGGAAAATTAAACATGCAAAAACCATCTTTGATTAAACAACTACTCCTCGGATTACTTCTCGGCATCTTTCTTCTACCGGCCCAACCAGCGCAGGCCCAATGGACCGTCTTTGATCCCACGAGTTATGCCGCTCAGATCGAGGAAATGGCTCGTGAGGTCGATCGTTGGATGAGTACGATCCAGCATTACACCGCCATGTACGACAAGGCGGTACAGCAAGTAACCAGCCTCGGCGGTATTCTCACTGTGGTCGACAAACAATTGGCGGGTAATAAAGACCTTGTAGCTTCGGTCGCAAGTATTGGACAAACCGTCCGGCATATCTATCAGTTAAAACGGCAAATTGAGAATATGGTCCAATGCCGGATTCGTGCAATCCAGCAACTCGATTCTCGATTGAAGGCTGGAATCTTCAATCCACAACAGGACCTTCAAGACCTTGAGGAATACCTACGAACCTCAATTGGACGCGCGTCTCAGGACACTCTCGCAAACCTGGAACGCCTTGCCAACATGGATAACGAATTCGAACGGATGCGCTATGAACTTCAGAACGCCTATGGTCGGCTCGCCGAGGCGCAAGCCGTTCTAAAGCAATATGAGGAAATGCTTACCACCGAGATGGCGAAGCCTGACAACGAACGCCACTCGCTCGCTCTGATCCAAACCCAAATCTCAAACACGAAAATACAGATCGAACAGATCAAGGCTCAAATCACCGACTTAACGGAGAAGCTCGCTGCCAAAACCAAACAATACGGAATCGAGCTTCAGACTCGTGGTCAGTATGGTCAACAGGTCCACCAAACCAACAAAGCCTGGGAATCTACTATCCCTGTACGGAAAGAGATACTTGATCAGATCGACAAGACATTTGAGCCAGACGAAGGAATTGACGACGACCCGGCGAACTAAGATCTCAAAAACCAATGAAACGGAATCTCGACATGTCGCAAGGCTATAGTGATTTAAATCGTCATATTCGGATCGCCATTTTCGTTTTCGGCCTACTCCTCATCTTTGCTCCGTCCCGAACCCTTGCCCAAACTCCATCACCTTCCCCACTAACGCCACCTTCAGAAGCGGGACAACCCAGCGCCCAAATCCAAAAACTTATGGATCTTGTGCGCGAACTCATACCTTACGTCCGCCGCCAGATCGAACGCCCACTGCTCGATAAATTCAGCTTTATCGCAATGATTCTGGCGAGCATCATCCTCCTCTTCTCATTTATCAGAGTCATCCGTGAAAACGACGGCGCGTCAACCGAGCTCTACTACTGGTTCGGGCGCGCAATCATTTGCATGTCCCTGTTTGCTGTGGCCCCTTACATCATCTCGTATCTTTACAAGGCAGGACGAACTCTCACCATTCCTATCGAACCATTGATCGAGGAAAAGCGCACCGCATTCAACGATCAGTACTACGCTTTCGTACAAGGACACTTCATCATCAAGGACGAGCAAAATGTTTTTATTCAACCAGCCTATCTCGAACCGGGAGAGTACGGCTGGGTCGGTGTCCTCACTGATCAGGAATCCGGCGATGGACAGATAAACGGATTAAAAGCGATCGAAAGCGCCACCGATCTGACGTCCTGGTCCATGCCAAAGTTATTCTTCGGCCTCAACCTCGCACGTGGGATTCTTCAAGCCGGCGAAATATTCCTTCTCATCTTGAGTGGTTTCGTGATGATTGGCCTGCGACTCGCTGCACCATTCATAGTCGCAATAGCGGTAGATAAGAAACTTTCGGAACGAATTGCTTATCCGTTCCTCTGGGGCACAATAGTCTTCACCCTAGTCTTTCCGGTTGTTCGTGACACCCTTGTTTTCATCGCCTATACAGTCGGAAGCTTCGGCTTGTCGCTCTACGATGGTGCTGCACCCTACACGATCGACGACCGCACCGCAGAAATAATCAAGAACAACAGCTACGACCCAACGTTAATTATTATCCTCACGCTCGTTATCATGGTGATTAATGGCTTGATGCTATGGTTATCACCTTACCTCGCCTATCGCACAGCAACAGGTCAAATTTTCGAAGCTGTTTCCAGTACAGCTTCTGGATGGATGGCAGCTATCGTGGGTTCTGCAATTGAGTACACCGGATTGAAAGCCGGCGCATCGTTGCAAAGGCAAGCTGAGAATACTCAAACACAGCACGGATACCAGGCTGAAACAACGCGCGCAAAAGCAGCCCTGGATGCGTCCAACCTCGGCGCTAATTCACGCCAAATCTCAGGACACGCCAACATCGAAGGCAATCGACAGGCGACCCTTGCTGCCATCGCCGGTGGAGCGCAAACGGCCCGAGGCATGGCCCAATCAAGCGCCAACTTCACGGTCGCGGCCACCAATGCGCAGGTCGGCGACAGCGTTCGGCAAACCTGGGCTCGCGCTAATCAGGCCAACGCACAAACCACCATCTCACAAGGCGCAGAATCCGTTCGCATCGCAAGCGAAGCCCGCGCTCGCAAACAGGAGATCTGGGGTAGCGCAACCACAGCCATTCCCTATGCAGGAACCGGCGTCATTAATCCATTGTTTTCCAATGTGGCCGTAGGCAACAGGACCCGCAACCTAAACCGAGCCAATAATGAATTCTCAAACAGCACGATTCAAAACGAAACTGTAGCGGCCAACAAAGTCCAAGAAAGTCAGCAGATCTATCGTAGCGATATGCAAACTGCGACTGAAGCTCAACTAGACGGCAACATCGCCGCGATCGACGCAGGCGCAGGTACTGCCGCTGGAGGTGCCAATCGCGGAGCAGCCATTGCAAAACGAGGTGTAGACCAAGCCTATGCGCTTGAACTTAAAGCAAACCAAGCGCAGTTCGACGGCACTATAGCTGCCGCTGGTCAAATACAAGAGGGAAATCTGGAAGGTGCCCGCTTACGCGAGCTATCAACCATTATTACGGGCATTGCAAGAGATATGGACCGCCGCATCGAGGAAGGAATGCGCCAGCGTTACTAAAACACTGGCCTAACATGAAATGGCAGCACCTGAACCAACCCTAAACATAGCCGCACTCCCATTGTGCTCGTCCTTGCCTCCCGTGTTCCGCGCGATCGAATACAACCTTCCACCTGACTATCGCAGGCAATTCGATGATCGGCACGGCCACTTCTGGATCTATCGCGCCACCAAATCAAGGCTCAGCGCTCACATCTATCCAAACGTAGACCACGAGCATGACAGCATCAAGATATCAATCTTCGACGATACCAAGAATCCAGATCTGACAACCGATGGAGGCGAGCTAATCAAGAAATGGTCGACACAACTCCGAATGAGTGGCAAGTGGAGGAGACGACTACGATGGTCTGCGGGAGAAGCGCTCGTCCTCGTTAATCAGCGTCCCCGTTGCCCAAGTTGCAAGAAGCCACTCATAGTCCGCGAACGTCGCGACAATCAGCATCAATTTTTTGGCTGTGAGGACTACCCGCGATGCAACGGTTCGATCAGCATCATCGATCATGATATCGACAGAAACAAAGCGGCAAGCTATCGGCCTCCATCTGAGCATGAAACCAACTAATTATTCATGAGCATCGCAACCCAACATCCTCGTGTTAATCGTCGAGCAACCTATCGGCCCCTCAGTGTCAACGCTCGTAAAGTCATTAGTAAACGCTACGCAGCTAAAGATCCCCATGGCAGACCCGTAGAGGAATGGGCCGATATTGTCAAACGAGTTGTCGATCATGTTTCTAACGCTGAAACGGACCCGGCGAAGCGTGAACAATTCCACCGCGCCGCCAGTGACATCATGCTCAACCGTGAGTTCATCCCTAACACCCCCTGTCTTGTGAATGCTGGTCGCCAGGATGGTCAGCTCGCCGCCTGTTTCGTACTCGGCGTACCGGACTCGCTCGCCGGAATAATGGACCACGCCCGCACTACTGCCCTCATTCACCAAACTGGTGGTGGCACTGGCATGACTTACGAGTTCGTGCGACCACATGGAGCGAGTGTCAGCTCAGCAATGGGTGTTGCCTCTGGTCCAGTGTCGTTCATGAACATCGTTAATCAAGTGACCGATGTCGTGAAGCAGGGCGGTGTCCGACGTGGCGCAAACATGGGGATGATGCCCGTCAGCCATCCCGACATACTACGTTTCATTCATGCAAAGAACGATCAGCATTCGCTCACCAACTTCAATATCTCAGTAAATGTTACTGACAAGTTTTTGAGAGCTGTCGACAACAATGAGTGGTTTCACTTGCACTTCAACGGTCAGCCATGGAATGAATGGATTTTTGATCCAGTAACGGACAATGATTACGTGGTTTATCGTCGGCCAGATGGATCGACTGTGACGTTCTGTGATCGCCAAGCCTTTTTAGCCGCCGATCTCTCGGGCTACACAATCGAAAAACCATCACGGCCGGGAATGGTCTTCGCTCCCGACATCTGGAACCGCATCGTTGCCAGTGCACACAAATATGCCGAGCCTGGCATCGCGTTCATCGATGAAGTCAATCGTCATAACCACTTGATGGCCTCAATGGGGCCGATCATTTCCTGTAATCCATGCGGTGAACAATTCCTTCACGAAAACAACTCCTGCAATCTCGGCTCTATTGACGTCAGCAAATTCCATAACTCAGAACATCGTGGCCCACGCAATATCAATTGGGATCACCTTCGTTATGTGGTTCACACGAGCATTCACTTCCTCGATAACGTCATTGACACATGCACGTGGCCCCTTCCCGAAATCGAAGATACGGTCAAACGAACCCGTCCGATTGGTCTCGGCATCATGGGCTTTGCAGATCTCTGCCTCAAATTGAACATTACTTATGGCTCTCCTGAATCATGCGAATTAATGGATGAAGTAATGAGCTTTATCCGTTACGAGGCGTGGAATCGAAGCCTTCAGCTCGGTGAGGAAAAAGGCACGTTTCCAGAGTTCGAAGCAAACCGTGAGGCTTACCACGATTTCATTTACAACCAAATCAAAATCCCGCCACTGACTCGATTAACCCCCCGCAATTACGAAACCACCACTTGCGCTCCAACCGGCACAATCTCGCTCGTTGCCGAAACCTCAAGCGGAATTGAGCCAAACTTCTCCTGGGCCTATGTCCGCAATGACACCATTAGCACCAGGACGTATGTTCACTCCCTCGCTGCTGCTGCTCTTGGTCTCGAAGTAGACTACACTGACGAAAGTTCGATTGAACGTGCCGCCGCATACGTTATCGCCCACCTAAACGATCTTCCGCCGCATTTCATTTCCGCACAAGACATCACCGCAGAACAGCACGTCAGGGTGTTAGCCACCACACAACGAAATGTCGACAACTCGGTCTCAAAGACCTGCAACGCCAGCACAGACGACACGGTTGACTCCGTTAATGCTCTCTATAAGCTGGCACGTAAACTCGGTTGCAAGGCCATCAGCTATTACCGAGACGGCTCGCGCGAGGGACAGGTACTGACCACCCTAACAACTGATCAGCTTAAACTCTCCTCCCATCAACCATCGCCCCCAACTGAGATTAGTGCGCCCATTTTTGAAACCTCTCCCGATCGTCTGGATCGTCCGAAAGAACTATCAGGCTCTACCTGGCAAATCGTTTTTGAGGGCCAGAAACTTTATGTCACGGTCAATCACAACGGCCATCAAATCTTGGAAGTCTTCGTTACCGGTCCAATATCTCCGAGTGTCGGCAAACTCGCCTCGCAAATGCTGCGAGGGCCGTTCCATCTAAAAGAAGTTGCACATATCCTTGAAACTACGCCAGGAACGCATTCCGTCTGGTTCAACGAAAGGCTACTCACTTCTCCTGAGCAAGCCATCGCAGAGTGTTTGCTAATTATGGAGCGCCGCCTTGCGGGCGAATGCGACTCAGCTCGCGCCAATGCACACGAAACACGAGCCACCGTACACAGCTCCCGAACTCCTAGCTGTCCTGAATGCAATGGTCCACTTGAACACGCATCAGGCTGCGACTTCTGTCGCGACTGTGGATATTCCAGGTGCAAATAAAGCTGCTACCAAAATGTGTTCCCTAAACCCTCATCTGAAATCCGAATACTTATCGTTTGAAACCTGATAGGGCCACCAGAACTAAGGCTGCACTCGTTTCAGGCGGCTTCCAACGCGTCAGCAAGAAACGACCTTGCCGAATCTGCGGCAAACCAACTTACTGCGGCTACTCAACCGATCAACGCACATCCATCTGTATGCGCGTCAGCACCGGTTCACGAGGACCATCTCGCAATGGCGGTAATATCCACGTCCACACAGAAATTCCATTCGTCACCACAAACCAGCCGCTCTCCACAATTCAATCATGCTCACTCGCCCCGCTGGAAATTCGCTCCGCTGTGTTTCAGGAACTAATAAGGATCTCTCCCGCTGCAAACTACGCTGACGAACTCGTCACAGGTCCCGGTGGTTTGCTCTCACGAGGATTACTCAAAACACACGCCCTCGCGTACGGAGCACTGCCACCAACAAAAGAGCAACGCGCAACTCTCGCTGCCTTGTTACGCAATTTCGTGCGAACGCGTTTTACGAGCTACGCAAGACTCCATTCGCACGCCGAACTCGCCGGCATACCAGGATGCTGGCAGGAATCTTCTGGTGCGGTCCATATCTGGAAGGCCCACAACTATCTCATGCCGATTCTCGTAATTCCCTACAGGGATGCAGATGGACTGATCCAAGCCTGTCAATTGAGATTACATCAAAATGATCTTGCTCCCGATGAAAAGAGATACCGCTGGTTAGCGTCACCCTCCGAGCAGCGCGGAACAGGATCAGGTACGCCGATCCATTTCACCTTCGCCCCGCGAACACTTCCTGCCGGTGCAACTGTAGTCATTACTGAGGGAGCACTAAAGGCTGACGCGCTGGTCCGCTTCAGACCAAAAGCGCGCGTCATTGCCACATCCGGCGTGAGTTGTTCTCACGATCGCATCATTGAAGCAGCGCGGTCCTTTAATATGTTGATAGCGTTTGATGCAGACCACAGGACCAATCCTCAAGTTTGCCGACAACTCGCCAGGCTGATCGCACAACGGATCGAAGACAACCGAACACAGCACCAATCGGTTACGACCAAAGTCCTCACATGGGATGGACCAAAAGGAATCGACGACGCCATTCGGACAAACATAAAGTTAACCGCTCTCACAGTCGTGGAATGGCACGCAACCCTCCAAGATCGGCCTCTCGCCGAAGTCACCAACTTTTGGCACGAAATTGGATTCGCGCCTTAACGTCCATCGCAGCTTCCTACCTGCACTATTGGCGGAATTTCCGTCACCCTGTAACCAGCTTTCGCGAGCAACTGATGGAATTGACGTCACCCGTCACTGGTGTGGCCGAAGAGTCGCGACCGACTTCTGACTGAATCTTTTCGATCAACTCTTGCGTTCTATGCGCCATTGAATTGCTTAGAGTTGTCCGTTGATAAAGACGTTCAAAAGACTTCGTGCAATTCTCGCAATGTGATTATTACTTGACGAATTATATCAACGTGCGGAATTCATTGTCCTTGACGGTCCGCGTTTAAACGACTAGAAAAATGTATCTGCCATACCTATCGAATTGATTGACTTCACTTCACTTTTAGAATAAAAGCACACCGCTACACCGATCCTCTTCGGTTCGGAGCCCCGCATGAAACTCAAAAAACCGAAGTTGCTCTCGATTAATCCTACGTTTATTTATCGAAAGTTAGGACGCTGGCCAATCAGTGGTGGTCTTGCAGCCTTCTATCTTTTAACGTGGCTCATATTTGGGGTTGTTTATCGCTCCGCCGCCAATTCATCTAATGGCCGAGATTTTATTTTTCAGGACGACATCAAAGTCATGTCGCAAATTGCTGCTTTCAAGGAGCAGTACAATGTACAAGTACCGGATCGAGTTATAGAAAGCTTAATTACCAATGGACGTCTGAATTTGTTCCTGATGAGCTATCCGTGTTCAGAAAAGAGCCGCTGTTGGGTTTCGAATCAACGAATCGGTCCAGAATGGGCAAACTACTACGATCTCTTATTCACAAGTCGCGGGGTTACTCACTTCGCCCTGACTTTTGAGGGTCGGGAGAAGCACCCGTTGGCTTTTGCTGCGGGTGGATATCCAGAAACAGAAAATCTGCCGCAGGATTGTCAGAAAGTGAAGCTCTCGCTGTATAAAAACCCTCTGAAACCCAGCCGGATTCCCGACAACATTACCGAAATCGATGATCGGATGATTCAACCAATCGATCCCGATGCCGATAAGAATCTTATCTTGGCCGGAGAGTACACGATATGGCTTGATGAAAAACCATATGAATACGAACTTAACAAGCAAGGTGGCCCTATCCCGATTCCTATGATTGATTTCGTATTAAGGAATTCGGTGAACCTAATAGATGATAGCGTTTCAGCCCTTCACGCGATAACTTCAGGCAAGTATGCATATCCGCTGACAGATTTCCTTTACTTCAGCGCTGTTACAATTACCACCACCGGTTACGGAGATATTCTGCCAAGAACCACGAAGATACGTACCTTAGTTATGATTGAATCACTTCTAGGAATCATAACGGTTGGTGCTTTTATTTCGTCCCTATTCATGGCAAACACTCGACCCGAAGTTCCAATAAATGAAGAATTTAGTGCTGAAGGGACCGCGGATACACACCATGAAGGAGGTGTTTTGTCAGGTGCTTTGTCATGATTTATGCGTCGTCATTCAATCAGTTCATGAATTGTGAATCGACCCGACGTTCTGGACCAGTGCAGCGTAGCCGCCGAAGACGGAGACTGCAACCATAGACCGGGTTTAGGAGCTACATGTAATAGCGATATGACGGGTTCGGGATCACATTCTTTGGCACCTCGGCCATAATACCGCCAACCTCGCGCGAGAATCGTAGTGTTATGGGTATTCCACTTGTATCGCGCGCGGTGTTCCAGTTCATCCGAGACAGACCCAAAATCTCTACTGCGGTTCTATTGATGTCCGCCGCCTGATCTGTATCGATTAGAACTGGAACGGGAATATGCGGTCCAGGATATGTTCCCCACTCCGGGATGTAGCCGGTAGTGAAGAGATACGTGGCGCTTTCATTAACCCGACAAATGGTGCCGCGCGCAGGAGGATACGCACCTCTATGAACTAATCGAAACATTGACGGACGAATATTAACTAGCTCTACAAGAGGCAACTGTTTGAGTATGGTCATGAAGCCTGCCCGCTCTGCTGCGTTGAACTTAGATGACTTGTGAAGAACCATTCGCGAGGGTTCTCGACCTGTCCTCTCCCTGTATTCTGCAAGCACCAATTCCGCAAGTCTTGCAGCCTGTTCAACCGAAAGGTGAGGACTTCTACCTTCATTCGGATTCCAAGGTACTGCGTCACCACGTAACGCGAAGCCATCTCCCTCGGATGAAAATGCTTGGGCTAAGCTAGAGTAAACAATATGTGAACGTTTAGTCTGCAAATGATGAAAACTGATGCCCGCAAAGCAGGTCTCTGGGCCTTCTGTCTTGAGCCTCCAAGGAATTCCGCCTGCCTTATAAAACAAAGCTAGTGCTACGTTCCATGCTCGAGTGGCAGGGTCTTGATTGCGATCTCCGTCGGTAAAAAGATTTTTCGTTGCAATTTGTATAGGCATCCGGTAAGCCATGGCTCGGGCCTTTAACGCTCTTCGGAAATCACGGTAAAGGAGATCTTCCGGATTCTCTTTAGGTTCGAGCTGTTCAAGCAGAGTAAATTGATCCTTTTGCCTGGATTTCTCAAGCCACTTCATCCACTGGCGATCGTCTGGTGACAGTTTTACCTTGGATACGCTCCAACAAGCCTTTACAACTTCTTCGGGAAGGCAGCAAACGGTGACATCCGGCCTTATCTCAGACGTAGCGAGCCGTTCGATTCCTTGAGCGTATATGTCCGCAACCGTCTGGAAGCGTTCACGTGGCGCGAGTTCCAAAGCGTCATATAGATTCACACCGTCGCTCTTTACTTGTGTATCCAGATCTACCTGCCATCTGTTGTCTATCGATAGCGATGAGCGGAATGTTGGTTCAAAGCCAGGATAATCTGGATACATCGACTGATTATCGTTATGGGATGGAATCCAGTCTAAGCAACGCCTAAACCATCTCTCTGCTTCGTCCAGCATATGCCTAGGCCCGACGAGTCCAAGTCTCACAGTCTTCTTATGAGCTTCTCCAAATCTCAAACTGAACGGTCCGCTTTGCTCAAGCCCCGTCTTTGGATCGGTCGATTCACCAGACTCTCCGAATTCAAGAATGGGTGGTGGCAAGTTCCAAATGTCCAATTCGATAGTCATTGTCCTCGTTTTGGTCTTGGTTTGGGTTTTACTTTGGATACTCTTCCAGATCCTATTCCTTTTTTCCTAATTGTTTTGTGCTTACCTCGAACTACTTTCGCGCTCAGCTCTGCAATCATTGCAAGCTCTTCCTCGATTTCCGCCAGATCGTCTGCGGCCGGCTCATCCAAATCAGCGACGGCATCCAATGAGGGTAGGATATCTCGTACTTCATACTCGGCTAAAGTTCCGCGCAAACTGAAATGAGTTCCTCCGGCATCCAAGAGGAAAACGTCATTTCCATCGGCCAGAACCCAAGTCCAAAAGTAGAGGTCGTTGTGAACTTGCATGTTATAGTCATGCGAAGCTCGGCGCGTAGCAAGGACTCCAACGCGCTCCCCTTCAAGAAGCCGCTTGTACCCATCAACAGTAAAGACATAGCCGGGTAGTATTTGAAGTACCCATGAGTTTCCGAAGCGCTCGAATCGGAACCTCAACGACTTATGCTCCCAATACCTGACCTGCTGGCTGACTCGAGAAACAAAGGGCTTCGCCACTGTTCTGGTGGCTCTTCGAAGACGTGCTTGATAAGTCACTTCGCTGGCGCCTTGTTTGCTTCGCGGGAAATAAGCGCGCTTGCGCTTCTTATCGACAATTAATCCCCGGCTCTCAAAATGCCGATTAAGGCACTGATTAAACAGATACACTAGTAGCCTTTCGTTTTCATCATTATTTAGAAACGCCCCCAACGAGATACGCTCTACGCCGGTGGGGTCGACTTGACTACTGAGCGGATTGGCGGCATCAAGTAGATTTGAAAACGAGAGCAGTTGGCCACCAGCGATAATGAAAGCGGGGAGCGAGTTCGCTTCTGTCGCGAGCCAAATATCCTTTATTCTTCGGGCGCGCGTTTCTCCCCTCCAGATAGTTGAAGGCATCTCAGTAATTTCAAGGAGATTACTCACATATCTGACAGCGGGCGTTGGAATCGCGGTGTGCGTTACCTCATCGACTTCCTCGGTCCGGCGATACAGTGTTACTTGAAAGACTTCGTTATTTGCAATAGGACCAAACACGACCTTGCCCTCATTCTCCCTTACCCAAGCTTGAAGGTCGGCGAGGCCGGAGCCTGCTTTGTCCATCGCGCCAGCACCATAAAAGAGATCTGCGATTACGGGATTTCTATATCCCTTAATGCCGCGAGCCCCGCGTTCGATTTTCTCCTGTATTGGAAGACCTACGATTTTGAGGACTTCTTCAACTAGACCACCTGGGTTGGAGACGGTGATCCTAGAGGGTTCAATTCTAATCTCAATCGGAGACGGATCGTCATAACGGCGATGGACCAAGGCGTTGACCAATACTTCCTTTAGCGCTAATCGCGAATAGGGAAATACGTCGTCCGAAACTGTGCCTTTGAGCCTAAATGGTTCGTTTAGATCGTCCAACTCTTGAATGATTGTGTCGAGCTGCTTCCACAAGTGGCCATTTATGATTTCTGTCTCATCACCGTAATGAAGAACCGTTCGAGCCGCAGGTATATGCTTTTGCGGCTCGATTCCGAACAACAAATAGCCTGCCCTCGTCAGCAGCACTTCACGCTCGCGTACAACTGCAAGGTCGAATTCACAAAGCCTTTCTAGTAACCATTGTCGATCTATTGGTGAAGGAACGTTTACATCCATTCGACGGCAGTATTCCGGAATACGAATCTGAATGCTCTGCCAATCCAACTCTTCGAGCTTGACGGCCGATACCAACTGCATGTCGAGTGGAAGAGAATTGCTTAAGATGTCATCTTGTCGGTACATTCCACTACGAGAGAGTTCAGGAGCGGCTTGATATGCCGCCCAAATTCCCTCTAACAACTCGTCAAATCCGACTATGGGAACGATTTGAAGGTTCCCGCCAATATGGTCACCCAACTCAGTGATGAGTGGATGTAAACCTTTTACAATCGAGTCCTCTCTAGCGCACCAAAAAATGCCGTGGCGGAAGTGTTTTGTGAGCCCAGCCTGTTCAATCAACAGGTGTCGCATAATCGACGGTTCACCTCCTCTATACCCAATAACAACCAGAGGATGATCGCGAAGCAGTGGTACAAGTTGCGATACCATCGCATTGTCCAAACGTTGAACTTCTTCAAGAAGATTCTGATCGGTATAGTGTTCAACGGAGCCGTGCAGGTAGAGAAATTGGGGATTTGGTGGATATGTTGAAAACTTGGTGTAATCAGCCGGGGTCTTGATTATCTCGACATGATGCGGTCTGGTACGTCCACTACATAAGACCGGTAGTACAGCGTCGAAATTTGTTGTCAGGACCGTGCGAATGACACTATCGGCCATTAATTCAACCAAACGTTCATATCCCTTACTTGCCGGCACGCCAGGTTTGATTACGCGAAGAAAGAAAGCCTTCCGATCTTCTTGAGGTTGTAAGAGATGCTGGATGACAGCGGAATAATTGTCGGCAGCAGTCTGATTTGTGTCGTACCACGTGAAATCGTGCAACCAAGGCAGCCAATCGCTTCGGACAATTGCTGGATCATCATGGTGACGCCCGTTGTCACGGCAATACGACCAACGAGCTGCTTGTTCAACCAGTTGGCCGCTTAGCGGAATGCCGGACTTGAGCGATGCACCTGCGCCTAACAAAACGACTGCATCGGGTCCTCCGGGTCGTAGCACAGTGGACGTGAGGTGTTGGATAGTAGTTGGAGTCGGCATTACCAAGCTTGAGGAAGGCTTCCGCGGGTCATCCCCTCCGTCGGTGAAACGTTTCAAACGGGTGCGAAAACGATTCTATTGATTCCGTCATTAGAATCTGCCGTAAAATGCGACACTGTTGCCCTAACACTAGCGATTATATTGAAAATTTCATTTCTCACAAAGAAAACACTTATTAAGACCGCTAGACTTACCGATTCGCGAGCTCTGAAGGCCATTAGTTTGTCCAATGATGCCATTGTTTCGGCATCGAATGGGCCACCCCGAATGCAACCAAGATGGTCTTTAACATAGTCCCAAAGTGGAGCAAGGTTATGAACAGCAAGGTTTGGTATTTGTGTTTGTGAGGGAACGTCTAAAGCGGTGATGATGTACTTAAGTCTTAATTCAATATGGTGTCGAGCGTCAGCCAGTATTTCTCAACTGAATCTCCTGCATCCGATAACTCTGAATATGTGCTGAATACAACCAGTCTTGGACCAAATTTCTCCAGACGAGCATTCATAGGAACAGGAAGATATAATCCAGGCATGTTGACCCGAAGCTCCTTGAGAATTCTTCTTATTTCGCTTTCGAGTTGTCGATTCATGGCTACTTCTTTTTCAGTTGCATGGTTCTCAGCAGTTTTGAGTCTTGGGTAACCTCTACTTCTGTTCTGCTCTGCCTATCTTCATATAATAAGAATTAGGTGATACCATCCGCGCTCATATCTCACATTATGCCAAAAAGTCGGCGCCGGAAAATCCAAAAACATCAAAAGCCTCAGAACACGCCGGGTCCGAAGCCTAAAGCGTATTCACCACCCAGCAAAGAAGATTTGCGCTTTCTTAGAGTCATCTCCGGCTTAGTTGCAGTTACCGTAATCTTCTCAATTGCTGTTTTATTGGGGCGAATGATTTACCTGCCCTCACATCCTTTAATAGATATGCCTAAGTGGCTGATTGCAGGTTTTGTGACCATGCAACTCGCGGTGACGTGGGAACTGGTTAAGAGCACTCGCGGCGTACTAGCTGCTCGCACGATTGCACATCCCAGTCCTGAGTTGGTCCAGTCAACTCGGAAACTCACTGTGAAGAGCCTAAGATTGTCCATGCTACTGCTCGTCGTTGTGCTGGTTCCTTCGCTTTACCTCTGGGGCGTCGTTAGCTACTTCGGACACTGGATTCAGACAGTTATACCGGCAAGACAAAAAGTCAGTGACAACATATCCTTGGGTTTGATTTTTGCCGGGGGCGCGATGTTGTCAGGCATATTGGGGAATCTGGCGTATGACGTGCTGAAATTCATTGTTAGAAAATCTTTAAGACGTAGGTGAGTACCCGTCATAACATTCGGACGTCATGACTGACAGTGAGAAAGTCGCAACCGAGTGCTTTTTCCAGGTTAGCGAAATGCTGGAGGCCGCCGCCGCAAGTCTTTTCACGCCGACTTCGGCATCGGCTTCGGTAACCGGGTCCGCCGATACTCGCGTCGGGCCATCCGTCCTCAAACGTCTAAGACAACGCCTTGCTCGGGTGCCTTTTTCGGCCGCCGGACTATTCTGCCCGCCGGACTATTCTATTGTCGGTTCTGGTAGACTTAACAACATTCCTCAAGAAAATGCTGACCTGTTTCCTGGATGAAAGTACAGCGTGCGGAGAGTCTGATCCGGCCACGTGTGTAGCCGGTTACATTGCAACCGGAAAGCAGTGGGACATCTTTCGACGGGCATGGAATCGGATGATGAAGCATTACCAAGTTGATCTGCTTCATACCGTCGAGATCGAGACTGAACAGGCCCGAAAACACTCCATCCGCTATAACAAATGGTCCAGTGAAACAGTGAAGGAGTTTCAGAGTGACATTCAAGGCATAATCGTTGGCACCGGGCTCCAGGATATAGGAATGGCCATTCCGTTATCCGTTTACAATTCCGTCATCACTTCAGACCGCAGAAAACGATTTGGTAATGCCCCTGATCGACTCTGCGCTCTGTTAGCCATGTTGTCGGCGGGAGAGTACGCCTGGGCAAACAAGAGTGTCTATAAACAGGCGCCCTCCTTCGTTTTCGAACAAGGAGGCCGGTATACCGCGGAGGTGAGAAGGGCACATAACTACTTCACGACGAGATCGCCCATCGATTTTTATTCTTTGAGCACTCTGACATTCGCTCCAAAAAGCAAGGAGTTCCCGGAACTACAAGCTGCCGATTATTTGGCTTTCAACATAAGCAAGCGTGCCAGTCATGTCGTCGATCCACACCCACCTCCCGATGCGCCGATCGAAACCATGCCAAATGGTAAAACAGTTCGACGCATGCGCTATCCGCTTCAAGCTCTGTATTCAGAGAAAGGTGGCGAAGTGAGATATTCACCGACAGCGGACGTACTCGAGAAAATAATGACTCGTTTGGAAGAGAACAATTATTGCTAAGTCCCTAGTTCAAATACACATCCTGACTCCGCGTCATAATAAAGTACCTTTTCGAATTCGCTCTCGAATTTGGTTTGCCTCTCTCGGAGAGTCAGTTCTCCACTTGACGAGATACGCTGACCATCGGCCACAATAACAAGCCAGACCTGAGAGCACTTTTTAAGATATGAACTTACTTTCTCATTCTTCGATGAAATCAGCCTCTGTAGTTCAACAGCATCCGCCTGGGCCGGTCCTACTTCAACATTAGACCATACTGTCTTACCTGAACTCCTGCGCCTGATAGACACACGACTGACATAGTCGCTGATGTCCGTTCGGTAGTCAGGCTCAATTGCAATGCTTTCGTTAACCTGCAATGGTTGGCAGCTATTGACTAACTTGCAAATCTCATCAGCTATCCGGTCCACATCACCACTGCGCACATCTCGGTGGTGAAACCAATGTACGTGTACTGAAACTGCAATAGCCGACTGCCCTTCATGTTTTGATTTAGCCAAAACAATGACCTGCTCATGCAGTTCCTCTCGCCACCGAATAGGAGATCCGCCCTTTCCCTGACCTCGTACGTACTGAACCATCTCAATCCCACAAATAGTCCCTTCACTTGTTACCAAAAAGTCGGGTTCTTCGCATTCTATTAAGGCACCTCGCGGAAACGCCGCATACAAGAGCTTCACCTTTTCAAGATATTGCTTTTCCCAATGCTTTTTTGCCTCATAACCCATTCCTGCTCAACCCAACTCAATTTTCTTCCACCAGTTACTCAAAGCCTCGGTAGTATTCAGGCTGCGAGGTCCTTTCCCAAGCACCATAGCTTTTAGAGCTTCCGTCAGAATTCTCGGGGCTTCGTCCAACACTTGGTTAACTTTTTCGGCATCGCCTCTCTTCATTTTGTCGAGCGTCTCGCCATGAGCTATTTTCGACCGCAAGTTATAAAGCATTTTTACAGTATCGAAGATCTCGAGTCTCCTTTCGACCGTATTCCCAAGAAACCGCGCTACTCTCGAGGACAATCTATAACTCAGTTCTTTATTTTCGCCGTCATTAAGAAAAATAGCCTCGAACGAGAAGGCCATGTCAAGTAACCGCTCCGGGTCAAACCGGTCATACCGCTCACAGCTTGACCGGAAGCGGCGTAACGCTACGCGGAGCCCTTTGACGAGATCCACATCTGAGTAAGAGGACCACAGCGATCGCAGTTCTCTAAGTTCACCGTCGCTCAGTGGAGCTACAGACTCTACTTGAAATGAAAAACGCTTTGGCAGAAACAGGGCAAGCTCCGGCTGATATTGCTGTTCGTATGTTTTCCGAATCAAGGGCGTGAAACTCTCTGTAGGAAATACTTCGAGCGCAAGCACACCGATGTCTTCATTGCGAATCAATCTCAGACAATCTACTACCTGTTCGGCTACGCGCGCTCCGAGCACGTACACCTGAAGATATGAGTCAACTGGCGCCTCAACCCTTACTTTATATCGAAAGCTTATGACGGTATTGATTCGCGATAGCTGCGCGTCACGCCTTGAAGCGTTGAACTTCTCTAACAGCTCGTCGGATGCGTACCCAATATAGATCTGAACTTCACTACTCTCCCACGAGACTTTTCCGATCTCCAAAGGCGTCTCTTCATCAATTAAAGGCGCGTTCAGAAAAATGCACACTTCATAACAATTGAACTCACGCGTTGCGAGAGAAAACATCCGCTCTGCCGCGCGTTGCGTTACTGACTCCCATCCAGCAAAAGGACTTCTACCGGTTGCATCGAATCCCGCACTGACCAACTCATCAGCAAGGACATCGGCAATGAACAAGACAGTGGTTATCCTATGATAACGAGCGTCCCTCTCCTCCGTCAGTTGGCGTGCCAGCTCATGAGCCTCGTAGTGTTTAAATCCCTGCGCATCAAAAATTCTTTCTTTTAGGTTCAGAATGCGCGCGAACTCCTCGGATAGCTCGCTTACATAACCCTCTATTCTTCCCCGTATATCCTGCTCCCTCTCGCGCTCAGACTCTCTCCGCCAGCTCGGCGTTGAATCAAGCATTGCACTCGTGAGCATTTCATCCGTTATCTCTCGATCATCCTTCTGCTTCTGTTGAGTCGCAATGCTCACTCCAATAGTTCCCCGCACCGGCCGCTTTGTCTTACTCAGCAGAGGCGCTCCCGTTTCAACCTCCGTCCTTACTTCGTCAGACCCATATCCATATCCGTCTGCTCGGTAACCTATTACAGTCCACAACGCTTCGATTTCTCGTGTCAGATTCTTGAGTAAACCTTGAAGGGAATTGCTACTCATCTAGGATGGCAAACTTACGCGAGTATCAAACGCTGATCCGCCACTACACTCTTCAAAATCATTTGGCCCGCCGTGGTTGCAGTCAATTCACAGTCCGGATGCGCTTCCCTGATCCGCCGCAATGCACAATCCAGCGTCGAACCTTGAGTACACACATCGTCCACGACGAGAATTCGGGCATACTTCCTCACGTCCGCAGCAACCCTCACCAATTGATAATACCGGTACTCGAATTGCGCTTGGGTTAATCCAGCCGATAACAACCTCCGCTTCGAGATTGGACCACTCAAGGAAAGCACGTCAGCGACCTTAACACCCAACAGCGCAGAAAGTTCTCGTGCAAGCAGTCGTGTTCGATTGATTTCTCCCCTCTCGGCTTTGTCTGGAGACAACGGAATTGGAACTACACAATCAAACTCCAAAGCTTCTTGTTCTTTCAATACTTCGTACATTGCCAATGCCAGCGGGAACGCTAACGAGGACTCTCCAGTTTTGAACCGATAGAACAGTTCGGAGCTTCGGTGAATAGGTTGTGACAGTTCAGCGTGACGCCAATAGCATCTTGGAGGAATGACCCACAAGCCAGGCGAAAACCGCTCAAATTTACCCGATAAACGGGCCGGCCATCGGCAATCGTCATTTCCAATTTTGGGAAGTGCCTGCCACGCAGGGCATGACTCGCATTGTCGTTTCCTGCAGCTATCGGCAGAATCATTTACCGTGCAATCTGGCTCGACCGCCCACTCCGTAGGCAGCAGAAACACTTGCACGTTTCTCCTCGCGACAGCTTCGGCAACTCTCTGAGAGGTCGCTACGTCAGTCAGTGGCTCGGAGGTTGAATACTCTCGAATTCGAATCCAGACATACCGATTTCTCGCATCGATCCTACTGACTATCCCCTTAACGTACACTCCATTCTCAAATCGGTGAGAACCAAAGAAGTAAACCCACACTTCCTCACCGACGTTCACAACATCAATGTAATGTTCCCAACCGAGCTTTAGGAGCCTTCCTTCAACTGTCCGCTCCGGAATGCGCGCCGGCGTGAAACCATCATAGTTGCTGTAAATTTTGTAGAGGTATTTCACACGAGGTCTATGAGATCAGAAACTCTCTCGATCACAACTGCAGTTTGTTGAGGACATTCTGCACTGTAACCATAAGCGGCCCAGGCAAACGACACTCCGGCCCGAGTTGCAGCAATCGCATCGTTGTTGGAGTCGCCCACCAAATACACTTGTCTATCAGCCTGGATATTCAACTCCGCAAGCGCGCGTAAAATTCCTCCGGGACTTGGCTTTCGCGCTGCGCAAACAACACTGCCAAAATAACGGTCCAACTGCATGTCAGATAACAATGGAGTGATCAACCGCTGCGGGGTATTAGTTACCACACCTAAAGCTGTTCCTTTTTCTTGTAAGATCGTTAATGTACGATTCACTTCAGCGTATAGCCTAAGTTGGGTTATCGACTCCCGACACAAGCTCGTGAATTTAGCATTACCTAATCCCGCCTCGTCCGCAAGCCGAACCACATTCTCGCCCGCCTTTAGACGCTCCACCACAGCCTCAGTCGTACACCTTAAAGACGCGACCAACGCGGCCGCATAACAAGGGTAACTGTCCCAGAGGGTTCCATCTAGGTCAAAGAGCAAAGCTGTTGCAGCCATGTCTGATAAGCATCGGCGTCGGACTCGACCGGAAATACTGAATCCATCAACGACCTCTCCCCCAAAATCAGCTTGTTGCCTGACGTTGCCGGACTACCGTCATCCCTAAATGTTGCTACAGGCTTACGTTGCTCTCGGGCAAAGTTGTAAGCGTTCATCGCGCCACCCTTTTCAGACGATTGGCTAATCAAGACGCCGCGAGCGAATGCCACAATCAACTTATTTCTCTTTCGGAGAGTCAAAGACGCTGCTCGCCGACCAAACGGAAACTCACTGACGAAAACGGCGGTCTGCGAACCCAGGAACTTGTCCCATAGAGATCTATTCTCTGGTGGAAACGGGCGATCCAGACCACACGGCATAATACAAATTGTCTTTCCACCACTCTCAAATGCCGCTTGATGCCCAATTGAGTCTGCTCCAAGAGCGAAACCGGAAACCACGGTGAATCCACAACGCACCGCTACCTTTGCAAACTCACGATGCAGTTCGGAATAACGACCGTCAATTTTGCGTGAGCCAACACACGCCACACTTTTGTTGGTCTGTAACAGAGAGAGCTTGCCTCGTACATACAAGACAGCCATCGGATTGTTGCTGTCATACACGCTCCGCGGGTAGGCAGGATCATCGTAAGTGAGAATTCGTGCCTGGTACTTATGAGCTAGTAGTATCTGTTGCTCGGCCCATTGTCGGCGAGTCTCGCGTGTTTCGTCGGTTATCGCCGAGATTGCATTTCTAAACTCGTCGCCCCGTTTTCCCTTAATCGGAAGTCGTGAAGAATCCTTCAAGACAGCAGCGACAGTTACCTTCGCTTCATGGACCTCTTTGAATTTTTGTGGCCCAAACCCTCTTATACTCTCTAAGAGATAGATATTCGCCAAATCGTTAACGCTAATGCCTAACTCACTCTCAGCCATTCTGAGTACAGATGGATCGACTGCCGCAGCCGCTTTTTCTTTTTTAGTTTTCGCGCGAGCGCCGCTCTTTTTAGATTCAACCATGCTGCCACTCAATTCCGTTGATCTTTCGGCTTATTCTTTATATGGCCCGTCTTTAAATCAACCTCACATTCTTTGCGGCTCCGAAAGTAATTACAATCAGCGGTATGACGAGCCAATAAGATAGCCTCGATGATACGTCGCGTTTTCAAACTGCCATCGTCCTGTTTCACCTTGTCATTATTAGCACTGAACTGCATTAGTCTTGCGCCCCAAGCTTTCCCTTTGCTAAATCCCTGTAATGCGGGAACCGCCTTCCTCGCACTCTTGAAAAGCTCTTCGCCCGAAGTCGTCTCTGAACACGCAGTTGCCAGCGCTTGCCGTTCGCTTGGATCTGCCCCTCGTTCAAGGGCTACTTGCCAAAGCACACTAATTAATTCATCCCTTGTGAAATTGCCAAATTCAAAATCTGGCTCACTGATAAAAAACGCACCAAACATTTCGCCTTCAGCGACAGCTTTTAACAGCACCTTCTTGTTGTTCTCACAATCGCCGTCTAAAGAGACCCAACTGTAAACCGAACGATTTATATCCGCCACAAGGTTTTCTCGAAATGATAATCCCCTACCTTTGGCAGCCGTCACTTCTCCGCGTAAGTTAACAAGTTCGATATTTTCGTTAGGTCCGATTTCATTTTCGAGAGCTCCCAACTCAGTGTCCCCTTCAACGTACCATCGGAGTCGAATACTATGATCTAAACCCACGGAACGTAGGAACTCGCCTCGTGCGTTGTAATCATCCGTCAGACGATCCGCGCCAAAGAAGAACCGATTGAAGCCGTCGCCATCGTGTTCTTCCGGTAATTCACTTCCAAATACCATCTCAGTCGCGCGGCGAAGGACTTCCGCCATCGTTATTAAATAGATAGCGCCCCCAAGCGTGCCCTTGATCCGCTCTAAACGATATTTTCTTTTCGTGAACCTCAGAATCTTCAGAACCTCCGCGTTCGGCTCCAGTGATCGAGCTTGACGGTTTACTTCCGCAATAATCTCTTTCATGCGATCAATGCCTACAGCTCCGATAAGCTCGCTAAATTGACGAAACTGCGAATGTACGATGGAACGAAACTCGTGCTCCTTTCTCTCCCGCACAAACTCATACGGCAGAGCATAGACACCAAACACCTTACTGAACGTAAACGGCTCTGCGGCCACGGCTAACGAAACAACCTCATTCCAACCCCGAACGCGATTCCGAAAGTCATTACTAGATGTCCGGCTGCGGAACACGTCGATCTCACTTTGAATCAAATTAACGTAGCCCTCCGGAAAGCGTAACATCTGTGTTTTTCCTATTCTTAGTTCTAACTCCTCCTCGATCCTGCATAGCACGTAATACCGAAACGGATGGAACATCAGAGTCATGCCTGCCGGAAATTCTCCAAGGCTCGCTATGATTCCGGCCAAACCTTCCGAACGCTCCATCAATTCGCGATGATCCGCATAGACAGACTCTCCCTCTTCGACTTCCCCAACAACGCTTAGACCAGCATCTTCAACGGCCTGCTCTGCTATTATCAAATCCGCCCGCAACATACCCATTTGCCACAGCCATTTGATCTCAGGGTCCAAACACCAAAAACTGAGGCCACGATCTCGAACGAACCTACAGAGATCGTCCGCAGACATAAATTGCATTTGCCAAATGAATCGCCGTTCGTTAATCCACCTCGTTACTAATGAGACATCAATCATAGGGTGTGCTGGACTTTTCTATTACATTTAGCGCCTGGATGTTGAAGCACGTGTTCGTAGTCAGCCAATCGCTACGATTCATGTACAATTCGGTCCCATAATCCGTCATTCTCATGCTCGGCTATGTAGACAATAATTAGGTCTTGCGCTGCGCCTCTCGTAGTACGGCCTGAATCTTAGGATCTCGTGCGTTTCTTAGCACACCGTAATATTGGGCCGCCTCAACATGGTCTCGCAATACTTGGGCAACGCGAGCCGCAGCTGGCCCTTCAAGTGATTCCAGCCAAGCCCGACTCCTATCGGCTTGCCAATAACGATCACGCGGTGGCTCCTGCCGAAACAATGACTCGCACGCGTCCTCAAGCAAATCAAGATCGCCTGCGTTTGCGGCCGCCTGTGCGACACGCTGCAGCCAATGGAGAGGCACATTCAGATGATCGAAACTCCTACGATCCCAACTGATATTCGAAAAATGTTTGTCCATCAAGACCAGTAGCCTTCGAGTTTCCGCCGGATATTCACACACAAAGCGATCAAGACCAGTTCCAGTTATCTGGGCAAGTTCATCGATAAAAAAGTCTTCATCATCGGGGCTTTCTTCAGCTGCCTTTAGCACAGCTAGCGCGGCATCATCGTCGCCCTGTTTTGCAGCATTGAGCAAAGTTGCCGAAACGCCCGCCACGATTGGCGGTTGCGTGCCGACGCGTTCCAGAAGTTCAAGGACGCGGGTCATGTTCTGTGGTCGATGCTCACGATCCAGATCAGTCAGCAGTCGGACGAAGCGTCGCCACGGCTCGGGAGCTGTCAATTCAATATTGGGCGAAGGCCACTTGCCAGTTAAAGCCCAGGCCGCTACACGGCCAAGACTATAACTGTCCCAGGCAGCAGTGGCCGAATGCGCAGACTCATGTGCTTCAGGAGGAGCGAACCCTTCTGTGCCCAGAAATACGCCCGTGAGCGTGTGCTTAACTGTGGTTAGCCCAGCGGGCCGACGTACCAACCCCCAATCCGATACGACCCAACTTCCGTTTTCCAGAAGCAGTAAGTTGCTTGGCTTAACATCTCGATGCACGAAGCCCAACTCATGCGCCGCCTTTAGGCCGAGCGCTGCATCGCGCAAGATCGTGGCTAGTACCGACGACTCGATCGGGCTCGCCAACGTTTCGAGCGTCTTCGTAGCCAGTGGCATTGTGAACCATTGGCAGTCATCTGGGTCGGAATCCAAGATCGGCATGACATTTGGGTGTGTTATAGACGACTGAATCTCAATCTCGCGACGCATCCGATCTTTTGATTCGCCAAAGTCTCCTTTACGTCGCTTCAGAGCAACGATCGCTCCTGTATTCTTTCGCTCCGCACGAAACACTTCTGCTTGTCCGCCGACACCTATTGGAGTCGCGTCCAAGCGATAGTTTTCATGGTAATCACTCATAATGAAGAGTCCCGGTTTTCCTTTTGTTAATACTGATTTGGACTCTTGGAGTTCATGCTAACTTGCAATGAGGATGGAGTGTACCTAATCGTAGAACCAGTCATCCTCGCACGTTTTACACCAGCGGTTGGATGAATCTCCTATTCCGCCATTGCACTCGATGCAGCGATTTGAATTTACGTGCCCGCCACTGGCTTTGCACTGTTCGGAGTGTTCGCCATGTTTATCACACTTCGCATAACTGCGATTGCTGTAACTTCTGTAAGTCGTTGCGATGCTTGGGATCCATTTCCAATATGCCTTGAACCCGTTTAAGTGAGTCGTTCAGGTCTCGTAGAAAAATTCTTGCCAGTGCTTCGGTAGAGTCGTCAGTACATCACGAATAGTCGCGGGCAAATACGGCCTTTATGAAACGCTGCCCTTCGCCAAATCTTAGCGGGAATGATTTTGTTGACTTCCCGCCTTTGAATTTCTCGCACTGCGTCATTACATGATCGGGACACCTCTCGGAGAATCGTAACGAGGACGCACTTAGCCGTGAGTAAAGACGCGCTTCCTTTTTGCACTTCAGGATGTAAGCTTCTAAACTTGGCTGCTAGTTCATAGGGGAGTCGCCGAGAAGATAAGTTTTGGAGCTCTTGGCGTTGATAGACTAGCGGCAATCAATTGCGTCCTGAGGATGCTTCAAGTGACACCGCTCGCTTTTGTTTGATTGGAAAGTGAATACGATGTCCCATTGCCGAGAGTGCGTAAGCGGTTGTTGTAGTCGGATGTGGAGTTGGCGATTGTCACTTCTGTAAGATTCCTGCTCGATATATCTAGGGCGGTACGTCTCAGCGGTGCCTAGTGCTGCCCCGTTTTTCTTTAGCCGGACATAGAATTAGAGCAAACTGGGTTGAGGTTCGTAATGCCCGAGCCTGCCGCCGCAAAACGCGGCTGCGTCTAAGCGATCCACTATGGAGCTGCGGAAGTTGTACCACGCGAGCTAAGTCGGCTTGGTGAGTCATGCCAGATCCTAAAAAGAACCATACGAATGGAAGCGCGGAGCCATCTGCAGCGCTGAATGCCGTTTGCCCCTACTACACTATGTTTCCGTTAGAGTTTCCCTTTTCCGTTCTCAAACGCTCGAGTAGAACTCGCCTCGCTGTGCTCGACCCATTTTGTGGGCGCGGCACTACAATTTTTGCCGCGCGTGTTAAGGGCCACCGGGCATACGGAATAGACAGTTCTCCAATAGCGATCGCGATCGCTCGGGCAAAGCTCGCCGTGACAACCGCAGATAATGTCATAGCGCTTGCCGAAACGATTCTCCAAGAGCATGCCGCGGCTTCTGTGCCTAAGGGTCAATTCTGGCGTTGGGCTTATGCTCCTCCCACTTTGACGCAAGTTTGTGCTCTTCGGGAAGGACTTCAAGGCCTTCGCAACCAAACAGCAGCCGTCTTGAGGGCAATATGCCTCGGCGCGTTGCATGGCCCATTGACGAAAAGTGTGGAGACTCGAAGTTATTTTTCGAACCAGATGCCCCGTACATTCGCCTCGAAACCTACTTATTCCGTCGGCTATTGGCAAGCTAAAGGTTTACATCCGGTGGCTGTTGATGTTTTAAAGATCATTAGACATCGAGTCGAACGACTTGAACTCGACACGCTGCCAAAGGTTCGCGCCACTTCGGGTGTGTTCACTGGAGACGCTAGGCTGGCGCGAGGCTATACTTCGGTTCCCATGAAAATTGATTTGGTCATTACCTCACCCCCTTATTATGGAATGAGAACATACATAGCGGATCAATGGCTACGGAACTGGTTTCTGGGCGGACCGCCTGCAGTTCCGTACGGCGAGAAGTGCCTGTTGTCTCATGAAAGCCCAGATGCTTTTTCGGAATCCTTATCTCAGGTGTGGGATCAAATCGGCGCGCGGCTTTCCGACTCTGGCAAAATGTATGTGCGGTTCGGAGCAATTCCCTCACGTAATCGCGATGCGAAACAGATCATGCAGAGGTCACTACTACAATCCCGCTTCGATTGGAAACTCTGTCGAATACGAAAGGCTGCGTCGGCCGCATCCGGCAAGCGACAAGCTTGTCATATGGGGGGCCGCGTGAAGTCGGTGGCAATCGACGAACACGACTACGAAATCTCACTCCGGTGATTTATGCCAGCGCACCGTAAGCTGTCTGTTTAGACCGCCCAACATTGCAACTTGGACTTGTTCAGTCTGGCGGCAGAAGTCGGATACGTAGGTTTTGACCGCCTTTGAGGTTAAGATCGTCTCTCGATCGGAAGGCAGGTGATACGCAAGATCTTCCGAAATCAGAAGGACACACTTCGCGCGGGCGCGCGAAATAGCCACGTTGGTGCGTTCGAGCTGAAGGAGAAAGCTCTCCTCATCCGAAATAAGATCGGGATCGCCGACGCCGAAGGAAATTACGATGGTATCGCGCTGGCCTCCCTGAAACCGTTCGACCGTATCAACTGCGGCATCGATTTGTTGAGGGTCATGGGTGGGGAACATTTCGCGCAACCGTCGCACTATTAGTGCCCGTTGAGCGCGATGGGGTGTAACCACTCCGATGCCCCGATCCCAAAAGACGTTCGGATCATGCGCGGCGTGATTCGGCGCAACGACGTTCCCAGCCGTGTCTTTCTCCCCGTCAAGAGAACATGAAAAGGCGAAGAACAATTGCTGCACTATACTGCAGGCAATATCGGCTTCAAAGGCGTTTGCTTGGCCTGCTTTACCGTCTTCATAGGTTACGGCGACAAGACGACGCTGGGGGTCAAGTATCTCCTCTAAACCGGAGAACCAGGGGACGGCGCTCTGCCACCCCGCTGGAGTACCGTCACCTTGGGCCATCAAATGAAGTCTTAGATTTTCCGAGTGCGACGAGAGATCCGTCGGGTATCCGATCCGCTTTCCAAATTCAACGAACGCCGCCGCCGATCTGTAGTTGATCAGCAGTTCCTGTAAGGGGAACTGATAGCGAGACCGCAAATACTCCTGAATACTTCCGACTAGCCATTCCGCGTTAAGCGGCGGTTGGGTCGCTATAACAGGTGGCATTTGTAGGTGATCACCGAAAAGCGCGGTCTCACATTGAGGCGACAACAGACAGAGAGGAAAAAGTGCCTTCCCAACGTCCAACTGTGAACTCTCATCGATGATTACGAGATCAAAGACTTCACCGAGCGCTGCATCACCGCCTTGTTTAGCGATACGATAACACTGGTGGGCGACGGTTCCTACCAGGACAATTCTTGAAGGGGTTTGGAGTTCGGTCCACAGTGCCTGAAAATCGGGATCATCGCGCATCGCCTCGATGTCCTGAACGTGGTTGCTGCTCGCGGACAACGGAGCCCGGTCTGGATGAGTTGAGGAGTAAATGCGGTAGCATGAGATTCCAGACTGATGCGTTCTTTCGAGCAGTTCAAGGGTCTCTCCAAACAGTTTCTCCCAAGCCGTGTAGGTCGGACCCGTGACCAAAACACGTATGTTATGCCCCAATTGTCGCGCCGCGAGTATGCGCGCAACGATGAGCGACGCTGCGGTTGTAGTCTTGCCAGTTCCTGGAGGACCCCAGACGATTGACAGTCGGTGACTCAGGCAGTGAACAAGCGCGGATCGTTGCGATGCGTTCAGTGGCCAATTTGTGTCTGCGACCGATTGAAGAACCGTCTGAATTGTTTCATTCGGTAAGCCCGTATCCTCTACCGCCAAGGCCGGTGCATCCCAAAGAATTCTCGCAACCGGCGTCACTGTATCGTTACGCGCGGGATTCTGGCCTGGGACATGCCCCAGAGCGGCATATGTAGCCGCTGCGGCAACGGCGATTGGTGGTCTGCCAATTTCACGGAGGCAATCCTTGACTCTGTCAGCCATCTTCGGACCCGCGGTTTCAACGAGACTGACGCCTTCCGCTAAGTCCACGGCGCCACTGTTGATAAGAATGTCTCGTATGTCGTCTGCGGACCGAAAGGTTGAAAGAGCAATTCGTGCCGTGAGATTGGACCGATCAAATGCGATCAGCGTGCCCGAAAAAATGTTCGCCAGCTTGCGGTTCCGATCCTGAATCGGAACCTGCTGCAATGCCGATCCTTCGAGAACATCACGAACACGCAAATCCAAAAAGCCTGGAATGCTGTCGTCTTGCAAGGCCACAAAGGATTGATGATCTCTAAATTTGCAGTCGCGGGAACTCGGGCGTACTTGGTAGACCATATCCCCATTCGGTTCCGTTGTGAGAAGTTGGGAAAAGCGGAGGATGCTGTAATTGGCTTCAAGCTCCTCAGGTTCTGCCGTCCACATTCTCCGCAATTCGACAATGTCGCAGGCCTCCTCAAGTAGAGCCCAGCCGTACCACAGTCTCCCATCTTCGCTCATCCCTTGAAAGTTGAACGGCACACCGATTGACAGCGATCTCGCGGCAAAGTTGAGACGACCGGTCATATCTGCTCCGAACTTCCACACAATGTTGCGGAGTGATGCAACTTGTTTTTTCACTACATCGCTATAGTCGGCAATGCACTGCGACCGCGTTTTCTGAGTGGTCCCAACTTTGATAAGAGGCTCTTGCGCCCAAATTTCGTAGATTCGCTCTCGCGGTATCATGTCGGAGAAAGGGTCCCGATAGAATGAGCCTGGGATGGCTGGGGTGAATTGAGCGTTGTGATAAACTTCAGCAACATTAAACAGGGTCAAGCAATGCGAAACTGGCAGACGAAGATCTCGCTGAATGACGGATTTCAAGAACGTTATGGGATTTGCCACAGTAATTTCGTCATCCTCCAAAAGTTGCTCAGGAGGAAAGAGCCACGCCAAGCCCCGAAGATACGCTTCCGTTTGAGGCATCACGATTGCGTTGAGATGCCGACCGATGGCTCTAGCCAATTCTTCAAACTGTCTATTGTCCCAAAAATAGACCTGTACACTCGTCTTCATTGCCAACGGTCCGCCGCGGTCTGCCGCTGGATCATGGGCAAATGAAAAGATCTCCGCGATACGCGACAGGAATGAAATCACCACATTCCGCTCTTCATCTAACGTTGGTATAAGGAGCGTTTGGGCCTCATTGATCCAAGTCCGTTGAATGGTAGAGGTTTGACCATAAGGCGTGCGTTGCCGAAAACGGGCCTCCGAACCGAGAGCGCATAAGAGTCCCGTGCCGGGGTCAAAATTCACAGTTATAAAGATTTGTAGATCGGCATACTTCGGAAAGTCGATTGTTGTCGTTTCAGCCGCGACGGTTACATCACCAGTCAATACGGCGGCCGCTCGGTGAGGAAGGTGGTTCCGATCGGCCTTAAGGGCGTTGTGCTGATCGAAGACTGGATCTGTTGGAGGCACAGTTGAAACGGCGGAGATATTTAAATGTCCCGCATCTTGCAGTGTTTTTCGGCTGCCCCTTGAGAGGGTCGCCAATCGACTCAGATGGTCTGTGTCCTGAGCTGTCGGCACGCAATAATGATCCCGATGCGCATCCAACGTTGCCCTATCTGAAGCACGGAGCCAGTTGCGGTGTCCTAGGAAATCGCAAGCCGAACATCGCGAATCTACATGCCAATCGAGAGCGGTCCAATCAGGCGCTGAAAGCACCCGAGGAAGATCCTGTCTAAAGAAGTGATCAACGCTTTGGAAGAAGATTGGAAAATCCACGCGCTCAAGGTCGGTGAGGTAAGCATTTAACCTCTCCGTCATGGTTGCCGCAGGATTCGTGGCGACTAGCTTTGCAAGATCCGAAATTTCCTTTGCCCGCGTCCAAAGGCCGAGATGGTCTGCAACGAAGAAACGGTGGTCCAATTGCCGTAGCCGAAGCCAGTTCGCGAGCAGAACCGCGTATAAGACAACTTCGGAACTGTAGCTCGAATTTGCTTCTCCGGCGTGTTTAATGTCGGCGAGGAGAAGGGCCTTACGCTGGTCTGCAGGCAAGATCGAAGTCGTATCTCCGTTTGGAAGAATCTCTGTCTCGTCACCAATTGGATTCCTGATCAGGACTACATCCGGGATAAACGCAGTGAAGGGTGGAACTATGGCAACTTGGGCAGGTAAGAGTCCGATAGCCTGGAAGAATGCTGTCTTGAGGTTCGGATGCTCAAATCGCGCTTGGACAACGAAACGGGGACCGAGAGGGTTAGCAGCTAAAATCTGCGCGAAATCAACTTCCTTAAATTTTCCGTTTTCTTTCGCACCAATCAGTTGGGCTCCGAAGGCCGCCTCCAAATCGAGCATTTTGGCCTGCTCCCATTCCTTGCCGCGATCCCGAAGAATCTGAACTGCGGGTCGCGCCTCCAGGGGAACGGGCCAGCCAAGCGCTTGCAGTTCAGACGGCGTATAAAGCGACAACCTTAGTTGCTTGTCGCACTTCGTACGCAAATATTGTGAAAGGACGTTCTTTCCGAACCGTGGCATGAATTCAACCTTGTCGTTATGGGTGTGTTTAAATGCGAGCCGACATCTGCTCAGAAACTAATTATAAAGCCCTTCGAACTCTCTAGGAACATAGCGCACATCACTAACCGTCTGAGTCTGCAGATAATTAGTGCGTTATCGAGATTTCATTCGCAATCAAATTCAGCAACTCTATCCTTCAACTTATGATCGTTCTAGCGTCATTCTGGATTATCACGCGAAGCAAGTGTTTTGAAGCAAAGTCGAGGACTCTTCGCGGGTGCTCGCTGCTTGTTGTAGCTAAGTGGTAAGCTTCGTCACTTGAGAGTTTTGAAGTAATGAAACAAGGAATACAGTTGCCACATGATGCCCCGCGAAGTTGCGGAGGTGTACGAGCCTCTTTATCAGGAGTTGTGCTGGCTTCAAGCGAAATGGATTGTATTTCACCAGCTTTACGCCGAAGGTCCTGAAAATGTGGAGTTAATGAATGCCTCCGCCCCGACATTTTTCCGAATACATAAGGATGTATCTACCAACGACATCCTCTTGAATATTGGCCGGCTGACCGAACCCTCAGCGTACGGCTAAGAATGCTAATCTCAGCCTTGCGCAACTAGTTAATCGAGTAGACCCCAAGGCGCATCCTGTTCTGAGTGCAGACCTCGCGCAATTGTTAAGCGAAGCGGTCAATCGATGCAGTTTCGCAAGAACCTTCGACACAAGCTACTAGCTCACAACGACCTCGAATCCAAGTTGCAAACTAACGTTGACCCCTGCCAATCGCGAACCTAATCAACATTGAAGATGCGATGACAGCAATCAAGAAAATAATGAATCTTGTTGAGCAGTATTTTGACAATTCACCCGTGATGTATGACGAACTTACACTACGCGATGACGGCAATACGGTCCTAAATCGGCTGCGTGACGCTAAGAGATACAAGGACATGCGCAAACGCGCGCAATAGCGAATGAATCGACCACCAGAATTACGAGAAGCGTTAAGTTGGGTCCCCATTTGAAGTTGAAGACATCAGCAACTCAACGAAAGCAAGGGTCTCAAGGTCGAAGAACATCCCGAGGCCTTGCGGAGGCAATCTTAACTTACTGACGAGCTGGACTCCGACGCCGGTAGAAGCGCCGCCGTGATGGCCAAGACGAGAACTCCGCAAACCCGGCATATGACGCGATCGACGGGACGCTTTCGCGGTCTGAATGCTGACATTCGGGTTAGTCAAAAGGCTTGTTTTTGGTTTGTGTTTCGAAACGTAGCAATGATAATCTCCGCGCTCCAAAAGTAAGTTCATAGGCTGGGGGTTCACCCTCCCCTACCGTAAGCAAACGTCTAATGAGGCCCGACACGATGACTTCCGTCAATAACCTTATTTCAGGTGTGACCCAAACGGTTCTCAAGTCATGGCTTCGTCAGCGTGGGCTCCAACACTCTGCGGTCAACGAAGGCGCCTTGGTCGCACTCATCGAGCGTCTCATCGAGGAAGGAGATCTAACAGTCGATGACTTGAGAAGTGGGGTGCGGGAAATTGAGGAGCACGGAGGGAAAAGGGTATATCTCAAAACACTTTTGGATCTCCCCGAGCTGACGCAGAAGGAAGATTTCGAGCGGAGGCTCGGCGTGCTCGGTATTCCCTTGAGCCCGGAAGCCATAGACTCCGTCAGATTTCCGTCGACAATAACAAGGAACTATGTAACGTGGAATGACAACGAGATTAGAGTAAAATACTCAGAAACGCATATTCATCTGACACGTAAGAAAGGTAGCCGGAATGTTCTGGAGGAACGACGGACCAAATTCATCGTCATGTCCGGAGAACTGCCCACGGGTGTCTTGAGAATATTGATGGACCCGCCGGGCGAAGTACATCTGCATATGGGCGAAGAGTCACTGCCCACAGAAGCGGCTTACATCGAATATTACTTCCAACGAGCCGCGGAAATATTCGGCGAGAGCGAAGATTTCGATTTGGTCGAGCCAGTAACTCGCTTGCTTGCCAAGAAGCCAAGGATTTTTGACGTTAGACAAGACAAGGGCTGGACCCCCGATAATTACAAATACTCGTTTACGGGACGCGCAGACGTTCGGCAAGCAAAGGGATATAAGGCAGCGTCAGGATCGAATCCTAGTCCCGGCGTCTCTAACGAGATTCGAGGATGGTGGCTTGAAGCAAGGTCTAAAAAACGATTGACGAGAAACATATGGACGACAATCAAAACGGAACCGAGCATGATTCAATTCCGCGCAGATTGTTTGGCCGACGAGGTGGATTATGCCATTTCCACGATTAGAACCTTATAAGAGCCAAGACCCAGAAGTGGCACAGCTCCTGTCGGCGCTGGAGGTGTATCTAGATCAGGTATTGCATCGTCCTCCTCATGATTATCAGTCTTTCTATGATTCTCCGGCACACGACATCAATCCCCGATGGGTCGCCAGAGAATTAAAGACCTCGCTCGCTCGGGCGCAGACGCTGCTTTTCATGTCTTACCAAGCTGGGATAGTTAGACCGCGCTATGACGTTTACTGCCCTGAGAACGATAACTTCATTGAAAGTTTTCATTCAGTGGAGCAACTCCCATCAGTGATCGAATGCCCTCATCACGACTTCCCCATCGAGCATAATAAGGACACGTACTTGGTGGCTTTATTCTTCGAGTTTGACCCGGCCGTGGTGCAGGGAGAATTGAGAATGGCTGTATAGCATGGATGATCGGCGTCTACTGAAAGATGCTGGGTGGGAACTCTTTGAAGCCTCAAAAACCGAGCCGAACCGAGTGCTTGCCCGGTTCATGCGCGAGACCGCGAGGGATTTATTCAATTACTATGGACAGACCTTCCTCAAACCAAACACGGAGATACATATGGGCGACGTGAATATCGCAAAAGATAGCCAAGTTGCGGCAATGGGATCGGGCGCAAGTGCGGATCACAATACCTTGGTGCAAGCTAACGTTCAAGCAGGACAAGACTTGGATCTGGGTAAGCTTGTTGGCGAACTCCAATCGTTGTCATCGGAGCTGCTTACAACCCAGGACCGAACTCCGGCGCAAGTAGTGGCTGCCGGGATAATAGCCAAGGCACAGATTGCGGCCGAGCAGAGAAACCCAAATGCTGCCGTGCGCGCTCTAGCGGAGGCTGACGAAACTGTTTTAGATCTGGCGAACAAACTAGGGGCTTACGAAGCCGCAGAAGCCTTAAGACGCGCGGGCGTCGCTCCCGATATCGACGTGGCTCGTATTCGATTATGGGCGCAGCTGCCGCAAGAGGAATTCATCGTCAAAGAGGAAAAGCTTGGAGGCTTAGCGCAGGAACGGATACTTCAGAGCCTTGAGCGTTTTGGGATCTGCTTGATCAGACCGATTGGCCAGGAAGCCAACATACCCGTAGTGCAAAATCTCATCACAATGATCGGCGTAGCAACAGATTGGCAAAACGAAGCTAAAGGACCAATCAAAGACATCCGGCCTAAGGAAGGTATTGACCCAAACACAGGTGATTCAAAGGGCGATTTGGGTTTTCATGTGGATGGTACTCAGCAAGTTGAGCAACCCCCAATCCTATTGTTCCAGTACGCAACCGGTGCCACGCTAGGAGCGAACAGCAGATTTGCCGATGCGGCCAAAATCATTCGCGACATTCCCGAGCCCCGCCGAACGGAGATTCTTCTCAATCTTTCCCAGCCCGACGCTGCCGCGTTCACGAAAGGGAGCGGGCATTACGAGGGACCAATAATTTCTGTCTCGGCAACGAACGCAGTGAAGTGTCGCATTAGATTCGATGAAGTAATTAGTGTTAAGGCCGCGTGTCGAGAGGACTTTGAATTATTAAAGAGTAAGTTCAACGACCCTTTCTACCCGACCGTTTTCCAACCATTGGATGGGGATGTGGTTGTTTTTGATAACTGGCGGGTTATGCATGCACGAGACGAAGTATACGGCACGCGTCAACGTCACCATCGACGAGTTTGGTTCGCAAATCTAAAGCTAGAACATCAAGCGAAGTACTACCTTGGGATTCGCCCGGTAGCCCCCACAGTCTTGGCAGACATTCAAAGGATAAACGAGGGGCACTAACGAATTAGATAGACTGGCTTCCTGCATGAATACAAGGACTTAAGGTGACTCACCAGCCTCCGTCCAATATAATCCAGGGTCTCCAGCAGTATCTATCCCTGCGAGAGGACCGCCTCGATCTACGTCCGTTTCAGATTACGGTAAACGGCTTGCCATCGTCGGGCTGCCATCGTTTGTTAACTTGACTAAGAGAATCAAAAAGCAGTCGTAGATGTGGTCGCCGGCGTTCAGTACCAGAGCAACGTCGCGACAGATAATTCTCCCTGAAAGACCTTTTGAGTCTTCAGAAGCATTTTTGGGCTGCAACAGATCAGTCGTCTTCGAACAAGAATCGGAGAGTGCGGGAGCTTGACCCATGTCGTCAAGACGAAAGTGGAGATCTTTTTTTTCGTCAATTCTAGCTGTAACGATCTTACTCGCGATAGCACCAGCGCACCTCGCCACAATCTCAAACTGAGCCTCTGTTCCTAATTCAGTCGGAATGTGAGGGTATTTAGGTTGATCTCAAATTTTTTGTTAGAGAGTTCTCAAGACTGAAAATCTTGGGAACGCCCGGAACATTGGTTTTTGTTTGGTTTATCTGCTTATTTGAAACAATCCACACTCGCATGAACGATTCTTGTCGCACAAAATCATCACTCTCGCTTGTTCAAATACACTTTCGGATATTAGAGACAAAGAGAAGGTTGTAATGACGCCATCAAAGAATTCGCGACCTCTCATCCCAATAGCTTAGCGCGCGCGCGAATTAAGGCGTTACTTTCTTTCCAAGCCTGACCTTGCTATGCGGAAAGGTTCGCCACAAAACCTTCGTCGCAACGTTAAATTTCTTTCGGTCTCTAGCTTCCTTTTGACTATCGTGCAAACTTTCGCCACGCTTCTGCTGGCCTTCTCTCGAAGCTGATCTCAAACGAGCAGTTAACGGTGCAAGGTCATGCACTAGCGGAACTACGAAGTTATGCTTGATTCTTCTCGTTTTACTGTTTGCATGATAGAAATCGAGTTGTTCTTTGGTGAGGTTCTTCGATAGTGCAGCGAGCTGCTCTTCAATTCTAGATTCCTCGTTCGATGCCGTTGTGCTGCCAGGACGGTGAGGGTTATCAGGAAGTTCTGCAGGGGTCGAAGTAAACACCCATTTCAGATGTAAATCTCCATGTATCATGCTGTTTTCCGGTAAGAAGAAACCTACTTCGATGCCTGCGGGAGTCGGCCTCTCTGATGACCATGCACAATTTGAGTTATTGGCTTTAAAAATAGTACTGCCAAGAATTGAGTAATTAGACGCATTGGTTGGTTTCGGAAGCGAGAACTTGAACGTGCGATTGACGAGGTCGAGATAATGAATTTCGGAACTACAGAACCCTTCGTCGCCGGTGTCTCGTACGAAAATTGCCCACGTGTCTTCGACCGATAAAGGCTGAGTCGAGACTGTCGTTCGCTTAACGAGGACGGCGAATGCAAATACCGGATGAATCTCCGAAATACAATCGTGTTGGCAATCCAGGCCTACCAAGCCTGCAATAATCGCGTGTTCTGAGTTTACCAACTCACTGGCGAAGACGTCGCTCGTGTCTACGGCGTCGTGAAAGCGATTCCACCAGGGTGTATCAAAGTTATCAATTGTCTCATCGGAATCGAACTCAATGCCGAGAGAGCGCTCATTGAAGACGGTTTGGCCGGCCTTACGAGGCGGGAAGATGTTGAGGTTGTAATCATCGTCTCCAAACAATCCTCCAGTATGTGTGTCCCATTCAATTCCGCCGGTATATACGGCCGGAAAATAGTTTACATGCCCGGGTATTCCGGTTCCGGGCCGTCCTGGCTTTAGTGCGCACACTACAGAATTAGTACCGGTCGGCTTGTCAAAAGACGGATGTTGCGTTGAACAGCCTGGATCGTCAAACAACATATCGGTGAGAGTACATTTCTGAACGGGATTCGGCAGCTCGGGCGGCTGTGTCCTCTGCGAACCCCATCTTGGATTCAAGGGTAACAGATTTGGATCGTAATTTTCACAACTCGTGGGGTGTTCCAGGTCTAACGGCGCGGCGGGATCACCAGCCGGTGGCATAGCGTCGTGTTCGATCTCAAGATCGACAAAAGCGTTTACGCTATCTTTGCATTGATCTTCTGTTCCATCATCGTGATCTCTGTAGCTATTATCCCCATAATTATCGTCTTCATACCCCAAGCGCAGAAACACATCTTCAGGCTTAATCCGGCCACATGTGCGTACAAAAATCTGCTTGTTATTCACGGATTGGATACGTTCCAGGCCAACGTTGGCGCCAGGCACCCAAATTAAACCGTGATAGAACTGGTGTGAATTCGGCCCACTCGGATCAACATACCGCTTCCACGTTCTGCCTCTACCTCCGGTCTGAACGCATCCTCCTGCTCGTACTGTGATCAGATCGCCGTCTTTGAATCTGATCTGAGGAAACTCGGATAAACGAGTATTGACGGCAGGCTCGGCAATGTGGCAGAACGTTTTACCGCCACTTTCAGTACAAGGCGCGAGTGTTTGACGGCGCGCTCCTGAGGAGACCAACACAAGGAGTAACGGGCTGAATAAAGCGATACCAACACGTAGATAGAATGTAAACCGTGGCCCCATTCGCTCTCCTTCCCAAGGGAAATGAAACTACCTTGAAAGCGTGATTGTGTTCTGTTGACAGAAGACGCACCCGGAGTTCGAACTGGTGATTGTAGGTATCGATACAGTGATTGAGTTTCGCGATGCTTTTCCTGAGAAGTCGCCGGTCCCAGTGCAGCCGTCCGCGCGGTTCTCGGTGAAAACGCCGGATAGTTTATTACCACTAAGGGCACCTCGAAAAGTACCGGTAGCAATCCTTTCGAGTGTGAACTCGCCCGTGAAGTTTGTTCCGCTTTGCGAAACTATGACTACCACATTGCCGCCACAGTTGGCACCGGCCGGCGATGAAATCGAGCCTGGCCAAGTTCCGGCGATATTCGGAGGGCGCTGAGTATGGCAGGGCAGAAAAAACAGGACCGGAATAAACGCTAAGGCTGCCGCAAAGCGAAGCGAATGTGACGTCGTCGGGATCTTCGGCACTTCGACCTCTTTGAGATTAAAAACAACAGCTCTTCGGTAATTACATTTGGATCCGCTGTGATCGCGCGACTTATATGCTGATCTTAATCGCCTGTCAAGCTACTGGTCCTGGCTGAAAGTTTTATTAGCGGTTATTTCAGCTCCTGTTCTCGATTAGCAGCTGCATCGTATTCTCTCCTGCCATTGTTTATTGAATTCGTGCATCATAACCATCAGCGGCAGATTCAATCAGTGCGCGAAAGCTTGCACAGAACGGAAGAAAGAGGTCGCTCGAATAGCACGCGGCCATCCCGCATGCTCACCGATACGCGCGAATAATAGAAGCCACGGCCGCCAGATGAGCTCGCCCTAACAGCTCTTCCCAATAGACTTTTGTGCCGGCTTTCCAATCCGTCACGAACAGTGAATCAAACTCGTCTGGCGCCATCCACGTGTAGGTCGGCGGTTCCTTTTCGATGGCTTCAATTAAAGTCCCCGTCAGTTTTATGAATTGCGAACCGTCCGAGCCAAAAACTTTTTCTAATGAGACTGCGTCCATACTCGAACCTATGCCCTCAACTTATTCGGTTGCACGTCTGATTCTTGTCGCATACTATTGCGCACCGAATCGAACAAACTCTTTACATGAAACTGTAACGGGAAGAAACCCAGGCGCGGAAATTTCCACGGAGTCAACGTTGAACAACGGTTCGTTTCAAGCAGCAAGAATTGCAGTAGGAAAGCTCCCAACCACAGGTGTTTGTACCTTAGTTGTTCCTAAACTCACAAAATCTGCGTTTTTACTGAGGATTTTTAAGATTCCTGGTGCCGAAGGGGAGACTCGAGCCCCCTATTTTTTAGTACCGTTTTACTGGGTTTTACGCCGGTTTTTTCAAACCATGCGTTTTTCCTAAGAAAATCAAGCACTTTCGTTTTTACACATTTTCCACTACTTACACTACTCGCACCTATTTGAGACTTAGTTGAGACACGTTTTTTAACTTCCCGTTTTTCAAAATCCACCATGACCGAACTGATCAGCTTCAATAGAGCACAGCCTCACCAAAAAATGCATCGCCAGAACTGATTAGAAGTGTAAAGCACCATCCTGTCGGCAGGCGGATGCTATGACCGGGCAAGGCCCGAAAAGCCACTTACCAACACCCTCTATGCAGGCTTCCAACACTCGACGGATTAGGGAAGGTTACCTGAAGCCGAATACTTTCGCCCAACTTTGAGACGCCGGTCCAAAACCGGCTGGCAAGGATTATTCGTCTTCACGACGAGTGGGGGAATTGGACAGATCACGATAAGTGAAGCTCCTCTCAACGGAGGTAAAAGCTTTACCATCCACTTCAGCATACGGATAGACGAAGTAATTGAGCGGCTCGCCCGCCTGCTGCGGTTTAAGGATCAAATCGCGACCAATGGTGAACTCGACGCGGTTCTCATCATGCGCGCCGAAAAAGTATTCGCGTTTGTCAGGGTTCTTAGCCGCTTCTGAAGCATCAACCGGCACCCAACCGATCCCCTGAGCATAGAACTCCGCCCAACAGTGATAGCCGCTCACCTCGCCTGCGCCTCTATCCGCAGGCAATGGAAAACCAATAGCAAAGCGCGCGGGAATACCTACCGCCCGGGCATACCCGATGAAGATGGCGTGAAAGTCCGTGCAGTTGCCGCGTCGCGCATCACAAGCGTAGTAGATGTCACCACGTCCCCAACCCTGGCCGCTCTTGTCGTATTTTACAGTCGCGACAATATGGTTATAGATCGCACGTGCTTTCTCCAAGTCAGTTTTAGCCCCAGCGGCAGCTACTACTTCCTGCGCCCACTGCTTGATCTTGCCATCAATGGGTACTAATCGATCCGGCTGGAGCCACCGGTCCATGTTCGGGTCTCGGTCTTCTTTTATAGGAACGTAGTTGGGTTGCTGCAGCCTTTCCTGTAGATGTTCCCTGCGAATTGCATTGAAGCGCATAGTGACGGCGAAGCTTGATTCGTGAGGGTTATTCAAGCTGATATGCATGACTTTGTTTCCATACTTCGACGTATGCATCTTGTATTCGTGAGGAGAATCAATCTTCATCTCAGTGATTTTCTGGAAAGGACTGTCGTGGGGTACAGGTATCCAGAGGTCAACTTTCTTTGCGCCGGCCGGAATTTCTTTGACCAGGGCTTTATATTCAAACTCAAACTTACGCTCTCGTGGCGCATTCGCTCCGACGCGAATAAGCGAAGTTGAAAATAGTGCGATTGGCAGCACCAGCCAGGTTGCCAGATGTGCACTCACATGAGTAATTCTTTTCATTGACTCTTCTCCTTTAGTTGATGAGAGCTGTCGTTTCGAATTTCAGAAGTTGTATTGGAGGAAAAGATTCACGCGGTGATCTACACCGCGCTGGAGTCCTTTGAAGTCAGTTAGCCAGTACAGATAATCTGCACCGAACAGGAAATTTCCGCCTGGCGTGATCCGGTTGGCAAAGTAGTAAGCGCGATTGCGCGTACGTCCTCCAGTGGGAAGATCAGCGTCAACCGGATCGTCAGTTGTAAAACCTGGATTAAATGAGAGGTAGCGTGAGAGCTTGATGTTTGCTTCCGACCACCCACCGCGCCCGCGTATCTCACGCCCGGTTAAGACGTTGATGCCCTGACCTGCTCCGCCGCGAATGTCGCTCATATTGCGTCCCCACCAACCCTCGCCACGCAACGACAAACGGCTGGCGAGAGGAATAGTGAAATCAAAATTGAAAAGCTGAGGACGAAATCGAGTGCGTCCTGCCACCGACCTGGCGGTCTTTTCAAATCCATAAAAACCGGAGAGACCTATGCCTGCGGTTCGATCTTTGCCGAATGGATGAGAATAGCCGATACGTCCCTGCAGATCAGGGGGGCTACTCTCTTCGCCGTCGCGAAAGCCATTGTTGTCGAGATCCTGCGCATCAATAGCGCCAGTAAGGCCAATTCCTCCGAGGAGAGAGAACTTACCTCGACCAACCCTTGGCTCATACGCAAGGCGCAACTGCGGTCTGCGGTCGCCGACATTGCCTGCGTTCCACATCAGCGTGTCGTTGTTAACGGTAGGAAAAAGCGGGGAGACTATGTCCCACGTCTGGCCCGCGAGGAGCGAAGCCTCTTTCCAGTCCAGGCGCAGGTAAGCATGACGGATGCGAATGATCTGGCGTGACTCAGACCCTCCATTCTCAAAGTCGGTCTCTAACTTTCCGGAGAGTCTTGCATTGCCGAGCTTAGCGATCTGTGGGCCTGTGTAGTCGATGCCGATGCGCGTGAGGCGCGGATGAATTGAATAATCACCATTCGTTGTTCCGTTCGCTCGCGGGTCCGGAGAAGTGATGAACAATGGAGTCTGAGTGTTGTTTGGATGCTGGCTATCGAAATCCATATCAAGCCGGAGGAATCCATAGAGTTTGATCTTGTTGCCTTCACCAAGCAGTTCCGACCAGCGCATGGGCTGGTCCTTATCCGTCTGGCTGGCTGGCGAGGCGGCTTGGGAGGTGGCGTTCGTTTGTGGTGTTGAAAGGCCGGAGCTACTGCTCGCCGCTTCCGCAGGACTAAGTGCATCCATTCTTGCTTTGAGTTCAAGGAGCGTTTGCCCCAAGAGGAGGTTTTGGCGTTCCACCTCTTCGAGCCGGCGCCTTAGAGTCTCAATCTCGGTGTTTGATCCGTCTGAGACCATGTTTGCCGTGCCGCGTGTTTTGACATTGGCAGTCTCTGCTAAAGGTTGTGTTTTGGTTGAAGTTGATGGCGGTGAGGTCTGCGCCGACGTGCCAGTGACGAAGATAAAGATTGTGCCGCACAGTGCAGCGAGAATCAGATGGGATCTTTTCATCATGACGAGTGACTCGCTTTCTTCAGGCTCAAGAAAGCAAGCGCCTCGTCGAGTAGTTAGACGAAGTCTGGCGTGTTACTCCTGAGTCTGTGAAGGTAAGAGTGTTTGGCGATCCTCACCGGGACCGCTCTCTGACCGATTCAGTTAAATTGTTTGTGGCTCATAAGAATCAATTAAGTAGTTTGGAATTCGCAGGTAACTTGCGAATTCGGTGTACTGCTCTCCTACTTGGAAAGTACATTATAGCTTCGCCGTCCCCCCCCAATCGAAGCAGGAGATGCACTCCGGATTAGCGTAGAGATGTATTCCGCATGTACAAGACTCTAGGAATGGCGATCTAATATCGTCAATCTCATCTCGCCTGCCACGATTATTTGAACATCACTAATTTCAATATCCAGCATTGACCACCCACACTGGCACATTTAGAATATGCGCAGTTTTCTTAGTATCAGCCATCTTATAGGCCCAGCTGCGACCAAGATCTACTCGCCGCCTACTTCCCCTGAATCACGTCGAATGAATGGACGCACATCGCAACCCGAAGACTCGGAAGCACAGAAAATGGTGGGGCTAGCCCAAGGTGAAGGAACAACAATCATGGCGCCAGCACAACGCTCGCACATGGGGAAGACCCGACCAAGGCCAAAAGCACAGGAACGCGGAACGAGCGAAAGCTCCGTCTCAAGTGACACGAGCAAGGTAACGCGCGGCTTGTCTGTCTTAAAGTCTTCCCTCGACGGCCTCGGTTGTTTCGCGAACATTCGGTTTCTCAAGAACAGCCCTATTGCCGAATACGTTGGCGAAAGAATTACTCGCAACGAGGCCATGTTAAGGATGAGGGAGGCCGCGGGCAAGTGCATCAGTGAACTCGACGCGGACTGTTACATAGATGGAAGCATAGGAGGAAACGACACGCAGTATATCAACCACTCCTGCGAGCCTAACGCCGACGTTCTAGTCATTGACGGATTCATGATCGTCTACGCACTACATGAGATCCTGCCTGGGGAAGAGATTACCGTCGACTATTTGAACTCTTTCGAGGAGGACGTATCCGTCTGCCAGTGCCGCACCCCTTCATGCCGGCCAAGGATTGCTCATAGCTGCTATCGCCATTGAGATAGAATCACGCCTTCACTGCCTCGACATCCAGAGTAATCGTCACTTCGTCACCGACGAGAATGCCACCTGTTTCCAATGCGGCATTTCAGGTTAGACCAAAGTCCTTGCGATTGATTTTCGTAGACGCCGATAAACCTATCCGAAGATTACCCCACGGATCTTTTCCCGGAGCCGTTGGGCCTTCCACTGAGAACGTCGCCTTCCGCGTTACGCCGTGAATGGTCAGATCGCCTTCCACTTCCAAGTCCCCCTGTCCGGTACGTGTTACGCGCGTTGAAGTGAACGTCAACGTGGGGAACTTCTCAACGTCAAGAAACTCTGCGCTCCTCAAATGCGTATCGCGGTCCGGTTCGCGCGTATCGACCGACGCGGCATCGATCGATGCTTCAACGTGGGATCTGCTGATATCATCCTCCTCAATAGTGATGACTCCGTTTACGGGTTTGAAGTGCCCCTTAACGTTAGTAATCATCATATGCCTGACCTTGAATTCGGCGGTGGTATGGACTGGATCGATGTTCCAAGTTGTGGTGGTCGGTTGTGGTGCATTTGCGCTCATTTTTCACTCCTTCTTCGGATTAAGCTCAGTCAATTCTCGGTCATTAGTCAGACGAACATTCAGATTGCTTGCGTCTTCACAAAGATCAACAGAATAAAGGTGGAATAGCCATATTAATCCGTTGCGCTACGCACGACCTCAACGGAACAGTGCGCCTTCGTCACTAGTTCGGTAGAAACACTGCCGAGCCAGAACCTCTGCAGAGCACCGCTGAACTTGCGCGATCCAACGAAAATGGAATCGGCTTTCCACTCCTGTGCTTCCTCGATGATAGCTCGACCCGGTACGCCTTTCTTAATTGCAACCGAGACCTGCAAGCCGATGGCGCGCAACTCGTCCGCTGCCCATTCGGTCATGATTCGCGCTGCCTCACCTGCCTTATTATTAATGCTTCTGATCATCTCCGCGGCCGTCGGAAGAATTCGGGAAATCCTGGCAGGCGAAGCACCATCATCAACCGTGATGACTCGCACCTCCGTTGCCCCTGACCACACCCGCGCACCGACGACCCGAACGGCCTGTTCAGCTTCGGGCGATCCGTCTACGCCGATCATTATCCGCGCTGAAGTGCCGGTGTTTGTGTCGACTGCCGCTCGCGCAACCCTTACCGAGTGGAGCGAATCAGTGACCACTTTCTTCGACACGCTGCCCAGAATAAATCTTCCCAGAGCAGAGTGCCCGTGCGAACCGACAACAACCAGATCGGCGTTCCACTCGTCCGCCTGCTGAATCAATTCTGTGGCGGGCCAACCACTGAGGCCCACTGTCCCTACTTCCCAAGTCGGGAAGTAAGAACGCAAGCGAACACCAGCTTTCCCGGCCAACTCTTCGGCCTCTTTGAGTGACTGCGCAGTTTGCGCGTCTGCTTGCGCGAGCGCAATCTTGACGCTCTGTGGAGTCACTGGCATCCCGGCCACCTCACTACCGGCCAGTAAAGGCGGCATCACAACTTCTCCAACCGATACGATTAGGGCTTTCCAGCACAGTGGGATCCGAAGCTTGGAATTCACGTGACTTGAAGTCGCGGC
>JADMIO011631484.1_pt1 | contig 118942 bp, 126 predicted proteins | sample 8958161 | NCBI WGS metagenome assembly JADMIO01 (sample SAMN16585339, study PRJNA669376) | soil metagenome | isolation source: Crop rotation soil | place: USA: Cullars Rotation, Alabama | collected 2011 | reverse complement strand
GCCGCGACTTCAAGTCACGTGAATTCCAAGCTTCGGATCCCACTGTGCTGGAAAGAGAATCTGTAATAAAAGGCGTCAAAGATCCTGTTCCGGTGTCATATCTATACCAGCAATTCCACCCGGCTATAACTATTGTATTTTGAACTTCGGCTATTGAATAGGCAGCAGAACTGTGTGGGTCGTTGCCACACTTAATATACTGGCAGCTCAGGTTATCTGTATTGCATACAAACAGGCCCTTACTGCTACTTGCCAATAGTTTATTTCCGGAAATCACTATCCTGGGGAATCGGAGTTCTCCTTTTGGATCATACCCTTCCAGCAAATGCATTGCCTCATGTTCAATATAAAAGATCTGGTTACTGAAATTCCGGCACCAGATCCTTCCGTGTTGGTCTTCACACAGATCGCCCGCCGCCAGTGAATTTGATTTGTTGGAGGTAAAATGGGTAAATGTGAGGCCGTCGAACCTGGAGATGCCCAGGTCATGCCCTGCCCATAAAAATCCTTTGCTATCTACTAAAAGGTCAAAAATTTGTTTTGTGGGCAAGCCTTTCACTTCATGGAGGCTGTCACTTATTTGTGCATAGCCCGGAGTAAAAAGCAGCAGCAATACCCACTGAAGAATTTTTTGCATAGGCAGTCTAAGATAGGGCCTTTGTCGGTAAAAGTCTACCGCTTTTAATAGAATCCCAAACGGCATGATGCGAGGCTCCAAAAAGCAAAAAAAATCCGGGCGATTACCCGGATCGTATAAAAAACAAATAAAATTATTAACCTAATGCCACTCTCTTAAATGCAACAACTTTCAGATCGGCATCCAACTCTTTCAGATACTCGGAAACTGATTTATTCGCATCCTTTACAAAGGGCTGTGCAAGTAATGTACTTTCTTTAAAAAATTTATTGATCTTGCCCATAGCGATCTTCTCTGCCATTTCAGCCGGCTTACCTTCAGCTTTCACCTGTTCGATCGCGATATTTTTTTCTCTCGCGATAACTTCAGGGGCTACGGATGACTGGTCAACCGCGATCGGGTTCATAGCGGCGATCTGCATAGCGATATCTTTTCCTGCTTCGCCTGCGTCTTTATTAAATCCAACCAAAACACCCATCCTGTATGCGCCGTGTATATATGCGGCAACAAATTCAGCTTCTACCCTTTCAAATTTTGAAACACTGATCTTTTCACCAATTTTGGCAACCTGCTCGTTCAATTTATCACCCACGGTTTCATTACCGATCTTTACTGCATTTAATTCGTCTACACTTTTTACATCATTTGCAATAGCAGCTTCCATTATAGATTGTGCAAAGGCAACATACTCCGCATTCTTTGAAACGAAATCTGTTTCGCAGCTCACGTTAATAATAAAACCGGTTTTATTGTCAGCAGTAGTTTTAGCGATAACCACACCCTCCTTTGCTTCACGGTCGCCTCTCAATGCTGCAACCTTTTGTCCTTTCTTCCTCAGGTAATCAATGGCCGCTTCAAAATCACCATTACTTTCGGTTAATGCTTTACGGCAATCCATCATGCCTGCGCCGGTTTGCTGGCGTAGCTTATTTATATCTGCTGCTGTTATTGTTGTTGTGCTCATTGTATTTTTTAATTATGAATTATGAATTATGAGTTCTGAATTCATAATCCATAATTCTACATTCATAATTTTGTTTCTATCTTCTTCCACCTGGTCCGCCCGGCCTGTTGCCACCACCACCTGGTCCACCTGTGGTCCTGCGTCTTTGCGGTCCACCACTACCTGGTCCGCCTGGCCCTCTTCCACCACCGCTTTGTCCGCGACGACGGCGTTCTCTATCTTCATCACTTCCAACTTCAAACCTGGCTGCTTTATTTTCGTTGTCGTCCTGGGTTTCTGCAGGCTCATCATCTTTTTGTGCCTGTCTTTCTGCAAGACCTTCGGCAATTGCCGCAACGATATAATTGGTTACGATCGCGATCGATTTTGTAGCATCATCATTCGCAGGGATAGAGAATTCAACTTTGTTAGGATCACAGTTGGTATCCACCATACCGAAAGTTGTGATGCCTAAACGCCTTGCTTCTGCCAGGGCTATGTGTTCATGGCCGATGTCAACCAGGAATAATGCTGCCGGCACACGGCTTATCTGCGAAATACCGCCCAATACTTTTTCCATCTTTTCTTTATCACGGGCAAGTGTTAAGCGTTCTTTCTTGGTGATGCTGTCCAACGTACCATCGTTCAGCATTTTTTCAATGCTCTGCATTTTCTTCACGCTCTTACGAACCGTGTTGAAGTTGGTAAGCATACCACCCAGCCAACGTTCTGTTACATAAGGCATATTAACGCGCTGTGCGCATTCTGTTACAATTTCCTTTGCCTGTTTTTTGGTGGCAACGAACATTATTTTCTTGCCGCTCTTCGCGATAGATTTCAGTGCAGCCGCAGCTTCCTGTAATCCTTCAACGGTGCGGTTAAGATCGATGATGTGAATTCCTTTTTTCTCAGCAAAAATGTAAGGCAACATTTTAGGGTTCCATTTCTTTTTTAAATGACCGAAATGAACACCTGCTTCAAGAAGTTGCTGTTGTAAAGAAGTATTATTTTCCATTTATTATGATTGAATAATTTATAATTAAAAATGCGTGAAGCTGATAGCTCGCAGCCAGGGTTATCGCTTACTGAACTGGAAACTCTTCCTCGCTTTTTTCTTACCTGGTTTTTTACGTTCAACAGCTCTGGGATCGCGCTTTAACAAGCCAGCTGCTTTTAATGCCGGGCGAAATTCAGGATTTACCTGGAGCAATGCCCGGGAGATACCGAGCTTAACCGCTTCTGCCTGGCCTTTCACGCCACCACCCTGTGCATTTACAACAACGTCAAATTTATCAGCAGCTTCCAACGCTTTGAAAGGGGCTTCAACCTGGTTTTGTAAATAAACAAGAGGAAAATAAGTTTTGTAATCCTTATCGTTTACCGTGATCTTGCCTTCACCCTTGGTGAGGAAAACCCTTGTTACAGCTTCTTTACGGCGTCCTACTGCGTTTTTTTGTTTTTCCATTATTGAGAATTAGAAAGTTAATGTTTGAGGTTTTTGTGATATGTGAGGATGTTCTGCACCTGCATACACAAATAATTTTTTGTACATCTTACGGCCCAGGCGGTTTTTTGGAAGCATACCTTTAACGGCTCTTTCAATGATCGCATCAGGACGACGGCGGAGAAGTTCCCTTGCGGTTTCTTCTTTTTTACCCCCGGGGTAGCCGCTGTAATTGATATACAGTTTGTCATCCAGCTTGTTGCCGGTGAACTTGATCTTATCGCAATTGGTTACGATAACAAAATCGCCACAATCAACATGGGGCGTGTAATAAGGCTTGTTCTTACCACGGAGAACGGACGCTATTTTAGCGCACATGCGGCCAACGGTTTGATTAGTGCCGTCAACAACGTACCAGTTACGTTGCACGGTAGCCTCGTTCGCATGTTTAGTGGTGAAATGTAATTTGCTCATTTTATTTTTTTAAGTGATCTCACCGCTATCCCGGTGAATTTTTTAAATGGAGTGCAAAGGTGGGGTATTGTAACTTATCTGCCAAGGAATTAAGGGACTAATTTTACATGCTCCTTTGTAAGATATTGATTTTCAATAAAAAAATTGTCTTAAAATTTTAGAGCATCGATTTTTTCCTCAACATCGCTATTGCATTTATATTTGCTCACAAATTATAAGACATGAGTACTACAGAAGGATCCGGAAAATGGTGGTTATATTTTTTCATCTCTGCTATCGTGATCATAACGATGCTGGTTATGCCTAACCTGCGCCCATGGTTCTGGCTATCGCTTCCTTTTGTGGTTACCACCTTTGTTAAAGCAATGAAGCTCATGTAATTCCCCTGTCAGCTTCAATCCGGAAGAGGATATTTTATACCCATTTCAACTAAACTTTTTCTTGACGCCTTTGCGTGATATTGTAATTTTATTTCTCCAGATCAATATTCATGTACACAAAAGAACAGACCCAGAAATTACAGGCAGCTACTAAAAAATTGTTGAAGGAACCAGGCGGCGTGAACGAGCTGCGGGATGTATTGCGCTTCCATGAACACCGCTACTATGTTTTAAATGATCCACTTGTAAGTGATTTTGAATACGACAAATTATACAAGGAGTTAGAAAAGATAGAGCGGGAAGATCCATCCATCGTAACTCCCGATTCACCTACACAAAGAGTGGGCAACAGCCTGAATAAAGAGTTTGTGACAGTAGAACACCTGGTTCCCATGTTAAGCTTGGAGAACAGCTACAATGCTGATGACCTGCTGGAGTGGGATAAACGTGCAAAGAAACTGATCAACAAAGAGAGGATCGAATACAGTGCCGAGCCCAAATATGACGGCGCCAGCATTTCACTTATTTATGAAAATGATATCCTCGTACGTGGCGCCACCAGGGGTGATGGTGTTGCCGGCGATGATGTGACGATGAATCTAAAACAAGTAAAATCTATCCCGCTTTCAGCAAAATTCTCCGACTATGGCATACAGAGAGTTGAGATCCGCGGCGAGGTTTTAATGACCCGGCAAAGCTTCAAAAAATATAATGAACACCTGGTAGAACAGGGACTCGCGCCCCTGGCCAATCCACGAAATGCTGCTTCCGGATCGCTAAGGATAAAAGACCCTATGATAGTGAGAAAGAGAAACCTTGAGGCGATCCTGTACCATATCAGCTTTGTTGCTAAAATGCCAAATAAGAAACTTGATAAAGCGCTCGATACGCATTCGGGAAGCCTCGAAATGCTGTGGCAGCTTGGATTTAAGACGCCCGCAAAGGAACAGAAGACACTCGCGGGAATAGAAGGTGTTATAAAATACTGCGATGAATTTGAAAAGCAAAGAGATGAATTACCATACGAGATCGATGGTATGGTGATAAAGATAAATGATGTGGAATTGCAGCAAAGAATGGGCAGCACAACCCATCATCCGCGCTGGGCTATCGCCTACAAATTCAAAGCACGCCAGGCTACAAGCAAACTCGTTAATGTGGAATTCCAGGTGGGCAGAACAGGTTCCATAACGCCTGTCGCCAAAATTGAACCGGTGCATATCGGAGGTGTAACGGTTACATCCATTTCACTTTTTAATCCGGATGTGGTAAGAGAAAAGGACGTTCGAATTGGTGATACGGTGCTCGTAGAACGAGCTGGGGACGTGATACCCTATATTGTAAAGCCGTTGACGGAATTAAGAAAAGGCAACGAAAAGAAAATTGTCTTTCCCACCAGATGCCCGGTCTGCAAAGATGAGCTGGTGAAGCCCGAAGGCGAAGCGGTTTTGCGATGTGTGAACATCAATTGCAAGGCACAGGTGGTTGAACGCATTATTCATTTTGTGAGTAAGGACGCTATGGACATCAGGAGTTTTGGCGCTGCCAACATTGTCAAATTTTTTGAGCTCGAAATTTTAAAAGATGTGCCGGGGATCTATACACTTGATTATGGGAAGATATCCGGACTGGAGGGCTTTGGCCAAAAGTCGATCGATAATCTAAAGACGGCTATAGAAAATTCGAAGAGCCAGCCGCTGCATAGGTTGATCTTCGGATTAGGTATCCGGTATGTAGGTGAAACTACCGCTAAGACACTCGCGAAAGCAGTTGACCATCTGCTCGATTTTGAAAAATTTTCCCTGGATGAGTTGCAACATTTGGAAGACGTTGGGATAAAAGTGGCCGGCAGTATTTACCAGTTCTTTCACCTGGAGGATAATATCAAAATGATCAAAAAACTGGAAGGTCTCGGAGTGAATATGAGGAACACGAAAAAGGAATCTGCAACCGGGGGCAAATTAAACCAGCAGACATTCTTATTCACCGGTAGTCTGCCAACGCTCAAACGAAGTGAAGCGGAAGAACTGGTGGAGCAAAATGGTGGAAAGCTGTTAGGATCGGTTAGCAGTAAACTGAATTACCTGGTAGTGGGGGAAGATGCCGGCAGCAAGCTGGATAAGGCAAAGAAGATAAGCAGCATCAACGTGATCTCGGAGGAAGAATTCTTACAAATGATAAAATAAAAACAATGCTCCAGCCATCAACCATACAATTCTTAAAAAATCTTTCTAAAAATAATAATAAGCCCTGGTTTGATTCGCACAGGGATCAATACCTGGAGGCTAAACTGGACTTCGAGAATTTTGTATCAGGGCTGATCAAAGAAACCGCAAAATTTGACCCTGATGTTAAAGAACTGCAGGCTAAGAACTGTGTCTTCCGCATCAACCGTGACATCCGGTTCTCTAAAAATAAAACGCCCTACAAAACCAACATGGGCGCCAGCGTTGACCGCGGCGGCAAAAAATCGATCTTTGCCGGTTATTATTTTCATGCGGAGCCGGGTGGCAAAAGCTTTGCAGGCGGCGGCATCTGGATGCCTATGGCACCTGAGCTTAAAAAAATACGGCAGGAGATCGACTACAGTTTTGATGAATTTAAAAAGATCATCCAGGATAAAAATTTCAAAGCTGCCTACGGAAAACTGGAAGACTCCGCAGATGTAAAACTGAGTAACCTGCCACGCGGTTATGATAAAGAAAATCCCGCCGCTGAATATGTGAAATTTAAAAGCCTGATAGCATTAAAGCCATTAACGGATGCAGAGCTTACTTCAAAATCCCTTACGACTACTACGATAAGGGCGTTTAAAGCGCTAACTCCCCTGGTAAAGTTCATTAACAGGGCAATTGAATAGTGCCGCCGATCAAATTCCATAACATAATTATTGGGAAGGGTGGGGACAAAAAGAATGGCCAGTGATAAATATCACCGGCCTTGCTTACCTCTGAAACCACAAGAAAAAAAACTTGATCTATATCGATAGATAAGACATTTTAAAAAGGATATTTTCTACTCTTTGGGGTTAATTATAAAATTTTACCTCTCGGGGTGTGGCAGTTTTCGATCTAGGATTAGGAAAGAGTTAATGAGAAGCGAAACACAAAATACTGCTTATTCGGATACAAAGATAATTTTAATTTTTAATTCTCATAGCTTTTTAACGCCTCATTTGCAGCTTTAAAAACCTTATTTTTCTTGTATTTATACCATGGTTTTGGCAGGGTCTTTTTCATGATGGTATCTATCGTCCTCATACCGAATAAATTCCACACGCCGTGTAATTTACCACCCATGGAACCCTGCAATGCGCGCAGGCTCATAGCGAATCCGCTGTCTAAATATTCCATATGGTGCCAGTACCCCGCCGGCATAAAAAGGGTGTCCCCATGCTCTAAAATTACTTCATAACCTTTGGCATATCGTACTGCCGGGAAGGCCTCATAATCAGGCGTTCCGTTTCCTTCGTGGTAATGCGAAAAATCCACAAGGCTCAATACTTCGAAAGGCTTGCGGTATAGCTTATACTGCTCCTCATTAGGGAATAAAAGCACCCTCTTCCTTCCCATGAACTGGGTATGTAAAATATGGGAAAGGTCAATGTCGAAATGCATGTGGGTAATTGAGGTAGCGCCGCCCACGAATAGCATTGGGTAGCGTTTTACAAAGCCTTTCATTAAATGCTCAGGCCAGGTAAAATCTTTGGTGAGCTGCGGTGCGTGCTGGAATATATTGAACAGGAATATCCGCCAGCCGGCAGGACCGGCCTTTATCATATCAATGTATTCACCAAAGGTCTTGTAATCATCAGCGGTATTAATGGGTGTGTAGGCATCACTTTTTACGTTGTTGTACAGCGCTACTTTTTCATTGCCTACGATCTCCTTAAAATATTCCCAGTTCCATTTATGGTATGCAGGCCACTGTTTGGCAAGCCCTGTAATGATGAGGGGCTTCATCTTGTCATAATAATTCTTCTTAAAATCCTCCGGGCTTATGTCTTCTACCTTATCGATCGCCTGTAATTCCATTGTATAATGTTTATAATACTTTAATATTTGGGGCTGTCAGTTTTAAGCAAGTATCAGCGATTGTTCGGGCTTTCCGTTACATCCCGAAAAAATTCGGGATTTCACTCCAATCCCGCAGCCCGTCAGCCGAGTTAAGTTCTCTGAGCTTGTCAAAGTCAGTTTATATTGAGCTTGCCGAAGTACAAAGCTAAATATTAAACAGCCATTTTAATCATTGCAGGCGGCAAATCATCAGCGGCTAATGTTATTTTTGCGTCCAGCTATGGCGTTGCATTTCCATTCCCTACAGGTAAAAGACATTAAAAGAGAAACGGGTGATTGTGTTTCCATATTATTTCATATCCCCGCTGAACTGAAAAAGGAATTTGAATTTGTACAGGGACAAAGTCTCACCCTCCGGAAATTTTTAGAAGGTGAAGAGATCCGCCGTTCTTACTCCATCTGCAGCAGTCCGCTCGATAAGGAACTCAGGGTGGCGGTAAAAAAAGTGCAGGGCGGCGTATTCTCCACCTTTGCCAACACAGAATTAAAGCCCGGCGACCTGCTGGATGTAATGCCGCCATCCGGAAATTTTTATACGCCCCTCAAACCGGCAAATAAAAAAAACTATGTCGCTTTTGCGGCAGGGAGCGGTATCACACCAGTGATCTCGCTCATAAAGACCACGCTGGTAACAGAACCTCAAAGCAACTTCACCCTGGTGTTTGGAAATAAGAATCACTCTTCCATTATTTTTAAAGAAGAACTGGAGGCGCTGAAAGATAAATATATCGAGCGGTTCAGGCTGTACCATGTTTTAAGCAGGGAAAGAATGGAGGCGGATATTAACTATGGCCGAATCAATACTGAAAAATGTGAGCAGCTTACCAAAGTGATCAGCCTGGATGTTGTTGATGAATTTTTTATCTGCGGTCCCGAACAAATGATCTTTTGTGTTCGTGATTTTTTACAGGCTAAAGGAATTGATAAAAGGAAAATCCACTTTGAACTTTTTACAACACCGTTACGGAAAGCATCAAGCTATAAGCCGCAAGCCGCAAGTGAAGGCAATAAGCAATCCAGCAACATTACGATTAAACTCGACGGAAGAAGCTTTGAGTTTAATCTCGATTATGACAGCAACAATATTCTCGATGCGGCATTAGCCGAGGGTGCAGACCTTCCCTATGCATGTAAAGGCGGCGTTTGTACAACATGCCGGGCTAAGTTAATTGAAGGGCAAATTGAAATGGAAGTGAATTACGGATTAGAGCCCGATGAGGTAGAAGCGGGATTTATTCTTACCTGTCAATCGCATCCACGGAGTGAAAAAGTAGTGGTTGATTTTGATGTGAAGTAGTTAAGGCTTTCATGTTTAATCATGGGGGTTTGTTCAAATTATTACAGCAAAAAATTAGAACGAATGAAAAGTAAAACCTGTATTGCAATACTTCTTTCTGCTTTAGTTAGTACCGCAAATGCTCAAACAAGGTCAAAACCGCTAACCAAAATTTTTTTTGAATACGGATTCACCAATTGTTTGGTTAAAGTGCTCAATAATAAAAACGTTTTATTCAAAGGAAATTTAACCTCCGTTTCTAAGAGGTCTGGAGCTACCGAGATTGTTGAAATAAGCAGATTGAGAAATTTGAAAGTCACCATAAATGCTTGCTGTAAAACCAAGGTCTTAAACATTCAAAAATCGAAATTTTACAGGATTAGTATTATTAATAACGTGGTTATCGTTAAAGAAGTTGATGAAGAGCCGGTATATGTAATTACAGAATTGAGCAGGATAATTAACGACATAAGCTAAATGCCGAGACCTCGGTTGGTCCGCTCACCACCAACGAATTGTGAATGAGTAAGTGTTGTTTAGATGCGAAATTATCAGCCGGAAAGAAGTTGCAAAACGCATAAAATTCGTCGATCCTATAATGCCGGGACTACAGTAGTACCGCAGCTTAATCAGGGAACCCACGAAAACGGGCTGTATATCGTTTTCGGCCGCCTTTTTTCTTTCTTTTTTGGCGGGACAAAAAAGAAAAATATAATTATCAACAGGGTTTTCAAAACTGACGAAAGATACAGATGAAGTAATAGCATGAGGTAAACATTAGTTTAAAATCTACAATTAAGCGCAAAAAACAAGCAATACAATTAACACCAGCGGCCCTTCAATTTTTGTAAATTTGTACAATGTCACCCCAGGAGCTAGAAAAAATATTTGATGATAAGCTTGAAAAAGAGATCCGCATCGAGCCGAAAGACTGGATGCCGGATAATTACCGCAAAAACCTTATCCGCCAGATAAGCCAGCATGCTCACAGCGAAATTGTCGGTATGCTTCCCGAAGGAAACTGGATAACAAGGGCGCCATCACTTCGCCGCAAGGCAACGCTAATTGCAAAAGTGCAGGATGAAGCCGGGCATGGTTTATATCTGTATGCTGCCGCAGAAACAATGGGCATCACCCGTGAAGAAATGGTAGATCAATTACTCACAGGCAAGGCAAAATATTCTTCCATATTTAATTATCCAACATTAACCTGGGCCGACATAGGCGCCATAGGCTGGCTGGTAGATGGCGCAGCTATCATGAACCAGGTACCGCTTTGCAGAACCTCTTATGGGCCTTATGCAAGGGCAATGATACGCGTGTGTAAAGAAGAGAGTTTTCACCAGCGGCAGGGATTCGAGATATTACTTACCCTATGCCGCGGAAGCAAAGAACAAAAAGAAATGGCGCAGGATGCATTGGATCGCTGGTGGTGGCCCAGCCTCATGATGTTTGGTCCGAATGACGATAACTCTCCTCACACGGCCCAAAGCATGAAATGGAAAATAAAAAGATTTACCAATGATGAGCTGCGCCAGAAGTTTGTTGATATATGCGCAGAGCAAGCGAAGGTATTAGGCCTCACCATTCCTGATAAAGACCTGAAGTGGAATGAGGAAAAAATGCATTATGATTTTGGTGAAATTAACTGGGATGAATTCTGGCAGGTGGTGAATGGCAATGGCCCCTGCAATAAAGAAAGAATGGAAGCAAGAATTAAGGCGCATGAAGATGGTGCCTGGGTTAGGGAAGCAGCGGAAGCAAATGCCGTAAAGAAAAAAAACAGATCAAAAGCAGCCTGATGAAATATTTTACCGTTCTCTTATTAAGCTTTTTTCTTTTCGGATGCGAGCATCTTAGAAAACACTTTGGTGGAGGTGACACTGCAGATAACAAAATAGCGCTGAAAAAGGATGATGTGAATATAGTAACGTTGAAAGATTCAATGGTCATTTATGAAAGCGTATGCCGTGGCTGCGCATATGAAAACTCTACCCGTTTTATTATTGAAGATTCAGCCGGCGTTGTGGCATTAGACCATATTATTACCAAAGACAATAACCCGGAAAATGTAGATGGTGGTAATATTAATAAAGACCTCGTGATCGTTCCAAAGAAAACCGGAAGTACCATTATCAAATTATATAAATTCTGGAAGGAACCGCCTGGCGCCTCTGACTCGGCAAATTTTTCTCAATATAAAATTGAAGTGAGAAAGTAGATCATTTTCAAATGCTGTAAGATGAATTTAATCTTTAATAAAAAATTTTACTACGGTGATATACCGCAGGACAAAGCAGGCGGCTCTGAGCCATCAAAAACAAATGAAACACTTTGGCCTTTGTGGGAAGTTTTTATAAGAAGCAAGCAGGGTCTCGATCACAAGCATGTCGGCAGCCTGCATGCTGTTGATGCAGCCATGGCAATTGAAAATGCACGTGATGTTTATACAAGAAGGATGGAAGGTGTAAGCATTTGGGTTGTGGAATCAAAAAACATTCACTCGTCAAATCCTGACGAAGCTGCAAGTATGTACGATCCTGCCAACGATAAAGTGTATCGTCATCCTACTTTTTACAATCTGCCAGATGAAGTAAAGCACATGTAGCCCATCTAAACCTGCCTGTCCGGTAGGCAGGTCTTACCGAAGGGAGGACTTCGAAACTCTTTTATGAATGATGAAACCTTAAATATTAATACCTCTCAAAAGCCTCCCCTTTCGGCGGAGGTTTGGAGGGAGGCCTACACTTTGCATTTAGCCGATAACTCACTCATCATGGGGCATCGATTAAGTGAATGGACGGGGCATGGGCCGATCCTGGAACAGGACATTGCCATCAGCAATATTGCTTTAGATCTTATTGGCCAGGCAAGAAATTTTTACCAGTATGCTGCGTTGTTAAAAGGAAATGTAACCGAAGACGATCTTGCCTATCTACGGGAAGCGAATGAATTTAAAAATATTTTACTGGTTGAGCAGCCTAATGGCGACTGGGCAAAAACGATATTGAAATTATTTTTCTTCAGCACGTGGCAATTTTATGTATACCAGGAATTGATTAAGTCAGCCGATACACAACTATCAGCCATTGCTGAAAAATCTTTAAAAGAAGTTACCTATCATGTGCGCTGGAGCAGTGAATGGGTTATCCGGCTTGGCGATGGCACAGAAGAAAGTAAAAGAAGAATGGAAAATGCATTGAAAGAGATATGGCCTCTTACAGCAGAAATGTTTGAGCCTGCCGGGTATGAAACAGAGGCAGCAAAAAATAATGTTGGGGTTGATGTAAGTTCTTTAAGATCTGCCTGGCAAAATAAAGTAACGGAGATATTTGAAGAGGCCACTCTTTGCTTACCCTTTCAGGGATCGGGGGCGAACCCATTAGGCAAAGATGGAGATCATACAGAACACCTGCAGGCTATACTAAATGAAATGCAATATCTGCAACGAACTTATCCAGGATGTGAATGGTAGCAGAAAATAAAATATCTACGGAAAAGATCTGGCAAATACTTGAGCAGGTTACTGACCCTGAAATTCCTGTAGTATCGATAGTAGATCTTGGAATTGTCAGGGATGTGCATCTTATTTCCTTCTCCACCGGGGGAGGCCAGGAGAGGGCCGAAATTTTTATAACGCCAACCTACAGCGGTTGCCCCGCAATGGATGCAATCGCCGTTAATATAAGGATGGAATTAGTGAAACATGGGGTCAATCATATAAAGATCACCCAACAGCTTTCTCCTGCATGGACAACCGATTGGATGACGGAAAAAGGAAAAGCGCAATTGAAAGCATATGGCATTGCACCACCGGTTGGTAAAGTGATCGACCGGCAATTACTGGAACAGTTGAAAGTACAATGCCCGCAATGTCACTCAACAAATACAAAACTGCTAAGCGAATTTGGTTCCACGGCATGCAAGGCACTTTACCAATGCCTGGATTGCAAAGAGCCTTTCGATTATTTTAAATGTCACTAACTTCAGGTATGTCTTCCATTCTTTTTGAAATAAAAAACGGCATTGCATTTATCACCTTAAACCGGCCGGAAAAATTCAATTCTTTCAATCGCGAAATGGCATTGAGTTTACAGGAAAAACTAAAAAAGGCGGACGCTGATAAAGAAGTAAGGTGTTTGTACATTACCGGAGAGGGAAAAGCATTTTGCGCCGGGCAGGACCTTGCAGAAGTGGTTGATGCGAACGGTCCCGGGATGGATAAAATACTGGTAGAGCACTTTAATCCGATCATAACACTTATAAGAAATTTATCGAAACCCGTAGTGGCAGCAGTAAACGGAGTAGCCGCAGGTGCAGGGGCAAACATTGCTTTATGTTGCGATGTGGTGGTGGCATCTGAATCCTCTTCCTTCATCCAGGCATTCAGTAAGATCGGATTGATACCAGACAGCAGCGGAACCTTCTTCTTACCCAGGCTAATTGGCTTTCAGAAAGCCAGCGCACTGATGATGCTGGGTGATAAAGTAAATGCGATTGAAGCTGAAAAGATCGGCATGGTGTATAAAGTTTTCCCTGATGGATCTTTTAAAGAAGAATCGATAAAGATCGCTTCAACACTTTCGGCACTGCCTACAAAAGCCTTGTATTTTATAAAGCAGGCTTTAAATAATTCTCTCAGCCAAAACCTGGAACAGCAATTGAAAACAGAGGATGAATTTCAGCAGAAAGCAGCAGCCACAGGAGATTTTAAAGAGGGGGTTAACGCATTTTTAGAAAAGCGGCAGCCTGTATTTAAAGGCGAATAAAAATTAGTATGTGAATAGTAAAGAAACACTGGCAAATTCGGTTGTTTCCCACATGATGGAAAACGACTTTTTCAGTCAATGGCTTGGCATTGAGATCATCGAAATAAGAGAAGGTTACAGTAAAATAAAAATGACTGTACGAAAAGAAATGTTGAACGGGTTTGGAATTGTTCATGGTGGCCTTGCATTCTCACTTGCTGACAGTGCGTTTGCATTTGCCTGTAATAACCGCAATAATATTTCTGTGGCATTAGATGTAACGATCACGTTCACTAAAACTGTGAATGTGGGAGATGTACTAACGGCAGAATCTGAAGAGATCCATAATGGCAGAAGCACGGGGGTGTATGTTATTACCATCACCAATCAAAAAGATGAACAGGTAGCCTTCTTTAAAGGAACTTGTTTTAGAACCGACAGGGAATTGATCCCACAACGTAAAGGACTCTAAATGTTTTACGAATTCAACGGTTATAAACCTGTCGTGAATGAAAGCGCTTTTATTCATCCGCAGGCTGCTGTTACAGGTAATGTAATTATCGGTAAAGATGTGTATGTTGGTCCAGGCGCTGCAATCCGCGGCGACTGGGGTAAAATTATTATAGAAGACGGTTGTAACGTACAGGAGAATTGCACCATTCACATGTTTCCCGGTGTAACTGTACTTTTAAAAGAAGGAGCACATATTGGCCATGGCGCAATTATTCATGGCGCCACCATTGGTAGAAATTGTTTGGTGGGGATGAACTCAGTCATTATGGATAATGTTGAACTGGATGATGAATGTATCGTAGGCGCACTTGCATTTATAAAGGCCGATGAAAAATTTCCCGCAAGAAGTTTAATTGTTGGTAATCCAGCAAAAATAATAAAGCGGGTTAGCGATGAAATGGTGAACTGGAAAACTGAAGGAACAAAACTTTACCAGCAATTACCAAAAGCAATGTTTGATAGCTGTAAAGAATGTGCCCCACTGAGAGGAATTCCTAAAGACGAAAAAATTCAGCCGATGAATTATAAGACATGGAATGAAAATAAAAATGTTTTCGAATGAAGAAATTTATTTTCTTTTTTTTACTTATGTATTCCTCAGGCGGCTTTGCCCAATATTACCTTCTCAATTTTTTTCAAAAAAACTATGATAGTACAATTATTTATTTTTCAAATTCTAACTGGGACATGTTCCCTAACTATTTTATTCTCTCTAAGAAAAATAAATCGATTTATGCATTTACCTATACAAAACCCGGCAGGAGATTCGTGGGAAGAAAAAACTATAATCGCGATTCTTTAATGAAATACAGGTATGAGGATAGTATATTCATATCGACGCCACTGGATAGTAACCAGTTTTTGAAAACCTTTCCTGCAGAACAAATTAAACTTGATAGTCTCTGGAAATATCTCATAGCGAACAATATTTTTAATTTGAAAGATGATAGTGATTTTGGGGATGGTTGCAAAAAAGTTGCTCCGGCTAACAGATGTTACGTATTCGACGCAGGCTTCGTTAATTTTTATTTAATCGATAAAACAAAAACCCATAGGCTTGTTTATTATGCTCCTGAATATTTCGAGACAAAATGTTGTCCCGGTGTACCGGAAAGAAAAATAATTATGAAGATTGCCCCCCTTATACGTAACCTGCTTACCGGGGCGGAATGATCATTTATTCTCCCAGACCACTTTTTTATTGGTAGCATTCATAAAAAAATCCGGGAGCTTATTATCTCCCTTTCCCGTAATTCCTCCATCCGGCGCGCCCAATGATTTGCAGCTTGCATCATACACCTCGTTGAACTGATCACAACATCCAGCCTTAACATAATAAACCACCGTTCCTTTGTAGCTATACTGGATAACAGATTGCAGCGGGTTTACATTCGGAACTTTTTTTAGTGAATCTATTTTTGCTGCCAGGCACTGTGGCATATTTATCATACCCTGGTATTTAGGAGCGCAGGAACCCAGCAAAAAGATGATAAAGGCTGTTATCGCGTATTTCATTGCACTTATTTTAATTCCTACATACAAAAACGATTCCTAAAAAACTTTGCTGACCTTTGCCGCAATGGAAAGAACAAATTTTGTAGACCAGATAAGGATATTCTGCCACAGCGGTCATGGTGGCGCCGGCAGCAGGCATTTTATGCGGAATAAATTAACAGCCTATGGCGGGCCTGATGGAGGAGACGGCGGCAGGGGCGCTCATATTATTTTACGGGGCAACCAAAACCTGTGGACCTTACTGCACCTCCGGTATTTTAAAAACGTATTGGCACAGGATGGTGAGAATGGCAGCAAAAACAGGTGCACCGGAAAAGATGGTAAGGATATTATTATTGAAGTACCACTCGGTACCATTGCAAAAGATGAAGAAACTGGGGAGATGGAAGCGGAGATCCTGGAAGATGGCCAGGAAATAATCTGGCTGAAAGGTGGACGTGGCGGATTGGGAAATTCAAATTTCGCAACACCTACCAACCAGGCGCCTGAACATGCGCAACCCGGTGAACCGGGAGTGGAGGGATGGAAAGTGCTCGAGTTAAAAGTATTAGCGGATGTCGGTTTGGTTGGATTCCCTAACGCGGGTAAATCAACATTACTTTCGGTGATCACTGCAGCAAGGCCAAAGATCGCTGACTATGCATTTACCACGCTGGTGCCGCAACTGGGCATGGTGGAATACCGTGATCATAAAAGCTTTTGCATTGCCGACCTCCCAGGTATTATCGAAGGCGCGGCAGAAGGGAAGGGGTTGGGACATCGGTTTCTCCGCCATATCGAGCGAAACCCCGTGCTGCTGTTCTTAATTCCTGCAGACAGTAATGATCATAAAAAGGAATTTGAGATACTGGTAAATGAACTTGAAGAATTTAACCCGGAGCTGCTGGATAAAAAATTTATTATCGCGATAAGTAAAAGTGATATGCTGGACACTGAATTGAAAGACGCCATAGAAAAAGAATTACCCGCAAACATTCCTCACCTTTTTATTTCTTCCGTTGCACAACAGGGGCTGGTGGAATTGAAAGACATGCTGTGGATGGCCTTAAATGAAGACGCCAAATGAAGAAACGGAAGATCCTTTTTTTTATTAATCCTATTTCCGGGCCGCGCCGCAAGCCGTTGCTGGAAAAGACCATCATTGAACGCACGCTGGAAGAAAAAATTCCTTTCGAGATCATGCACACAAATGCAGCCGCGGAATATCCGGGCCTTCCCGAAAAAATCAAGAAGGAACGGTTTACCGATGTTGTTATCAGCGGGGGCGACGGTACTATAAACCAGGTGACCTCTTTTTTGCTTGGGCTGGATGTGAATGTTGGAATTATCCCGGGAGGGTCCGGTAATGGACTGGCACTGGCGGCCAAAATACCGAGGAATTTAAACCGATCACTGGATATTATTTTCAGCGGTACTCCTGAATGGATAGATGCTTTCTTTATCAATGAAAAATTCAGTTGTATGCTATGCGGCCTGGGCTTTGACGCGCAGGTGGCGCATGATTTTGCACAGCAGCCGAAACGTGGCCTCGCCACCTATGTAAAGCAGTCTGTAAAGAATTTTATCAAAGCACAACCCTACCAGTTTGATATTACACATAAAGGCAGAACCTTTTCCACCGAGGCTTTTTTTATCAGTGTGGCCAACAGCAACCAGTTTGGAAATAATTTTACCATCGCACCGAAAGCCAGCCTGCATGATGGCTTACTTGACATAATCGTAGTTAAAAAAATGAGTAAGGCCCGGATGATTTGGGCGGTGCTCAAGCAAATACGGTCAGGAGAAGTGGGCGCACATGAAGAAAGAAATTTCCACAAAAAAGAAGTGTTGTATTTCCAAACCGATAATCTCATCATCCACAATCACCAGCTTGCACCATTGCATATTGATGGTGATCCTGCAACGACAGCTAAGAAATTCAAGATAGAGATCCTGCCTAATGCATTTAAATTGATCATGCCATAAGGCTGCCGATATTTACGCCGGGCATTAACGCAGATATATTTTAACTTAGTAAGATGTATAAGTTCCTGTTGTATTTATTATTGATCAGCGGCTTTAGTGTGCCGTCTTTCAGCCAGGATAAAGTTCTTCTCAGGGACGATTTCAATAACAATAAGAATAAATGGGACCTGCAGGACAATTCAAGATTTGTTGTTGATATAAAAAATGGCGCGCTTCATCTTGAAAAATTAGAAAAGAATTTTACCAGCAGGGGTTGTTTGTGGTATAGCAAAACAATTGATGGATTCAATACACTTGATAATTTTTCAATCACATACTATGCAAGGTTTATCAGTGGTGGAGATATTTTCGAAATGATGGATTTTCAATGGGGTTACAAGGGACCGGTTGTGGATCGACAGGTAAAGTCAAATTTATACCAGCTGAATTTTTTTTTGAATGGAGATGTTAGGCTCGACTGCTTTAATTCCAGCTGGAAAAATTTTACCAGGAAAAGTATTAAAACATCATTGGGTGATGAATTTGATCCTCATCATATAAATAAATATGACATCATTCAAAAAGACGGGATCATAATTTTCAGCATTAATGACAAAGAGGTGTTTAAACAATTTTGTACGCCCATAGCCGGGAATACGATCGGGTTCCAGCAATGTTTAAAATCAGCATGGGAGATCGATAAGATCATTATCAGGCAGGCTGTTGCTAAAAAGGCGACTGCACCGGATTCGACTGTCATCACTTCAAACAATAGTCAGCCGGTAACCTATCCTGCAGACAATGAGCTAAAAGTTTATCCCAACCCTTTCACTAACAGTATAAGCGTAAAAATTTACCTGGAAAAAGAAGAAAGCATCCAGCTTGACCTGGTTGATATGACGGGCACCGTATTGCAACAATACACCGGTAAGCTACAAAAGGGAGTTCAGCGCATTTTACTCTATGCAGATGTGCTTCCGGGAAGTTATACTTTGAGAATGTACAGGGGAAAAGAAAAACCCATAAGCGCAACGATCATAAAACAGTAGCCGCAGCTTCATATTTTTTTCAGCTGCCCCGGAAATTATCTCAGCACCATTTGCCTGTCTGCATCTAATCTTACCAAAATAAAAATGAGAATGGTGAAGGTGAGTAATGAGGAGCCTCCGTAACTCAGCAGGGGTAGGGTGATCCCGATAACAGGTGCCAGGCCGATGGTCATGCAAATATTTATGGCAATATGGAAAAAGATAATGCCTGCAACACTATAGGCATATACACGGCTGAATGTGCTTCGCTGCCGTTCGGCAACATATACTATCCTCAATAAGAACAGGAGATACAATAAAACAACCAGCGCACTTCCCCAAAAACCGAAATTCTCGCCAACAGAAGTAAAAATAAAATCGGTGTGCTGCGCCGGAACAAAATCACCCTGTGTTTGCGTGCCTTTTAAAAAACCTTTTCCCCACAGCCCGCCGGAGCCAATGGCGATCTTTGACTGCTTCACATTATAATCCGACTTTTCTTTCTTTTCCTTTTTGGAGAGATTTTCTTTTTCCTTTTGCGCATTAAGTTCTACGGCCTTCTCTTTATTCTCCGGTACATAATCAACACCAAAAGTGTTCATGATCCTTTCTACCTGGTAAGGATGGAGAACATGTTTAAAAATATAAGGCACTGCGAAACGCTGGATAGATACGCATAAGATCCAAATGCCCACGATCATCAGTAACACTGATTTTTGCCGCATGACCACCCTTCTCATAAAAAATAACGTGGCACCGGCGATGAGGGTAAGGATGATAGCCAGCGTATTTTTTTCAATGAGGATGGTAGCAACAAATAACACTGCAAATGAAAACCCGATCACGAGATATATAGCCGGTAAACCTTCGCGGTACATAGGGATAAGGAATGCAAAATAAACCAGCGCAAGACCTGTCTCATTTTGCATCAATGAAAAACCAATGGGTACCAATGCCAACAATGCCGCTATGATCTGCGACTGCATTTTATTGAAATCGGTTTCCGGCCGAGACAGGTATTTAGAAAGTGCCAGCGCCGTGAATATTTTACAGGTCTCAACCGGTTGCAGGTTAAAAAACCCGAGCGGTATCCATGATTTGGAGCCATTGATGTCCTTTCCTATAACGAAGGTCGCCATCATCAACAACAACCCAAACGCATAAGTGATATTGGCGGTGGCGGTGAAAAGTTTGCTATCGGTAAGCACTAAAAATATAGCCACTACCGCAGAAATACCAATGAACAGCAGTTGTTTTGAATAATTCTTTTTCAATGCCATGATGGTCTGTAAAAAATTATCCTGGCTCCGGTGTTCAACAGAAAAAATGCAAAGGAATCCGATCAATGTCAAAATAATATACAGCCACACCATTACCCAGTCAACCCCCTTTGATATGATCGCCTCGTTTCGCATTAATTATTTGAACTGTCTTTTTTCTTTTTTTCCTCCGGCAGTAACCCTTCCAAATTAGGGCGGTTGTCAATTTTATCCGGTATCTCCCTCTTCTTCTGATCTTCCCTTTGCTTGTCTTTTTTTAATTTGTCCAGCGCTTCCTGTTCGTCATGGTCGTCCATGTCCATTGTATCTTTTATGATCCTTATGTAGCCTTTTGCCAGCAGGTAAGAAGTATCCCTTGAGTGCATCAACGAATCACGGTAACGCAGTTCCCTGTAAATGCGCGGAGGCATCAGGTTTAGTTTAGAGATAGATTCAACTTTTGCTTTCCTGTCGGGTTCAGGAATTGAGTCCTTTAAATACTGCTCTATCATCAGGCTGGCAATCGGCGCCGCAGAATTCGCTCCAAAGCCTGCATTCTCGCATATTACAGCGATCGCGATCCTGGGATTATCCCTTGGTGCAAAGGCCGCAAAAAATGCATGGTCCTTTTGTTTTACACCTTTATAAGAATTTTCCACAGTACCTGTTTTGCCGCAAACTACTATGCCCGGCACCTTTGCATACGCACCTGTACCAGTTTCCATTACTCCCTGCATCCCATCATGAACGGCTTCAAAAACACTGTCGGGAATATCCATAGCAATGTGTTTCTCCTTATACTTTGTAAGCATACCATATGTATCTCCGTCTTCAATTGAATCTATAAGATGAGGAGTAATATACCAGCCTTTGTTGGCCAGGTATGCCATTTCGTTTGCCACCTGCAAAGGCGTTACATCCACTTCTCCCTGCCCAATACTTACCGAGCGGAAAGTGCAGAAATTCCAATGCCCTTCGCCATATAAAGTATTGTAGGTTTTTGGTGTTGGGATCTTTCCATTTTTTTCTGATGGAACATCCACGCCGAGTTTATGTCCCAGGCCAAAGGAATACATATAACGGTCCCACACATTTAAGCTGCTGTCGAAGCTTGGATATTTTGGATTATTGATAACCCGCTGCATCACGTTGGCAAAATAAGTATTGCATGAATGGGTGATCGCTTCCTTTAATTTGAAAACTCCCGGATCAAGACAACCCATTGGCTTGCCACAACCATAAAAAGCGCCGGAACAGGCAAACGTGGTTGACGGGGTTATCACACCTTCATGCAAACCAACAAGACCCTGCAGTGTTTTAAATGTTGAGCCGGGCGAATAAGTTGAGTTAACAGTACGGTTCATCAGTGGCAACCTGGGATCAAGGAGCAGTTCGGCAAAATGTTTTTTCCGCTCAGAGCCGGTAAGCAGCTTCGGTTTAAAAGTCGGTGTGCTCACCATGGTTAGAATCCCGCCGGTCTTTGGATCGATGGCCACGATAGCGCCGACCTTGTTATCCATTAATTTTTCACCCAACATCTGCAGTTCAATGTCGAGCGCCATGTGCATATTCTTACCTGCTATGGCCGCAGTATCATATTTACCATTCTCCAATCTATCCGTAAGCCGGTTCTTATTATCTCTTTTCCAGAATTCAATTCCACGCTGCCCCATCAACACTTTTTCATAACTATGTTCCAGCCCCGTCCACCCCGCATAATCCCCGATCTGGTATCCCTCGCCCACGTGTTTTTTTAAGAAGGCGGAATCCACTTCTGACAGGTAACCAAGAATATTCCCGGCGGCATCGTAAGGATAATCTCTTACCGGCCTTTCCTGTAAGTAAAATGCAGGCACAAATTTGTACATGCTTTCATTTAACCTCGCGATCTTTTCATCCGGCAACAGGGCTTCAAAAACAGAAGGACGGTAACTTTTGTTTTTTATGATCGCGGCAATGATCCTTTTTTTGAATTCAGCCGTATCGATATTGAGTATGTGGCATAAAGCGAAAGTATCAACACCTTTCAGTTTTGCCGGCGTCACCATCAGGTCGTAGATGATCGTGTTTTGCAGTATGGCCCTGCCTTTACGGTCGAACAGGATACCCCGGTCAGGATAAATTACTTTCCTGAACTTACCCTGTTCGTCCGCCATTATCGAATATTTTTTGTTGATCACCTGCAGGTTGAATAATTGAAAAATAATTATGCAACACATGACAATAAAAATGAGGCTGATTACATTTTTACGGGACTGATTAAAAACAGGCACTTTTTAGTGATTTTATCGGCGGTGTGAAGAGAGAACGGAATAGTTGCAAAATTAATATCTCTAGGCTGTATTTGTTCTAAATTTTTGTTTACGGACAAATAATAATTCAGTGATGAGGATCAGGAAAAGCGAAACCGCCACAGACAGCAGGGTTTTAGCCAGGAAATACCAAAGTCCGGCAAATTGCAAAGCTTCCAGCAGGAAAAGGAAAGCGTGATGAATGAAGGTGAGAACAGCCGCGTAGGTAAAGTAAGCAGCAAAGCCCATGCTTTTTATTGAAGGCTCTTCATAATTGGCTTCAGTGCCTTCCTGTGTTATTAAAAGATTTATCAGGAATGGCCGGAGATAGGCTATGAGCACACAGGGAGCAGCGTGCAGCCCCGGTGTCTTGGTAAAATAATCCAGCGCCAGGCCGGTGATAAGTGCCAGCACCATCAATAGTTTTCTCCCTATCTTGAAAGGCAGCCAGAGGATGAATAAAAAATACAGGTAGGGATTGATAAGCTGATGCAGCGGCGGCACATTGTTAAGTACAAACACCTGTACAAGTATGAACAGGATGAACCGTATAATATTTTTTACCAGGCTACTCATTTACTTTTTTAACCCTTTTTAAAAGCTCGGCCGGCTCATCTTTTTGGAGGTTATTGATAATGTTCACAAATTCGAGGCTATAGAAATTGGCGGCGGTCTTTACTTTAAGCGTGTATACGTTGGTGCTTTTATCTTCAACAATTTCATCAATGGTGCCGATCAGCAGACCGTAAGGAAATTTGTCAGAGAAGCCGCTGGTAATAACGCTGTCGCCCTTGCTCACTTTTGCATTCTTGCCAATATCTTTCAGCAAAACACTGTTCGGCCTTTTTCCATCCCAGATAATGTTTCCCACTTCACCACTTTTTTTAAGTTTTGCGCTGGTATTGCTTTGGTGGTGAAGAAGGCTCATAACAACAGCGTAGTTGTTGCTTACATCTATCACAGTTCCCACTACAGCACCGTTTACATCTATCACACCCATATCTTTTTGCAGGCCCTGCAATGAACCCCTGTTTACCTGTATATAATTATTGGGCAGGCTCACCGAGTTACCGATCACTTTCGCTTCCATGTATCGGTACTTCCTGTATTTTTCAAGTGAGTCGACGCGGATGGTATCAATAGCAATTTTATTTACCGTATCGGGCATTTCAAAATCCTGCTTCAATTTATTATACAGCATTTCATTCGCCCTTACCAGTGAGTCATTCGTTTTTTTGAGCTGAAAATAATATTCTACATTATTGTATTGCTTGTAGATCTTGCCGGTTACCTCGTTGGCAATGTTCATGAACATTGCATTATGATAACTGTTGTAGTTAAAAACCATGAACAGGCAAATGCCCTGTAATACCAGGAAGAGAAGAAAATTAAAATACCTGCGGATGAAGAGAAAGATGTTACGCATAGAAGGTTTAAGGTTTAAGGTGTAAGGTTCAAGGTTGGATTCATTCCCTATGCCTTCTGCCTTATACCTTTTGCCTTTATTATCTCATTACAAAAGGAAAGCGGTCATAATGTTTTAATGCAATGCCGGTACCTCTTACCACACTCTTCAATGGGTCATCAGCAATGTGCACCGGTAACTTGATCTTTGCTGCCAACCTTTTATCAAGTCCTCTCAGCAAAGCGCCACCACCGGTCAGGTACAATCCCCTGCGATAAATATCTGATGCCAGTTCCGGCGGAGTGGTCTCAAGTGCTTTCAGGATGGCTTCTTCAATTTTAAAGATCGATTTATCCAACGCTTCAGCGATCTCCTGGTAGCTAACGAATATCTGTTTAGGAATTCCTGTTACAAGATCACGGCCATTAACCGGGATATCATCAGGAGGATTTTCAAGATCTTTCATCGCAGCGCCGATCTGTATCTTGATCTGTTCTGCGGTACGTTCACCTATCAGTAAACTATGATAGCGACGCAGCGCTTCCATAATATCTGCAGTAAATTCATCTCCTGCGATACGGATGGATTGATCACAAACAATACCTGCGAGTGCGATCACGGTGATGCCCGTAGTTCCACCGCCAATATCAATGATCATATTTCCAACTGGTTCTTCCACATCGATGCCAATACCCAGTGCTGCCGCCATCGGCTCGTGCAGGAGGTATACTTCTTTTGCACCAGCCTGTTCCGCACTGTCTCTTACCGCCCGTTTTTCCACTTCGGTGATACTGCTTGGAATGCATATCATCATCCGCCAGCTGGGTGGAAATAATGGTTTTTTTGGGTAGATCATTTTGATCATTGCCCTTATCATCAATTCAGCCGCGTTAAAATCCGCAATAACCCCGTCCTTTAACGGCCGAACCGTACGGATGCTTTCATGGGTCTTTTCATGCATCATTAACGCTTTCTTTCCCACTGCAAGCAGGTTTTTCGGATTGTTCCTGTCCAGCGCAACAATCGAAGGTTCATTTACCACAACTACATCATTATGAATGATAAGCGTATTTGCCGTTCCCAGATCTATCGCGATTTCCTGTGTAAAAAAGTTAAAAAGGCCCATGTTGGGGGGTAGATATTAAAATGTAAACAATGCCTGCAAAGTTGAAGGAAATAATCCGAATTAACAACCACAAACATTTGACATTGAAGGTTATTACCGGGTATTGTCACAAACAGGATTTTTGCGACAAAGAACCGAAGGTGCCCCGGAAACACCTTGGTCAGATCAAAGTAATATTCTTCTGTATGTTCGGTTGGCCTCAACGCCTTGGTGGTATTTTTTAATCGGCGAATTCATACCCGATATCGTTACGGAAATACATGCCGTCAAAATAGATCTGTCCTAAAATATTTTTCGATAGTTCAACTGCCTCAGCGATGGTATCGGATAATGCTGAAACTGCAAAAACTCTTCCGCCATTCGTAACTATTTCTTTCCCTTCTGTTTTTGTACCCGCATGAAAAACCATGATGCCCCCTTCCTCGCCTATCGTTTTTATCGACCCGGGATTTTCGAGATAGCCAAGGTCAATGGCTTTTCCTTTTTCATAATTACCTGGATAGCCACCGCTCACAGCGACAATGGTGGCAGCGCATCGTGGATCGATCTCGATATTTTCATTAGCCAGCTCTCCGCGTGAACACCTGGTAAATAATCCCACCAGGTCGTTCTTTAACCGTAGCAGTACCACTTCGCTTTCCGGATCTCCCATGCGGCAATTGTATTCAATGACCATAGGCTCGTCGCCGACTTTTATCAGGCCAAAAAAAACAAATCCTTTGTAGTCGAGATCTTCTTTTTGTAATCCCATGATCGTAGGCGAAACTATTTTTTCAACCACCTTTTGCATGAAGGCTTCGTGTGCAAATGGTACAGGACTTATCGCCCCCATGCCACCCGTGTTCAGCCCTGTATCGCCTTCTCCGACGCGTTTATAATCTTTTGCTTCCGGCAGTAACACAAAATTTTTTCCGTCTGTTAAAGCAAACACGCTTAACTCGATGCCGTCTAAAAATTCTTCCACTACCACTTTTTTCCCGGCAGCACCAAATTTCGCCTGCTGTATCATCAGCTCAAATTCAGCCATTGCTTCGATATGATTCTGGCAGATCAGAACGCCTTTTCCCGCGGCCAATCCATCAGCTTTTAACACCACCGGCAATGGATGTTCCTTTATATAATGTATGCCTTCTTCATAATTGCTGATGTCAAATTCTTTGTAGGCGGCTGTGGGAATATTATGCCGCTGCATAAATGCTTTTGCATAAGATTTACTTCCTTCCAGTTGGGCCGCTTTTTTTGAAGGACCTATCACCATAGTATTTTTTAGCTCCGGATCGCCGGTAATAAAATCATAGATGCCGTTTACCAATGGATCTTCCGGGCCTACAAAAATCATTTCTATACGGTTGTCGATACACGCTTTTTTAACGGCGTTAAGATCCTGTAAAGAGATGTTGATGTTCTTACCGAACTGGAGCGTGCCTGCATTTCCAGGCGCGATGAAAAGCTGTGCTGGTATTTTGCTTTGGCTGAGCTTCCAGGCAAATGCATGTTCCCTTGCGCCGTTACCGAGGATAAGAATATTCAAAAGGAATTAATTTAATGGTTCAGCAAGTGTACAAATTTAACTGTTTCGCAACCTGCAATGTACACCTGTGATAATTAAACCCGGATTATTTTAACATGGGAATTTTATGAACAGGAATTGGCTTTTGGAAAATATCTGTATTTTACAAGTTGTACAAACATTATTTTTCAATTAAAACAAAAAATTATGAACGTAGATCCCGCATCATCAGCTGAAGTAGAACAGGTACCACGGAAGGGACATCCACCCGGATTATATGTTTTGTTTGCAACCGAATTTTGGGAAAGATTCAGCTACTATGGTATGCGGGCGATTTTTGTGCTATTCATGACACAAAAATTATTATTCGATAAAGCCTACGCTTCTAACATTTATGGAAGTTATACCGGTCTTGTTTATTTAACCCCGCTGATTGGCGGTTATATGGCAGACAGGTATTGGGGTAACAGGAAATCAATTTTTGTTGGTGGATTATTGATGGCCATCGGCCAGTTCACATTGTTTGCCTGTGCAAGTTTGCCATCCGGCTCAGGTGTGGCTACAACCATACTCTGGACCGGCCTTGCATTATTAATTTTTGGGAATGGTTTTTTTAAACCCAATATTTCTACAATGGTAGGGCAGCTGTATCCGGAAGGAGATAACACCAAAAAGGATTCTGCTTATACAATTTTTTATATGGGTATAAATGCGGGTGCATTTTTATCCCCATTGATATGCGGATACCTGGGTGAAAATGTTGATTTTAAATGGGGCTTTTTTGCAGCGGGCGTTGGAATGGTAATCAGCCTTGTAATTTTTTATTTTACAAAAAATAAATATGTAGTATCGCACACAGGTGAACAGCTGGGTACACATGCGAATAAATTAAAGGATACATCGGTATCGGAATCGGGTCAAACAGGATTTAGCGGAACTCAAATGACTGTGATAATCGCTTCCATAGCCGCCGCCATCTCGCTGATCTATTTCGTATTGAAAGTTGATTTCTGGGGATCGTTTATTTATGGCATGACCTTGTGTTTGCCTTTTGCCATTCTCACCGACAGGTCTCTCACCAAAACTGAAAAATCACGACTGACCGTTATAATTATTATAATGTTATTCGTAATATTTTTCTGGATGTGCTTTGAGCAGGCTGGGGCCTCTCTCACTTTCTTTGCCAATGAACAAACTGACCGGCACATAATGGGCTGGGAGATGCCCGCCAGCTGGTTCCAGAGTTTTAACCCGATCTTTATCGTGATACTGGCTCCTATTTTTGCGACCATGTGGGGTAAGCTTGGCCGGAAAGGAGTTGAACCTCCTGCGCCAATGAAACAGGCAATGGGCCTGGGTTTCCTGGCTTTAGGATTTTTATTTATTTCTTTTGGTACGCCTGTAAATCTTACCGTGCAGGTGAGTATCATCTGGCTTACCGGTTTATATTTTTTACATACGGTGGGCGAATTATTTTTAAGCCCGATTGGTTTATCGATGGTAAATAAATTAACCCCGGGAAGATTTACGTCACTGATGATGGGTATCTGGTTCATGGCCATCGCAACCGGTAATAAACTGGCGGGTACCATGAGCTCCCTCTATCCCGATCCAAAGGCCACAGGACCTAAACCGGTATTCCTGGGAATTACGATCGACAGTCTTCACACCTACTTTATGATCTTTGTCGCATTTGCAGGCGTGGCCGCCGTGATCTTGTTTTTGCTTTCATTCAGGCTTCGTAAAATGATGCATGGAATAAAATAAAATTGGTTAAACTATTTCAAAGGCGATCGCAGGGTCGCCTTTTTATTTATCTTGAAACAATAAATTTTTTGTATGAAAGAATTTGACGGCACATCAGCAGAGAATGAGATAATAGAAACCAAACATCCAAAGCAATTATATCTTTTGTTCTTTACTGAGATGTGGGAACGTTTTTCTTTTTATGGAATGAAAGCTTTGTTGCTTGCTTACATGGTAACCCAATTAAAATTTGATGAGCCAAAGGGCTATGCTATTCTTGGTTCGTATGCAGCGCTTGTTTATACTATGCCCATGTTTGGAGGAATGCTGGCTGACAGATTTTTAGGTTATAGGAAATCAATAATGTTTGGTGGAATACTAATGGTTATTGGGCATCTTACTTTAGCTGTGCCGCAGGACTGGAGCTTTTTCTATGGTATGGCATTCATTATTTGCGGTAATGGATTTTTTAAACCAAACATCTCAAGTCTTGTTGGTACGCTTTATAAAAATAATGATCCAAGAAAAGACAGCGCCTTCTCTATTTTTTATATGGGTATAAATTTAGGCGCTATGATCGGCGGCGTATTGTGCGGATACGTTGGGCAAAAAATAAACTGGCATTTTGGATTTGGCTTAGCAGGCTTATTTATGATACTTGGATTAATTGTTTTTACGATGGGTAAAAAAGGTTTGGGAGATAAAGGACTGCCGCCGAAGATCGATTCGCTTAGTAAAAAAATATTTGCAGGTCTCAATCGTGAAACAATTATTTATGTTTGTACACTCCTAAGCATTCCATTAATCGTTTTACTTTTTCATGAATATGAAGCTATGGATTATATAATGCTGGGTTTAGGATTGGTTTCCCTTATTTATATTTTATATATCGCTTTTAAATTGGAGAAGGAAGCAAAATTTAAACTACTGGCTGCTATTGTAATGATCGTTATGTCAATTTTGTTTTGGGCATTTTATGAGCAAAGCAGTGGCTCACTCAATTTATTTTCAATACGAAATGTAGACATGAAAGTTTTTGGAATTGATCTTCCTCCACTTTCAGTAAATAATTTTCTTCCTCCTTTTTGGGTAATAGCATTGAGTCCTGTATTTGCATGGCTGTGGCTTTGGCTGAGCAAAAGAGGAAAAGAGCCAAGCACACCATTGAAGTTTGCACTCTCTTTTATTTTCCTGGGAATAGGATTTTATATTTTTTATCTCGGCTGCAAATTCAGCAGCAATGGTCTCATTTCTCTATTCAGTTTTGCAATAGGATACGTTGCCATCATTTGTGGTGAATTATGCATTTCACCTATTGGCTTATCGATGGTGACTAAACTTGCACCGATAAAAATTGTTGGTATGGTGATGGGTATTTGGTTTTTGGCAAGCGCTATCGGTGAGTTTCTTGCAGGCAAGATCGGATCACTGATGAGTGTACCTGAAGCAGTTGTTGATGATCCGGTTAAATCACTTCCATATTATGCGGATATTTTAAATAAGATCGGTTTGGGTTCGATCGTACTGGGGATTTTATTGGTTTGTCTTGTTCCTTTTTTGAGAAGATGGATGAAAAATATTCATTAAGAAATACTTTCTTCTCCAAAATATTTGTACAGCACTTCCGGCAGCTTAATATTTTTTTCAGTTTGATTGTTTTCCAACAGCGCCGCAACTATCCTCGGCAGCGCCAGCGAAGATCCATTCAATGAATGCACGAGTTCCATCTTACCTTCTGTATTTTTAAAACGGATCTTCATCCTGTTGGTCTGGAAACTTTCAAAGTTGCTCACTGAACTCACCTCGAGCCATTTTTGTTGTGCAGCGCTGAACACCTCAAAATCATAAGTAAGGGCTGATGTAAATCCCATATCACCGCCACACAGGCGCAAAATGCGGTACGGGAGTTCGAGTGACTGTAATAATTTTTCAACGTGGCTTACCATCTCTTCCAGCACTTCATAACTTTTTGCAGGATGCGCCAGCTGGATGATCTCTACCTTGTCGAACTGGTGAACACGGTTCAGTCCACGCACATCTTTTCCATAACTTCCTGCCTCTCTTCTGAAGCAGGGCGTGTATGCGGTCATCTTTATCGGCAATTCGTTTTCCTTTACGATCTCATCACGGTAAATATTGGTAACCGGCACTTCCGCCGTTGGTATCATATAATATTCATCGGCCGGCATATAGTACATCTGGCCTTCTTTATCCGGCAGCTGTCCTGTACCATACGCGGTTGCTTCATTCACCATAAAAGGTGGGAGATACTCTGTGTATCCGGCTGCTGTATTGTAATCCAGGAAATATTGTATCAGCGCACGTTGCAGTTTGGCGCCTTTATTTTTATAGACCGGGAAGCCACTGCCGGTGATCTTATTGCCTAATTCAAAATTGATGAGGTCGTACCTTTTTGCAAGGTCCCAATGTGGAACGGCGCCCGCAAATAATTGCGGCTTGTTCCCGCCCTCTCTCACCACTTCATTTTCTTCCGGTGTTTTTCCTGCAGGTACGGAACTGTGCGGAAGGTTGGGAAGTTTGACTATTTCCTCGTGAAGCGTTTTTTCTATTTCAGAAAGCTGTGTTTGTACCGGCTGCAAAGAAGCTTTTAGCGCAGCAACTTTCTCCTTGCTTTTTTCAGCTGCATCCTTTTCGCCTTTGGCCATTAATTGACCGATCTCTTTTGAGGCTGCATTGATCTTTCCCTGTGTCTCATCCAGGTCGAATTGCAGTTTTTTTCTTTGGTCGTCTAATGAAATGATACTGTCAACCAATTCCGGTTGTTTGAAATTCCTGATCGCTAATCTTTCCTTTACCAACCCGGGATTATTCCTGATGAATGCCGCCTGTAACATCTTTACAATTTGCTGCGAAATTACTTCTATTTGATTTTATTTACCGCCGGCGTGTAGGCCATCCATCTTTCAGGATTTGTAAGGAGGCTGAAACCACACTTTTCATACAGGGAGTGTGCATCCCTGGTGGCAAGCATAATTCTGCGACATTCCTGCAATCCCGGGTATGCAAGGATAGATTCTACCAGCCATTTTCCCAACCCTTTTCCCCGGTATCTCTCATCAATAAAAACATCGGCGAGGTAGGCAAACGAAGCCAGGTCGGAGATAATTCTTGCAAAGCCGACCTGCCTGCCGGTAGGCAAGGCCTGTTGCAAATTATGATAGATACCAAAACAAAGCGCGCCCTCAATTCCCATCTTAACTTTTTGCATTGATATGCCGGGTGTCCAGTAAGATTGTGATAGAAAGTCATGAACATAATCTACATCGAGCTTTTTCTTATCGGTTGAAATAATGTAGTCATCTTTCTTAACCAGGTATTCCATTTTTGTATTTTAAAACAAAGATGCTAAATACAATTAATTTTGGCCCATGCAAAATGCGAAAGATGATCTGCAGAGCCGATGGTGGAAACTGGAAGAAAAGCTGGTGGAAAAATTTGGTAAGAAGCCAGACATGGAAGCGATTCTTTTTTTGATCGGGATACAGGAATTCGGCAACATCAAAAATAAATTCAGCAAGGAACAAAAACAGGACCTGATGCATGTTGCAGTGTGTTCACTGTTGTCGCAAAGTGGCTATTATAAACTGGAAGGCACGGATGATGAAGGCTGGCCGCATTTTTTGCAGCTAAAAGAATTGCCTGCGTATAATATGATAGAGCAGGAAAATTTTCTGAAGGATCATGTTTTGCTTTATTTTGAAACCAATCAATTCATCTGATCATGCTGAAAATATTTTCACCGGTTGTTGTTGTTTTATTTTTGATCGCTTGCTCTTCCAGTCGCAATGCGGCCAATAAGCAATTTGCAAAAACAAAGATCCTGTTAAGCACCGATTCTGGTGATATCGTTCTCAGGCTGTACAATAAAACACCATTGCACCGCGATAATTTTATAAAACTGGTGAAGCAACATTATTTTGACAGCCTGCTTTTTCATCGTGTAATAAAAAATTTTATGATACAGGGCGGTGATCCTGGAAGTAAGAACGCCAAACCCGTTATCCAGCTTGGTAATGGCGGCCCCGGATATACCATCCCCGCGGAGTTTGACAGTACTCTGTTTCATAAAAAGGGAGCGCTCGCCGCAGCCAGGGAGGGCGATAACACTAACCCATTAAAAGCCAGCAGTGGCAGCCAATTCTACATTGTACAGGGAAAAAAATTCACTGATGCAGGACTTGATTCTGTTGAAACATTTCGCTTAAAAGGAAGAAAATTACCCGTGGCGCACAGGGAAGTGTATAAAACGATCGGCGGAGCACCGCACCTGGATATGAGCTATACCGTTTTCGGAGAAGTGGAAAGCGGGCTGGAAGTGGTAGATAAAATTGCTGCCGCCCCGAGAGATAATAATAACCGGCCACTTACTGATATAAAAATGAAGATGAAAATTTTGAGGCGATGAAGAAATAATGAGTTTTTTTACCACATAGGATCAATAGGGACACAGTAGGTGCACATAGTTTATGTTCTTACTATGTTTCTACGTGGTAAAAATTCGCACCATATTACAAACCGGAAATCATTATTTTGCACTCCATTTTCAACCATTAATTGATAACTATGAATTTTCCTGCAGACTTGCGCTACACAAAAGATCACGAGTGGATAAAATTAGAGGGTAATGTTGCTACCATTGGTGTAACTGATTTTGCGCAACAGGAGCTTGGTGATATTGTATATGTTGAAATTGAGACTAAAGGCAAGGCGCTTTCTGCTGAATCTGTTTTTGGCACCGTGGAAGCGGTGAAAACCGTAAGCGATCTTTTCCTGCCTGTTTCAGGTACCATCGATGAGATAAACCCCGCCCTGGAAGCCCAGCCGGAACTGGTAAATTCGGATCCCTATGGTGAAGGCTGGATGGTAAAAATGACCGTGGATAATGCCGGCGATGTGGAAAAGCTGATGGATGCAGCCGCGTATGAAAAATTAGTTAGCTGATTATCCAGTGTTATCAAATGAGAATATCATTTAAAAAATTCCTGCCAGGCATTGCCTGGTTTTTTGTTGTACTGTATATCATGTGCCTGCCCGGCAGTGATATACCCAAGGTGGGCTGGCTCAATATGATCTACTTCGATAAATGGGTGCATGTTGGGGTGTTCACTTTAATGGGCGTTTTATTTTGCTGGCCTTTTTACCGTTCATCTTTTAATAAAAAAGAAAAGCTGGGTTATTTTATTAAGATCGCCATCGCAGGAAGTATTTGGGGATTGACCATTGAGTTCATTCAAAAATTCTGGGTGCCCGGAAGAAGCTTCGATATGTTCGACTGGGCAGCCGACAGTCTTGGTGCACTGGTTGGTTATTTCTTTAGTGCAAGAAAGTTTGTCAAATAATTATGAAAATGTTACTTACAGGATTTATTTTTTTACCGGAGAGAACGGGAGTAATTAGAGATAGCGCAAAGATTTAGGTCCTGCTCTGCGAAACCTCTGCCCCTCATGTTCTCCGCGGTAAATATTCTCTTATTGATTGCTCCCTCTCCGCCCCCACACTTGTTTCCTACCGTATAAATCAATACATTTGCCACTATGAAGAGTGTTGCAAATATGGAATACAATACCACCAGGAATCACCTGGTGATACGTGAATATGGCCGTCACATACAGAAAATGGTGGAGTACCTGCTTGCCCTTGAAGACAGGGAAAAACGCCAGAAAAATGCCTATGCCCTTATTGAACTGATGGGCTTTTTAAACCCGCATTTAAAAAATGTGGAGGATTTCCGCCATAAACTTTGGGATCATCTTTTCCTGATAAGCGATTTTAAACTCGATGTGGAAAGTCCTTACCCGATCCCAACCCGCGAATCGCTGAAGGCTAAACCGGATCCCTTGCCTTATCCGAAAAGATACCCGAGATATAATCACCTGGGTAAAAACATCGAGATCGTGATCGATAAAGCATTGCAGGAAGAAGACGCTGAGAAACGCCAGGGTTTTGCCAATGCCATTGCATATTATATGAAGCTTACTTACAGCAACTGGCATAAGGAACTAGTGCACGATGATAATATCCAGACTGAACTGGCATCCATCACAAAGGGTGAACTGGAATTCAATAACCGTCCATTTGTGAAGCACAGGGTTGATAACCGTGGTGACCGCGATGATTATGCAACCGGCGGTGGTGGTAAGTATCGCAAAAACTTTGGCCAGCGGAATAATAACCGGAATAACCAGGGAAGAGATAACAGGAACAATAACCGGAATAATAAATTTAAAAAGAGGTATTAAAAAAATATTCGATAAAAATAATGCCCCGGCATACGTAAGTTATTGCCGGGGTTTTTTATTTCAATTCTTCTTTCGCGATATTGCAGAAATTAAATAATTTTTGGGATGGCTTCCTTTGCAGTAACAGGCGGTAAAAAACTCAGTGGCGAGATAACACCACAGGGGGCTAAGAATGAGGCGTTGCAGGTGATCTCGGCCGTGTTGCTTACCGCCGAAAAAGTCGCCATCAATAATATTCCTGACATTACCGATGTAAACCTGCAAATTGAATTGCTCGGTGAGTTGGGTGTGAAAATACAGAAGACCGGCCCCCATGCCTATACATTCCAGGCAGATGATATTGACGTTGATTATTTGCACAGCAGCGCATTCCATAAAAAAAGTGGCCGCCTCAGAGGAAGCGTAATGCTTGCGGGTCCTATGTTGTCGCGTTTTAAAAAAGCATTTATTCCCAAACCCGGTGGAGATAAGATTGGCCGCAGGAGACTGGACACGCACATCCATGGGTTTGTAAAGCTGGGTGCAGAAATTTCATACGACACAGAGGATCATTTTTTTCATTTACATACAGAGGGGCTGCAGGGCGCATACATGCTGCTCGACGAGCCCAGTGTTACCGGCACTGCCAACCTGGTAATGGCCGCGGTGATGGCACAGGGAACTACTTCTATTTATAACGCCGCTTGCGAGCCTTACATACAGCAACTTTGCAATATGCTCATCAGCATGGGCGCAAAAATAAAAGGCGTTGGAAGTAATTTGATCTCGATAGAAGGGGTTGAAAAATTAAATGGTACAACACATACAATCCTGCCGGACATGATCGAAGTGGGTTCGTTCATAGGGCTTGCCGCAATGACGCAAAGCGATATCGTGATCAGGAATGCCGGCGTACAACATCTTGGCGTTATCCCCGAAAGGTTTCAACAGCTGGGAATAAAAATGAATTTTAACGGCGATGACATTCATGTGCCTGCGCAATTCTCCTACGAGATACAAACCTTCCTTGACGGGTCCATTCTAACCATTTCTGATCATCCATGGCCGGGCTTCACGCCTGACCTGTTGAGCATAATTTTAGTGGTGGCCACACAGGCCAAAGGAAGTTTATTAGTGCACCAGAAAATGTTTGAAAGCAGGCTGTTCTTTGTAGATAAGATGATTGAGATGGGTGCCCGCATCGTTTTATGCGATCCGCATCGTGCTGTTGTAGTTGGGCTGGAAAGGGTAAACCATTTACGTGGCATAGCCATGAGCAGCCCGGACATCAGGGCTGGTGTGGCTTTGCTGATAGCGGCTTTGAGCGCAGAAGGTAAAAGTGTGATCCAGAATATTGAACAAATTGACAGGGGATACGAAAAGATTGATGAAAGATTGAATAATTTAGGCGCGGAGATCATACGGGTAAATTAGTGATAGATCATTTGTCATTATGTAACCCGATGAACCTATGACTCAGATAAAATTTAATAGTAAGAGAGCAAGCGAATGAAAAAAGAATACCAAAAGATGATCGTGATCACTGCTCCATCGGGTGCAGGTAAAACATCTATAACACGACACCTGATGAAAGTGTTCCCGCGACTTTCATTCTCTATCTCTGCCGCTACCCGGCAACCACGTTCGAATGAAAAAAATGGGGTGGATTATTATTTCATGTCGGTGGAAGAATTTCAAAAAAGGATCCTTGATGAAGAATTTGTTGAATGGGAGATGGTATATGAAGGAAAATATTATGGCACCTTAAAATCAGAATTAAGACGGATGTGGAATAAGGAAGAGATACCCGTGCTGGATATAGATGTGCAGGGCGCCATCCATGTGCAGAAAGAATATCCGGTGAATTCTCTTTTTATTTTCATCAAACCGCCTTCGATTGATGAGCTAAAAAAACGGCTGGAGGGTCGTGGCTCTGAAAGCGCCGAATCATTGCATGCGAGGGTAAGCAAAGCGGCTTATGAACTTTCATTCGTCAACCAGTTTACCCATGTGGTTGAGAACAGCGATTTTAAAACGGCATGTGAAGAGGCAGAGAGAATTGTGAAACATTTTATAGAAAATTAGGCGATCCAGCCGGATACTTTTCATTCTTATACTCTTTATTTACTTTTACTCCATGGATTGGACGGCAGTCATAGCGATCGGTTTTTCTCTTGTATTGATAGGTTTTTTCGCAGGCGTTGAGATCGCCTTTGTTTCTGTTAGTAAATTATCTGTAGAGCTTAAAAAAAAGCAGGGAACGTATGTGGGACGCGTATGGTCGGCATACATGGAAAAGCCCGCCCGGTTTATCGGAACTACACTCATCGCGCTGAATATTTTACTGGTTGTTTATGGCCTTCTGTGGAGCGATATTTTGTTTGACTTCTGGAAATTATGCGGCATCAATAATGCCTATATAAAACTCGCTGTAGAAACAGCGCTGTCGACTTTTATCTTACTTTTTTTTGAGTTCATATTCAAGGCTTTTTTCCGCGCAAAGGGAGATGCGATAATCGGCAACAGCATTATCACTTTTATCGTACAATTCTTTTATTCAATGTTCGCGTGGGTGGCCACCATTTTTGTTAACCTGGCGGAGTGGATCCTTAAATACATTTTCAATATCAAGATCCACGCACGGAAAGAAGTTTTCACAAAAATAGACCTCGAACATTTTATCCAGCAAAGCAAGGATGGCGATCCGGACGACAGCGGGGAATTGAATAATGAACTATTCGAAAATGTGCTGTCGCTTTCCGAGATCAAAATGCGCACCTGTTTAATTCCGAGAAAAGAGATCGAGGCGATCGATATCAATGCCTCTCTTGAAATGGTAAAAGAAAAATTCATTGATACCAAGCTATCCAAGCTGGTGGTGTACGAAGACAACATCGATAATATCCAGGGATATATTCACCAGCTCGATATGTTCAAGAATCCGGAAAGCCTGCGATCCATATTGTTGCCCATTCCTACCATTCCTGAAAGCATGAACGCCACTGATCTCATAAACAAGTTCAGTAAAGAAAGAAAAAGCATTGCCTGGGTGGTGGATGAGTTTGGCGGCACGGCAGGCATTGTAACTATGGAAGACCTGCTGGAAGAGATCTTCGGGGAAATAAAAGATGAATATGACACGGAGGAATTTGTGGAAAAACAAATATCTGCGGATGAATATATTTTCAGCGGCCGGCTGGAGCTGGATTATATTGCCGATAAGTACAACCTGGCATTCCGAGAAAATGATGAAACCGGGACCTTATCGGGTTACATCATCAGCCAGTATGAAACAATCCCAAAACAAAAGGAAAGGATCATTATTGACGATTATGAATTTGATATTTTAAATGTGAGCGAAACGAGAATCGAAACGGTAAAATTGAAGGTGCTTAAGTGAGCTTGCCTGTCCGGTAGGCAGGTAGTGAGTAGTCAATAGTGAGTAACTCTATCATCACGATCTTTTTTTCGGCCATTCACAACTCACAACTCACTATGCTAATCGCAGTGGACATAAGAGGCACCCGGGAGTACCAACATTTCATTTTTGAAACTTTCAAAAGAATAACACCGCAGCATCCGGCTTACACCTTCCTGTTTATTTTTGACAAACCTTTTGATGATGCTTTTAATTTCTCTTCCAACGTTGTACCTGTAATAGCTACGCCGCGAAAAGTACATTTACTACAAGACCGGAAGACCTCATCTCTTTTAAGAAAATATAAGGCAGCTATTTTTGTAACGATGCGGCCGGTAAAAACAAAAGTACCGCAGTGTTTGATCGCATTTGATGCGGTAAGTGAGCGCGCAATAAAAAGATCAAAACTGGTAATTACCGATTCGGAGTTTTCCAAAAAAGATATGATCGTTCGCCTGAACATAACAGGCGACCGTGTGAACCTAATTTACAGCGGTACGGATGATTCACTTAAATCGCCTCGGCCGGAAGAGCGTGAAAGAATAAAGGAAGCTCATGCGGGCGGCAATGAATACTTCTTTTGCTTTGGGAACATGTCTGTCACACTTTTATTGGATCTGCTGAAAGCTTTTTCGGCTTTCAAAAAAATGCAGAAAACCAGCATGCGATTGATGATCGCTTCTGAAAAAAGCTTCCCCGAAGGATTTGACGAAAAATTCAGGCTTTTTAAATATCAGGATGATGTACAAATTATACCCAACATTGTTAAAGATGAGCTGAATGAAATCATGTCAGCGGCCTATGCTTTTATTTACCCCGGAGGAGGATACTACTGGCCACTTCAGGCGATGAAATGCGCAGTTCCTTTAATAACGGCCAATTCAGGTGCTGTAAAGGAGATATGTGATGATGCTGCACTTTACGTGGACCCTGCCAGTCAGAAGGACCTTGCAGATGCCATGTCCTTGCTATACAAAGATGAAAGATCAAGACGTCAGCTTATCGAAAAAGGACAGCAACTGGCAGAAAAATATTCGTGGGATGTGGCTGCGGCGGCGCTTTGGAAGAATATTGAAAAAGCTGTTATCTGATATATCTTTGCAGCCTTATGAATCAATCTTCGATAAAAATAGACGTGGTCCTCGACCCCAATAAGGTTCCAAGCCAGATAAGCTGGAGTGCAACTGACAGCAATGCGGACATGGCACAAAAGGCAAAAGCAATGTGCATCGCTTTTTGGGATGGCGCCGATAAAACAGCAATGCGTATCGACCTCTGGACAAAAGATATGATGGTGGATGAGATGGCCGATTTTTTTTACCAGATGTTCTCAACCATGGCAGACACGTATAAAAGAGCCACCAAACAAGATGAGCTTAGTGATGACATTAAGAATTTTGCGAAAGATTTTTATAAAAAATTCAGGGAAAGCCAAATAAAACAATAGGCAATTGGCAATATGCGAAACGATGGATCAATCCAAAGAAAATACTTTTTTTAAACTTCTCTTATTCCCCTTCAGGGGATAGGAGCTAAATAATTTTATGGCACTCGAAGAAAAAATAATGACAGACCTAAAAGCAGCGATGCTGGCTAAGGATGAAAAAGCATTGCGCTCATTAAGAGCGATCAAAGCAGCGATCATTATCGCCAAGACTTCGGAAGGCGCCGGCGGCGTATTGAAAGAAGAGGACGAAATAAAAATGCTGCAGAAGCTGGTAAAGCAAAGAAAAGATTCGCTTGAAATATTTGAAAAACAGAACCGCCCTGATCTTGCGCAAAAAGAAAAAGAAGAGATCGAAGTGATAGAAAAATTTCTTCCCAAACAAATGAGCCCGGAAGAATTAAGGGTTGTTATCGAAACGATCATAAACGATACCGGTGCGAGTTCTCCTGCTGATATGGGAAGAGTAATGGGAATTGCCAACAAGCAACTGGCTGGGAAAGCAGATGGAAAAACGATCGCTGCACTGGTAAAAGACCTTTTAACCCATGTGCCTTAATTCAGTCAGCAGGTCATCGGTCATTACTCAATTAGAAATACGGGAAGGGGCGCGCTATGAGTTATTGGCCATTGACTTTTAAAATTATGATAATCGATATAGCTTTTGTTATTGTAATGGCGCTGGCCATTTTTAAAGGGCTGCGTAAAGGGCTGGTTCTCGGGATATTTTCTTTTCTTGCTTTTATCATCGGTATTGCCGCTGCATTAAAATTATCGGTGGTGGTTGCCAACTATCTGCAGAGCAGTACGGGCGCCGGCAAATGGATCCCTCTTATTTCATTCATGATCGTTTTTATCGGCGTTGTTTTCCTGGTGGGTTTACTCGGCCGGGTGATTAAAAAAACAATACGCTTCGCTATGCTGGGATGGCTCGACGGTGTTGGTGGGATATTGCTGTATGTAGCGCTCTATACCATCATCTTTAGCGTGTTCTTATTTTTTGCCAATAAACTTTTTTTGCTGCAGCCTTCTACGATACAGGATTCTAAATTGTATTCCTACATAGCGCCATGGGGACCGCGGGTAATGGATAACCTGGGTAATATCATCCCGGTGTTCAAAGATATGTTCACCGAATTACAAGATTTCTTCGGCAACATCGCAAAAAAAACTGCCTGACAAATATTATCTTCCTGCTTATTCAACACTAATTTGCACAGAAACAATTATTTTTAGGACATAATACAATATCGCTCTCAACAAATAGCATGAGTTACGAGATAAAAAAAGACGGAAAATTCAAATATATAGAAGAAGGGGAAGGAGAGCCGCTGGTATTGCTGCATGGGTTATTCGGTGCGTTAAGCAATTTTAGAGATCTCATCGAGCATTTTCGAAAAACAAATAAGGTGGTGGTCCCCATGCTGCCATTGTTTGAACTGGACCTGTTGCATACATCCGTTGGAGGATTGCAAAAGTTCGTTTTTAAATTTATTGAATCACGCAACTACCAGGATATTCATTTGCTTGGAAATTCACTCGGGGGTCATGTTGCTTTGGTGTACACATTAAAACATCCTGAACGGTTAAAATCATTGATACTAACCGGCAGCTCAGGCCTGTTCGAAAATGGCATGGGCGACAGTTATCCGAAGCGTGGTGATAAGGAATACATTCGCAAAAAAACACAGCTTACCTTCTATGACCCGGCGATGGCAACCGAAGAACTGGTGAATGAATGTTTTGAAATAACCAACAACCGGCTTAAAGTGATCAAGATAATCGCCCTGGCGAAATCTGCCATCCGGAATAACCTCGGCGAAGAACTAAACCAGATAAAACAGCCTACCTGTTTGATATGGGGAAATAATGATACCATCACTCCTCCATTTGTGGCTAAAGAATTCAATAAATTAATACCTAACAGTGAGCTGCATTTTATTGACAAATGCGGACATGCACCGATGATGGAAGTGCCGGATGAGTTTAACAGGATATTGGGCGATTTTTTAGCTAAATTAAATACACCTGTTGCAACACTTCCTTAAATTTTGGTGTCTTTTTATAAAACAATCCCGTATTAATTTCGTTTACCGTAAAAGGCCTGCCTTCCCATGTTAGCGATCGAATTAAATAACAATATCATTCCGCGGTTGCAGCTGGAAGATACCGTGGCCAAGGCATTGCAATTGATAAGCGATTTTAAGGTATCGCACCTGCCAGTGGTTTCTGAAGATAAATACCTGGGCCTGGTAAGTGAAGATGACCTGCTGGACGCCAGCAACAAAAAAATGCTTATCCAGTTATTGCAGGAAGAGTTCATTGATGTGTCGATAAAAGAGAACGAACATTTTTTGCAGGCGGTAAATATCAGCAACCAGTACCAGACAACGGTTGTTCCGGTGATAAATGAAGAAAGGGAATTTCTTGGCAGCATCAGCGGGCAGCAACTCCTCAGGATATTGGGAAATTTTTCCGGCGCGCAGGAAATAGGTGGTATAATCGTGTTGGAAATGGAGCGAAGCCAGTTTGCCATTTCAGAGATCAGCAGGATAGTGGAAAGCAATGAAGCGACCATTTTACATCTCAACACGACCATCCAGCCTGAAACGGGGTTGTTAACCGTAACGATACATATCAATAAAAAAGAACTTTCGATGGTGGTAGCAGCCTTCGAAAGATATGATTATGATGTTATCTATTATTTCGGAGAGGAAAAATTCGAGAATGAGATCCATAGTAATTACAGGCATCTTATGAATTACCTCGACATATAATGTTTAGGCCCGTCTCTTTAAAATCGATTAAATTTACTACGGTCTTTTCCCAAAGTAGTTTCAAACTTTGAAATCACACCCCCTACATACTATCGTATTCGTATTTTTATTGCTTGCCTGTTATGGTGCAGGCGCGCAGGGTATTGCTTCGATCCCTGCAACCGAACAACCTGACACGACCCCTAAATTGCACCTGAGAGAAGTAAATATTTCCGGGAATAAAAAAACCAAGGACTATATCATCCTGAGGGAGATGCAGATAAAGCCCGGTGATTCCATCGTGATCGCTAACCTTGCAGGCGAGTTGGAAAAAGCACGCCAGCATATTTATAACCTGACGCTTTTTGTGGAAGTAAAAGTTGAGCCGGTTATAATAGATGCCTTCAACTTCGATATAAATATAACCGTGAAAGAACGATGGTATATTTTTCCGCTGCCCGAACTGCAGTTTGTTGACGGCACTTTCAATGAATGGCTGGTAAAATATAAGGGAGATCTTAACCGTCTTAATTACGGGATCAAATTCGTTGACTATAATCTGACAGGACGTAAGGACCAGCTGCGGCTTCATGTGCTTAACGGGTATACACGAACGCTTTCATTCAATTACCAGGCGCCTTATTCAAATGCCGCGCTGACAAATGGGTTTTCTGTCGGCGGCGGATATTACCAGAATAGGGAGATGGTATATAAGACCAGCTATGATAACGAACTGGTATTTTTTAAGCAAAAGGATTTTGTAAGAGAATCATGGCAGGTGCTGCTCGGCTACAGTATCCGGCGCGGACTAAAACTATCACACTCATTCAATATTAATTATACGCACGAAAAAGTTGCCGATTCGGTAATTACTCCTTCCCTCAACAGCATGTATTTTAATAAGCCTGTTTCAAAAACCGGTTACGTTGATCTTTTTTATACCCTGCGGTATACCGACGTAAATAATGTGCTATATCCTTTAACGGGTTTTTCAGGCAGCTTTTCCATTGGAAAAAGAGGATTGGGCATTACCGGCGGCATAAATGTTTTTTCGCTTGAAGGTGAATTTAACCGGTACTGGAGCCTGGGCAAAAAATGGTATGCAAGCACGCAGTTGCAGGGTAACATTAAATTGCCTTTCGATGTGGCCTACATCAACCAGCAGGCATTAGGTTATGGTAATAATTACATCAGGGGTATGGAATACAAAATAATCGATGGGGTGGCCTTTATAATTTCTAAGTTCAATTTTAAAAGGGAGTTGTTCAATTTTAATATCAATACCATTTTTAAAAAGTCAAAGACATTCAACAAGATCCCTTTCCGTATCTATGCAAAAACCTTTGCCGATATGGGTTACAGCTACAATAAGAAAGAATTTGACACGCGGTTGAACAATACATTTTTAGGCAGTACCGGCGTGGGTATTGATATTGTAACATTTTATGATCTGCAGATCAGGGTGGAATACAGCGTGAATCAATTAGGACAAAAGAGGTTATTTTTACACAATGAGAAAGGGTTTTGACCTTATAAATTCTCCTGCATAAATCTTTCAATACATGCGGATAGCTATCTACAGCAGGGGTTTGGAAGCCGACCAGCAGAACGGGATAAAATTATTATTAAGTGAACTGGCTGCTTACAAAATCGAACCCGTGATCTTCCAGGATTTTTTTAACCAGTTCTATTCAGTAATAAATTTTGGTGATAAATATTCCACCTTTAATTCACCCGAGGATCTCGTTGATGATATTGAATGTATCATAAGCCTGGGTGGTGATGGCACATTACTGGATACGGTAACATTTGTAAGGGATACCGGAATCCCGGTGTTGGGAATAAATTATGGAAGGCTCGGTTTTTTGGCAAGCATTGGTAAGGATGAATTGCACACAGCAGTGGAGGCACTGGTAAAACGCACCTACATGCTCGACAAAAGAACCTTACTCCACCTTGATGCCAACATGCCCTTGTTCGATAAGGTGCCCTATGCATTGAATGAAATAACGATTCACAAAAAAGATACCTCGCCGATGATCAAGATCCACACCTATCTCAATGGCGAGTTCTTAAACACGTATTGGGCTGATGGCCTGATCGTGGCAACGCCTACCGGTTCTACAGGTTATTCATTAAGCTGTAATGGACCCGTGATCTTCCCTGAATCCGCGAGCTTCGTGATCACGCCGGTTTCGCCGCACAATCTTAACATAAGGCCTATAGTGGTACCGGACGACAATATCATTTCCTTTGAAATAGAAGGCAGAACGGATGGATTTCTTTGTACCCTGGACAGCCGCAGGGAGATCGTTGATAAGGATGTTCAGCTGGCCGTGAGAAAAGAGTCCTTTGGTATTAATCTTATCAGGCTTAATGAAAATAATTTTCTTCAGACGCTGCGAAACAAGCTTTCATGGGGTCTTGATAAAAGGAATTAACAAGCACTGAAGCCGGCCTGCCTTACAACAGAATAGCAAACTTTATCCAGCTTCCATGGGTTATTGCTGGCCCTAACAGGGTATATACCAGTGGAATGTTTTAAAGATTTAACTTTCTGTATTTTAATAAAAACTTATCTTTTTCGTTTATTTTGCACTCAATGAAAAACAAAGCCCCCATACTGCTTGCTATAGTTTCGTTTTTTATTATTCAAAATGCCGCTGCGCAATACTCTGATGTTCAGGAAGGTCAGTTTGGAGTAACACTTGGTGCCGGCCATTATTTTGGCGATCTTAATAACCGGGCAGCTATTAACCGTCCGAAAATCGCAGTAGGAGGATTTTTCAGAAAACAGTTCAGCAATTATACCGGCTTAAGAATATCAGCCCATTACCTGCAACTGGGTTATAGCGATGTGTATAGCAAGAACGATTACCAGAAAAGAAGAAATCTAAGCTTCAACAGCAATGTATGGGAGATAGCGCTGCAGGGTGATTTCAATTTTTTTAAATTCATCCCCGATGATCCTGACCATCTTTTTACTCCTTACATAACACTCGGTGTCGGTATCTTTTCCTATGATCCATATGCTTATTACCAGGGAGAAAAGGTTTTTCTTCGTCCGCTAAACACCGAAGGACAGACTTTTTACCAGAACAGGAAGGCCTATGGCACAATGGCACTTTGCTTCCCGATAGGCATTGGAATTAAATACAGTATCAACCAAAATCTCAATTTTTCTTTTGAAATAGCGCATCGCTTCACCGGCACCGATTACCTGGATGATGTGAGTACTACTTATATCGGCATCGATAAATTCCCATCTCCCAACGGGATACCTACATTGGCATCTTTATTACAGGACCGCTCCTACGAAACCGGCGAACCTATTGGCGTAGAAGGTCGCCAGCGGGGATGGAGCAAGCAAAAAGACCAATATATCATTGCAGAAGTGGGATTATCCTTTAATTTGAGCTCTTACCGCTGTCCTCCCGTTAAACGGTAATATTTATCTACAACCATTTGAATCTTTGGTTTTTTCTATTATTTTTATGCTTCCCCAACTAAAGCAATAATTCCCTATCCTGGCGTCCGTTAAACCGGCAATCTTTCCATCTTCCGTTGAAATCTTAATTATTCTTATTGAAATAAGGCATACCCATACCCGCGTCCATCATCCATTGAAAGGCATAGTTTACTCAAATCACAATTTTGAACTATGTCCTCGCAATTTGGGCAACGGATTATTTTATTATTATCGATCTGCTTTGTTACAACACTGCATGCCCAGACAATTTATTTTCCATCCCGTTCATCAGATCTGCTCAGGTTAACAGCAGAGGATATGGCGTCGCTTTTTTCTGAAGCAATTCCCAACAGCAATTTTACCATCAAAGAATATACATCCTTACCCCAATCCGGGATTATATTGATCTATGACTCATCAATGATCAATGATCAATCGTGCAGGATAGAATGTGACGGCACGGGCTATATCAAATTTTCAGCGGCTCAGGATGTGGGCTTATGTTTTGGTGTTTACAGTTACCTGGATGATTTGGGCTTCCGTTTTTATTTGCCCGGAAAGCTTTGGCAACAGATCCCGGCACTTACATCAGCATATAAACAGGAAAGCAGGATAGCAAAGCAAAAATTTAAATACAATTCCTGGTTCATCAGCGGTGGCTACAATAAATGGGTTATGGACCAGGATGTTACTTTCAATGATGGATATGCCGGAAAGAATGGCCATGAATGGTCGCAATACCAGCGAAGAAATAACATGATCGGCGCATACAGGTTTACCGGGCACAGGGGCGACATTTTAAATACAGAGTATTTGTCAACACTCCAGGCAAACCCCTGTTTCATCGCCTGCAACAATGGAGAGAGAAAAGCAAATTCACAATCAGTGCCGGATATAAATAACAGCGGGGCCATGGATTACTGGGCATCTGCGATCCTTCAGCGATATTCTTCTTATAAAAATGTAATTGCAAGCGCACCGGATCTTTACAGGAATATCTACAGGGATTTTAATTATGCAAATGAATATATCGGGATAGAGGTTGCCGATGGTTCAGCATGGGGCAATTCCTCAGATAATTCAGGATGTGTGAAAGGCAATTACGATGGCGAACCATACCCGTCAATAAGCGATCAGCAATTCTTGCTGGCAAATTATACAGCATCAAAAATAAGCCGGTCCTTTACTGATAAACATTTTCAATGCTATGCTTACTCCGGTCATGCTGATGTGCCGTCAAACAATATCGCAATTGATAAAAATATTGACATACAGGTTGTGGCCTCTGCATTTCAAATGGAATCCAGCCCGGTTGGCCTCCTGAACAGGTGGTATAAAAAACATCCGAATATTTCAGAGTATGACTATATGAATATCCCGCAATGGACGGGCGAAACACCGGTGTTTTCATTACATAATTATGCTAACACACTAAATAGAATCAAAGAAGAGAATGGCCAGGGAATAGTGATCGAAGCATCACCCGCAAAATTTGCATCCCTGCCTTTCCTGTTTGCCGGTAATCGTTTTCTGCAGTATGACGAAAACATTCAAAGCACTATCAATGCATTGGTGAAGAGCCTGTTTCCGGAAAATGCTGCTGTGCACATTAACCAATTACTGAATTATTGGGGTGATGATAATGTGCTTAGCGGCGGATCATTTATTACTGACAACAGGTACAGGATGCCCTTGTTCCTGCAGGAGTTGAATAAGGCGGAAATGGTTTCACAAAATGCGAGTGCTGATGTGAAAGCGAGGCTTCGCGAATTAAAAGCTTACCTGCATTACATGATCCTTTATTATGATCTTACAAGCGATGGTAAACCATATACTGAAAAGCCTGCCAAAGCCGCTAACCTCTGCCTGTACCTGGCTAAAATAAACAGGCTGCAATTGGTGAACAGCTATTTCCTGTTGCTGGATATCGTAAATAAATTTCCTGTAGATGGGGAGTTCTATAAACAATATAATGTAGCCAGTGGTACGGCCTATTTGAATGGAAGTTTGCCGCTCATTACTGATAAGGAAATAGATGACAATTTTTCGCAGGACGTCTTAGCCAATGCAACCGTTGGCGATTATAAATTTGAAAATGAATTTGATATCCTTAAAAAGATAGATGCAGCCGGCCTCCGGTCACCCGGCACCATACATGTTGGAATCGGATATACCAATGGATACGAATATTCAAACAGGACCGAATTTTATTTTTACGCTCCATCTGCGGGATCTGTTGATCTAAAGTGTATCCCCTCTTTTGAAATGCAGGGAAAGGGTTTTATCAATATCACCGTTGAGGCGGTGGATAAGCCATTGCAGGTAATCACTGACGAAACTATTTCAAGACAAAATATTCCTGGTAACATTCTTATCACCGTGCCATCGGCAGGGATTTATAAATTATCGATTGTGTCAAAATATAAATCGGCAGCCGATGTAACGATAACAACCCATCGCAATATTTTTTTTAGGAAGGGAGCATTTTATGGCAACAGGATAGAGAATTACAGGGACGATAATTGGAAGAGCCTGCCCAAATATGTGTATGTCCCAAACATTGGCAACCTGTACTTCAGTGTGAACAATGCATGCTATACCGGAAACTGCTTATCGCCCGCCAAAGTGGAAGAAGCATTTGGCATAAAAGACAACTTCGGGAATGCGCCTCCAATCGAAGTTTCAACTGCTGATCCGGGTCTGTACAAGATACCGGTTGGTGCCGCGAACACGGGTAGCTTTTGGCAGGTGAGTAAAATGCGGGAATATAATTTTGGCTTCGCCAATATTTCAAATATCGAGATCTATGCTGAACCTAAGCCGGAAGCAGCACCAGGCAGTTCGCAGGATGAAAGTACCATCGTGTATCCAAATCCCTCTACGGCGGTATTTAATTTTAAACGAAATAATTCGCCATTGATGGTAAACACGATACAGGTGTACGACCCGCAGGGAAGAAAGATATTGAATGCGGATAACACCAGCAGTATTGACCTTTCCGGGATGCCAAAGGGCGTTTATATCTTTTCCGCTCAAAAAGAAAATGAAATCATAAAAGGTAAATTAATCAGGAATTAAGAACCAGGCATCATCAATTGTAGTAACTATTTTATTACTTTTGTGAGAAGTCAGGCAGCCGCCTGACTTCAATTTTTTATACGTAATGGGCCTTAAAGAAGACATAGATATTGATAAGTTGCCGAGGCATATTGCCATCATTATGGATGGTAATGGCAGGTGGGCAAAAGAGAAAGGCGAAGACAGGCTTTTTGGGCATTTCCATGGAGTGGAAAGTGTGCGAAACATAGTGGAGGGCTGTGCAGAATTGGGCGTTCAATATCTCACCCTGTATGCATTCAGTACAGAGAACTGGGACAGGCCGAAGGATGAAGTAACTGGATTAATGGAATTGCTTATTGATACCATTCGCCAGGAAGTTCCAACGCTCAATAAAAATAATATCAGGCTTCACGTTATCGGTAATTTTGAAATGTTACCTGCAGCTGCTAAAAAAGAATTGGACGATGCCGTTGCTGAAACCGGCAATAACACCGGCCTTAACCTGGTAATGGCATTAAGTTATAGCAGCCGCTGGGAACTGGCAGACGCGGTTAAAAAGATCGCTGAGGATGTAAAAAATGAGAAATTAAAAACCTCGGATATTACGCAGGAAACCTTACAGCAATATTTAAGTACTGCCGCTTTTCCTGACCCTGAACTGATGATCCGCACGAGTGGCGAGTTCAGGATAAGCAATTTTTTATTGTACCAATTAGCCTACACCGAACTATATTTTACCGATACTTTATGGCCCGACTTTCGGAAAGAAAATTTATACGAAGCCATTATTGATTACCAGCAAAGAGAACGGAGATTTGGCAAGACCGCAGAACAGGTAAAAAACAATACAGAACAGGTTTTGTGAGGATTTTTGTTAAACTATTTAACAAATACTTTTAATAATTGCCAGTATCTTGCCGCCCTGATAAAATTGATTTTTGATGCCCAAAATTTACCGGAATTTACTGTTTTTAGCCCTTGTTTTAGTTGTATCTCAAACCACCCATGCTCAATTCCGTAAGGATACCATCCCTACCTCGGTAAACGTGGAACTTGAAAATATCTTCAACAACAAAACGCCAAAAGAATATATCATCTCCGCGATAAAAGTTACCGGCACACAATCATTCGATCCAAATCTCATCGTCTCCATTTCCGGCCTTGCCGTTGGTGACAAAGTAACTATACCCGGAACAGATGCATTCAGTAAAGCCATCAATAATTTATGGAAGCAGAACCTGATCTCCAACGTTGAAATTTATTTTACCCGGCTGGTAGGAAAAAACCTATCTGTTGAGATCAGCATAACCGAAAGACCACGACTTTCGAATTTCAAATTTATCGGCGTGAAAAAATCAGAGGTTGATGACCTTACAGCCAAAATGGGCCTGGTAAAAGGGCGGGTGGTGACTGAAAATATGAAACGCTCCGCGGTAGAAAATATCCGCAAGTTCTATGTTGAAAAGGGATTCAGGAATACAGATGCGTATGTTACTGAAAAAGGCGATACCTCTTTGACAAATGCAGTGCTGCTGACCTTTGTGGTTGACAGGAAAAACAAAGTGAAGGTAAATGAGATACTGTTTGGCGGGAATGATAATGTTACGGATGCAAAGCTGAAAAAGCAAATGAAGGGAACCAAAGAAATGAGCCGGTTCACACTGAACCCGGTGGAGGTTACCAATCCTTTCTCAAATACAAAAAATACACTAAGCTTCAGGGAATATTTAAAAGATAACGGTTACCTGTCTCCTTCCAAAACGAAGGAGCTGGTAGATCCTTATTTCCGTTTTAAGCTGGCCTCTGCTAAATTCAATGAAAAAAAATATGCAGAGGATAAGATCAAATTAGTTGACTACTACAACTCACTCGGTTACCGTGATGCAGTTATTGAAAAAGACACTCCCTTCACCGATGCTAAAGGAAACCTCAATCTTGCACTTAAGATCTCTGAAGGGCATAAATATTATTTCGGAAATACCACCTGGAGGGGAAATACAAAATATTCTGATTCACTGCTGGGTGTTTTCCTGGGTATCCAGAAAGGGGAGACCTACAATGTTGAAACACTTAATAAAAGATTAGGAAAACAGGCCTCGCAGGAAGGTGGCGATATCAGCAGTTTGTACATGGACGATGGCTATTTATTTTTCAGGATAGAGGCCGTGGAAACAGCCGTGTATAATGATACCATAGATCATGAGATCCGGATCGTGGAAGGTCCGCAGGCAACGATTGGAAATGTAACGATATCCGGGAACGATAAAACCAAGGAATATGTTATTCGCAGGGAGTTAAGAACAATACCCGGTGAAAAGTTCAGCCGTGCTGATATTATCCGTACACAAAGAGAACTTTCGCAGCTGGGATTTTTTAATCCTGAAAAAATAAATCCTGGTGTGGTGCCTAATGCAGACAACGGTACTGTAGATATAAACTGGGGGCTGGAAGAAAAATCCTCGGACCAGCTGGAACTCTCTGCAGGATTCGGCGGAGGCATCGGCCTCACGGGCACGCTGGGCGTTACATTCAACAATTTTTCGATCAATAATATTTTTAAGAAGTCATCGTGGTCACCATTGCCAACCGGCGACGGGCAGAAGCTAAGCCTGCGGGTTCAGAGTAATGGAAAGGCTTTCCGTTCTTATAATTTTTCATTCACCGAACCATGGCTGGGAGGTAAAAAAAGAAATTCATTTACGGTAAGCTATTACGACACCAAATATGCGAATGCCTATGATCCGGCTACAGGGATCTATGATAACAAATTTGCGGATTCATCTTATATAAAAACAACAGGATTCGGTATTTCTCTCGGTAAACAATTGAAGTGGCCGGACGATTATTTTTCACTCGTGTATTCTTTGAACGTTCAGCAATACAAACTCAGGAACTATAATATTTTCCCTGGTCTCACCAATGGGAATTCTACCAATGTGAGCTTTAAAGTAACACTGGCGCGAAGCTCAGCCGGTCCTAACCCCATATTCCCAACCAGCGGGTCTAACCTGTCACTTAGTGTGCAATTAACTCCGCCGTATTCATTATTCAGGGATATCGCGATTTACAACGACCCCGTTCAGAAATATAAATATGTAGAGTTTCATAAGGAACGTTTTAATGCGGAATGGTATGTGCCCATAGGGAAGGCACATGGTGAAGAAAAGAATAAGCAGTTCATATTAAAGGCAGCTGCAAAATTTGGTTTCCTCGGACGGTATAACACTAAGATAGAGCTATCTCCATTTGAGCGCTTCCAGTTAGGGGATGCCGGCCTTAGCAATAACTTCGCCCTGCTTGGGTACGATATCATTGCTCACAGGGGTTACCCGGTATATGATAACTCGGATCCAAAGATCAACCCGGATCAAAGTTCTGCTTCCAACTTCTTCCCGATATTTAACAAGTATACACTTGAAATAAGATATCCATTCAGCACAAGCGCCAGCAGCACCATTTATGGCCTTGGATTTTTTGAGGCCGCCAATGGCTGGTATAAATTCCAGGACTATAATCCATTTAAACTCCGCCGTTCTGTAGGCCTTGGTATGAGATTCTTTTTACCGATGTTCGGTCTGCTCGGATTTGATTATGGTATCGGCCTTGACAGGATAAGGCCAGGCGAGCCTTTGAAGAATGCTGCTAAATTTACATTCATGCTTGGCCAGGAGCCCGAATAATTCTAAAACTGTATCATGATAAAAAATTTCATTCTATCGGTTTTATTCGTTGCAGCCTTTGTTAACTGCAACGCACAGCGGTATGCTGTTATTGATTCAAAATATATTTTAAATAAATTACCGGAATACAAAACAGCGCAGCAAAAGCTAGATCAGTTCAGCGAACAATGGCAACAGGAGATAGACAAAAAATCCGCTGACCTGGATAAGATGTATAAGCAATATGATGCTGAACAGGTAATGCTCAGTGATGAACTTAAAAAGAAAAGGGAAGATGAGTTGTTCAACAAAGAAAAGGAACTAAAGGACCTGCAGAAGAAAAGGTATGGTTATGAGGGAGATATCTTTAAAAAAAGGCAGGAGTTGATAAAACCCATCCAGGATAAGGTGTATAATGCCATTCAAAGGATAGCGGTTGCAAAATCTTATGATTTTATTCTGGATAAAAGTGAAGGTATAACCGTTATCTTTGCCGACCCAAAACTGGACAAGAGCGATGATGTGCTGCGCGAACTGGGTGTTAAATAATTCCCAAAGGGTTTTTTGAATGCAGCTTAAATAAACGTTTTAAACACTTTAAATAAATAGAAAAAAGAAAATGAAAAAATTCATTACACTCGGTTTGATAACAATTGGTATATGTGGATTATCAAATACTACTAAAGCACAGGGAAAGATCGGCTACATAAGTGCTGATGAGATTATTGTATTGATGCCGGAGGCTGCAAAAGTTGATACCCAGCTAAACCAATACCAGCAGGCTTTATACGCTGCCGCACAGGAACAGCAAAACTCCTTCAACGACGCGGTTGCCAAATTTTATAAGGATTCACTTACCATGACCCCAAGTGTAAAAGAAGTAACCCGCACCAATCTTCAAAAGCAGGTCCAGGACCTGAGTGGCGCAGAACAAAGGATACAGCAGCAGTTTGAAGCGAAAAGGCAGGAATTGTCATTACCTATACAGAAGAAGCTGCAGAATGCGATCCAGGAAGTAGCTAAAGAGAATGGTTATGCTTATGTTTTTCCAAAAGAGGCTCTATTAGTAGCTCCTCCGGGCGATGATATGGCTAACCTGGTTAAGAAAAAGCTGGGATTAAAGATGACCCAGACGCCAGCAAAAACAACCCCGATCAAATAAATAATCTTTAAATAATTGTAAAGCCATCCCGATATAAGGGATGGCTTTTTTATTTTTGGCTAATGACTGGCAAACCGATAGGTGTTTTTGACTCGGGTTATGGTGGGCTTACCGTGTTAAAAGAACTGGTAAACAGATTACCCCAATACGATTATGTTTACCTGGGCGATAATGCCCGGGCACCATACGGCAGCCGCAGCTTTGATTCGGTTTATAGATACACGCTCCAATGTGTAAAATGGTTTTTTGAACAAGGCTGCCCGCTTGTGATACTGGCATGTAACACAGCCTCTGCAAAGGCGTTGCGAACTATACAACAAAAAGATCTCCCCGGAATAGACCCGGAAAAAAGAGTGCTGGGGGTTATCCGGCCTACGGCGGAGATCATCGGTAATTATACAAAGACGGGCAATATCGGTGTACTGGGTACAAATGGCACGGTTCAATCGGGTTCATACCAAATGGAGATAAATAAATTCTTCCCGGGTGTGAAGGTGTTCCAGCAGGCTTGCCCGCTTTGGGTACCGCTTGTTGAGAACGGGGAATATGATACAAAAGGGGCTGATTATTTTATAAAGAAAAATATCGGGGAATTGCTGGCTCAATCCCCGGAAATTGATACCATTTTACTTGCATGCACCCATTATCCGTTGCTGCTCAACAGGATCCGGGGTCTTACTCCACCTGGCGTGGATATTATATCACAGGGGCAGATAACGGCGGAAAGTTTGGAGAATTACCTGCAGCGTCATCCCGAGATTGAGCATAAATGCAGTAAAGGCGGGCAGGTAGAGCTGTTTACAACCGATTCACCCGAGGAGTTCGACAGGCATTCCACGGTATTTTTTGGTAAAGCACTGCCTTCAAGGCATATCAGCCTTGAATAGGATAATTTCTTTTGCCGGATCGTTGAAAACTTTGAGATAAGGGCACTAAAAATTAAAATATATCCTTACCTTTGCTGCCCTTTCACAAACATCAGGAATGGTGTCCTGTTGCTGAAACAATAATTTTTAATTTGTAAAGGAAAAATACAATGCCAGGTAAAAAAAGAACATATCAGCCACATAAACGCCGCCGTAAAAGCGTGCATGGTTTCCGTAAACGTATGGAAACTGCAAACGGCCGTAAAGTATTAGCCAGCAGGAGAAAGAAAGGCAGGCATAAGCTTACCGTTTCTGATGAGCACGTTGATAAGAAATAGAATCCTGTTAAAAGAAAAATATAAGGTCCTGCTGTTGCAGGACTTTTTTGTTGTTAACCTCTAAGGCCCTTGTTACCGGAAATAAAGATATTTGTTGAAAGAAGTCACCATAGAACAGCGTTTTACATTCAGGAAGAAGGAAAAGCTTAAAAGCCGTAAGCTTATTGAAGCCGTATTTAAAAAAGGGGTTTCATTCTCTAATTTTCCCTTCAGGATATTATATTTTTTCCAACCCGAAAATGTAGCGCACCTCCAGGCGGGCTTTGCAGTGAGTACAAAAAATTTTAAAAAGGCGGTTGAAAGGAACAGGATAAAAAGAGTAATGCGGGAAGCCTTTCGCCTGCAAAAAAGTGATCTTACCGCTACCCTGGAACTTCGCGGAAAATACATGGCGGTATTTTTTATTTATACCGGCAACCAGCTCCCGGAATATAAAGTAGTAGCTGAGGGAATAGGGACGGCATTAAAAAAACTAATTAGAATAACGGATGAAGCAGCTGCTGCGGATATTTAGTCTTCCTTTTATTTTTTTAATAAAATTATACCAGTGGATCATCTCGCCCTGGCTGGGACCGCAATGCCGTTATACACCTACCTGTTCGCAATATGGTGTTGAAGCACTGAAAAAATACGGACTGGTAAAAGGACTTTGGCTCACATTAAAAAGGGTGGCAAGATGTAATCCCTGGGGTGGTCATGGTCATGATCCCGTTCCCTGATTTTTTTTCGATCATGCCTCATTTGCATTTTTTCTCCTGATAAACAAAACGACCAATAATACCAAGGCGGCTAACGATATGCCTGCGAACAACATCATCCTGGACGGCGCCCGTGAGTTTGACTCACCAGCCTCTTTGTCCCCGGAATCCCCTCCCTCGTTACTGTTGGCGATGCTGCTTTTAATAAATACTAATTTATTACCAGCGCTAACCGAGTCGAATGTTATAAGATAATCAGGAGCATAATAGTTGCTGAAAAAGAGCGTATCCGTTGAAAGGTTGGTTTTTTTATTTACGGCCCAAAGTGCTGCATTCATTGGACGGCCAGCGCTGCCCGGGATGGTAAAGGAACTGTCGTGGTTGAAAACGGTGGCGGAATCACCTTCCATACTCCAGTAAAAATCATACCCAATCAAATGATCCGTGTTCCTGATGCTGATCTTACTTTCATACATGTTCTTTTTGCCCGGCGAATCCGCACAGGCTATCGAGAAATAAAAAAGAGACAATAAGAAGATCGGTTTCTTCACACCATTAAAGTAATAAAAAAAGCTGCAACAATGGTTACAGCTTTTCGTCAGGCAATTTTTTTTTATCAATGACCGAAACGCTCCGCAACTTTTTTCCAGTTTACCACATTCCAGAAAGCAGCAAGATAATCGGCACGCTTATTTTGGTATTTCAGGTAGTATGCGTGTTCCCATACATCACATCCAAGCAATGGTGTGCATTTGCATTCTGCCACATCCATCAAAGGATTATCCTGGTTAGGTGTAGAACAGATCACCAGCTTGCCGTTTTGTGATCCCAGCCACGCCCATCCGCTACCGAAACGCGTAAGCCCCGCGGCATTGAATTTTTCTTTCAATCCGTCAAAAGAACCAAAAGCCTCATTGATTGCATCCGCCAGTTTTCCGCCAGCTGGCGGATTACCGCCTGCATTGGGTGCAAGGCTCTCCCAGAAAAAACTGTGGTTCCAATGTCCGCCGCCATTGTTCCTTACGGCAGGACTGATACTGCCTGCATTCTTCACAAGTTCTTCAATGCTTTTGTTCTCATTCTCTGTACCCGCGATGGCTTTATTTAAATTATCAACATAAGCCTGGTGGTGCTTATCATGATGTATCTGCATGGTTTGTTTATCTATGTGTGGCTCTAAAGCTTCATACGCGTAAGGAAGAGCCGGAACGGTAAATGCCATAAATTATATTTTAAAGTGTTACTAAAAATGGTGGACTGCAAATTTAACCCGGATATAATTATAAAAACTGCGATGAAAAAATAATTCCTTATCACGAAAACTACCGCCTGGCCCTGAAAAAATCTTTTATCAGGCCGGCACATTCCTGTTCGCAGGTTCCATTGATGATCTCCGTTTTGGGATGGAACGGACCTTTTTTTGCGGTAACATATTTCCGGTAACCGTTCTTTTCATCCTGTGCAGCATAAACAATCTTGCCGATCTTACTCCAGTATAATGCACCGGCACACATCAGGCAGGGCTCGATAGTTACATACAATGCAGCCTCAGGCAGGTACTTTGCACCCAGGTAATTATAAGCTGAAGTAAGCGCTATGATCTCAGCATGCGCGGTGGAATCATTTAATTTTTCCACCTGGTTGTGCGCCCGTGTTATTATTTTATCCTGCATTACAATGACGGCGCCGATCGGAACCTCGCCTTCATCAAAAGCCTTCTGTGCTTCCCGCAGGGCTTGCTTCATATAATATTCATCGGACTCAGGCATTGTTGTTTTGACTAACTTGGGAGACAAATGTAGCGGTAATGTCTGATTTAACTTCTTCACTTTCGGGCCTGCGCCGATTTTATGATAGTCATTCCACCAGGCCATACAGTTTCCGAAAAAAGCAGTTACAACTATTAAAACAAACACTTCTTTCACACGAAAAAGAAATAGGGCTGGCATTATATACGGATCTTAAAAAGAACGCGGAAGAAACCTATGCAACCGAAACCGGGCTGGTGCTTGCAGAAATAAATGTTGCATTAAAAAATTTACGGCAATGGATAACACCATCGCAGCCCGGCACCAACCTGGTAAATTTTCCTTCATCCAGCAAAATATACCGTGATCCACTCGGCGTCGTGCTCATTATTTCAGCATGGAATTATCCGTTGCAGTTATTGCTGATACCCCTGGTGGGCGCCATAGCCGGGGGAAATTGTGTTGTACTGAAACCATCAGAATATGCCGGTGCAACAGCCGCACTTATCGAAAAAATGATCAGAGAAATTTTTCCTGCGGACTACATAAAAGTAATTGCAGGTGATGGCGCTGAAGTTGTTCCTGCTATGATGCAACAGTTCCGCTTCGATCATATTTTTTATACGGGTAGCATACCGGTTGGGAAAATGATCTACAAGTCGGCTGCTGAAAAGCTTATTCCTGTTACGCTTGAGCTGGGAGGTAAAAGCCCAGCGATAGTTTGCGCCGATGCAGATATTAGAGTGGCGGCAAAAAGGATCGCCTTTGGAAAATTTTTAAATACGGGACAAACCTGTATAGCACCGGATTATGTTTTGGTGCATAACACAGTGAAAGAAAAATTTATCAGCACGATCCGGGATACTATCATTTCATTCTATTCAGAAGACGCCATCAATAATTACAATTATGGGAAGATCATAAATGAGAAAAGATTTGATAAGCTGACCAGTTTTTTGGGTGATGGAAAAATAGTGACAGGCGGAAATTACAACCGGGAAAAATTGTTCATTGCACCAACAGTCCTGGCTGATGTTTCTCCCGGTGCAGGCATTATGCAGGAAGAGATATTTGGCCCTGTGTTGCCCGTGATCGAATTCAACACAACCGAAGAAGCTATGCAAATAGTGCGGCAAAATTCAAACCCGCTTGCCTTCTACCTTTTTACCAATAACAAAAAGGAAAAAGAGGAATGGATACAAAAAGTGCCATTCGGCGGTGGCTGTATCAATAATGCAGACTGGCATTTTACCAATCATAACCTGCCTTTTGGCGGTGTAGGCAGCAGCGGGCTGGGCGCTTACCATGGCGAGTATACTTTCAACACCTTCACACGCGCAAAACCGGTTATGACAACGCCAACCTGGTTTGACCCTGCATTTAAATATCCACCACTAAAAGGAAAATTGAAAATGTTTAAGTGGTTCTTCCGGTGAGCTAATTTCATTTCTTACTCTTCAATTCCTTCACATAGTCCATCGACTTTTTTGCAAGCTGTTTCCATTTGTCGGAATGATCGAATGAAAGCTGCACCCAGCCGCCCATTGGCCTGTTTTCCATCGGCGTAAAGATCTTAGCCCCTTTTAATTTCAATGCTTTTTCCAACTCGTTTCCTTCCAGTTTAAATATCATATCATCTTTCCAGAACATAACACCGGCTTTGCCATTAGGTGCTTTTATACAAAGCGCCCCGAACATTTTACTTTCTTTTGCATCGGGGATGCCTGCGGCGATCTTGTGAAATAATTCCTCCTGTTTTGTCATATCGCTTGTTTTTAATTTAATAAGACAAGGATCTTGTTTTTCAGTATTTTTTTCTCGGCCTCAGACTGTGTGAGTTTGATGGCTGTGTCAAAATTATTTTTTGCCTCCGCTACATTATGCAGGCGTGAATGAATTTCGCCCAGCAGGCTATAATATAAATAATAAGACAACAGTTTCTTTTTATCAGGGATATTTTCCAGCTCACGCAAAGCAGTTTCCGGCCCGTGAACTTCCATTACCGCTACAATTTTATTTAATGCATTCACGGGAGAATCGGAGATCCTGCAAAGCCATTCATAGTGTTGCAATATCCTGGGCCAATTGGTTTCCTGGAAAGTTCTGGCGCTGCAATGCTCATAGGCTATAGCCGCCTGCAAATGATAGCTGCTGATAATATCGCCAAAAGCCGATCTTCCCATAAAATCATTTCCCTGCTCGATCATCGCCCTGTCCCATTTAGTGCGGTCCTGCACAGGCAATAATATTATTTCGCCATCGGCCGTCACGCGACTATCGCTACGGGAACTGTGGAAGCACATCAGCGCCATGAGCGCAAACACTTCAGGTAAACGGGTGTGATCATTTTCAATAAGCATTTTACAGAGCGTCATTGCTTCCTCCATAACATCTTTCCTGATCAGCTCTTCAGAATTTGTTGAATTATAGCCTTCGTTAAAAAGCAGGTAGATGCTATTAAGAACCGCATCTATCCGGTTACTAATTTCATCTACTGATGGGATCACAGGTTTTATTTTATGTTCGCGGAAGAATTCTTTTGTCCTGTAAAGTCTTTTAGAGACCGTATCCTCCGAAGTAAGAAATGCCTTTGCAATTTCCGCGGTACTGAAGCCGCAAAGGGTTTTAAGAATAATGGTTATATGGTTCTCTGTTGAAATGCCGGGATGACAACAGGCGAACATCATCCTGAGCAGGTCATCTTTTATTAATTCATCTTTCCATAAATTTTCCATGGCATTATTAACGGTGTATTCCGAGGTCAGGAGGATCCGGTCGCCGTCGTTGAAGTCATAATTCTTTGAATGTTTATTTCTCCTGATGATATCGATGGCTTTATTTTTTGCGACCCGGAACAGCCAGGCGGAAGGGTTTTCCGGGATGCCTTTGAACTTCCATATCTCCATTGCCTGCATCAATGTATCCTGCACCACGTCTTCGGCAGTTTCCAGGTTTTCGGTTCCAAAGATCCTGGTTAATATCGCAACCATCTTTTTTGATTCATTGCGAAAAAGATGGTCGGTGAGTTCCCTCACTTTCATTGCCTGCTGGTTAGGTGTATGGGGACCGGCGGTAATATCTTTGTTTAACTCCTGCACATGGATAAATGCTCCTGAAGAGCAGGCACAAAGATGAAACTTATTTGAACGGAAATGGAGAACTACATTTTTAATTCCTGTATCTCCCTCACTTCCACAATTCCTGTATCAAATTCCAGGATAGGACAGCCTTTTGAAATTTCAACAGCTTCGTCATAAGAATCCGCTTTGCAGATCAGGTATCCTCCTACCATTTCCTTTCCTTCCATGAAGGGGCCATCCGTTACGATCTTTTTATTTCCCGTTACCTGCTTGCCTGATTTGTCAAGCGGCTGCGCCCCTACAAATTTGCCCTGGTTGCCCAGTTCACCCATCCATTGCATCCATTTCTGCATATGTTTTTGTGCTTCTTCAGGTGCTTCCGGCATATTGCCGCCCCTGAATAAAAATAAATACTCTTTCATTTTGGTTTGTTTTTATCGTGATAAATTATTTCTCAAGAATAGACCGCAACAGTATAAGATCCTTTTTGTTGGCACGCCTCATAGCCATTGCCATAAACGGCGCAAACAATTTTGAAAAACCGGAAGGATTTCCGCGGTTTCTTAAGGTCATTCGTGTTGCATTGCCGGCCACCGGTTCCCATTCATAGGTGGTCTCCATCGGGAATGGTCCTTCAGCAGTCCGCATCACAAGTTTCTTTCGCGGAATAAATTCTGTTATCTCATACACATAAGACAATTCCTTTCCCAAAAATTTTGCTTTAAAAGCGATGCGTGAACCCATAGACAGTGGCTTTGCCGTTTTCCACTCCACCGCTTTAATATTTTTGTACCAGTCCGGGGCATTGTCTGGATCAGCAGCGTAGTCCGCTACTTTTTGTAATGGCGCCTCAATTGTTATATCTGTTTGAACATCTACCATCGCTGATCATTTATAACCTTCGCTTCCGAATGCTTCACCCTTCCCTGCCTGGCAATATTGCCGAAGGCTTTCCATGTAACGTCCCCAGCTGAATGAACAGGAGGCATAAAAATCATTCGCCTCTTTCCAGCCTGCGTGTTCAAAACGCACCCTTGTTTTTCCTTCATTCTCATCAAGGTTAAAATGCAGCGTCGTCCCTATCCAGTCTTCCGGGCCGCCAACGCATTCCCAGGTAACAGATGCATTTGGTTTCATTTCTTTTACCTTCATATCCGGCCCGCCAAAATCCCCGAACCTGAACTGCAGTGTTCCATTCAAATTGGCGTCGCCACTGGTTTGTGTTGTCCACCAATTGGATAAACCTTCTACGGTGGTTATAGCCCGGTAAACTTTTTCAACCGGCGCATTGATGTGAAATAAATTTTTAATGCTTGTCATGATATGTTTATTAGAAGTAAGACATTGCTTCTTTGGTGAGATATTTTTTCAATAGGCCGAGCTGGCCGATATCATAGCTTTCATGCTGAGCCAGGAAAGCTATCGTACCACCATTTGTATTATCGCCGATAGGGCTTTTCAATGGAGAGTCTGCTGAAAGCTGCTCTTCAGTCACTGAATCGAGGGTTTCTTTTAAAATACCGGATACTTTTTCCCACTCCTTCTTTAATTCCTCCAGGGTTGGATATTTATCCGCCGTATCGTAGGCTTTAAAATTCTCAAACAGCCCGGGATATGGATTGGCAACGGGATTTCCCAAGAACATCAAGGTATTGTACCGTGCCCAAACAGTATGGGTAGCTATCCATTTAAAAGAGTTACTGTGCCCGCTTATCCTTTCGCCGGATTGTTCTTCTGTAACGCCGGCAAGAGTGTTATTAAAGAGACGGGTGTTTAGATTAAAAATGCTTTTTAAGTGATTAATTGAATTGCTCATTTTTGAAAGTTTTTTATGATTATAGATGTATGACGAACGAAGGTTGGTAATTTGGACAAACCCGGGAATATTTTTTTATGGCTGGTAGCCGAACTATTATTTTTCATATAACTTGGGCTTCATACAGTATGGGAATTATCAAGCGCATAATTAAAAAATTATACCGGCCCAGGATGAAGATCTCGCGGCTCACGGGTTTGGGAATTGATATCCATAGAAATCAAAATAAAATAATGCCGCCTGAAAGCTTCTACGGGCTGCAGGCTACAACGATTAGTGGAGAAAAAATGAGTTTTGAAGAATTCCGTGGCAAAGATGTTTTGCTCGTAAATCTTGCGAGCCAATGCGGCTATACTCCCCAATACAATGAACTTGAAGAATTGTACCAGCTCAACAAAGGCAAGTTGATCGTGCTCGGGTTTCCTTCTAACGACTTCGGCGAACAGGAGCCAGGCACGGATGAGGAGATCAGTACATTCTGCAAAATTAATTTCGGGGTAACTTTCCCATTGTTCAGGAAAGATCATGTGAAAGGCGAAAATAAACAGCCTGTATATCGATGGTTATCTTCGGCAGTTAGCAACGGTTGGAATGATGATGAGCCGTCGTGGAATTTTTATAAATTCCTGGTTGATAAACAAGGCCGGCTTGATAGCATCTGCTCCTCTTCTGTTTCTCCGCTGAAAATTATACTGCCTTAAATTATGTCTTTTGTGGGTATCTTTTTACGCCCTCAATCCTTTATTTATGGCTAACTTTACTGTAATAAAAACATTGCGCCATGTCACCATTTAACCTATCCAGGCCAATAGCCATCGGCTGCGATCATGCAGGTTTTGAATACAAGGAAGACATCATTTCTTTTTTGGAAGGGAAGGGATTGGAGTATAAAGATTTTGGGACCTATTCCACCGATGCAGTTGACTATCCTGATTTTGCGCATCCCGTAGCCAGCTCGGTAGAAAATAAAGAATCAGCTTTTGGTATACTGATCTGCGGAAGTGGGAATGGGGTGGCCATTACAGCAAATAAACATCAGCATGTAAGAGCCGCAGTATGCTGGGGAGAAGAATTGGCTGAACTCGCAAGAAAACATAATGATGCCAATATCATTTGCATCCCGTCACGATTTGTAAGAGAAGGTGACGTGGAAAAAATGGTAGACATATTCATACATACGGATTTTGAAGGCGGAAGGCATGAAAGAAGGAAAGAAAAGATAGCCTGCGCCTGATCGTAAACACACATGATAAATTCATCCATCTCATCCGGGAAGGGTACATATTTACTTATGTATTCCGCACTCCAGTATTTTCTAATTAAATATTAAATTATTAAATCATTTCATGAAGAAAATTGTATTTGCCGCCTGTTTATTGTTTAGCCAGTTTGCACCTGCACAAAAGAATTCCGGCCCGGAGGTTTTTGCGCAAACGATCACCCCCGAGGCACTTAAAAAGAAACTGTATATCGTGGCCAGCAGGGAAATGGAAGGAAGGGAAACCGCAACACCCGGTCAACGTAAAGCGGCAGCCTATATTGAAAGGGAATTTAAGAGGATTGGATTATTGCCGGGTAATCATGGCTTATATCAATATACCTATCCTGTTTACCGGGATAGTTTGTTGAGCTCATTAATCGAAGTGAACGGCAAGCGTTTTTTACTGGATAAAGACTATAATGTGAATCTGAATAATATAACAGCGAAACTGGGATTCAGCGAAGCGGTCTATATTGGTAAAAATGTTACCGCTGATTCAATAAAATCAACAAACCTTTATGGCAAGCTCGTGATAATGTGTGGTGAGAGCAGGATGATAGGCACAAGAGGGCGTACATCGGCCCGGTTGGACGCCCTCCGATCTGCAAACCCGGCAGCGATATTATATTCCGATTCAGCCTACCCCCGTAAGACCGCATATTCCAGGAATGCAAACATGGCTCAAAGCCTGTTTAAAAGAAGTTTTACGCCGCCGCAGCAATACAGCATTTCAGAAAATATCATAAGAGCTCTCCTGGGAAGTGGATACGAGAATGCAAAGGGCCTCGTCTCTCCCAAAACCTATCTCTCCAATGTTTTACTTAGCACTGAAAAGATCACAAAAACGCTGCAAAGCAGTAACGTTATAGGCCTGCTGCCCGGCACTGATCTAAAAGATCAATACCTGTTTATTACCGGTCACTATGATCACCTCGGGAAAAGAGATACGGTGATCTATTATGGAGCAGATGATGATGGTTCAGGAACAGTAAGCGTATTGCAGCTGGCGGAGGCATTTGCGAAAGCGAAAGCAGCCGGAAAGGGACCGAGGAGAACGATTGTTTTTATGACGGTAAGTGGCGAGGAGAAAGGACTTTGGGGTTCCGAATATTATACTAACCATCCTCTTTATCCGTTAGATAAAACAACTGCGGACCTTAATATTGACATGGTAGGAAGAACGGACAACAGGAGAAAAATCGGCGACTCTACAAATTATGTGTACATCGTAGGTGACGATAAGCTCAGTACAGATCTGAAGCCTATCAATGAAGCGCAAAACAAAAGATACATTAATCTTGAACTGGATTACAAATACAATGATCCTAATGACAGGGAGCGCATTTATTACCGGAGCGATCATTACAATTTTGCAAGGACCGGCGTACCGATAATTTTCTATACAGATGGAATGCTGGAACCGGATTATCACCGGCCAACTGATACACCGGATAAAATAAATTATGACCTGATGTCAAAGAGGGCGAGGCTGGTATTTTACACTGCATGGGAGATGGCCAACAGGAATGATATGTTGAAGAGAGATATTGCTTTGCCGGTGATACAGCGCAGATCAGAATAGGTTGTTCTTAAAAAAAGGTTAATACAGTAGAAATATAAGGCTTTTCGCACGTGACAGCGGGCTTAATATGCGTTTCCTGTTATATTATGTAAGCCAATGGAATTATTTTTGCGTAGTAGTATTTTAATTATGAAAAACTTCTATTTCGGAATTATTGTTTTACTTCTTCTTGCCCCCATCTTCTCATTTGCTTACAATGATACCATCCCCCTGAACAGGCGGGTATTTCATGATAATATTCTAAAAGAACAACAAAAGGCTGACAGGTTGGATGGCAAGCCGGACAGGTTTGTTAAGATCTCCAATATAGATGAGGTAAACCTGCAGGTAACGGATGCCTTATTTAGAAAAGTGGACAACCTCAGGAACAGCATAGAAAAAAATACTTCCCTGGCTACCAATAATGATAAAGTTCGTTACCTGAAATTTATCGAATCACTGGTCAGGAATTTTAATCTTAACTGGCGCTCTCATAAAATAGCTTCGACCGAAGTGCCCATTTTGGTAGATAATTTCACTTCTATTTTAAAAGCCAATATCCGCGGCGAAAGTATGGCGCCGTTCATTGAGGAAGTTCCTTATGATGTGGGCTCAATTAATTCGGAGATATTTAAGGACAATCCAGGATATAAGGAAAGCCGGAAATATCTTTTCTTAAAATATGCGAAACTCTATCCGGATAAAATTCTATCTACCATAGGTCCATACATTAATGAACCCTTTGCAGAGGAACTGGTTATGGTAGCATACTATCACAGCCCAAGCCAGATATATTCTTATGCACAGGCGGTAAACAGTCCACAGGGACAATTGCTCAGGCGGGTTGGAGATCCCCGGATAAAAAAGATCGTTGAGCTAAGTACAAGGAGAGATGCCTTATTCTTTTTTCCTTTCCTGGATGATCTTATCAGCGGGAAACAAACCATTGAAGGCATATCAAAATATGTAGGCACCGATACAACCCGTTACGATAGTGTAGGCTATTATAAATTATTGGTAAGAACAGAAATTGATTATTTCAACAGGCTTAATCATAAAGATACCCCGGTGGCGATGCTGGGCACTAACGGTCTGACCGATATGCTGCAAAGCCGCGCCCTGCACCACTTTGTAACACCTATCAATGACCTGCATGAAGTAGCCAATCCGGCTATTCGATTTAAAGCACTTGCCCCATTGGATGCGCAGGACCTGTATTATATGATGGTATTGAGCGAGAACGATATTTATACTTCAAGCTATAAAAATGCTTTTGATCTTATGCTCAAACGCATGGGCCCAAAGCCACATGGCGACTCCCTGCTGATGTCGGTGAATTTTGACCATTTTAAGAAGTTCATTAAGATGGCAGCAGGATATAATAAACTCGACACCTTCCTTCGAACGATGAGAGGTACACCGGAGCGGTCAAACTCCGAAATCCTGATGAAAGCATTTGTAGCCAACCTGGAGAACACCGCTTCGAGCGAAGACCTGGAAGATGCGGTGGATGTCGCAGATTCGTATGGAAGCATCAGGAACCCCGCCCTTCTGAAGTCCATGCTCAAATATGTGTCGGATAATGAACAGCGTTGTATTCAAAATGGAAGTACACGGGGGCAAAAAATATACAATGTGCTCAAGATGATCTTTCTTTCGGGGGACACCGCGAACCATATTGACCTCTCCCGGGAAATTGGTATCGCACCCGTGTACACCGTGGATTATAATAAACTGGCGGATGATTCAGGCAGGATAATCGAACAGGTATTTTTTTACGGGGATAAAGATGGCAAGGAATCCTTCGCAAGTTACATGCAGTCATTCCCGAAACCCGATTGGCGGATCACACAGAATAAACAATGGGTTGAAATAAGTTCCACAAAAGGGAAGCCTGTCTTAATATTTGCCAACCTGCCGCTGGATAATGAAACCGATAAGGACGCCGATGCACAAACAGCATTGATCGATTATTTAGACACGTCTAATCTGAGACCGTCGATCATCATTCACCGGGGGCATAGCTATCACCTGCAGTATACGATAAAGCAGATCCCTGAATCGGCAAAGATCATTATGCTGGGCTCCTGCGGCGGATATAATAACCTGAAACAGATATTGGATTATGCGCCCGAAGCACATATAATTTCTACAAAACAGATAGGCGCACGGGATGTAAATAAACCGATCATCGAAGCACTTAACAATACGTTGCGCGCAGGTAAGAACATTGACTGGCGAGATATGTGGGCCAATCTTGAGGTGGTATTTACGCGGGCAGGAAGGGATAAAAAAGATCTTTTTGATGATTATATCCCACCGCATAAAAACCTGGGTGCCTTATTTATCAAAGCTTATTCAAAACAAACCAAGCCGGGATAACAAAGCGATCTTTTTTGCATATCATCGTTGCCGTTTATAATCTAAGGCTCTCCCTTTTCCTCATTCACGCTTATTTTTGCTGATGCCTGCAAAAAAGATCGGGAAGAAAATATTTGATATTACGCAGCTTAAGAAGGTATTCCATTTTGCCGCACCGTATAAAAAAAAGCTGTACACTTCCATTTTTCTTTCTGTAATCCTGGCAATTATTTCCCCGCTTCGGCCTTACCTGATTCAATACACGGTAAACAATTTTATTAAAGACCGGGATACTTACTGGCTGATAGTAATAACGGTGATCCAGGTGGGAATGTTGTTGTTTGAAACCGGGCTTCGATTCTATTTTACCTATATCACCGCATGGCTTGGACAGTCGGTGATAAAAGATCTCCGTGTGTCAGTTTATAAAAAAGTACTAAGCCTGAATCTTTCGCAGTTTGATAAAACGCCGATCGGCACATTAACCACGCGAACCGTAAATGACGTCGAATCTATCAATGATATTTTTTCTGATGGACTTATCCCGATCATTGCAGATGTGCTTTCCATCATATCTATTTTATGTTTCATGTTTTATGTTGATTGGCGATTGGCGCTGGTAAGCCTTGCGCCTTTCCCGGTTCTGATAATCGCAACTTATTTTTTTAAAGAAAGTGTGAACAGGTCGTTTATCGCGGTTCGTAATGCCGTTGCGCATCTCAATGCTTTTGTGCAGGAGCACATCACGGGAATGGCCGTGGTGCAGGCTTTTGCCGTAGAGGATAAAGAGTTCGAAAAATTTAAAAAGATCAATAAGGAACACCGGAATGCGAACATCAGGGCCATCCTTGCTTACTCTGTTTTTTTCCCGGTGGTGGAGATCGTTCTGGCTTTTTCAACAGGGTTGCTGGTATGGTGGGGCGCCAACAATTCTTTTAATGCAGGCGTTATCATTTCATTCATCATGTACCTGAATTTATTGTTCAGGCCATTAAGGGTTATCGCTGACAAATTCAATGTGCTTCAGATGGGAATGGTAGCGAGCGAGCGGGTGTTTAAAGTGCTGGAGAACGAGGATTTTATACCCCCGTCCCCTGGAGGGGTGAAAGAGAGTTCGATTCCCCCTTTGGGGGATGGGGGAGGCAAAGTTGAATTTGAAAATGTATGGTTCGCTTATAACGATGAACAATACGTTTTAAAAGATATTTCATTTGTTATTCAACCGGGCGAAACCCTTGCTATCGTTGGACATACAGGGAGTGGAAAAACATCCATTATCAGTTTGCTCAACCGGTTGTATCATATTCAGAAAGGAAAAATAAAGGTGGATGGTATTGAAATTGAAAAGTATGATCTTGACAACCTGAGAAGCAGGATCGCTGTGGTTTTGCAGGATGTTTTTTTATTCAGCGGTTCGGTATATGATAATGTAACCTTACGAAACGGTAACATTCAGAAAGAAGATGTGATACAGGCTGCAAAGCTTATCGGGGTGCATGATTTTATCATGCAGCTGCCGGGCAATTATGACTATAATGTTATGGAAAGAGGCGCTACGCTTTCTTTAGGGCAGCGTCAATTATTATCATTCATACGCGCGTTGTTATACGACCCTTCTATATTGATCCTTGATGAGGCTACTTCTTCCATCGATACAGAAAGTGAAATGCTCATCCAGCATGCGATTGATAAATTGATATCCGGGAGAACTTCCATAGTTATCGCCCACCGTCTTTCCACTATTAGAAAAGCGAACAAGATACTTGTGCTCGATCGGGGTGAGATCAGGGAAATAGGAACGCATGATGAACTGCTGGCCAAAAAAGGCTTTTACTACCAGTTGCATAAGATGCAGTTTGAAAAGGAGAAGGAGGTAGCCTGATCCCGGTCCGGCTCATAATCCTTACGCATGCCAGGCATTAATACCATTCTAATTTTTAATTCTCCCTTTACGGCCTTATCTTTGCGCCAAAATTAGGATTGGCTATGATGGTTCAGCGTACAAAATCTATATTGGCAGCCGTTTTCAGCGCATTTTTGATACTTTTTTTTAATATGTCTTTTGCCCAGGAAAAGCAGGAGGCAAAAGTGGCTGAGGAGAAGACAGAAAAGAAGGCTTTTGATGCTAACGAGGTTATATTCGGTCACGTTCTTGACGCACACGAATTTCACTTTTTATCTTATAAAGGAAGCGACGGTGTTCAACACCATGCGACTATACCGCTTCCTGTAATTCTATACTCTAAAGAGAAGGGTTTTGATGTTTTCATGTCATCAAAATTCAAACATGGGACACAGAATTACAAAGGCTATGATCTTTTAACAGATGAGGAAATTGCGGAACGTAAGCTGGACCCAAAAAAATATACCGCCGGGCAGATCGTAGCGGTTAATGATGATGGCACGATCAATAATAACCTGAAAGTATACGACGTTTCTCTCACCCGCAACGTTGTTCAAATGTTGCTGGCACTTACCTTATTGGTTTGGATTTTATTGTACATGGCCAAGAAATACAGAACAGGCCAGGGAGTTACTACGGCACCAAAAGGTGTACAAAATTTAATGGAGCCCATCATCACTTTTGTGCGTGACGAGGTGGCCATACCCAACCTGGGGCATAAGTACAAAAAATATTTCCCATACCTGCTAACGGTTTTTTTCTTCATATTGATTAATAACCTGGTAGGCCTGATCCCTGGATCCGCCAATGTTACAGGGAACATCGCATTCACGATGGTATTGGCTGTTATATCCTTTATCGTGATCATGTTCAGCACCAACAAACATTATTGGGCACATATTTTTAACCCCCCGGTTCCAGTGGGTGTGAAGCCTATACTGATCCCTGTGGAAATACTGGGTGTGTTCACAAAACCCTTTGCGTTGATGATACGTCTTTTTGCGAACATGATCGCCGGACATATTATCATCATCAGTTTGATATCATTGATATTTATTTTTGGTTCACTGAGCTCAGTAATAGGTTGGGGTTTTTCACCTTTATCTGTGGCATTTGTAATATTCATATATCTTATTGAATTATTGATCGCGTTCTTGCAGGCATATATTTTTACTATCCTCACCGCGGTGTTTATTGGACAGGCATTTGAAGGCAGTCATGATGATGTAGATCATCACGAGGATCCTGTTATAGTTTAGTCTTTATTTTTAATTATATAAAACAAGTATCATGAGTTTATTAGCTGTTTTTTTAAGCACAACAGTTTGGGCAAATGCAGGTGGTGCAATTGGTGCCGGACTTGGCGCAGTGGGCGCGGGTATTGGTATCGGGCAGATCGGTAAAGGTGCATTGGAAGCAATTGCACGCCAGCCGGAAGCATCCAACGACATCCGTGCTAACATGATCCTTACGGCTGCATTGGTAGAAGGGGTTGCCCTCTTTGCGGTTATCGTAGGTATCCTGGCAATGTTTGTGTAAAGCGAAGGCTTTATCAAAAAGTTACTGCACTCAAAACACAGGGTGGAGAGTGCAGTTAATTTCGCCCTAAATCCCTGAAGGGACTTTTAATATAAATTGGGTTTGAAACACTACAGGTTTCAATCCTCTTAAACCTTTAAACGTTTTTACAATGCAGTTACTTACACCGGGCTTTGGTTTAATTATCTGGACGCTGTTAGCCTTCCTGATCGTATTTTTTATCCTGAAAAAATTCGCATGGAAGCCCATTCTTAATTCTATGAACCAGCGCGAAAAAGGCATTGCTGATTCTTTGGCAACAGCAGAAAATATCAAGGCTGAAATGGCACAGATGAAAAGTGAGAACGAAGCCTTACTCGTAAAGGCCCGTGAAGAAAGAGCGCAGATGCTTAAAGAGGCAAAAGAAACGAAGGACAGGATCATCAATGAAGCTAAAGAACAGGCAAAGGCTGAAACCAATAAAATTATTGCTGATGCACAGTCGGTGATCAACCAGCAAAAAATGGCTGCACTTACTGATCTTAAAAACCAGGTGGGAAATTTAGTTGTGGAGGTAAGCGAAAAGGTATTGCGCAGGGAATTAGCCAATAAGCAGGACCAGGAAAAATACATTAAAGAGCTTGCTGAAAATGTAAAACTTAACTAAGCATGCAGAACCCACGTTTAGCCATACGGTATGCAAAAAGCCTGATCGATCTTGCACAGGAACAGAATAAACTGGAACAGGTGTATGATGATATGAAGTTGCTTGATAACATCTGTCAAACCAATCGTGAGTTTGCCAATGTTTTGAAAAGCCCAATAATAAAAGAAGATAAGAAGAACCAGATAATCGAGTCTGTTACAGCAGGCCGCATCAACTCATTAACGTCGTCTTTTATAAAGTTGCTGGGAAATAAAAGCAGGGAATCAAGTCTTCCCGAAATTATTTCAGCATTCATTGAGCAATACAATGTTGTAAAAGGTATTCACAAAGTAAAACTTACAACGGCTGTTGCATTAAGTGATGAGATGAAGAACAGTTTTATCAACAGGATAAAAACTTCTGAAGGCATTCAAAATATTGAACTGGAAACTGCAGTGGATGAAAAACTGGTGGGTGGTTTTGTATTGGAGATGGAAGGCCGCAAAGCGGATGCCAGCATACGCAGGGACCTGATGGATGTGCAGAAGCAGTTCATGAACAATGACTATATCCAGAAACTCAGATAATTTTCTATCAAATGTATTGTAATAAAAAACCCGGTGCTAACTGCCCGGGTTTATCGTTTTGGGTTAATAAGCATTAGAGCTTTGCGAATTTCTGGGTTATTTTTTTGTCAGCATATGCGATCGTAAACAGATAAGTTCCCGGCTTCAATGTTTGTATATTCCACTCACGAACATATTGGCCTGTAGCAGAAACATCTTCATCTTTTTTCCAGCACACCTGTCCGTTTGAAGAAGTTATTTGGTAATGCACAAGTCCGGGCGAAGCAGCTTCGAATGAAATTTTCAAATTATCTCTTACAGGATTTGCATAGATCCTGATACCGCTGATATCTTTTGTATCAATCCCTTTTTGCAGGTGTATCACATTTGAATAACTCACGTTACCGAAAATATTCATTCCTTTTACCCGGTAATAAATATCACTGTATGCTGGCTGATCCTGGTAAGTAGAATTTAATTGTGATGCTCCCAATTTTGTAAAATAAGACCCGTTGTTTGATGATTCAATTTCAAAAGAAGCAGTGTTGGCATTTGTATAATCCCATGACAACTGAACAGTTCCATTGGTGTTCCACTTGCCTTTCAAAACAAAATTGGTTAGAGGCAATACAGCAGCAAAAGATTCTGTCCACAATCCTCTTCCATGTGTTGCGGCAACGAGTGTCTGGTCAGATGCCCGGTATTTCAACATATCTGTGCGAACGCTTGGAAAGCCAGTGCTGGCAGTCCATACAGTAGAAGCGCCGTTTATTAAAGTGGTGCTCCAAACACCGGTTTCAGTTGCTATCCAGGCCTTGGTGTTAGACGTAGGATCATATACTGCCCATCTTACAGGCATATCGGGTAAGTTACCATCAATGGTTGTCCAGCTGGTACCGCCATTAGTTGAAATCCATATGTTGGATACGCCATAGTTGGAAAAAGTTGCGATCAGGTTATTGTCGGTTGATCCCACGGCCACACAGGATACTGTACCTGCAGGAAAAGAAGCACCTGTGATATCAGTGCCGGAAGACCCTGAAGTAAATGTGTGCGCATTATCTATTTTCACCAGTTTTCCCGATCCTGTTCCCAGGTATATCCTGTTAGCTGTGTATGGAGAAACCGTTACTGCACTTACAGAACCGGTCATACCAGTCACTGTAAGAATATCGGCACCGGAAGGAAATCCATCCGTGTTATAATAACTGCCAGCCGGGGTGGTTTTTGCTGTTGACCACCTGAAGAACTCGCCGGCATCTGCGCCGCAATAGAGGATATTCGCTGTATTGTCGTAATCTGTCGTGTTTATGAAGCTTCCAAAATCAGAATAACTTCCGGATGTGCCTTTGTAAAAATTCACTGCCGACACAGTTGCCCAGGAATCATCACTCCTGCGATACCGGTTCCTTACATAAGCTCCAAACTGGTAAGTAGGTTCATCCTGGTCAATATGAACAAATGCACCATCACCACCGGTAATTTCAGTTGTAGTATTTAGCCCGGGCGTTGTGAATTTGTGACAGCCATTATCCTGAGCGCCTGCTAAAAAATAATTAGTTAACGTGGGATGAAAATCGCAGGAAAAAAATTGCTTTATTCTTAAACCTGAATTTCTATCCGATATAGTTGTGCCGCCATCTGCTGAATAAAATATTCCGCCATCCGTTCCGATAAGCACCTCGTTGGTTGCATACCATTTTATGATCTGTTGATCGGCATGAACATATTTTCCGGTAGTGCCTCCTGTAGCCCAATCGGAGATCTGGGACCAGGTAGTACCACCATCCGTTGTTGCCCAGCAATCGAGGCTGCCGATGATCACATTATTAGCATTGGAAGGATCAATATCTGCGGCAAGGCAATACCATGCCTGACCGCTTGTAAAGGAAGGAGTAGAGCCTGTTGCAGCCCAGTGGTCGCCCCCGTCTGTTGATTTATATATCGTTGTTACTTCTGCCGCATTGGTGCTGGGGAGTACATACAACGTGTTGCCTGAACAGGCTAATTCAGCCCTGCAATTGGCGCCTGATGGGAAAGGGAAGGCTGTGGTGGATGATTTCCAGTTGGCCGATCCAGATGTAACTGATGCGGGAACATCTGTGTACCGATATCCTCCTGAAGCGGTATTTCCCAAACCTGCACTTAAATGCAGTCTACCTGTGGAGCTTATCTCGATATCCCCGATTCTTGAACTTAACCCGGTTGGCGTAATGGCCGTCCAGGCAGCGCCTCCGCTGGCTGCTGTTGATCGCAAAAGGCCGGATCCCACAGTGCCGAGGTAAATATTCCCTGCAGCATCGCATATGATCTTTGAACAATTAGTGTATGTGGATGTACTACCTAATGCACTCCAGGTTGCGCCAAAATCAGTGCTTTTAAATACGCCTACACCCCGCACCGCATCGAAGTTGAAAAACGCTTCGCCGGTACAGAAGTACATGATGTTTTTATTCACCGGGTCCTGGCAAATGCCTGTTATGGATAAATTGGTAAAGAAATCATTAACCGGTGTCCATGTTGCCGGAGAGGTTTTAAAATTAGTTGTCTTCCAAAGTCCTCCCGCTACACTACCCACCCACACTGTGTTTCCTGTTGCATCTGTCAGGTCTACCCAGATCGCTCTCATCCTCCCTGCCGCTATTGGGTTTACTCCATCCCTCGTGTTTCCATTTCCACTTCCTACAACATCTGCGGTTGGTCCTCTTTCTACCCAGCTTACTGAAGTAGTACGGGCGCGCACCGCATTTTCTTTATTTAATTCTGTGTATTGGTAGGCGGAAAGCAAACGTTCTTTTGGCACATAGCCAAGCGCAGGATCCTTTGTTCTCTCAAATTCGAATTGTTCTGCCGCGGCCGCCTGGTCATACATGTCATTTTCATTCTCCCCGGATTCTCTTTCAGAGATCTTTTCATTACGGGAACAGGATGCGAGAACTATGGTTGCTGAGAGGAATAATAAGGCGAATTTACCCGTGAAGATCGTAGCAAATTTATTCATAAGCTTTTCATTGATAGTATCCCGGGGGAATACTTATACAGGATTTGGAGTTGATTTTTACAGCTATACAACGTATTAATTTTAATCTCATTGTGTTTCAGGAAAACAATCCAATTTTTTTGCATTCCAAGGGCCATGACCTACCTTTGCACCTCGAAATAAAATCTATACATATGGTGGATATTAAACCTGATGAAATATCGGCGATACTTCGTCAACAACTAAGCAATTTTAACGTGGAAGCCAACCTGGAAGAAGTAGGAACTGTTTTGCAGGTAGGTGACGGTATAGCCAGGATCTATGGGCTTAATAATGTGAGTTCCGGTGAATTGGTTGAATTTGAGAACGGGGTTAAGGCGATCGCATTGAACCTGGAAGAGGATAATGTGGGTGTGGTATTAATGGGCGACCAGGGTGATGTAAAAGAAGGAGGAACCGTACGCAGAACAGGTAAGATTGCTTCTATAAAAGTTGGAGATGGATTGGCCGGCAGGGTTATCAATACATTGGGTGAACCCATCGATGGTAAAGGCCCTATTACAGGTGATCTGTACGAGATGCCATTGGAAAGAAAAGCACCCGGTGTAATCTTCCGTGAACCGGTAAAAGAACCGCTGCAAACCGGGATAAAAGCGATCGATGCGATGATCCCGATCGGCCGCGGCCAGAGGGAATTGGTGATCGGTGACCGCCAAACAGGTAAAAGCGCAATTTGCGTTGATACCATAATCAATCAAAAAGAATTTTACAAAGCGGGCAAACCCGTTTATTGTATATATGTTGCCATCGGGCAGAAAGCATCAACCATTGCACAGGTGATGAAAACATTACAGGAAAATGATGCAATGGAATATACAACCATCGTGGCTGCATCCGCTTCTGATCCTGCTCCACAGCAGTTCTACGCACCGTTTGCCGGCGCTGCTATTGGTGAATTTTTCAGGGATACCGGCCGTGCTGCATTGATCATTTTTGATGACCTGAGCAAGCAGGCAGTTGCTTACCGCGAGGTTTCGCTTTTGTTGAGAAGGCCTCCGGGTCGTGAAGCATATCCTGGTGACGTGTTCTATCTCCACAGCCGTTTGCTGGAAAGAGCCGCCAAGATCATTTCAAAAGATGAGATCGCCCGGAAGATGAATGATCTTCCTGAAAATATTAAGCACCTGGTTAAAGGTGGCGGATCTCTGACCGCTTTACCTATCATCGAAACACAGGCTGGTGACGTATCTGCATATATTCCAACAAATGTGATATCGATCACTGATGGCCAGATATTCCTGGAAGGTAACCTCTTCAATGCGGGTATCCGTCCGGCTATTAACGTGGGTATCTCTGTAAGCCGCGTGGGGGGTAATGCGCAGATAAAATCGATGAAAAAAGTGGCAGGTACATTAAAACTTGACCAGGCATTATATCGTGAGCTGGAAGCATTCTCTAAGTTTGGTGGTGACCTTGATGCGGCAACTAAATCGGTATTGGATAAAGGAGGAAGGAACGTTGAGATATTGAAACAACCACAGTTCTCACCTTATGCAGTAGAGAAGCAGGTAGCTATCATCTATCTCGGAACAAACGGTTTGATCAGCGAGGTGGCAGTAAAAAATGTGAAAGCATTTGAAGAACATTTTTTAATGGAGATGGAAAATAAATTACCGAATGTTCTTGCAGAATTTAAAAAGGGAAATCTGCCTGAAGATGGAATTAAGAAAATGGTGGAGATGGCGAAGGAATTGATCCCTCAATACAAATAGCCCCATCCCCTGAAGGGCTATGCAAATAGTTTATCTGGAGAGAAGAAATTCTCTCCTTTTTTATTTACAAAGAAACTTCTGAAAATCTAAAAGAAGCTACGGAATTATTGACCCCTCACCATTTACAACTCACAGCTTTATCTCCTCATCCGTCTTATCATAAAAATGAAATTCGGTAAGATGGTAATTGCTGTTTGGTTTAACGCGGATCTTTTGCTTATACTTCCAGCTCCACTTCATTCGCTTGCTGGGAAAGCCCTTGGTTAAGTATGCATACAAAATGGGATGTACCTCAACAGTAAGCTGGGTATGCTTTTGCATGAGGAGGTAGCTGAGATTTTTTTCTATTTCATCTTCGAGGATCAGCGTGGAAGAAATTTTTCCTGTGCCTGAACAGCTGGGGCAAACCTCCGAAGTATTGATGTTCATCTCTGGCTTCATGCGCTGGCGTGTGATCTGCATCAGGCCAAATTTGCTGATAGGTAAAACAGCATGCTTGGCACGGTCCGTCTTCATGAAGGATTCCATACGCTCAACCAGTTTTTTCTTATTCTCCAGCAGCTTCATATCAATAAAGTCCACCACTATTATCCCGCCGATATCTCTCAGCCTTAATTGACGTGCTATCTCTGCAGCCGCCTCCAGGTTGGTTTCCAGCGCATTTTGCTCCTGGTTATTGCTGACACTTTTATAGCCGCTGTTGACATCAATAACATGAAGTGCTTCAGTATGTTCAACGATCAAATAAGCGCCGCTGGGCAGGTTGATCGTTTTACCAAATGAAGCCTTTACCTGTTTGGTTATCCCGTAACTATCGAAGATCGGTGCGCCATTGCTGTGAAAGGAAAGTATATCTGCTTTATCGGGAGCAATCCTTTGTATATATGTTTTGGTGTCGTTGAAAATGTTTTTATCATTCACAACGATCTTATTAAAATCTTCATTGAGCAGGTCACGGAGAATGCTGTTCGTCTTGCCTTCTTCGCTCATGATCTTTGTGGGAGGTAAGGAGCCTTTCAAATTACGCTGTATATTTTTCCAGGTATTGATGAGGCTTAAAAGATCTTCATGCAGTTCTGCGGTATGTTTTCCCTCGGCTGCTGTGCGAACAATGAATCCAAAATTTTTGGGCTTGATAGCTTCTACTATTTTGTGAAGTCTCTTTCTTTCTTCTGAAGAATGGATCTTCCTGGATACCGCTATCACATCATTAAAAGGAGTTAGTACAACGAATCTGCCCGGCAATGATAATTCGCAACTCAGTCGCGGTCCCTTCGCTGCGATAGGCTCTTTTAAGATCTGGACCAGTATGTTGGGTTTGCCGCTTAATACTTCGGCGATCTTTCCCGTTTTAACGATCTCGGGCTCTACCTGGAATTTTTCAAAATCAAAACCATTTTCCGTTTTATCGTTCATCGCCATATGGGTGAACTTTAAAATGGAACGAACGTAAGGGCTAAGGTCGGTATAGTGAAGGAATGCGTCTTTTTCAAAGCCTACATCAATGAAGGCTGCATTGAGCCCGGGAATTAATTTTTTTACTTTGCCCAGGTATAGATCGCCTACTGTAAAATTCGCATCGGTTTTTTCACTGTGCAGCTCTACAAGTCTTTTATCCTCCAATAGCGCGATTTCTACTGACTGGGGGGCAGCATTAATAATTAATTCCTTATTCAAATTAAAATCATTTAATCGAATGCCTTAACGCACGATAGAAAAATATGAACGTAGCCTAATACGGGCAGGTAAGAAAAGAAGTAGTTATTTCTTTTTATGACGGTTCTTTCTTAAACGCTTCTTGCGTTTATGGGTAGCAATTTTATGACGTTTTCTCTTTTTACCACAAGGCATAACTCAGTTTTTTAAATTATTTTTTTAATAGTTTTATTGCAATGATCTTATCCTGGTATCAATTTCTTTGTTGAACTCCGGATCATTTACCAGTTTCTTACTATACTCATACCATTTAATGGCATTTTGCTTGTCCCCCTTTTCCGCGTACACATCTGCCAGCCACGATACGGCTTCCAGGTTACCAGGCTCGGCGGTTACCACTTTGTTTAAACGGGTTATCGCTTTGTCATATTGCCTCGAAATACCCCCCCCGATCCCGAGCACCAATTGTGCTTTCATGTTGTTGGAATCCTTAGCAACCACTTTCAGCAACTCCTGGACACCCTTCATTGTTTCCGAGGCATTTCCGGCCATTCCTTTTCCAAAAACATAACAGCTTCCCAGGCCTATCCTCAGGTCATCATTGCCAGGATCCAGTTCAATGGCTTTTTCAAAAAGAACTATTGCCGTTTCAGCTTCCCAGGCTTTAACCTGGTCGTCCGGCTCCCGCCGTAAACTGTCTAAAATCAGGCGGGCTGCAAAGGTGAGGCTTTTTTCCGAATTCTCCAACTTGGAAGCTTCGCTGAGATAGTAGGCATAAGGCAAAAATGAATTTGCCGAATCCTTCCAGAAATTGGCCAAATGGAGGTAATTATTGTGGGATTGTTGCCTAAGATCACCCCTCGTGATGCTGTTTTCCAGGTTGCTAACGTACAAAAGCTGGGAAGCCGTCAGGTGCAACCGGGCTCTTTTGATCGAATCCGTAATGTTAAAACTGGATTGAGCTTCAGGTTCGGAATGTGGGAAATTGCTTTTCTGGGTTTCTATCCTTCCAAAAAAAAGCAAAATGACTAATAAAAGCAGGCCTCCGCCGATCAGGATGAATTGTTTTTTCACGAATTAATTTAGTCCAAAGGGACTCCCTTTGAGAGGGGCAAAGGTAATCACTCCTGCTCTTTTCTTACTTCATTTTTGTCTTTTATATCCTGCACGAATTCTTTGGCAGGTTTAAAGGCGGGAATGTAATGTTCGGGGATGTTTACGGCTACGTTCTTCTTGATGTTTCTCCCTATTTTTGCGGCTCTCTTTTTAGTAATGAAGCTTCCAAAACCTCGGATGTAAATATTTTCTCCTTTGGCAAGAGACTCCTTTACTTCTTTAAACATAGTTTCCAAAGTAACTAACACGTCAACTTTTGGTATCCCTGTTTTTTCTGAAATTTGGTTGATTAGATCTGCTTTTCTCATTTTTAGAAAATTACTATTGAGGAATAGAGTTCTGGTCCTTACAAATTTAATGATCTTATTTAAAAATACTAACTCATTGAGAATTAATTTAATGGTTTTACAAAATACCTGTTTTTAATGAAGGCTGAGAAATACTTTACAAAAGGGCTGATAAAATGGAATAAATATGAGAACAAGAGAGAAATGCCATGGAAAAATGAAAAGGATCCCTATAAGATATGGATCAGCGAGATCATCCTGCAGCAAACCCGGGTAAACCAGGGATTGGGTTATTATAATCGCTTTATTGAAAGGTTTCCTACTGCTAAAAGTATTGCGATCGCACCAGAAACTACCGTTTTTAAGCTATGGGAAGGCCTGGGCTATTATACAAGATGCAAAAACGTCATCGCCTCTGCCAAACATATTTCAAATGATCTGCGAGGAAAATTTCCCACTACCTATGAGGAAATATTGCGGCTTAAGGGCATCGGAAGCTATACTGCATCGGCAATCGCTTCTTTTGCTTACAACCTGCCCCATGCCGTTGTTGACGGCAACGTATACCGGGTCTTATCGAGGTTTTTCGGAATATGGATCCCGGTTGACAGCCTCGAAGGGAAGCGGTATTTTAATCACCTCGCTTACTCGCTGCTTGATAAGAAAGAGCCGGGTATTTATAACCAGGCGATCATGGATTTTGGCGCCACCATTTGCAAACCTGCACCGCTATGCGGAGTATGCCCGCTGAACTCCAGGTGTGAAGCCCGGTTGCAGGGATTGCAACGTGAATTGCCTGTAAAAGAAAAAGTAATAACAAGAAGGCACAGGTGGTTTTATTACCTGGTAGTAAAGTATAGGGGCAAGATCTATATAAGAAGGAGAGAGACAAGTGATATATGGCAAAACCTCTATGAATTCATCCTCCTGGAAATGCCAAAAAAAAGTACCGTGAAAAATATCCAGGCCACTCCGGAATTTATTCGACTGTTGCGTGGCAAAAAATTTATAATAGATAAGATATCAAAAGACTACACCCAACAACTTACTCACCAAACGATCACAGGCCTTTTTATTGATATTACCGTTAACTCGCCGCTTGAGCTGCCCGGCTACGAATTGGCAAGCCCGGGAAAAATAAAACAACTTCCCTTTCCAAAATTTATCACTACGTATTTGAAAGATTAAAATGTATCTTTAAATTTGGATAGGCATAGAGAAAAAATGAAATATTTGAAAGATATTTTTTCGATCTCTGGCCTGAAAAAAATAACGTATGAGAGGCGTAAACAGGGTTATGTTGATCGGAAACCTGGGTAAAGATCCTGACCTGCAGTTTTTGGAGGGAAATATAGCTGTAGCAAAATTTTCACTGGCAACCACCGAAAGCTATAAAGACAAGAACGGCAAACTTATGTCGCAAACCGAATGGCATACGGTAGTGCTTTGGCGGGGACTTGCAGAACTGGCACAAAAATATTTACATAAAGGAAGTCTCGTATACATTGAAGGAAGATTAAAAACCCGCAGCTGGGAAGATAAGGACCACAATAAAAAATTTGCAACAGAGGTGGTTGGAGATAATTTAATAATGCTGGATAAGCGCTCTGAAGGCGGCCATCATGGCGACATAGAAGGAATGCCTGGTTCACCCGATATCGATATGCCACCCACTGCGGATGAAGGTCCGGAAAAACTACCTTTTTAAATCATACCCGGAGCCAGCTCCTGTTAGTATCTTTAATTAAAATTATTTGTCTTGGATTATCATTCGGCACTCCTGGCTCATTCACCCTTCCCTTTCTTTTATTTAGCAATAACACCTGCAGCAACAATTGTTTTAGTTATCACCGCACTTGTTCTTGTCATGATATCTTTCCTGGTGGCGGGTTCGGAGGTGGCCTTTTTTTCGCTTACTCACAAGGACATAAATATGCTTAAAACCAAGCGTCGTCCTTCATACCGCAGGATAGTTAATTTACTGGAAACACCGAAGACACTGCTGGCCTCTATGCTGATCACAAATAGTTTTGTGAACATCGGAATTATTTTGATCTCCAATCTTTTAATGCAGAACTGGATAGACGCACTCCATTTTCATTTTGTGATCGAGTTCCTGATCAAAGTGGTGGTGGTAACTTCTTTGCTGGTGTTGTTTTGCGAAGTGCTGCCAAAAGTATGGGCAACCCATCATAATATATGGTTTGCTTCATCGGCGTCGCTAATTATCGAAATTTTCAACAGCATTTTCTTCCGCGTGAGTTCGCGACTGGTAAAACTGAGTGATAAGATCGAGGGGAAATTTCATTCCGGTTTGTCGGGCATGGACAATACCCAGCTTGATTATGCCATCGACCTGTTGCCGGATCATGAGGCTACATCCGAGGAGAAACAAATTCTAAAAGGCATTCGCAAATTTGGGAACACCACCGTTAAGCAAACAATGCGCACCCGGCTGGATGTAAGTGGTATTGAGCACGGAAGTTCATTTAAAGAAGTGATAAGCAAGGTGGAAGAAATGCATTATTCACGCCTGCCGGTTTTTAATAATAACCTGGATGAGATACTGGGGATTTTACACACCAAAGACCTGTTGCCCTTTTTAAATGAACATGACGATTATAACTGGCACCCATTGATGCGGCCTGTATTTTATGTTCATGAACAGAAACTGATCGAAGACCTGTTGCAGGAATTCAGAAACAAGCGGATGCATTTTGCGGTAGTAGTAGATGAGTTTGGCGGTACGTCGGGGATAGTGACACTGGAGGACATCATGGAAGAGATCATTGGTGACATCCATGATGAATTTGACGACGAGATAAACGGCAATAAAAAAATTGATGATTTCAATTATATTTTTGAAGGCCGCACGATGATAAATGATGTTTGTAAAGTGTTGAAGTTACCGGTTGAAACTTTTGATAAAGTGAGAGGGGATAGTGATTCGCTGGCAGGACTGGTACTGGAAATTGCCGGTGAATTCCCACAAGTGAATGAAGAGATCAGTACTGATAATTTTACATTCATTCCCCTCGAAATAAATAAGAACCGGATTGAAAAGGTGAAAATGATAATTAAGCCATTGGATAATGAAGCATAGAGCAAGAAAAAAATATTCAATATTCAATTATCAATATTCAATATTCATTGTCTTAACAGTTTTAACTGTTATCAATGCATGTAACTCGACATATACTTCCAGGCCCAAAGGATATTTTAAGATCGATCTGCCGGAAAGAAAATATGTTCTATTTGAAAGAGAAGGCTTTCCCTACACTTTTGAATACCCGGTGTATGCGCAGATCGTTAAGGACAGCACTTATTTTGATAACACAGCAGATAACCCGTTCTGGGTAAATATTGACTTCCCTTTATTTCACGGTAAAATATTCATTAGTTATAAGACGATCGGGGGGAATTCAGTTTATAAGATCAAAACACAGAAGGGTTACAGGGATTCAATGGGGGTGAATACTTTACAAAGCCTGATAAGCGATTCTTACAAGCTCACTTTTAAGAACGACGTAAAAGCCTACTCGATCGAAGACAGCGTGATGTATACCCCAAATAATATTTCGGGGATATTTTTTAAGGTAGGTGGCAGCGTGGCTACATCAAAACAATTCCTGCTGACGGATTCGGTAAAACATTTTTTGCGGGGTGCATTGTATTTTGATGCCACACCCAACGAAGATTCACTGGCACCTGTAAATACATTCCTGCAGGAAGATCTGAAACATCTTATCAATACCCTGCGTTGGAAAGATGCAAAGGTGAAATGAATCACCTTACCTGCTTTTAATTTTTACTTTTCTTTATCCTGATCGGCGCGCGGGAGAACATCTCCATCCTGATCGTTCTTTTTTCTTCCTTTTGTATCGATGAATCAACTTTTTCTATCGTTGTTTTTGATAACAGCATGTCCAGGGGATCTATTTTTTCAATGACCGGATCTTTTGTTTTATCTGCTACGGCGAGATTGGGTATGTCAGCAGCAAAGTGAACTGCCTTGTTTCCCGCACGGGTTGATCTGCCGGCAACAAAATTCTTTTTTATGCCCTCTTTTTTTGTTTCGCCTGCTTGCAGTATCTCTTTTGTAGGGATAGTTGCTTTCGTTGAAGTTGTTACTGCAGTGATGCCCTGGTCATCATCCGTGTAATTAACAAGCGCCCCGCTTTTTTTTGCATTAAGGTAGTCTGCAATGCCAAAAACTGAGGCACAGAATATCAGCGCCACAGCCGTGTAAATGATCCGTTTCATGATGGTTGTTTTATGTTAGAAAAGTTTTTAAATAAGCCCTGCTTCTTTTGAATATCAGCAGTTCCGCTATCAGCATATTGCCCAGCACGCTGATCCATAACGATACTTCATAATTATGCAAAAGATCCATTCCGAAATAATAAAAAAGAATATAGTACACACGAAAAGTAACAGCTGTCATAGCCATGCTGTAACTTCTTATCATCCATACTTTATGCGCCAGGACATTTTTTTTCAGGATGGTGCTAAAACCCTGCAGGGTGGTGAAGAACCAGTATATTGCCATGAACATAAAAAGCAGTCGTTCCCAATAAGAGCCTTTAGCGAAAAAACTCATATACAACCCGGTTGGTGCGCCTATCAGCAATACCACCATTACATACGCCCTGCCGCTCCAGATGTGTATTTTCTTCCTTTTCTTGATAATTAAAGAGGAGAATTGCACCAGGGCTGTTGAAATGCAAACCATGCCCGCGAAAATGTGTGTATAGAAACAATATTTGTAAATGGAACGGGCAAAAAGAACGGCCCGCTCCTGTATAAAAGAAAACTCCTGGTTGAATGAAAAATACGGAATGGTATTCCTAACCAGCAGCAGGCTGAAAAAGGTTACGGGTATCCAGAAAAGAGCAGCAATGAAATATCGAACCGTTTGTTGCAGCGTAATTTGGCGACTGTTGATCATACACCTGCTTTTGCTGTATGACTCAGTAGTGATATGGATTTCATACAATGCGCCGTTATAAAAATGTTAAAGCAAAATGCATCCTGTCACATCATTTTTGATCTGTTGACATTGGTATTTTCCGGGGCGATCAAAAGATTACATATTGGTCAAACCTGCTATTGAAGTATCTTTGAACCATGATAGCAATTGATAACCTTCTTATCAGCGATGAGGTAATACAGGAGCAATTTGTCTGCGATCTAAATAAATGCAAGGGCGGTTGTTGTGTGGATGGGGATGCCGGGGCGCCTCTTAACAATAAAGAACTTAAAGAGATCAACGAAGTGTATGATGCCGTGCTTCCCTATCTTAGTGAAGAGTCAAAAGCGGAGCTTGCACGCCAGGGGAAATATGTTTACGATAAAGAATTTGGATGGGTAACGCCTACCATTAATTCCAGCATTTGTGTGTATGGGATCAAAGGTGAGAAAGGAATTGTAAAATGCGGGATAGAGCAGGCATATAATGATGGAAAGGTAAAGTGGAAAAAGCCCATTAGTTGCCATCTCTATCCTATCCGTACTAAAAAAAGCAGGAATGGAAAAACTGAATATGTAAATTACGAACCGAGAGAAGAGCTTTGTAAAGCAGGCTGTTCGCTGGGTAAAAAATTAAAAGTGCCTGTCTACATTTTTCTTAAAGATGCTTTGATAAGAAAATTTGGCGAGGAATTTTATGAAGCATTGTGTGCCGCTGCAGAGCATCAAAAACTTTCTGCTGTTTAATTATATGAAGAAATTATCCGCGGTACTGGCCGTGAGTATGATCACAGTCCTTTCGTCCTGCTCTGTAAACCAGGCTAAGATCGACAACAGCCTTAAAAAATATTTCGACTCCGCCAATGTGGATGGTTGCTTTTCCATGGTGAACAATCAAAATGGTAAAGTAACAGTGTATAATATGAAGCTGGATACTGAACGTGTATTACCGGCTTCCACTTTCAAGATCGTGAACTCCCTTATCGGACTGGAAACAGGGCGGATCACGGATGAAAAAATGGTGATCAAATGGGATGGCGTAAAAAGATGGAACGAGGATTGGAATAAGGATCTTACCATGGAGCAGGCATTTAAAGTTTCAGCCGTAAATTATTACCAGGAAGTTGCGAGGAGGATCGGCAGGGATACGATGCAGATGTGGCTTGACTCTTTGCATTATGGAAATATGAAGATCAATGGACCTATTGATTCTTTCTGGCTCAACAATACACTGAAGATCTCTCCTGATGAACAATTGGGGCTGGTGAAAAAATTATATTTTGATAAGCTGCCATTTCAAAAACGCACCCAGCAGATCGTAAAAGATGTAATGTTGCAGGAAAACAATACGCAATACAAATTAAGTTATAAAACAGGTTGGGGATATGATGAAATGATCGGCTGGGTTGTAGGGTGGATAGAAGAGAACAGGCATGTGTATTTTTTCGTGTTGCAGGTGAGGGGTCATGATAAAAAAATGGATATGGCTACAGTACGGATGAAGATCCTGAAAGATATTCTTACTCAATATGGATTTTTTAAAGGTGAAATGTAAAAAATATGAAGATCCTGATCGCAAGCTTATGGGTAATGGCTTCTTTAATTTCCTGCAGGGGAAAAGAAGATAAGGAAGCAGTGAAGGAGGTGACAAATTCCGATAGCGTTAGTACACCTCTTGCAACAACTCCGAAAAACCTGGTCAAAGCCGGTGACTACCTTATCACCGATACAAGCGTTGGACCTATCCGTAAAACAACAACCTATGATGAATTGCAAAAGTTGTTTGGCAAAACAAATATCCTGGATACGATGGATTACGGACCGGAGGGAATAGATAGTTTTATCGTAACCAAAATATTTTCCAACACACCTAAAGAACTTATCGTTAGCTGGCATACAGGTAAATTCCATAAGGTTATCGGCGCTGTTGATTGCGAACAGGAGAACTCGCCTTATCAAACCGCTGACAGCCTACAGGTAGGAAGCACGATGGAAAAGCTGCTGCAGGTAAATGGAAAGAAAATAAATTTTTACGGCACGGGCTGGGATTATGGCGGACTTATCACTTCCTATAATAAAGGCAAATTTGAAAGATCGAATATCTTTTTTTCTCTTAATTCAAGGGATGATGCCCAGAATGTAATGGGCGACCAGGAACTGAATACCGACATGCCGAGAGTAAAAGCCAACCTAAAAAAATTGTACATCGTTAAGATCTCCGTCGTGCTGCATAATGAAAATTAGTGTTAAACATTACGCATCCGGGGTATTGGTTTATTTTTTGCCATACAGCATTGTTTAATTTGCACTCTCAAGCATTTGGTTATGTTGCGATTTCAACATAGTGAATTTTTTATCCTTCTCGTTGCACTGCCGGTAATGGTTGTTTTGTATGTATTGCTGGTAAGATGGAAGACGAACGCAATGAAGAAGATCGGCGACCCTTCACTGGTTAAGCAACTGATAACGGGATTTTCACCAGGCCGGTTTCTTATAAAATTTGTCCTGGTTCTTTCCGCCTTTACGCTGTGCGCATTTGCAGTGGCTGATCTTGCCAAACCGGATGGCAGCCAGAAAATAAACCGCAAGGGAATAGATGTTATGATAGCCCTGGATGTAAGCAAAAGTATGTTGGCCGAAGATATAAAGCCTAACCGCCTGGAACGGGCAAAGCAACTGGTAAGTAAAATAATCGATAAGCTGGCTGATGACAAAGTGGGTATCGTGATATTTGCGGGCAAAGCATACCTGCAGATGCCACTGACAGTGGACCATTCAGCGGCAAAAATGTATTTATCCTCTGCATCAACTGACAATGTTCCAACACAGGGAACCGTTATAAGCCAGGCATTAAAAATGAGCTATGCCGCTTTCAATACCCAGGAAAAAAAATACAGGGCTATTATTTTGATAAGCGATGGGGAAGATCATGATGAAGACGCGATCAAAGTTACAAAGAGTCTCGTGGATGAAGGCGTGATGGTGAATACGATCGGTATCGGCTCGCCACAGGGTGCTCCGATCATGGATGAGGAAACGCATGAATTTAAAAAGGATGAAAGTGGTAATACGGTGATATCAAAACTCAACGAAGACGAGTTAAAAACCATTGCGCAGAATGGCAACGGGCTTTACCAGTTATTTTCAAACACGGATGCGGTGGCTGATAACCTGGATGCCAAATTGGGAACCATAGGCCAAACCTCGCTTAGTGGATCGTCTTTCGGGATATACAAATATTACTTCTGGTATTTCCTGTTGGCCGCGTTTGTTTTATTACTGGTGGAAAATTTCCTGCCGGAGAGAATAAGATCAGGCTTTTTTAAAAAGGCATCGCCTGTTATGTTGTTCGTCTTCTTTTTCTCACTCAACATTTCAAACGCTTTTTCTCAAAGCACAAAAAAAGAGATCATAAAAGGCAATGATGCGTACAAAAAGAAGCAATATGGCGCTGCAGCAGGATCCTATCAAAAGGCATTAAAAAAATCACCGGAAAATTCAACTGCATTTTATAACCTGGGCAACGCGTTGTATAAAACCAATAAGCCCGACGAAGCCCTACAAGCCTATGATAACACGGCAAAAACTTCAGGTGATAATGCCATGAAGCAAAAGGCCTATTATAATGGAGGCGTAGTATTGCAATCGCAGAAAAAGATACCGGAGTGCATCAAAGCGTACAAAAATGCCCTAAAGCTGGATCCCAATGATGAGGATGCAAGACAAAATCTTGAAAGAGCCCTGCAACAACAGAAGCAGCAGCAACAGAAAGACCAGCAAAATAAAAAACAGGATAAAAAAGATCAAAAACAGGATCAGAAAAAAGAAGAGCCGAAACCTGAACCTTCAAAGATCTCCAAACAGGATGCCGAGGAAAAATTAAAATCCCTGCTGGAGCATGAAAAAGATCTGCAGGATAAATTGCATAAGGTAAAGCCAACTTCTACCGATAAGCCGAAAAAAGACTGGTAAAAAAAACCCGGACCTGCGCCCGGGCTTATGAAATTATTTATGAAGCCTTCCCTTCTTTTTATCCCGGTGTCTGCCAATCAGGTAACCGGTTCCCGCACCTACCACACCGCCAATAACGGCATGTTTAACCCGGTGGTTTTTACTGATCACGGCGCCTGTACCTGCACCCGCCACACCGCCAATGATAGCGCCTTTTTTCCTGCTGCTTGTTTGTGCATAGGTAAGGCTGATCGAAAATGCGAACAATAGTATTATCATCGATAATACGCGAATGATCTTTTTCATACATTATAATTTTAGTTTACATATTTTAAGTTACCAGTACCTATTCCAAAATCAGGCCATTTGTATCCTTCCTTACTTAAATCGTATTTTTGTGTGTAAAATTTCCACGTAAAAAATGCAGTTGTACGCTGAATCTCTCACTGAATATAAGCGCCTCGCTACCCTCGAAGTAAAAGTGGGAGACCTGTTGTTGGGTAATTTTAATCCCATCCGCATCCAGACCATGACAACCACAGATACGATGGATACAAAAGCCACGGTGGAGCAAAGTATACGTTGTATCAAAGCAGGCTCGGAACTGATCCGAATTACGGCACCCAGCAAAAGAGAAGCGGAAAACCTGCTGAATATAAAAAATGAATTGCGACTTCGCGGGTACAATACGCCTATCGTGGCCGATATTCACTTTACTCCCAACGCGGCAGAAATAGCTGCCCGCATAGTTGAAAAGGTGAGAGTAAATCCAGGGAATTATGTAGACAAAAAGAAGTTTGAATTGCTTGAATATTCGGATGCGGAATATCTTGAAGAAATTGAAAGAATAAGAGATCGCTTTACACCGCTTGTGAAGATCTGCAAGGAATATGGCACTGCGATGCGGATAGGCACCAATCATGGTTCATTAAGCGATCGTATCATGAGCCGCTATGGCGATACGCCGATCGGCATGGTAGAGAGCGCGATGGAATTTTTGCGGATAGCCGAAGGCGAGAACTATTATAATATCGTGCTGAGCATGAAGAGCAGCAACCCGCAGGTAATGGTGCAGGCATACCGGCTGCTGATACAAAATATGCAGGCCGAACTGGGTCATTGTTATCCGCTTCACCTCGGTGTTACAGAAGCAGGCGATGGTGAAGATGGGCGTATTAAATCAGCAATAGGAATTGGTACACTCCTGGAAGATGGCATTGGCGATACGATAAGGGTTTCACTTACCGAAGATCCTGAATTCGAGATACCCGTTTGTAAAAATATTATAAAGCGGTACGAATCACGATCCATTGAAAAAGATAAAATATTACAGGAGCCTTCTTTACCTTCTTCACTACCGTATTCACCATTTGATTACAGCCGAAGGTCAACTTTTGAGATCAGTAACATCGGCAGTAAACACGTCCCGGTTGTAATAGCTGATCTGCATAAGATTGAAAAGATCAGGCCGGAAGACCTGGGCGCTATCGGGTATTCATATGATATAGTTACTGATAAATGGGCCATCAGCGATGTGGCTGCAGATTATTTATTTACTGCGGATCAGCAAATTGATTTTGCCTTACCGGGAACATTAAAAGTTATCGCTTATTATAAAACATGGCTTGCCTGCATTGATAAAGAAAAATATTTTCCCATTTTTGATGATGCCCAATACCTCGATGATTCGCTGGTAAGGTCCGCATCAGTAAATTTTGTAATGCTCGATTGTTATTCTGAAGGATACCCGGCAACAGACACTGAAAAATTATTTTCAAAATTGCGATCGGATGCCACCGCTGTGATATGTTTAAGCTCTACTAATAAAAATGCAGTGCAAAGCATAAGGAGGATGTTTGTAGAACTGGAGGAAAAAGAAATAAAAAATCCGGTTGTTATTATAGTAGACAGCAATTATCACAATATGGATGAGAGTTTGATCCATTATGCTGTTGAAACCGGCGCACTGTTGCTCGATGGCTTTGGAGACGGGATATGCCTCGGTCATCGCTTTGGCGAGAAAAAAATAGCAACTGATAATGCATTACTTAATTCAATTGCCTTTGGAATTTTACAGGCTACGCGAACAAGGATCTCCAAAACGGAATATATCAGCTGCCCCAGTTGTGGAAGGACCTTATTCGACCTGCAGGAGACCACTTCAAAGATCCGCGCTGTTACCAATCATTTGAAGGGTGTTAAAATAGCCATCATGGGTTGTATCGTGAATGGCCCCGGTGAAATGGCCGATGCTGATTTTGGCTATGTGGGAAGCGGTCCGGGTAAAATAACATTATACAAAGGAAAGGAGGTAGTGAAGAGAGCGGTTTCAGAAGATGTGGCGGTTGCAGAACTTATCAGCCTGATAAAAGAGAATGAGGCCTGGGTAGAACCTTCATAAAAAATCTTCCATACAGGCAATCTCCAAAACTGATCTTCTAACTTTTAGTTGTATTTCAGTTTGAACCACATAGAATCATAGGGCAGATAGAGGCACATAGAAAGTTCTATGTGTATCGCACATGTTCTCTATGTGTGTATGTGGTATATAAAATAAAATGATACCCTACCTAACTTTTTACCGATTTCAATTTCCTTTTGTTAATTTTATTTTGTCCCAATAAAATTGCCATGATCAAATATATCCCAGCAATGCTGCTGCTTTGTTTTGTTTCCTGTAAAACGAACAGTACCAGCAGTACTACCAGTGTGTCAGATTCGGCAGCCAATCAAAAGCTTTTTATCCCGGCATACGCGGTAAATAATTTTGAAGGTACTTATGCAGGAAATTTTGACCAGGGTTTGATAACGATTGTTCTCAATTACATTAGCGGAAAGAACGTAAGCGGTTATAACCTTCATAAAGGTGTTAGGAGAAATATCAATGGAAATCTGCAGCCGGAAGGTGATAGCTATAAATTTATTTTAAAAGAGCCCGGTGATAATCCGTTTGACGGAACATTTGAATTCACCATTGATACGGTGAAATTTGCAATGAATGGAAGATGGCGACCAAACGATTCATCAAAAACAAAATCTAAAACGCTGGCACTGCAAAAGCAACCAAAAAAGATCCCGGGAAATTTTGACGATGAGTTAGGTATGTGGGTGCCGGCCAGCGGCACGTATAGCGCAGATACCACCCTGGAATTTACTCCCGAAGGCACCTGTGAATATAAATTTTATGCCACTCCCGGCGATTCCACCTCACAAGTTAATTCTGTAAAAGGAAATTATGTGCAGGTGAAAGATACAGTGGTGATAGAATGGCAAAAAAATTCTTTTACCCCTTTACAAAAAATGAAGCTGGTTAAAAAGACAAAGAAGATAAAAACCGAAGGTGACTCATATGATGAGCAGCAACTGATCGGCAATGGCTGGAAGTTCACCAAATTTGAAGGCGGTTGAGAAAGTCATTTTTATATTGGATAAAGGCTTTCCTGGTCATTGCGCTTGCTTTTTTCTCCTGGCTGATGCTGCGTCTCTCATTACCGTATACTGCCATGCGCAACGATGTTGATTTTTTACAGACCAAACAGAATGTTTACCATATCGGTTATTGGCGCGGGAGTTTTTATGTCCATGTTTTTACCAGCATATTTGTTTTACTGGCCGGGTTAACACAGTTCAACACCTACATTCAAAAAAAATATAAACGCATCCATCGTTTGATCGGTTATGTATATGTGCTGCTGGTGGTATTTATCACGGGGCCCGCGGCTTTTATGATGGGCTGGCATGCCAATGGCGGACTGCCGGCCAGGACAAGCTTTACACTGCTTGCTTTTTTGTGGGTTGTGTTTACCGCTTTCGCGTGGTGGTATGCCTCACGAAAAAGGTTCTTACAGCACCGGGCTTTTATGATACGTAGTTATGCGCTTACGCTATCCGCAATCACCTTACGGGTATACACTTTTTCTTTTGCTTATTTTAATGTGCATGCAAGGCCGGTTGAGATCTACATTACAACAGCGTGGCTGAGCTGGGTGCCCAATTTAATAATTGCCGAGATGATCATAAACTATACAAGGAAAAAGGCGATACAGAATTTATCATAGCATCGCCAGCTGGTCCTTATCCGCCTTTTCAAATTTACCCTTTGCGTTTATCCGGAAATATGAAGTTGTAAGCAGGTTACTTTTTACCACTTTATTATTTTCGTATCCGTCCTTATCGGGATCTTTCTCATAAATATTCCTGAATTCTTTTATCTCCATCGAAAGATTTGGTTTCACAACCAGGTCCTTAAAATTATCAGTGAAAGTTTTTTGCCCGCCTACCTGCATCTTATCAATAATTTTTCCCTGTGGCGAATAAGTGACAAGTAAAAAATATACGGGTGAATAGCCACGTCCATCGATCAGCCACATATTTTTACCGGCATATAATAAAGCAGTAAAAGCCGAATCCTCTTTGACCCGGCCAACATAGAAATATTCGTTCTCCACTTCCCTTGAGAATTTACCATTTCGCATTTCAGGTACAAATTTTTCATAATCATACCCGATAGCATTTTCATAGTTCTGCTGGTAGATCCATACAGTATTAATGGAAAGTGGCAACGTGAGGTCTTTGAATTCATTCTTATAATTATCCCAGGCCAGCTTCTCCGGGTCTTTATTCCCGCTCATTGCAGTTTGGTACGCGCTTTTAAAATTCCAGTCATTGTTGATGCGTACGGAATCAAAAGTTTTTTCATGCATAAAATCGGCAGGTCTTGAATAGCCGGTTTGCAATGCCACTTCCATAAAATGCATTGCCAGTGAATCGTTCACCTTTGTGAATCCATCTGCGCATACCGCACTGTTGGGCATCGAGGCATATACAACCGCTTTTTTATAGAGCACATTTGAAAGGGGCGAATAATCCATTTGCTCCGCCACCTGTAAGGCCTTAAGCGCTTCCTCAAAATTTTTATTATCTGCCAGCGCGGAACCCAGTTCAAAATAGGTTTTTTCAGAAGGGCTGATCATCAGTGATGCTTTAAAAGCATCTATACATTGCGCTACCTGCTTTTTGTTTTTATAAAGATCGATCGCCTCCAGGAATTTCTTTTTTGCATCGGCCTGCATACTGCTCGTAACGCCTGCCAGCGCGGCTTTAATGGAATCCGTGTTATACAAAGTATTTACTGTAAGATGGACATTTGCTGCCGTCGCGGCATTTGATGGTTTATCATTATTATTACATGAAAAAAGGATAATTGCCGACAACAATAAAAATAAGTATCTCATAAATAGAATTGTGATATGAAAGTAAAGTGTTTTTATTTCAGTCCAAGTGAGTAAGCTGATTTAATTTTGTTATAATTATGGAGACAGATTTTTTAGTGATCGGATCGGGAATAGCGGGGTTGACCTATGCTTTAAAGGTTTCTCAGGATTGCCCGGATAAGACCATCACCATCCTTACCAAGGCAAAAAGTGATGAGACCAATACAAAATATGCGCAGGGTGGTGTTGCAGGGGTAATGGATATGGATCATGACAGTTTTGAGAAACATATTGAAGATACATTGATAGCTGGTGACGGGCTTTGCAATCCTAAAGTGGTTGAGATTGTTGTTAAAGAAGGGGTTGAAAGGATAAGAGAGATCATCGAATGGGGTGCCAAATTTGATAAGGACAAGGAAGGTGAATACACCCTCGGCAAAGAGGGGGGGCACAGCGAGTCGCGAATATTGCATCATAAAGACGTTACGGGCAGGGAAATGGAAAGAACCTTACTGGCTGCAATAAAAGACAGGGCAAATATCAATCTCATCAGTCATTGTTTTGTAGTGGATATAATCACGCAGCATCATCTCGGTTTCCTGGTTACTAAAAGCACACCCGACATTGCATGCTATGGAGTGTATGTTATCAACATGCAGACCAACAAAATTGAGAAGATCATTTCTAAAATAACATTATTGGCCGCAGGCGGCAACGGCCAGGCATACCGAACAACAACCAATCCTTCAATTGCCACCGGCGATGGTGTGGCCATGATGTACCGCGCAAAGGGAAGGATTGAGAATATGGAATTCATACAATTTCATCCAACGGCATTGTATGAACCCGGGATTGCTGGACAGGCTTTTTTAATTACAGAAGCCGTTAGGGGTGATGGGGCAATACTGCGCAATAAAAATGGTGAGGCTTTCATGGAAAGGTATGATTCCCGGAAAGACCTGGCACCGCGGGACATTGTTGCAAGGGCCATAGATAATGAGATGAAAGTTGCCGGTACAGAACATGTTTTCCTTGATTGCCGGCACATGGACAAAGAAAAATTTATTCATCACTTTCCAAATATCTATGAAAAATGCAGATCAATAGGTATTGATGTTACGAAAAACATGATACCGGTAGCGCCGGCTGCGCATTATAGTTGCGGCGGAATAAAAACTGATGAATGGGGAAGGTCATCCATAGCCAACCTCTATGCGTGTGGCGAATGTGCCAGTACCGGTTTACATGGTGCAAACAGGCTGGCGAGCAATTCATTGCTGGAGGCGATGGTATTTGCTCATCGTTGTTACCTTGATGCTGTTGCTAAAATTAATTCGATAGAGCTTAACCCGGATATACCCGACTGGAATGCAGCAGGTACAACTGCTCCCAAGGAAATGATCCTGATAACACAAAGTTTAAAAGAACTTCAACTGCTTATGAGCGATTATGTGGGTATCGTAAGAACTAATGTGCGGTTGGCCCGCGCAATGAAACGACTCGACCTGCTGCATGAAGAAACAGAAGCGCTTTACCAGGCTACTGAAATATCACCGCAGCTTTGCGAGGTGCGTAATCTTATAACGGTTGGATACCTCATTACAAAAGGCGCACAGTTGCGTCATGAAAGCCGCGGCTTACATTTTAACACTGACTATCCATATAAAAGCGACAGGCTTCAGAACATTGTTTTGTAAGCTTTACGCTGTCTATCGCTTCCATCTTATCTTTGATAAATGTATTACCTCGTTTATGGTTTTCTGTGGCTGATCTCGTTATTGCCTTTCCGGGTTTTATATTTTATCAGTGATGGATTGTATGGGTTGATCTATTATATTTTCGGCTATCGTAAAGGGGTCGTCATGAATAACCTCATGATCGCTTTTCCTGAAAAAACTGATAAAGAGCGGAAAATAATCGCAAAAAAATTTTACCATAACCTGGTGGATTATTTTTTTGAATCCATAAAATTGATAACACTTAGTGAAAGACAATTCGATAAAAGATGCAAAGCCAATTTTGATGAGGTAAACAGCCTGGCGGCTTCGGGAACGAGTATAGAAATACTTTCAGGCCACCAGTTCAATTGGGAATTTGCAGCCAGGATCTATTCCCGGAAACTTGCTTTGCCTTTTGTGCTGGTGTATATGCCTATATCTAATAAAGCGCTCGAAAGAATATTTAAAAATATCCGGTTGAAATATGGAACGATACTGATCGATGCCACTAATTACCGGAGGGATATGCTAGGGATATACAAGAAGCAACATGCACTTGGGTTGGTGGCGGATCAAAGTCCGGCTGTACCTACCGCGGGTTTTTGGCTAAACTTTTTCAGCAAGCCTGCGCCATTCTTATATGCACCTGAAAAAAATGCTCAGCGTAGTAATGTACCCGTGGTATTTGTTAATTTCAGAAGAATAAAAAGAGGCCACTTTAATTTTGAGGCTACCATAGTAACGCACAAGCCTGCCGAATTAAAAAAAGGTGAGCTTACTAAAATGTACAGGGACTTTTTACAGCAGCATATAAGGGAGCAGCCGGATAATTATTTATGGAGTCACAGGCGATGGAAGAATCAGTACAATGAGGAATATGCAAAACTCTGGATAGATGATTAGTTCAGCACACTAGCTTCTTTTTCTGTTTCGATAGATGTTTCCTGTTTTATTTTATTCCATCCTCCCACTACATTCCTCAGGTTATGATATCCCTGTCTTTTTAACAGGGATGCCGCGATCACACTTCTATAACCGGCACCGCAATGGATATACAGGTTCCTGTCATCTTCAATGTTCGCGATCTGCACCAGGTCAGTCATTTCAGCCAATGGTAAATTGATCGCATTTTTAATATGTCCATCACCAAATTCTGTTTCTCTTCTTACGTCTAAAATGGCAAGCTTTGTATCATGTTTGATATCTAAAGCCAGCTCATCCGTTTCAACATCTATTATCATATCGATCGGTTCACCGGCCTTCTTCCATGCTTCAAAACCTCCCTGTAAATAACCTTCTACTTTATCAAATCCAACCCTTGCAAGCCGCACGATGGTCTCTTCTTCTTTGCCCGGATCGGTGACAAGGATAATACGCTGGTCAAACGGGATCAGTATACCTGCCCATTCTGCAAACCGGTCTTCAAGACCAATGAAAATTGAACCGGGAATAAATCCCCGGGTAAACTCTGCTGCTTTGCGCGTGTCTAAAACGATCACCTCTTCGGCGATCTTATTTTTCAGATCCTGGATCGATAATTTTGCAAGCCCTTTATTCTTTATTTCGGCAAGACTATCATATCCTTCTTTATTGATCTTTGCATTGACGGCAAAATAAACCGGCGCCGCTGCCAACCCGGTTGTTACTGCTTTTATAAATTCTTCTCTTGATTGTGGCTGCAGTGCATAGTTGGTCCTTTTTTGTTCACCAATGGTGCTGTCGGTTTCCGGCCCGAGATTTTTACCACAACTGCTTCCGGCGCCATGTGCAGGGTACACAATGATATCATCTGCCAATGGCAATATTTTATTCGTTATCGTGTCATACATTATCGAAGCCAGTTCTGCTGTGGTCATGTCACCGCTGCTCAGGTCCGGTCTGCCTACATCACCAACAAACAAGGTATCACCTGTAAAAATGCAATAGGGTTTTTGATCTTCATCTTTTAACAGGTAGCAGGTGGATTCAATAGTATGTCCCGGTGTATGAATTGCTTCAATAGTAATATTCCCGATAGAAAAAGATTCTCCATCCTTTGCAACATGTACGGGAAAGTTGGTTTCTGTTCCTGGGCCGTATACAATGGTTGCTCCTGTTTGCTTTGCCAGGTCAAGATGACCGCTTACAAAGTCAGCATGAAAATGTGTTTCAAAAATGTATTTTATCTGCGCATTTTTTTCTTTAGCAAGTTGGATGTAGGCATCTGTATCTCTCAACGGATCAATAACGGCAGCTATTCCATTGCTTTCAATAAAATAGGCCGCCTCACTCAGGCACCCGGTATAAAATTGCTTTACATACATATAAAAATTGTTATGGCAAAGATAGCACAATAAAAAAACGTATGCATTGGAAGCAGTCGTTCAATACTATATTAATGAAAAGTTTAACCAACCAGTTTGGTCACAAATTCATCTATAGCCTCAATGCGTTGCTTGTTAATGGTATAGTAAATGAATTTACCATCTCTTTTAGTGGTAACTATACCCGCCTTTCGCAATATGGCAAGATGCTGGGATGCAACGGATTGTTCAAGCCGGAGCTTTACATAAATTTCCGTAACCGCAAGTTTTTCATTCTCGTAAATAATTTTAAGGATCTGCTGCCGGAGCTTATGGTTTAACGATCGCAGCACAAGCGAGGCTTTTTTTACGTTGTAATAATTGATATGCAATGCATCCTGCGTATCGTTGGTGTGTTCATGGTCTGCTTTGGTTTGAATTGATTCTGCAGACATGTGATTTGTTTGAATGAGGATACAAAGGTACAAAAACGCCACAACGACGTGAAACATTAATGAAGGATCCGGAAAATTCGTCTTTTCCGGTTATACCTCCCGCTTTGGTGGAGTGTAGAATTCCTTTAGATAAACCGGCGAAGCATATGATATATCGGCAAAATCCTGCTGTTGAAATTTTTCATAAGCGAGCGTTGCCATGGCCTGCGGAAAAACAGGACGGGAATTGAACACGGCATGTTTATCTTTCAGCATTTCATCAAGTTTTGGTGCACCACTTCCGGTAAAATAGATCTTGTGCGTGTGAAGCAGTTCACCAAAGGACTCGCTGCTCAATATCATCGCACAAGGCTGAATTATTGCTGAAAGTTTGCTGTCATACACGGCGGTAAACACCTCCATTCTTCTTGCATCGATCAGGGGGCAATAGTAGGCAGTATCATCCTGGTTAAATTGTATGGACGACAATGCCATGATCTCAAGTGTATTTATGGTGATCATGGGAATATTGAGTGCATAACACAATCCCTTCACAGATGCCATTCCCACGCGCAGGCCCGTGTAAGAGCCAGGCCCGGATGCAACTGCCACAGCAGACAATCCAGTGAGTGAGGCTCCGGCATTTTGCAACATCGTTTTAATGGCCGGGTGTAAAAAGGATGCATGATCTTTTTGGTGTTCATTAGCAACATGTGCAATCACCGTTGCATTCTCCGAAACACTGATGAGTGCGGTTTCTGTAGCAGTGTCTATATTGAGTAATAAGGCCATTATGTTTTCGATATTTCATTTTTCATCGCGGGTGCTACTGCATAGCGCGGATCGGTTGCTGATAATTTTTGCAGCATGGCATATACTTTTTCGATGCCTATCCGCTGAGCCCATTCAAAAGGGCCAAAGGGATAGTTTGTACCCAGCTTCATGGCAAGATCTATTTCTTCTTTGCTACTCACATTATCACCCATGGCAAAATATGCTTCATTTATTATCATTGATATGATCCTCGCGGATACCAGTCCCGGTGCGTCATCTACCCTAATGTATTTCCACCCAAGTCTTTCAAAGATACCCTTCACCAGGGCGTCATTTTCAGCAGCTACTTCCCATATCTCACGGTTTAAAAATGTTGGCCATCCATTAATTCGTATAAAATTACCAGGCAGTTTCAATTCATGAAGAGGAATGATCGTTGAATTAATAAAAACAGGTTTTAAGCCAAAAGACCCGGGATCGTCTATATGCGGCTGTCCGGTTAAAATAAAAAATGCATCCGCAGTGTTATGGGCTCGTAGGTTAGAAATTTTATCTGCAAAAGTAAAATGAATACCTGCACCGGTCTTTTTCAACAGTAATTCTTCCTTTGCTCCCTCATCTGCCAATACAAATACCTGCATTAAAAAATTTTTTGCAAAAATAGGTTTGTTAGTTGATGGAAAGTTTTGGAATTTTATCATCCACGTTAAACAATTGTATGGCAAAACAGATCATCAATACATCAAATGCACCTGCTCCCATAGGTCCCTACAACCAGGCCGTAATTGCAGCTGGTTTGCTTTTTATTTCAGGACAGGTGGCACTTAAACCGGGTACGGGTGAACTTGCTAATGCTGACATTATAGAAGAAACGCACCAGGTGATGCAAAACCTGAAGTCTGTGTTAACCCAGGCAGGACTGGATTTTAATGCCGTAGTAAAGACAACCATTTTTTTAAGCGATATGGAATTATTTGGACAGGTAAATGAGATATACGGTAAATATTTTGAGGGGGAATTTCCGGCAAGGGAAACCGTAGCTGTAAAGGGTTTGCCCCGGAACGTGAATGTAGAGATAAGTATGATAGCAGTACAAAATACAAAATAAATTAAGGGATTTGAAGAGGCTGGTAATTATTACGTCAAAAGCACACAACTATTTAACTTCTACGCTGCAGCAAAGGGGCTATGCCATATTGCATGCTGAAAAAATAAATTATGAAGAGCTTTCGGCTATCATTAACCAGGCAGAAGGTTTAGTGATAACAACCCGGTTACGGATCGATAAAGATATTCTTGATAAGGCAATCCGTTTAAAATGGATCGGAAGACTAGGCAGTGGTATGGAACTGATAGATGTTGCGTATGCCGGGAGCAAAGGAATTAAATGCGTGAGTAGTCCCGAAGGTAACCGGGACGCTGTTGGAGAACATACGCTGGGTATGCTGCTGAGCCTGATGCATAAGATCTGTTCAAGTTTTGAAGAGGTAAAAAATAATAAATGGATCAGGGACGCTAACAGGGGAGTTGAACTCAGCGGGAAAACGGTCGGCATAATCGGTTTTGGGAATGCCGGCAGCACCCTGGCAAAATTGCTCGCGCCGTTCAATGTAACCGTGCTTGCATATGATAAATACAAATATGGTTTTAGTGAGGGTTATATAAAAGAAGCCAACCTTGAACAGCTTTGTAAATATTCAGATGTGATCAGCTTTCATGTACCGCTAACCGGGGACACAATGCATATGGCTGGAAAAGATTTTTTCAATGCGTTGGAAAAGCAGCCTTATTTTCTGAATACCAGCCGTGGAAAAGTTACTGATACCGCGGAATTGATCAATGCCCTGCAAAATGGCAAGATAGCAGCCGCAGGGCTGGATGTATTGGAAAATGAGCACTTTGAAACCTATACCAATCTTGAGAATGACCAGCTGGACTGGCTGTTACTGCAGCCCAATGTGATCATTACTCCTCATATAGCTGGTTACAGCAATGAGGCTTTTTATAAGATGTCGAAAATTATACTGGAAAAGCTGGAGTTGGAATAATATTAAATTTTTCTATCTTTATGTAATACAACGCCTCAGTAGATATGGGGCGTTGTATTTTTTTTCTTTTAACCCAATGAAAATGATACACCCGGCAGATACCGGGATAAAAACAACGATATGAGCAGCGATACTAATTATGTAAAGAAGGAAACATTTGAGCAAATGAAAGCGGAGTTACAACACATGAAAGGTGTTGAACGCCCGGCAGCTTCAAGGGCCATTGCCGAAGCGCGCGAAAAAGGTGATCTAAAGGAGAACGCGGAATATGATGCGGCCAAAGAAGCGCAGGGAATGCTGGAAGCAAAAATAAAACAGCTGGAAGGGGTACTGGCAACTGCGAGGATAGTGGATGAAGAAAACATTGATACCAGCAAAGTGTCCATCCTCACAAAAGTTACCGTAACCAACCTCAATACAAAGAAGCAGGTAACCTACCAGATCGTTTCTGAAAAAGAGGCCGACCTGAAGCAGGGAAAGATATCTGCATTTTCTCCCATCGGAAAAGGCTTGCTGGGCAAGGTGATAGGCGATACCGCGGAGATACAGGTGCCTGCGGGAGTAATTAAGTTTAAGATAGAGGATATTACTGCTTAGGAGTAGTAATTTATATGATTTAAGTTATACGTATGCAAGAGCTTTCCATTTCAGATGCGCAACAAAAAGTAGATGAATGGATACAAACGTTTGGTGTACGCTATTTCAGCCCGCTTACCAACCTGGGAATATTGATGGAAGAAGTGGGCGAACTTTCCCGTTTACTGGTGAGAATTTATGGAGACCAGTCGTTTAAAGAAAGCGATAAAAATAAAAAGCTCAGCGATGAGATGGCGGATATACTGTGGGTATTGATCTGCCTTGCCAACCAAACCGGCGTTGATCTTACCGAAGCACTTCATAAAAATTTTGAAAAGAAAAGTTTACGTGATTCAGAGAGGCATAAGGAGAATGAAAAGTTGCGATAACAAATTGAAAATCGCAAATAATAGATTCCACTACTAATAAAATCCAATCTTGAAAGCATCTTCAAAGTCTCCCTTCGAGAGATATGGTGGGTAGGAAGATTTAGAGGGTGCTGTCTTATATTTGCAGCCTTATGGCAGATGCAAATATTTTCCCGGCGCTGATAGCACATTGCAAAGAATATGGCTATATTTTTCCTTCCAGTGAAATTTATGATGGATTAAGTGCGGTATACGATTATGGCCAGAATGGGGCGCAGTTGAAAAAGAATATACGCGATCATTGGTGGAAGAGCATGACCCAATTGCATGAGAACATTGTGGGGATCGATGCTGCCATCTTCATGCATCCAACTACATGGAAGGCGAGCGGTCACGTGGATAGTTTCAGTGATCCGATGATCGACAATAAAGACAGCAATAAAAGGTACAGGGTTGATCACCTTATTGAAGGATTTGTTGAAGAACAATTAGCACTTGGCAACGAGCAATTAGCAAATGATGTAACTGCAGCAATGGAAAAGTTTTTAGCTGCCGATGATTTTGACGGACTAAAAAAACTGATCGAGACCAATAATATAAAATGCAGTATAAGTAAAACGTCCAACTGGACTGACATTCGCCAGTTCAATCTGATGTTCTCCACTGAAATGGGAAGTATCTCGGAAGAGGCCAACACCATTTATTTACGGCCTGAAACTGCACAGGGAATATTTGTAAACTTTTTGAACGTGCAGAAAACAGGAAGGATGAAGATCCCCTTCGGTATTGCGCAAACGGGTAAGGCATTCCGCAATGAGATCGTGGCCAGGCAATTTATTTTCCGGATGCGTGAATTTGAACAAATGGAAATGCAGTTCTTCATTCGCCCCGGCACACAAAAAGAATGGTATGAATTCTGGAAAAAAGAAAGATTGCAGTGGCATGAAAGTATTGGCATACCGGCCGAAAAGCTGCGTTACTATGATCATGTGAAGCTTGCGCACTATGCTGACGCTGCCGTTGATATTGAATTTGAATTTCCTTTTGGATGGAAGGAGCTGGAAGGTATTCATTCGAGAACGGATTATGACCTCGGGCGTCACCAGGAATTCTCGAAAAAGAAATTGCAATATTTTGATAATGATCTTAAGGAAGACGGAAAGCCTTATGGCAACTATGTGCCATACGTTGTGGAAACTTCCGTTGGCCTCGACCGTTTGGTGCTTACCATTTTAAGTAATGCCTATGAAGAACAGAAATGGAATAAGGAAGATGGCTCAGAAGACAGCCGAGTTGTTTTGAAAATTCCTGCCAAGCTGGCTCCAACTAAGCTTGCTATTTTGCCTTTGATTAAAAGAGATGGCCTTCCCGAAATTGCAAAACAATTAATGAATGAATGTAAAAGCAGTTTTATGTGTTTTTATGAGGAGAAAGATGCCATTGGAAAACGCTACCGTCGTATGGATGCGATCGGCACTCCTTTCTGTGTAACGATAGATCATCAAACCAAAGAAGATAATACGGTTACTATTCGTTACCGTGATACCATGGAACAGGAAAGGGTTGCCCTCGGCGAGGTCATAAGAATTGTAAATGAGAAAATCCTTTAGATCCCGTCATTTCCCGGCGCAGATCTGATCGCGACTTAATTGCAAAAGATGCAGTTAGATCATTAAAATCAATAAACCGCAAAGAGCGCAAAGAAGTAGCGCAAAGTTTCGCAGAGAACCTTTGTGCTATTTTGCGGACACCTTAGCGTTCTTTGCGTTTCAATTTTTTATAAGAAATGTAATAAAAGCGACGAACTTTTCGAAAGAGCAAAACGATCCTTGAAACCCTTACCTCGATGAAGAGAGCTGGCGAAAAGAAATTTACTCAACAACTGTCAGCAGGAACAGCGTTTTTTTAACCGCTACAATTTTGTAAGGAATATTAGCATGTAGAACGAACATTTCATTCTGCCTTAGTTCTATAGACTTTTCCGCTGTGTGTAATTTTATTCTTCCATCCAGCACCTGTACACTAAAAGTATTTTCCGGCCGCTCGGTTGTCATCTCCGCTTTTTTTCGCATGCCAACGATAACTACCCGGAGCTTATCGCTCTTAAAAACAGTAATGGCATTCCGGTCATTTTTATCCCATGCCTTTTCCCTTTTTATACGTTTGATATAACCCGGGATATCAATTTCAATAACTGGGGCGTCAACCGGCCGCTCCCCTTCAGGGCGGTTATGGGTGGATTCATTATATTTTTCTTCCATACAGATCTATTAGTTCATTATCCCATGCAAAGGCTGTGCTAAACTATTCTTTTTCCTGTGAGCGGGACCGTAACCAGAGGAAAAAATTCACTAACAAGATGCCAATACCCGCGCCGGCCGTTAGCAAAGTAGCAATATGGATTGGCCTGATGCATTCACTCCCCGTTAAACGCGAAAAATTCCAAAAGCTGATCGCAATTATAAAAAGGGCGATGAGCATACTTCTCTGAGGTGATCTTTGTCTCATATTTTTGGTTTATTTAAAGTTTATATTTTCTTCTCATAGTAAGGCACTTCATCATGGCTTTCAGTTTCCTGCTGGTTCCAGTAAGCGAGTGTAACCACATGTCCATCGGGAGTTTTAAGCAATCTTCCAAAGATCGCATTGATAGGGTTAAATGTGTAATCGGTGACACCTACTGTAAATGTTGCCGGTGGAAGTGGTGAAGTTTCCACTGTTGGAGTTGTTGTCTCTTCCTCGCCCGCCTTTGCAACCGGCTGGGGCGCTACTTTTGGAGGTGGCGACGGAACCACGACCACAGTGTATCCATTGTATTCAAGAACTTTTTTTAAGAATTCCATTCTTTCGGCAAGTACATTTTTTTCTACGATGCCGCATTTAGCTCCATCGAGCTCTTCAAATTCGTGGTTTTTATTTATAGCCATTTGCTTTGGAGTTTAAGAGTTTAGCAGTTTAGAGGGTTTAACGTTTAGGAGTTTAGTGGTTTAGAAGTCCGTGACCGTAACTAAATCTTCTAATCTTCTAAACTTCTACTCATTTAAACCATATCCTTAACATAATCATAGATCCAGCTTAGCAATCCAACCAGCACAATTCCCCCGCAACAAATCATCAATCCTGTTTTTGCCGGAAGGTCCATTTTTATCTTCTCAACTGGCGTTTCATTTTGCTCCATGAACATCGCCCTCACGATCTTCAGATAGTAAAACAGCGAGATCACCATATTCAGTGCCGCAATACCGATAAAAAAATAATTACCCCGCGAAGCACCCGCTGTTAGGAGGAAGAGTTTGCCAAAAAATCCTGCAGTGGGTGGTATACCGGCTAATGAAAATAAAGCCAATGCCAGCACCCAGCTTAGAAATCGATTTGTTTGATACAATCCTTTATAATCGTCAATGTTTTCCCTACCAGTTTGTGATGATATAGCGGCGGCTACACCAAACGCTGCCAGGTTGGAGAACATGTAAATAAGAATGAAATAAACCACGGATGCTGTTGCCCCGGTGGAAATGCCACTAATACCCACCAAAACAAAGCCAACCTGTGAAATAGAAGAGAAGGCGAGGAAGCGTTTGATGTTTTGTTGCCGCAAGGCAAACAGGTTCCCGGTAATCATAGTTATAAGGGCCAAGGTGACTATCATCCTGTACCAAACTTCCTGCATAGGCTGAAAAACTTTATATAGAGTGGCCATAAAAATAAAAGCCACCGCTCCTTTAGATATTACCGATAAGAATGCGGTTGCCGCGATCGGCGAGCCTTCATATACATCAGCCGTCCATAAATGGAATGGCACAACGGATAATTTAAAAGCAAAGGCGGTAAACAGGAATACGAACGCGAGTATCGACAAGGTGCTGCCATCAAGGTGTTGAGGTAATTCTGAAAAACTTATTGTGCCGGTAACACCATAGATCAACGATATCCCAAAGAGAAGAATACCTGAAGAGAAGGCAGATGACAGGATCATTTTCATCGCAGCTTCTGACGATATTTTTTTGTCAAGATCAAAATTGGCCATGGCAGCCACGGGAATGGTAGCCAGTTCGAGCGATAAGAAAAACATGAGCAGGTTACCGCTGGAAATGAGGAAGAACATACCCAGTAAAGCGGATAGCATTAAAATAGAAAATTCCGGCAAATGCTCCGACCTTTTAAGCCAGGCAGAAAATAAAAGTGAGATGAGATAAACACCGAGGCTTAGAATATTTTTCTGCAGCACTATAAGCGATGTTGTTTGATACATGCCATCAAACAGGACACCGCTTTCATTAAAAAGAAATCCGGCAATCACATTCAACAATAATAATGTCTGGATAACCAACAGCAATGTCTCATTTTTCATTCCCCTTCCTATTTTGATAAATAGTAAAATGAAAATGATAACCGTTATCAGCAGTTCAGGCTTCATTAATGTGATAAATTGGTTCATTTGTTTATTTAAACCTATAAGGTTTTTAAAAACCTTATAGGTTATTTAAATCTTTGCATTATAACTTCCGTTGCCGGGCTTACCAAATCATTTAACCATGCAGGCATTACCCCTATCGCAATTATCCCTGCCAGTAAAATGAAGGCCGCTAACTTTTCATTCCAGGTTGCGTCAGTCAATCCAACAAACTCATTTTTTACAGCACCCATGGCAACTTTTGTAACCGCTCTTAAAATATAAACCGCGGTAACAACAATCGACAGGCAGGCAAGAACAGTTGCTACCCTTCTAAACATATCAGGGTGCTGCCATGAACCCATAAATACGGTCATCTCCGCGACAAATCCACTTAACCCCGGCAAACCAAGTGAACACAGTCCAACGATAAACAACACCGTGCAGATGAACGGCATTGTCTTTAGCAGGCCGCTCATTTCGCTTACCTGCCTTGTGTGCGTACGCTCGTAGATCATTCCAATAATAGCAAAGAAAAGTGCGGTCATTAATCCATGCGAAACCATTTGCATTACCGCACCGGTCATGGATGTCCTGGTTAACATGCCAATACCCAGTAAAACAAATCCACAGTGACTTACGGAAGAATAAGCATTAATATATTTCAGGTCTTTCTGCATCATGGTAGCGAATGCACCATATAATATCGCGATCACGGAAAGCACAATTACAACCGCTGCATATTCTTTTGCTCCTTCAGGCATCAGGTAAGTCGCAACGCGTAAACAGCCATATCCTCCAAGTTTCATTGAGATGCCGGCAAGAAACATGGAGCCGGCTGTAGGCGCTGATGAATGACCATCAGGTACCCAGGTGTGAAACGGAAACAGCGCGGTAAATACACCGAAACCAACGAACAATAATGGGAAACATATCATCTGTATGTCTACAGGGATCTTTAGCCCTGCCAGACTCACCAGGTCAAACGTGTGCAGGCCATTGGAAAAATACAGACCGAATAAACCTACCAGTACTAATGCGGAGCCACCCATCAGCATCAAGGCCAGTTTGTTTGCACTGTATTGTTTTTTGCCGCTACCCCAGATACCAATGAGTAAATATTTTGGTATTACTGCGATCTCTAAAAAGAAAAACAGAACGAACAGGTCGAGCGACATAAAAAATCCATAGGCCCCGAGGCTCAGGAGGATGAGTAAGAAATAAAATTCCTTTGTCATCCGGGTAACGTTCCACGAAACCAGTACGCCAGCCATAACAACAAAAGCCGTCAGCAGTATCATCGCTACAGAAATTCCATCTACCCCGATATGAAAACTGATATTCAGGGATGGAAATAAATTGTACTGCTGCTCAAAAAGCATATGGGTTGCACCAATACTCTTTTCCTGCCTGAAAAAATACAGCAAGGCAAAAGCCAGCACAAACTGCAGCGTAGCGCCCGCAAGCGCGATCCACCTGACCTGGATAGCATTAGGCGCAGGCAATATGGCTATTGCAGTAAGTAATGGTACAAGAAGAAGTAACAATAAATTCATTCCAACAATTTTCTCAATAAAGTTTTACTCTCTATTTCCAAACGTATATAAACACCAATGCCAGACCGATAACACCTGCTAAAAAATAAATAGCATATTGCTGCACCTTGCCCGACTGGAACTTTTTTATTTTTTCGGCGGCCAGTTGCGTCAGAGCCCCCGTTGTATTCATCATTCCGTCAACCACATTTTTATCGAACCAGGCGGCAGGCCTGCCGACCAGGTTGAATATTATTTTTTTAGTTATGAAAAGATATATCTCATCAATGTAGAATTTGCGAGCCGCTGCTTTGTATAATCCGCCCATCGATGCGGCAATTTTTGCCGGTTTGTTGTTTTCCTTCCTGTAAAGCCACATCGATGTAAAGATTCCTGCCAGCGATAACACCACAGGAGCGATTGAGAACTTCAAATGAAAAGTAGATTCGATCGGCCTTCCGTCACTGCTCACATAATTTCCAAAAGGAATGAAACCTGCAACCGCAGCACCGATGGCTAAGAGTATAAGCGGCATCATCATGGCAAATCCGCCTTCGCTTTTATGATCTGCGTGCATCTCTGCCTCTTTATTCCAGAATATCCTGAAGTATAAACGAAACATATAAAATGCTGTCAGTCCTGATGTGATCAACCCGATCCAATAGATAAAACTAAATTTCTCATAAGCCGCAAGTAGGATCTCTTCTTTACTAAAAAATCCCGCTAACGGTGGAACACCGGCAATGGCAAGGCAGGCCACGAGAAATGTAATATGTGTAATGGGCATGTGTTTCCGTAATCCGCCCATGTCCTTCATTTCATTGCTGTGAATAAAATGAATCACTGCACCTGCTCCCAGGAATAACAGAGCTTTGAAAAAAGCGTGGGTAAATAGATGAAACATCGAAGCGGTAAAGCCTAACCCATTCGCGCCATAACCGGAAACGCCCAGCGCAAACATCATGTATCCTATTTGCGACATGGTTGAATAGGCGAGTACCCTTTTTATATCTGTTTGTGTACAGGCGATAACTGCCGCGATCAAAGCTGAAATGGCTCCAACAAAAGTGACGATATTTAATGCGGTCATTGACATTGAAAAGACCGGAAATAATCTCGCCACCAGGAAAACCCCTGCCACCACCATGGTTGCAGCATGTATCAATGCTGAAACCGGCGTTGGACCTTCCATTGCATCTGGTAACCAGATATGCAACGGGAACATTGCACTCTTTCCCGCGCCGCCAATAAATACCAAAACCAATCCCCATGTTAAAGCAGAGACACCAAGAAAAGAAGCTGCCATTGCATTTTGTAATTCCCCGGCCCCGGGCGTTGTAAGTTTTTGAATAAGTGTATTAAAATCAAGCGTACCTGAATAAAATGAGAGGATCAAAATGCCAATCAAAAATCCTACATCAGCAAAACGTGTTACGATGAAAGCTTTTTTACAGGCGGCTACAGCGCTGGGGCGATCATAATAATATCCTATCAGCAGGAATGAAGACAGTCCAACAAGTTCCCAGAAAATATAGATCTGGAAAATGTTGGAAGAGATAACGAGGCCCAGCATGGAAAAAGTAAATAAACCCAGGAAGGCATAGTAGGTCGGAAATCTTTCTTCACCTTTCATGTAAGCGAGGCTATATATATGCACCATCAGGGATATGAATGTTACCACTACCAGCATCATCACAGAAATAGGATCGAGCAGGATGCCCATGTCTATTGAAACGCCGGGACTGAATTGCAGCCAGGTGTATTTTGCGATGACCAATTTTTGATAAACGCCATCTGCTTTTCCATAATCGAAAAAATATCCATAAGCAGTGTATAATGCAAAGACCGTTGATGCCAGTAACAATGCGGTTCCAATAATACCAGATGAATTCTTGAAATATTTTCTACCAAACAACCCAAGCAAAATAAATCCTGCCAGCGGTAATAAAGGGATGAGCGCTATGTATGTTGCATTTGGCATTCCTATAAGTTCGTTTTTCTAATATTTTAATTCACCTGTTGTTTCTACGTCAATAGATCTGTGACTGCGATATAAATTAATTATGATCGCGATGGCTACTGCAGCCTCTGCCGCTGCAATGGCAATAATAAAAATGGTGAAGAAAACCCCATCCAGCCGGCCCGGCCACAGGTATTTATTGAATGCAATAAAATTCAGGTTAACGCTATTCAATATCAGCTCAACACTCATCAATATCGTCACAAGATTTCTCCTGGTAAAGAAACCGTAAACACCTATGAAGAACAGGGTGGAACTGATAAAGAGAATATGATTTAACCCTGGCTGCATCATGTTGTTTTGGGTTTACTTTTTAATGCTATCACAATGCAGCCGATCAAAGCGGCCAGCAGCAATATGCTGATCAGCTCGAATGGTAATGCATAACCATTATCATGTACACCCAGCATCTGGTTACCAATATTGGCTACCCCCGGATCGATAACTGTAGCGTTGGTTATATAAAATGTATGATTGCTTACCTGCAGCAGCACCAAAGCCAATCCGCAAAATGCTGCAAGCGCAGAAAAGACCTGTCTTCCGAATTTCTGCGCAGGCAATTTTTCGCCGGCCTGCTGGGTTAGGAAAATAGAAAAAATAATGAGCACTACGATGCCGCCAACATATACCACGATCTGCACCGCAGCAATGAATTCATATTCCAACCAGAAATAAATTCCCGCGATACCGATGAGTGAGAATAATAAATATATCGCTGCACGAAAGATCATACGCGTGGTAACCGCCAGCAGCGCACTCACTAAGGTAAGTGCGGCAAGCAAATAAAATATGATCGTTGATCCGCTCATTCTATGCCTTCCCTGATTTTTGAACCGGGGTTATTTAAAATTTTAGTGAGCTTACTCCTGTCGAAAACACTGTGCTCAAATGTTTGTGCCATCTTTATCGCATCTGTAGGACAGGCTATCACACACAGGTTGCACATGGTACAGAGCTCAAGGTGATATACAAATTTGTCCAGCGCTTTTTTTCTTTTTCCCTCTGGTGTTACATCAAACTTTGTAACAATTTTTATGGTTGCATTTGGACAGGCCAGCTCACATGCGGTACACCCGGTACAGGCATGCTCATTATTTTCATCATGCGGCATTACCACTTCCCCTTTAAATCTTTCAGGAAGATTAAGCGTGTCTTTGTTATCCGGGTATTGCTGTGTGATGATCTCTTTGTGATGGGTAAAGTAATATCCTGTCCGGCGCATCCCTACCAGCAATGATCGTATCGCTTTGAAAATATCTTTTATGTAGTTTTTAATGAACATGCCCTAATCATGAAGGAGTTTAGTTCCCATCCCCTAAAGGGGTTTATTTGATTAATTTTATAACGATACACTTTTTATTAAACCTTTCTTTTCCCCTTATTAATTCTTTCTTTTTCCCCTTCAGGGAATAGGGGCTAAAAATACCAGCCCAAAATCGCCACGGCCGTTGCCAGCAATAAATTAAACATACTAATTGGTAACAAATATTTCCATTCAAGCGACAACAACTGGTCAATACGCAACCTCGGGAAACTCCACCTGAACCACATAATAATAAAGATCAGGAAAAATGTTTTTCCAAAGAACCAGATACTTGAAGGGATATAATCCATCACATGATTAAAGCTTTGCCAATGCCCGATATGAAATGGCATCCAGCCGCCAAAGAACAAAGTTGCGCCGATAGCGCAAACAATGAACACGTTTACATATTCTGCTAAAAAGAAAAGTGCAAACTTCATCCCTGAATATTCAGTATGAAAACCGGCAGTTAATTCTGATTCAGCTTCGGCCAGGTCAAATGGCGCCCGGTTTGTTTCGGCTGTGACAGCGATAATAAAGATCACAAATGAAATAATAACCGGCAGATGTCCTTTGAATATCCACCATCCATCAGCCTGTGAGTAAATGATCTCTGAAACATTCAGGCTGCCAGAGAATAACACCACGGTAAGAACAGATAAGCCAGCGGATAATTCATAGCTTACTATCTGCGCACCGCTTCTCATTGCCCCCATTAAAGAATATTTATTATTGCTAGCCCAGCCTGCCATCAAAATAGATATTACCATAATTGATGATACTGCTGAAACATACAACACGCCGATATTCAGATTCCATAACTGGAGATCTTTTGCAAAGGCAATTGGCGCCATCAAAAGCATCGCTACTATTAATGCGATCACCGGCGCCAGGTTAAATAAAAATTTATCAGCACCCCCTGGAGTGAGACCTTCTTTTACCAATAATTTTAAAGTATCAGCGAAACTCTGCAGCATTCCTTTTGGCCCCACGCGATTAGGCCCAAGCCTGATCTGCATCCATGCTGAAACTTTCCTTTCCATCAATACGAGCACCAACCCCAGTATGGCAAATAAACTGATCACCGCAATGCCCGCGATCACCATTTCAAATACCAATGCCCAGGTTGCGCTGCATTTTTGGTGCAGCCAGGCGTCAATGGTATTCGTTATGTTAGATAAACTCCACATATTTTAAATAAGAAATTTAAAATAAGGAACAAGGAATTAGGAAAGTGAAACATAAGTACTTCAACTTTCTCATTTCTTATTTTGTGTTTCTGATTCCTTATTTAAATTTACCTGTCAATATCCGGTATCACCAGATCCAGCGTACCCATCATCGCAACCAGGTCACCCAATTTGCCGCCTCTTGCCATTGTATCCAATGCGCTAAGATTTGAAAATCCCGGAGAACGGAATTTGATGCGGTAAGGGGTTGTTCCTCCTTCACTCACAATGTATACACCGAACTCTCCGCGCGCTGTTTCCACTCTTGAATAAAATTCTCCCTTTGGTAATTTTAACACCGCTTTCGTCTTGGCCTGGAAATCACCTTCAGGAATATTGTCAATAAGCTGTTCAATTATTTTTACGGATTGTTTTAATTCTTTTATCCTCACCATATAACGCGCAAGAGAGTCACCGGCGGTTTCAATGATCTCGTCAAACTGAATTCTATTGTACACTTCATAAGGATATAATTTCCTGATATCACAACTAACACCACTGCCCCTGGCTGTAGGACCGGAGCATCCAAATGATATAGCATCTTCTTTTGATAACACGCCAACCCCTTTCATCCGGTTTTGAAAAATAACATTCCCGGTGACCATTTCGTCATACTCATCCACCTTAGATCTGAAAAGTGCAATAAAATCTTTTACCTTTTTTTGAAAGTCAGGGTGCAACTCATGCATAACTCCACCCGGAACTATATAATTCATTGTAAGCCTCGCGCCGCATGTTTCTTCCATAATGTCATTGATGGTTTCCCTTTCCCTGAAAGCATGGAAGAAAGGCGTGAATGCTCCAATATCCATGGCCATCGCTCCCCACCAAAGCTCATGTGATGCGATCCGTGTTAATTCGTCCATGATGACACGAATGAATTGTGCCCTTTCGGGTACCTCGATCTGCAGGCCTTTCTCCACACACAATGCGCAGCCATGATTATTTATGTGCGCAGAGAGATAATCCATGCGGCTGGTGACATAAATAAACTGCCGGTATGTAAGGCTTTCGCACATTTTTTCAATGGAACGATGTATAAATCCAAGATGTGGTTCCACCTTCTTTATGGTTTCTCCATTCAATGTTATCACCAGGTGCAATACGCCATGAGTTGCAGGATGTTGGGGTCCCACATTTATGATCAGATCTCCTTCTCCCAAGTCCCCACCGGTAGCCGGGCCTTGCGATGCCTCTTTTAATATCTCAGTTTCTCTAAACATGTTAAAAAAAAAAATCCGGTATTGATCTTCTATTTTATCTTCCTTTTGTTCGGGATGTGCTTTATAATTTTATCATATTCACCGGGTCTTCAAAATCCTTTCTCATCGGGTTCTTACCCTCCCATCCATCCGGCAGGATCAGCAGTCTCAGGTCGGGATGATTTAAAAAATTAACACCGAACATTTCATATACTTCTCTTTCGTGAAATTCCGCCGTCTTCCAGATACCGCTCACAGTCTGTATTTCAGCGTTCGCGACAGGCAGGTTACTTTTTACCACGATGGTATGCCGGTATTTGGTTGAACTGAGATGATAGACCATAGTGAGTTGCGTCTTCCAGTCGATGCAGGTGAGGCAGAAGAGATAATCGAATAATAAAGAATCATCGGAACGTAAACGATGTGCAAGTGAGAACCATTCACTTGGGTCGATCGAAATAGTAAGCCATTCCCCGGTCTCATCGAATGTTGCAGTGGCAAGCAGCTCGGTTATTTTGGTCTTCAGCTCTTCGTTAAGCATATTTATTCCTTTCCTGATTTTATTTGTTCCCTTGTCATGCCGGCCTTGATCTTTTCCTGCAGGCTTATCAGCGCATGCAATAATGCTTCAGGCCTTGGGGGACAGCCTGCAACATATACGTCAACAGGAATGATATGATCCGCACCTTTTACAACAGAATACGTATTGAAAAAAAATGGTCCGCCGCTGATAGCGCAGGCTCCCATGGCGATAACATATTTTGGATCCGCCATTTGATCGTATAATCTTTTTAGAACAGGGCCCATTTTATTAACAATGGTGCCGGCGATAATGATAACATCTGCCTGTCGTGGAGAGGCCCGCGCCACTTCGAATCCAAAACGTGAAAAATCATATTTCGCTGAAGCTGTCGCCATCATTTCTATTCCGCAGCAACTGGTGGCAAAGGTGAGTGGCCATAAAGAGTTTGAACGTGCCCAGTTGATCACGTCATCAAGTTTGCTTAAAACAATTCCGCCTCCAGGTGTTTCAATAACCTGGAGGTCCTCCCCCAACCCCTCCGAAAGAGGGGATTTAGTAAGTCCCGGATTATTTGAAGTGTTATTCATTTATTCAAGACCATTCTTTTATGATTGTAATTCTTCGCTTTATTCTTGTACATTTCCTCTCCCGTCGGGCGCCTTACATCCATTTTAACGCCCCCTTTTTATGAGCGTATAAAAATCCGATGAACAGGATAAAAAAGAATATGATTATTTCTACAAGGGCGGCCCAGCCAACACTTTTGGCTACAACTGCCCATGGAAAGATAAAGATCAGTTCTACATCAAAAATTAAAAATATAAGTGCGAATAAATAGTATCCAACATTTAACTGGACCCATGTTTTTCCAACCGTGGGAATACCACATTCGTAAGGCTCTGATTTCTGAGAATTTTTAGTGCCCTTTGTAAGAAGTTTAGCAACCATGATCGCAACGACTGAAAATACCAGGCCGGCGATTATCAAAACAACCATTGAAGATGCACCCATAAACTTTTATTAATACAGCAATATTGGTTGTACACAAATTAGTAAAAAATGCTGTCAATTTAGTACCGGGGTGAAATTGTTTCTCTCTAATTACAAACAGCAGCTGATACCATTGCAAGACCGATCATAACCATCAGCCATAGATCTCGAAATGAATATTTTTTTTCTCATAGCCCATGTCCGCGATTATTTTTTGGCCATCGTCGATCATGCCTTTCCAGCCGCACAGGTAAAAGTCTGCAGGCTTTCTTTCCATGCACAGGGATTCATAAATCGGGTGTACATAACCTGTGTTGCCTTCCCAGGTTTCTCTTGAGAGAGTAGGTATATAGTGCATACCCGGAAGCTCCGTCTCAAGCTTTTTTAATTCATCGAAATATAACAGGTCGTTCTGTGTGCGGCAGCCGTAAATAAGGTAGATATTTTTATGCGGGATATTTTTATTCTTTATTTCATGAAGCATGCTCCGGAAAGGTGCGATGCCGGTCCCGGTGCATACCAGGAAGATATCATTCTCAAGCGGCTGTTTCAAAATAAAAACGCCCTGTGGCCCGCGAAATTTTAATTCGCTGCCAACTTTTATATTATTAAAAAGCCATGGTGTACCCGATCCTTTTTCGTCGAGTACGATAAGCAACTCAAAGATGTTGCTGCCATCCGGCCAGGAAGAAATGGAATAGCTTCTCAGCCGTTTATTTTTTTTCTCATGAATAGGCAGATCAAGCGTTACAAACTGACCCGGTATAAAATCGAAGGAAGGCAATTCATCCACCTGCACAAAGAATCTTCTCGTGTTATAGGTTTCGTCCATTACCTGTATCACTTTCCCACTACGCCAGGGTTCAAGCGCCATAAAATAATTTTCCTGTAAATTAATGCAGGCGTTGTTATTCGGGTTACCATAACAGGAATTTTAAAAAAACAGCAGACAAAAAATCAACCACACCAGCAGTAAATCAGCCGCTGAAATATTATCTTTGCATTGCGAATGAACCTGGATGTGTTGCTGAATATGTATCAGAATGACCCCCGCATTTTTTCAATTGCGGACAGGATCCTATTGCCCGAACCGCAAAAAATTCATCTCGCAGGACTCCAGGGAAGTTCATCCCAGTTTATCATTAACGCCGTTTTCAATAATCCCGTCGCATCTAAGGTCAACCATCTTGTTATTTTAAGGGACGCTGAAGAAGCGGCCTATTTTCATAACACGCTCGAGAATATCGGCAACGCATTGAACGTGTTTTATTTTCCTTCCTCTTTCAAAACAAAAAAAAATTACCGGCTGCTGAACAGTAGTCACGTGATGCTGAGAACCGAATGTCTTACTAAATTTTCAACGGCCTCGCCAACTGCAAGAGTGGGAGCGGTGATCACCTATCCTGAAGCCTTGTTCGAAAAAGTGGTGCTGTCAAAAACTTTATCATCCAATATTATCTCGTTCAAGCAGGGAGAGAATATTAATGTTGATGGCATATTACAACGGTTTGTAGAATATGGTTTTGAAAGAACGGATTTTGTGTATGAACCAGGGCAGTTCGCTGTGCGCGGGGGCATTCTTGATATTTATTCTTTTGGTAATGAAAAGCCTTACCGGATCGAGTTGTTCGGGAACGAGATAGACAGCATTCGAATATTTGATCCCGAGAACCAGCTAAGTGAAAGAAAGCTGCTGCAAGTGAATATTATTCCGAACGTGGAAACGCAATTTGAAGCGGGAGAAAAAGTTTCATTACTCAACTTTCTTCCTGAGAATACCGCGGTATGGACAGAAGACTGGGAGTTTATTAAAGACAAGATCGTGCAGCAGGAAGAAGATTTCAGCCAGTGGACCGCGATCAATGACCAGTTTGAGAAAAAGGGGAGTGGCTATTCCGGTGAGGAAGATGAGCTGAACCTAAAAGAAAATTTTTCAGTACATGATATCGTCACTGCCGGTGTATTGGAAGAGCAGGTAAAGCAAAAACATGTTCTTGAAATAGCAACCAGGAAATATTTTTCCGATTCTTCCCTTTCATTTAAAACCCGTGAACAGCCTGCATTCAATCGCCAGTTCAACATGCTGATCCGGAATTTGAGTGAGCTTGAAGAAAAAAAGTATAACATCTTTTTATTTGCGGATAACCCCAGGCAGCTGGAAAGATTACATAGTATTTTTTCTGATCTGAAAGCAGAGATACAATTCACCCCGATCCCCACTTCCATTCATGAAGGGTTTATTGATGATGACCTGAAACTGGTTTGCTATACTGATCACCAGGTATTCCAGCGCTACCACAAATACAAAGTGAAGCAGGCTTTTAGTAAAAATAAGGCGCTCACATTAAAAACGCTGCGCGAGCTGCAACCCGGAGATTTTGTTACGCATATTGATCATGGCGTGGGCGTTTACAGCGGATTGCAGAAGATCGACGCCAATGGCAAAATGCAGGAGGCGGTGCGGATTGTTTACAAGGACAATGATCTTTTGTACGTGAACATTTCTTCCCTGCATAAAATAAGCAAGTATAGCGGGAAGGAAGGAACAGTTCCCAAAATGAATAAGCTCGGCAGTGATGTTTGGAATAAACTAAAGGACAAGACCAAAAAGCAGGTAAAGGACATCGCTACAGACCTGATAAAATTATATGCGCAGCGCAAAAGCCAGAAAGGTTATGCGCATTCGCCGGATAATTACATGCAAACAGAGCTGGAGGCTTCATTCATTTATGAAGATACTCCCGATCAAAACAAAGCCACAATCGATGTAAAGCGGGATATGGAAAAGCCATCTCCAATGGACAGGCTGGTATGTGGCGATGTTGGATTTGGTAAAACGGAGATCGCCATAAGGGCAGCATTTAAAACCTGCCTTGACGGGAAACAGGCGGCTGTGCTGGTTCCTACCACTATCCTTGCTTACCAGCACTATAAAACTTTTGGAGAACGGTTGAAGGATTTCCCCGTCACGGTAGATTATATTAACCGCTTTAAATCGTCAAAAGAAAAAAAAGATACCCTTACACGACTGGCAGAAGGAAAGGTGGATATTATCATTGGTACCCATGCACTGCTGGGAAAGGATGTGAAATTCAAAGACCTGGGTATAATGATAATTGACGAAGAGCAAAAGTTTGGTGTGGCCTCAAAAGAAAAACTAAAACAAATAAGAACCACCGTTGACTCGTTGACGTTAACGGCAACACCCATCCCGAGGACATTGCAGTTCAGCCTTATGGGTGCAAGGGATCTCAGTATTATAAACACACCGCCGCCCAACAGGCAGCCTATTCAAACCGAGGTGCACGTGTTTGATGCGGATTTTATCCGTGATGCTATCTATTATGAGACGGAAAGGGGAGGGCAGGTATTTTTTATTCATAACCGCGTGCATGGATTGGCGGAGATGAAGGCATTGATACAGGGATTATGCCCTGATCTCAGCGTTGCCTTTGCACACGGGCAGATGGATGGAGATCGTCTCGAGGAGACCATTCTCGATTTTATGGACAGGAAATATGACGTGCTGGTGTGCACCAACATTGTGGAGAGTGGGGTGGACATTCCGAATGTAAATACCATAATTGTAAACAATGCGCATCAATTTGGTCTTAGTGATCTGCACCAGTTAAGAGGACGGGTGGGAAGAAGTAACCGTAAAGCCTCTTTCCAGCACATTGGGATCCTAAGCTTAGAATTCCACGTGGACAAGTTGTCGCG
>JADMIO011486866.1_pt1 | contig 118950 bp, 96 predicted proteins | sample 8958161 | NCBI WGS metagenome assembly JADMIO01 (sample SAMN16585339, study PRJNA669376) | soil metagenome | isolation source: Crop rotation soil | place: USA: Cullars Rotation, Alabama | collected 2011 | reverse complement strand
GCGACAACTTGTCCACGTGGAATTCTAAGCTTAGGATCCCAATGTGCTGGAAAGCGGGCAGGGACGAGCCCTGCCCCTACATTTTCTATGGAACAAAGCCGTTTGAATCGTCGCGTTGTTATCACCGGGCTGGGTCTGGTTACGCCCGTTGGTAATTCAGTTGAGACCACCTGGGCCGCGCTCGTGGAAGGTCGTAGTGGCGCGGATTACATTAAAAAATTCGACACTGAGAAGTTCCCGGTCAAGTTCGCCTGTGAAGTCAACGACTTTGATCCGCTGAACTATGTCGAGAAGAAGGAAGCCCGTAAGATGGGCGCCTTCATTCAGTACGCGATCGCCGCTTCGCAGGAAGCAGTAAACGATAGCGGGCTGCAAATCACCGACGACATCGCCGAAGGCGTCGGCACTTACATCAGTAGCGGGATTGGCGATTTCTGGGCGATCGAACGCGAGCACTCAAAACTTTTGAATGACGGCCCGGGCCGTGTCTCACCTTTCTTTATTCCTTCGGCCATCGTGAATCTGGCGTCCGGGCAGGTTTCCATTCGTCATAACGCGAAGGGACCCAACTCAGCCACTGCCACTGCCTGTTCGGCAGGCGCGCACGCTATCGGCGACAGCTTCAAGATTATTCAGCGCGGCGACGCCGACGCTATGATCTGCGGCGGCGCGGAGTCAGCGATCACGCCGATGAGTGTTGCCGGGTTCGCCGCTTTACGCGCGCTCTCGACGCGCAATGACGACCCGAAGCATGCATCCCGTCCATTCGAGCTTTATCGCGATGGATTTGTGATCGGTGAAGGCGCGGGCATCATGATTCTCGAAGAGTTGGAGTTTGCCCGACGACGCGGGGCGCGCATTTACGCCGAAGTGGTGGGCTATGGTATGACCGGAGACGCTTTCCATATCACCATGCCTGACGCCAGCGGCTCAGGCGCGGTGCGAGTCATGCAAAAGGCGCTCGATGATGCGAAGGTAAAGCCGGAAGAAGTTGAATACATCAACGCGCACGGTACCTCGACGCCCTATAACGACAAGTTCGAAACAATGGCGATTAAGAAAACTTTCGGCGAGCATGCATCGAAGCTGGCGGTCAGCTCTACAAAATCCATGACTGGCCATTTGTTGGGCGCGGCCGGTGGCGTGGAAGGCGTGTTCTCAGTCTTGTCGATATACCGGAATATTCTGCTGCCTACGATCAATTACGAGACGCCTGATCCGGAATGTGATTTGGATTACATCCCGAACCAGGCGCGTGAAGCTAATATTAAATACGCGCTTTCCAACAGCTTCGGATTTGGAGGTACGAACGCCGCGCTGTTGTTCAAGCGATACGAGGAATAGAAAAACGATCTTAGTGTATTGATCTTGGGTCTTTGACGTCTGGCGATACTAACTCAACACATCAAAGATCAAAGTCCAAAGCACAAAGACCAAGATTGACGGATCCGCGCCGGTGGCGCATACGTGACGAATGAAGATACTGGTTTTAATGAAGCAGGTCGCGAATAAGGACGCGATCCTACGCATCAATAAAGACTCGACCTGGATCGAGGAGTCCGATCTTTCGTTCGAAGTGAACGAGTCGGATGGTTACGCGCTCGAAGAATCGCTTCGGATCAAAGAAAAAGTCGGCGGCGAAGTCGTTGTCGTTTCGATGGGTCCGCAGCGCGCCAAGAGCGTGATCAAAGATGCGCTTGCGCGCGGCGCCGATCGCGCTATTCACGTCGTCGGCGACAACGTGCAACATCTCTCGCCATTTGCGGCGGCTTCAGTTTTGGCCGCAGCCATTCGTGATGAGCAGGCAGATTTGGTTATGACAGGTTTGCAGTCTGACGATTATGGCTACGCGCAAACCGGCGTGATCCTGGCTGAGATTCTGGGTCTGCCGCATGCGACCATCGTCATCGAACTTGATGCTTCCGGCGAGGAACTGCGGGTCAAACGGGAATTGGAAAGCGGTTGGTATCAGTGGTACACGATGCCCAAACCGGCACTGCTGACAATTCAATCAGGCATCAGTCAGATTCGCTACGCGACATTGAAAGGCATTATGGCGGCGAAGAAAAAAGAAATTAAGGAAGTTGCGCCGGCCGCCGAGTTCGTTAATCAACCTTCACATCAGCGGATTGAGAAGATTTATCTGCCCCAGAAATCTAAGCAGACGCAGTTCCTGGGTGATGGCGATGCGAAGAAGGGTGCGGTTGAATTAGCTGAGAAGCTAAGGACCGAAGCCCGTGTAATCTAGTGGCACAGACTTCAGTCTGTGGCATGCAAAAAAAAGTGAAAATCACAGACTGAAGTCTGTGCCACATACAAATGAGCATTCTGGTTTTCATCGAACATAAAGCGGGCGCGCTGAACAAGACTTCGCTCGAAGCAATCGCGGCTGCCCAGAAGCTGGCGGCCGACACTGGGGCCAAAGCATCAGCGGTCGTTTTGGGCTCGCCATCGTTAGCTGCTGAGATTGCCGAATACGATGTGGAGAAAGTCATCTCTGCTGAAAACGAGAAACTAACCGAATACACTCCCGATACGTATGCTGACGGACTAGAGGCGGTCATCCGTGCGGTGAACCCTTCGTACGTCATCATGTCGCACACGTACCTCGCGCGTGACTTTGCGCCGAAGGTGGCCGCGCGTTTTCAAAAAGGTTTGATTGGCGATTGCATTCGCATGAACGTTGAAAGCGGCAAAGCGACCTTCACGCGCCGCATCTTTCTCGGCAAGCTCGACGCCGATGTTGTTTCTGAAGGCGAGCCGCCCACGTTTGTGACTTTTCAGTCTGGCGCTTTCCGTGGCGACCAGGCGGGCAAGGGAAGTGGCGCACCAGTTGAACCCATGCAACTGGAAATCGGCGACGCCCGCATGAAACCGGAAGCGCCTTTCCAGGAAGCAAAACAAGCTGTCGATTTGAGCAAGGCTGACGTGATTGTGGCGGTCGGTCGTGGCATCAAGAGCAAAGACAATCTCGGCCTCGCTGAAAAACTGGCCGAAGCGCTCGGTGGCGATCTGGCTGCCTCGCGTCCAATTTGCGATGCTGAGTGGCTGCCCATCGATCGGCAGATCGGATCGTCAGGCCAGACCGTCGCGCCCAAGCTTTACGTTGCGATTGGTATCTCGGGCGCAATTCAACATCTCGTCGGCATGAAAAATTCTCAGACTATTGTCGCGATCAACAAAGATCCCGAAGCTCCTATCTTCGATATTGCCGACTATGGAATCGTCGGCGACCTGTTTGAAGCAGTGCCCGCGCTCACCGAAGAAATCAAAAAGCTTAAGGGCTAACGACCGTCCCTTTTCTTGCAAAATCCTTTACGTTGATTTCCTGAAGTCATGTGCTACGATCGATCCATCGAAAGTTCGATGGAAGAAGATCCCATCAAAGATTTAGCGACCCGGGCATTTCAGAAACGAGTGCTTGACGAGTTTGCTGCGGTGCGCCGCGAACAAGCGGCCACACATCAGGACATTACCGAGCTGCGCAGCGAAATTGTCGAGCTTCGCAGCGACGTCACCGAAATAAGAAATCAGCAATCAGCGATGGCGAAAAACATCGCCGCTCTGGATCAGCGTTTGGGGACGTTGGAAGAACTAGTCGATAAACGCCTGAAAGAAACCAGACCCATTTGGGAAGGCGTTCAGGAGCAAGTTCAGCGGCTGCTCGAGAGATTCGAGGCCGTAATTTTAGAGTTCTCAGAGTTGCGCGGGGATGTGAGGATCCATGGCCGTCGGATCGGTGCACTCGAGCGACGCGTTCTTGGTTAGATCTTCACTGTCCCCGCCTTCGCGCCATCTGTTTTATCTCACCCATTTTGCCTTTTTCCTCGGTAAGTCCTAACATTTGATTGTTCCCTCAAAAAATTGGTAGTGACCGGATTTGAGATCCTTCGGGCGGTTCTCTGCTCGCGGCGTCGCAGCGTCGAAGTGGCAGACGTTACACCGAGAGATTGAAGAGTCACTACCCAAGCAATTAATTTCGACTTCTTCTTGGGAGGTTCCTGTCATGAATCCTTTCTATCGCTTTGTCTTGATCTTATTGGTTGCGGTGCTGCTCATTGCCGGGGCACTAAGCAAAACGAAAACCAGTAGCGCAGCAACCAACCGGTTAAGCGAATCTGTAACCGATGAGTTTGCCAACGAACCGCAGCAGACAGTGGTCGCTGGCTTTGATTTCTCTAACCTGGATCGAAACGCCAATGCCTGTCAGGACTTTAATCAATTCGCCAATGGCGGATGGATGGCGAAAAATCCTGTACCCGGCGCGTATTCAGTCTGGGGACGTTTTACCCAGCTCGACGAAGACAACATCAAGGTCTTGCACGAAATTCTCGACGGGCTGCTGGCCAGGAAAGACCTGAAGGGCAACGAACAGAAAATAGCCGACTTTTACGGCTCGTGTATGGATGAACAGAAGATCGAAGCGGAAGGATTAAAGCCGCTTGAGCCGGAGCTTCAACGCATCGCGCAAATCTCTGATCAACTGTCGCTCCAGGACGAAATCGCAAACTTTCATGCGCGCCGCATACCGGCGGTGTTCGGATTTGGCGCCAATCAGGATTTTAAGGACTCGACTCAAGTCATCGCGCAGGTTGTGCAGGGCGGATTGGGTTTGCCTGATCGCGATTACTACACCAGCGACGATGCGAAAAGCAAAGCTACCCGCGCTGAATATGAGAAGCACGTGGCGCGCACATTTGAGCTGATGGGTGACGCGCCCGACTTGGCGGCGCGTGAAGCAGCCACCGTCATGAAGATCGAAACTCAGCTCGCGGAAAAGTCCGCTACGCGAGTTCAGCGCCGCAATCCTGAAGCTAACTACCATCCGATGACAAAGGGGATGTTGATCGAGCTGACGCCGGATTTCGACTGGGGCCGCTATTTCCGCAATATCAATTTGCCTGAAGTCAGTAAAGTGAATGTTGGTCAGCCGGACTTCTTTAAAGCTGCCGATAAGATCCTGAAAGACACTCCGATCGACGATTGGAAAGTTTATTTGCGCTGGCACCTCGTGAACGCCGCGTCGAATACGCTTTCATCAGGATTTGTGCAGGAGAGCTTCAACTTCAACGGCAAGTATTTGCAGGGCACGACGGAAATGTTGCCGCGCTGGAAGCGCTGTGTGGCCAGCACTGATCGCGCGCTTGGCGAAGCGCTCGGCCAGCTGTACGTTGACAAAACATTCACGCCACAAGCGAAAGAGCGAGCTCGCACAATGGTTGCCAATCTGGTGGCCGCGTTGCGCGAGGATCTCACCACGCTAAGCTGGATGAGTGATGAAACTCGGAAGAAGGCGATTGCCAAGCTCGAAGCCTTTACCCGAAAGATCGGTTTCCCTGATAAGTGGCGCAGCTATGAAGCCTTGCAAGTCACCAGGGGACCTTACTACAGCAATACATTAGCGGTCGGGCAGTTCGACTTTCGCCGGAACCTCGGCAAGATTGGAAAGCCTGTCGATCGAACCGAATGGGGCATGTCGCCGCCGACGGTCAATGCTTACTACAACCCATCAATGAACGAGATTGTCTTTCCGGCCGGAATCCTGCAGCCGCCGTTTTATGATCCGAAAGCCGACGATGCCTTTAACTACGGTGGCATCGGCGCCGTCATTGGCCACGAGATGACGCACGGATTTGACGATTCCGGGGCGCGCTTTGATGCCAACGGAAACCTCGTGATGTGGTGGACGGATGACGATTACAAGAAATTCACCGCGCGTACCGATTGTGTGGTCAAGCAGTTCGACTCGTTTGAAGTCGAGCCGGGACTTCATCAAAAGGGCCAGTTGGTAGTAGGTGAGTCGGTAGCTGATCTCGGCGGGCTCACTGTTGCCTACGCGGCTTATCAAAAATCGCTGCAGGGTAAACCGCGACCGAAGAACATCAACGGCTTCACGCCTGAGCAGCGATTCTTTCTGGGTTGGGCCCAGGTCTGGGCACAGAATATTCGGCCCGAAGCCGCCCGTCTGCGCACCGCTACGGACCCGCATCCGCTGGCTCGCTTCCGTGTGAACGGACCGCTTTCGAACATGCCTCAGTTCGCGGCGGCATATGCTTGCAAAGATGGTGATCCGATGGTGCGTCCGCCGGATCAACGCTGTCAGATTTGGTGAAGTACTAACGGGGCGCGCGCGCCAGCTGGGCGCGCGCCTTCACAATTACCGGGTCAAAGACGTCGCTATTTATTTTCGGTCGGCGACGGAAGACCGGCTGCGCCGCGGACTTCTTCAACCGCGCCTTCCAGTGCGCCCGCCACCGCTCCCAGTGCCGCGCCCTGAACTACTCGAGTCGCCACTTTCTGCACTTTCTTTAGAGCGGTTCCCGGCCGCTTCGCTGCCGCCTTCACCTGTTTCTTGACGGCTGATTTAGCGGCGGCGCGCTTCTTTGAGGCGCCCTGCTTAGACGAGCTCTGTTTTGATGAGCCCTTCTTGGATGAACCCTTCTTCGCTGAACTTCGCGCGCCGCGGTTCGCCTTGGAACTCTTCGAACTCTTGGAGCTCTTGGTGGCTGACTTACTCGACTTCTTGGAACTCGTTGAGGCCGACTTGCTCGACTTCTTGCTTCCTTTTTTTGCTGCCATTGCTTCTCCTCTTGTAATCAGATTTCGCATGCAACAAAAACGTACATGCGCTGCCACTTCGAGGTGTTACATGCAATGACCGGGCCTCGGTCTATTTTGAAGGCGACGACTGTGGTTGCGAAACCAGGTTTTTTAAGTCGCTCACGATCTCAGCGGGCTTCCATTCGTTATTCCGGTAGAGCTTTACGAGTTTGCCATTCGGATCGATTACCGCGGTGCGCAGCGAGTGCATCACCTGTTCCTGGCCGGATTCGGTATCGACGTAATAACGCAAGCCAAAGAATTGCGCGATGCCTTTAACTTCATCTTTCGAGCCGGTCGCAAACTCCCAATGCTGAAAGGTCTCATCTGAGTAACGTCCGGTGTGTGATGCTCCGTAACTTCGCATGACTTTTGGCGTGTCGTAATCCGGATCGAAACTGATCGTCAGCAAATGGGTCTTGGCATAAGCATCAGGCTGCTTCTGCAATTCCTGATCGATGGCCGCAAAATTATTGCTCATCAGCGTACATTGATCGGGTTGCGGACAGCGGGTGTAAACAAAAGTAAGGGCCAGCGCTTTGCCCCGGTACTGGGAAAGATGAATGCGCTGTCCGTCCTGATTGACGAGACCAAAATCAGGAATATCATCACCGGGCTTCGGTTCGCCGGGCACCGCAGTAGTTGGGGTCAAAGCCGCGCCCCCCTCGACCACCGCAGTGATCTCCACCCACGAAGACAGATCATCTATAACCAGAGTCGCAGTCACTTCATCGCCCGGCTTCAGCACCGCCAGATCGGCGTCGTTTTTGATCTTAAAGGGCATTGTCATTCCTGGCATATAGCCCGGGATGTCCTCGTGAGCAATCGTAGCGGTGTGATCGTTTTGGTCAACGGCAACAATCTTCCCCTTTAGCGGGTAACGCTTTTCGTTTGTAGCGCGGCGCTTACACCCCCCTACGATCGAAAGACAAAGCAACAAAACTAATAAAGAAACTATTGATTTATCGCGCATCATGATTGGCGATAGAGTAGTCGTACCGTCGCTTCATCACAAGCCGTACTAATTTCGGAGCTTAAGTTCGATCGTCAGGAAGAGCTCACAATTTATGGCTGATTGTTTTTTTGAGTCCCTTCACACCGGTGATTCCATATTGATTGACCAACGCCGAATGCGTTAGCCAATTTCAGCCCACGGCATCGCCTGGGAAAATATTGAGCTTTTGATGGCTGAATTCTGAAAGAGTTCGCGAAGTCAGTCCCAGGGCTGCACTCATCGTATTGGTTTTATCCATTGAGAGCGATGGGTTTCGGCAAGAGGAGCAGCTGAGGAGCCCGCGCGCGAACTCGTTCAGAGTTCGATCTAGGACCGGGCGATTCATTCCCATGGTGATGCCCTGGGCTGAAACTAGCTAACGCCTTCTGCGTTGCGTCGGTCAACTATGTAACCTCACAGTTAAACTGGTGTTCCTGGCTGAACGATTCCCAGCGCGCTGCAGCTTCTATGTTAGGATTGCGCGATGATGGCGACCGGCACCAATCGCGCGCAACTTTTGGGAGGCAAGACCATCGCCGCGGCTATCAAACGGGAAGTGGCCGCCAAAGTGGAGCAATTCAAGCAGCAAACCGGAACCCGGCCAACGCTCGCAGCCGTTCTCGTCGGGGATGATCCGGCCTCAGCGGTGTACGTGCGAAACAAAGTCCAGGCCTGTGAAGAAGTCGGCATTTCTTCTGAGCTAAACAGGCTGTCGAAATCAACAACAACGGATGAATTGCTTGAGGTTGTCGCGGGGTTGAATGCACGCGACAATGTCGATGGAATTCTGGTCCAGCTACCGCTGCCCGAACAGGTAAACGATGCGGTCATAATTGAAGCGATCGATCCGGCAAAAGACGTCGACGCATTTCATCCGACGAACGTAGGTCTGCTGGCGATGGGCCGGCCGCGTTTTGTGCCATGCACGCCGGCGGGAATAATCGAGTTGCTGGATAGAAACAGGATTGAGATCGCCGGGGCCAATGCCTGCGTCGTCGGGCGCAGCCAGATTGTAGGACGACCGGTAGCCAGTCTCTTATTACAGCGGCACGCCACCGTAACCATCTGCCATTCAAAGACGCGCGACCTGCCGGCTGTGACGCGCCAGGCCGACATTCTGATTGCGGCAATTGGACGTCCCGCTTTTATACGCGGCGAGTTCATCAAGCCGGGAGCCGTCGTGATCGATGTCGGCGTTAACCGAATTACGGACGTCAAGCAAGCGCGCGAGTTTTTCACTGAAGACGCGGCGAAAAGAGTTGAGGCGATTGAAAAGCGCGGCTCAACGCTCGTCGGCGATGTTCATCCAAGCGAAGCTGACCGGGTCGCGGGTTGGCGCACGCCCGTGCCTGGCGGAGTTGGTCTACTTACCGTGGCGATGCTGATGCGGAATACCCTGCAAGCAGCCGAAAGGCGCAGAGGGAAGTAGCGCGAATCATCAACTCGCTTACGACAAATGCTAAAAGTCGGTCTTACCGGATCAATCGCCGTGGGAAAGTCGCACGTCCTCGGCATGTTTGCTGAACTTGGTTGTTACGTGATTGATGCCGACCAGATCGCGCGCGATGTGGTGAAACCCACCAGCGAAGGTCTTGCCGCGGTCGTCACCTACTTCGGAGAGACGATTCTCAAAGATGACGGCACATTAAATCGTGAGCGACTTGGCACTATCGTTTTCGGGGATGAAGAAAAGCGACAGAAGCTAAACTCGATCCTGCACCCATTGATTATCGCGCGCCAGGATGAGCAGGTTCGCGAGTTCGAACGTCAGGATCCGCAGGGCATCGCGATCATCGATGCGGCCTTAATGATCGAATCGGGTGGCTACCGGCGACTCGATAAATTGATCGTAGTTCACTGCAGTCCGGAAATTCAATTGCAGCGTTTGATGAAGCGCGATGGTTTGTCGCGCGAGGCCGCGCAGAAACGCATCGATGCGCAGATGCCGCAATCTGAGAAAATGAAGTATGGCGACTTCCTGATCGACACCTCTGGAGACTTTCCCAACACGCGTGCGCAGGTCGAAGCGGTCTATGCCCAGCTCAAACAGGGTTCTTAAAATACGAGCCTAACAACGTTATTGATGCTTCTGCACTCTCATGTTAAGTTTGGCGCGAACTGATGTAGCCACTTGATGCGCTTAGCAAAATCGCGATCCCAAAAAACGGCCTGGTTGCTATTGGCTTGCTTGATCATTGCCGGCTGCGCCGCATCGGCGAGCAACACAATGTTCTTTGGCAAGACGGATCCACCCAGCGAAAATGTGCTGCGCTACGTTTCCGGGTCGGAACCGGAAACGATCGATCCTCAAATTCCCGCCTTACAAAATGAAGCGCGCATTTGCCTGGCGCTTTACGAAGGACTGGCTGAATACGATCCCAAAACTACGAAACCGATACCGGCGCTGGCGGAGAGTTGGGACGTTAATCGTGATTGGTCGGAAGTGGTCTTTCACTTGCGCCGCACCGGCCGGTTTTCAAACGGGGATCCGATTACGGCGCGCGATTTCGTATGGACGATTCGCCGCGGGCTGACTCCCGAAACCGGTTCCCGCTCAGCCAACCTGGCATACCCCATCAAATACGCGCAGGCCTTTAACGAAGGCGGGTTTTTTGTTTTTGATCCAAATACCAAGTCATTCTTGTTGGCACAGGACTTCGCAAATGCAGAAGTTCAGCCCGCTCCCGCAGCCGCCGATGCGAAGACCGAAAACCCGGCAGTAGTGACGAACGCGCCCCTCAGTTCCCGACCACTGAAGTCCGTCGCGGATGAATACCCGAATACAACCGGAGTAACTCCCGCCGCTGACACAGCTTTCCATCAGACCATGCACTCGCCTGAGCGCGTGGTGCTGCCAAAGGCTGAAAAGGCACGCAAAGCGTTACTCGGCAGTAATCCCAAACTCAACGCTGCGGTGAACGGGAAACAACTTGTTCCGGTAAAGGGGGAAGATATCGGCGTTGAAGCGGTTGACGACTATACGCTGCGAATTTCACTGATGAATCCCGCGCCTTACTTCATCAGCATGATGCCACACCAATTCTTCCGGGTGCTGCACCGGAAAACTGTCGAGCAATTTGGCAGTGCCTGGACTGATGCAGCGAATATCGTTACCAGCGGAGCCTTTAAGCTTGCGTCGTGGGGCCATTACGATCGGATTGTGATGCTTCGTAATCCGCAGTACTGGGACGCTTCCAACGTTAAGCTCGACAAGATCATTTTTTATCTAATAGCTGACAGCACCACGATGATGAGCTTGTATAAAGCCGGCGAAGTCGATGCGATTTACAATCACACGGTGCCGGCTGGATGGCTGGATGCCATTGGTCCGATGAAGGATTTCATGGACGCGCCCGAAGCGGCTACTGACTTCTATAATTTCAACACGACAAAGGGTCCAACCAAAGACGTGCGCGTGCGCAAAGCACTGAACATGTCCGTTGATAAGCAGGCACTCGCAGACTGGCGGCACGTGAAGGTCCTGAAAGCGATGACGCCGGAAGGAATTTTCCCGGGCTATCCTCAGCCGCAGGGCGATCCTTTCGACCCCGAGAAGGCGAAAGCTTTACTAGCGGAAGCCGGCTATCAGAATGCATCCGGAAAATTCGATCCAAAGAAATTCGAAGCCAGCGAGATCGAATTGATCACCAACCCCGATGGCAACAACGTCCCGTTTTCCGAATTCCTCCAGGCGCAGTGGAAACAAAATATTGGCGTCGTCATTCCCATTCGCATCATGGAGAACAAAACATTTTTTAAGACGCAGGCCGCGCTTGATTACAAAGGCATGTCGCGCACTGGATGGTCGGCCGATTACATGGATCCAAATACTTTCCTAAGTATCTTCTATACTCCCACCGGCTCTAATGGGACGGGTTGGTGGGACCCAAAGTATGTAGCTTTGCTCGACGAGGCCAACCGCACAGTCGATCCACAACGTCGCTATCAGATACTTGCGCAGGCGGAACAGCTTTTGCTCGATGCGCAGCCGGTCATGCCGCTGACCGTGCCAACGACCCGTTGGATGAAAAAGCCTTACGTGAAAGGTTTGTATCCGAACCCGGCTACGCTGCATTCATGGAAATATGTTTATATCGAACGCGATTCGAGTAAGTGGGACTACGGAATGCCGAGTTTGTCAGAAACACCTGCGGTAGCGGGTGGGTGAGCGTTTGGTTGTTGGCCCCATCGCCTGGCTACCGCCGGCGGTCCTGACACGACATGCTTCGCTTCATTATTCGCCGCGTCATCCTGATCGTGCCGATGCTGTTCATCATTGTCTCACTTACGTGGATACTGGTGCGGTTGGCGCCGGGGAATTTTTATAGCGGCGAGAAAAAACTGACGCCCGCGTTGGAACAAAACCTCCGCGCTAAATATGGTTTGGATAAGGCATGGTACGTCCAATACGGCCGAGTCCTGCGCAACATCGCCCGCCTGGATTTTGGCAGCTCTCTGAAGTACGAAGGCCAATCGGTCAATCAAATCTTACGGCGTGCGCTGCCGGTTTCGGTCGGTCTCGGGTTAACGGCTTATCTGATTGCGCTGATTATCGGCATCACGATGGGAACGTTGGCGGCGCTCAGGCAAAACTCCTGGCTCGATTACGCGAGCATGGCGCTGGCGATGCTGGGAATCTCAATTCCTAACTTCGTGTTGGGACCGCTGCTCGTACTGCTCTTTTCCCTCACGCTCTTTTGGTTTCCACCGGCGCTTTGGAACGGATTTCCCAGCAAGAGTCTGGTCTTGCCGGCGCTCACTCTTTCAGCGATTTACATTGCCTACATTGCGCGACTGACGCGTTCGGGAATGCTCGAGGTTCTGCGCTCAGATTACATTCGGACGGCGCGTGCGAAAGGCTTAAGCGAGCGGCAAGTCGTCATGCGACATGCCTTGCGTGGCGGCCTTTTGCCCGTTGTCTCATTCTCCGGTCCGGCGCTGGCCTTCCTGATCACGGGAACGGTGGTGGTTGAGAAAGTTTTCGCGCTTCCCGGGCTGGGCAATTACTTCATCAACGCCTGCTTTAATCGCGACGAGCCGCTCATCATCGGTATCGTGGCGTTTATCGCGGTTGCTGTTTTGGTTTTCAATCTGTTGGTCGATATTTCCTACGCCTTCATCGATCCCAGAATCAGATATTGACGCATCGTGGCTGACCAGGATTATCAGAAAGAACCAAACGAAGCCGAGCTTCACGTGGGGCCAGAATATGCCGTGGCCGAACGGGACGTCGCCGAAATTGTGAGCGGAGAAGTGGTCGCGGGCAGTTCGCTTTGGCGTGATGCGTGGCGGCGTCTGTGGAAGAACAAATTGGCTGTGTTCGGCCTAATAGTTGTCGCCCTTATCACGTTGGCGTCGTTTGTAGGTCCCACGATCATCAGCCGGACGAGCGGTTACACCTACGATTCGATGCCGAGAGATACAGCGCTTTTGAAATCGTTTCCGCCTTTTCGCGCACCTGACGGCAAATTCTCGTGGGCGCATCCGATGGGGACGGACATCGCTGGTCGTGATGTGCTGGCACGGGTCCTCTCGGGTGGACAGATTTCGTTAATGGTCGGGCTAATCGCGACGTTGGTCTCGCTGGTGATCGGAGTGTTGTATGGCGCGATCGCAGGTTACCTCGGTGGGCGGATAGACGATTTGATGATGCGCATTGTCGATGTTCTCTATTCGCTCCCGTACGTGATCATCGTAATAGTTCTGCTGGCGTTGTTACCGGCAAAAACGCCGACCGCGCAACTTGCTCAATTGTTCTTCGCTTTGGGTGCTGTCTCGTGGTTGACGATGGCGCGCATCGTCCGCGGACAGGTGATGTCACTGCGGAATCAGGAATTCATTTTGGCCGCGCGCGCAACCGGAGTCTCGACGCCCCGGATCATTTGGCGCCATCTAATTCCAAATGTGCTCGGCCCGGTGATTGTCTACGCGACGCTGACGATCCCGACGGTGATGTTGAGCGAGGCTTTTCTTTCATTTCTCGGATTGGGTGTGCGGCCACCGCGCGTTTCCTGGGGCAGCCTGGCCGCCGAAGGCGCGCAGAATCTCGCCGTTTATCCGTGGCAACTAATTTTTCCCGGCGTCACGATGGCCCTCATGCTCTTCTCTTTAAATTTTGTCGGAGACGGACTGCGCGACGCACTGGATCCGCAGATGAAGAAACATTAATGACGGCTGAAGGCACCAACGGAAATTTGCTGGAGGTCAGAGATCTTCGCGTTTACTTTGAAACTGAGGACGGCACGGTCAAGGCTGTCGACGGAATCAGCTTCGAAGTAAAGCGCGGCGAGACACTCGGTATTGTTGGCGAGTCAGGTTCCGGCAAGACCGTCGCGAATCTTTCCTTGATGAGATTGATCCCCGAACCGCCCGGTAAGTTTATTTCCGGCTCCGTAATATTCAATGAACAAAACGTGCTGACCCTGACGAAGCCCGAGCTTCGTGAGTTGCGCGGGAAACGGATCGCGATGGTCTTTCAGGATCCGATGACTTCGCTCAATCCGTTTATGCGGGTTTCGAAGCAGTTAATGGAAGTCACGCAACTACATCTCGGATACTCAAAAGAACGCGCTCGCCAGCACGCCATCAAAATGCTCGAGCACGTAGGGATTCCGGATGCTCACCAACGCGTCGATAGTTATCCGCACGAGTTTTCCGGCGGTATGCGACAGCGCGTGATGATTGCCATGGCTCTGTCGTGCCAGCCTGAGTTGCTGATCGCGGATGAGCCGACGACGGCGCTCGACGTGACCATCCAGGCGCAGATACTCGAACTTATAAAACGACTGAAGAGTGAAACCGGAGCCAGCGTGATTCTCATCACGCATGATCTCGGTGTCGTGGCGGGCATGACCGACCACGTGATTGTGATGTACGCCGGCAAAGTTTTTGAGCGGGCGCCGACGAAGGAACTCTTCGAGAAGCCGGGCAATCCATACACGCGCGCCTTGCTGCGCTCTGTACCTGATCCCACGAATGAGCAGGAGTCGCTGTATCAGATTCCTGGGCAACCGCCCGACCTCGCGCACTTGAGCGCGGGTTGCCCCTTTGCACCGCGTTGCGAACGAGCTGAAGAGATCTGTGTGCGCGAATACCCGCCATTTGTACAACTGACGGCGGATCATCGTTCGCTCTGCCACTTTGCCCACGAGGTTTATGCGGCTTCAGGTGCGAGCGCATGAATAGAGACGAATCATTGATTTCGATCAGAAATCTTAAAGTACATTTCCGCGCTGATGGTGCGCGTCTGTTCGGCGGATCGAATAAAGTTGTGCGAGCAGTCGATGGAGTAGATTTGGAAATCACGCGAGGCGAGACTCTGGGGCTGGTAGGCGAATCAGGTTGTGGGAAAACTACTCTAGGGCGAGCCATACTTCGACTGACCGAGCCCACCGCCGGAAACATTCTTTACCGTGAGAAAGATCTGGCGGTTTTGTCGGGCGGCCAGATGCGAGCACAACGCCGGCACCTGCAAATGATTTTCCAGGATCCTTACGCGTCGCTGAATCCCCGGATGACCGTCAATCAAATCATAGGTGAGCCGATCGAAACGTTTGGATTGGCAAGCGGTAATGCCAGGAAGCAACGCATCGCGGAACTGATGGAGATGGTTGGCCTTAGTCCGCGATTTCTAAAACGTTATCCGCACGAATTCTCCGGCGGTCAGCGACAACGGATAGGTATCGCTCGCGCTCTGGCAGTCGATCCGGAGTTCATTGTGGCCGACGAGCCGATCTCTTCGCTGGATGTTTCGATCCAGGCGCAGATCATAAATTTACTGCGCCGCCTGCGCGAGCAGAAACAGCTGACCTATCTGTTCATATCTCACGATCTGCGGGCCGTCCGCTATCTTTCCGATCGCATCGCGGTCATGTACCTGGGCAAAATCGTCGAGCTCGCGGAAGCCAAATCGCTCTATGCCAATCCGTTGATGCCGTATACCAAAGCCCTGATCTCGGCGGTGCCGGTGCCCGATCCAAAGATTGAGTCGGCCCGCCGGCGCATCGTTTTGGAAGGCGATGTGCCGTCGCCGATCAATCCGCCCTCAGGCTGTCGCTTTCATACGCGCTGTCCCTACGCGATTGCGGCCTGCGCGCAAGTCGAGCCAAGCCTGGTAGAGATTAGGCCCGGCCACTTTGCCGCTTGTATCCGCATCAGTCCCGAAGCCCCCGATATTGAGCGTGTGCCGCCCAATGAAGCACCCGGTCTAGACGGCTCGTCCGAAGGCGCTGTGCCGTGAAAACCCCGGCCTATTAGTCGTTTACGCACAATGTGATTTGAAATTAGTGACGCCCGCCCGAGCTTTTCAGAAACCGGATTCTGTGGCGACGTCGACCGTTGGACTTGGGTGCTACGGCATCTATACTCCGGCCAGGTTGAAGTGTTTGTAGATGAAACATTCCAGATCAAGACCGGAAGCAGTGAAGCCACCCGAGCCGATTCAGCAGGAGTCTCCTGAGCACGCTCCGGCGGGTTGGGCGGATGAGCAAAAAGCGCTGGCCGAGGCTTCAGGAATTTCGTTGCTTCTCGTTGAAGGGCGGCAGCCGCCGGCCTTAACCGTTAGCCACAACAACTCGATCTGTGAAGCGCTCCAGTCATCCGAACAATTCGTGAAGCTGTGTGATCCTTACTGTGGCACTGCTCACGAGCGAGCGGCGGCTGCAAACAAGATTACGCACTATCAGTGTCATGCAGGACTGAATTGTTTCGCGATGCCGGTCGAACTTGAAAGCAATCGCAAACTGGTCGTGATCGGCGGCCGGGCCTTCGCGCGGGGCGCAGACTATCGAGAGTTGGCGGAACGGTTTAGATCAGGCGATCTACAGGAACTATTTTCCGAAGAGTTGTTTCGTAACGTAATCTTTGCTGATGAAGCAGGTTTAGATCACGCAGCCATTCGGGTGGGCGTCGCGGCGCGAAAATTTCGCTCACGATCCCGAGCACAAACTGCTGAGACTGAGAAGACAACTGAGGCGGCCATCGAAACAACCCCCGAGCTGCTTCCTGGACTCGCCGAAGATCATCAGCCAGTCCCTGACCACCAGGAACAGGCCAACCTGGTGCGTTCGATTCGCAGGTTCGCTGAACAGATAGACGCTTCGGATCCGGCGCAGACGTACGAGTCGATCGTGTCACAGTCGGCTGAATTGTTGCAGGCTGAGCGAAGCTCGCTGCTCCTGTTTGATGAATCGGCGAATCAACTGACTATGACGGCAGCGTTGGGCATCCCGGCTCAGGTGGCGGACGTTGCGCCCATTTCAATAGGCGAGGGAATCGCGGGTGCGGTGCTGCGTGAGAATCGGCCCGTGGTCGGGACTGTCGGTGAACTTGGTCAGACGAGCCTGCCCGAGCGACGCTACAAGACAGAGTCGTTCATCAGCTATCCCATTACGATCGGAAATCGGCGCTTCGGCGTGCTGAATCTCGCCGACAAGGTCGGCGGCGGCACCTATGATCTGCACGACTTAAGTGTTATCGATCTTGTCGCGCCACAAATCGCCCTGGCGATGGAACGCGCTGCCTGGCAACAGCGGGCAAACCAGTTTCAATTGATGTCGATTACTGATCCGTTGACCGGGCTTCACAACCGGCGCTATCTCGAAGCGCGTCTCACGGAAGAACTCAGCCGATCAAAGCGTTACAATTACCCGCTCAGCTTCATGATGATCGATATCGATGATTTCAAGCACTATAACGATCACAATGGCCACCAGGCCGGCGATCTCGCGCTGGAAATTACGGCCCAATGCCTGCGCGCGGCCTTGCGTAAAGTTGACGTCGCATCACGCTATGGTGGGGAAGAGTTTTCAATCTTGCTGCCGCAAACTTCGCTGGAAGAAGCCGGCGTGATTGCGGATCGCATTCGGCGCAAAATCATGACCGCTCGCTTTCCGCATGGAAAGACTCAGCCGCTCGGTAACGTCACGGTGAGCATCGGCCTATCGACTTTTTCGCCGTCGCTGGATTCGGCAGAAGCGATTGTGCGCGCCGCAGATCGCGCTCTGTATCACGCCAAACATCACGGCAAGAACCGGGCTTATGCGTATCAGGGCGGGACAGCTGGCGCGCATCACGCCGCGACGGACTTAACTAATTAATCAAATGAGTTTGCGCCCCATCCTTGCAACCGTCAGTCGCGATGATTTTGTTGGCCGCGATGTCGAGCTGCGCGAAGTGGTGCAGCGCGCTTTGCCGTTGCGCGACGCGCGTGGCCTGGTAATTCAGGCTGCGCCAGGCGCGGGCGCCGGCGAGTTATTGCGCCAGGCTTACGATCAGTTGTTCATGCGCCGGCGCGATCCGGTGCCGGTGCACTTCGCCTTCACGGTCGGCGACGTGACCGCGATGAGCACCGCGCGGCGCTTTTTCGAGACTATTCTGCAACAGTATGTCGCTTATCGTTGTGTCGATCCCTCGTTGTGCAAAACGCCTTTGACCTTTCACGATTTGCTCGAGCTGACGCCTCCCAGCGATTACGAGCTGGTCAGCAATCTGCTGGAATCATTTGAGCGAGCGCAAAGTGACGAGCGGGACTTGCTGACGTTCAGCTTCAGCGTGCCGCATCGGCTGGCCAAAGAGGGCCGGACAATATTTCCGCTGATCGATTGTTTGGCCGTTCGTCCGTTTCGTGAGGAGACCGAGCTTTGTTATCAGCTGGTCGCGGTGATCAGTAAAGCCCCGGGTCCTATCGTAGTGGCCGGACGCCGTCGCCAGGTAGCCAATTTGATCCATGAGGCTGGGAGTCCCGGCGACGCTGGTGTGGACTTTACTCATCTGCAAACTCTAAGCGAGGAAGAAGCTCGCAGGTTAATTGATCTGGTCGGCAGGCATTACGGCGTCCAAACGAACGAGCCTACGCGTGACCTGATCGTGCAGCAATTTAATGCGAGCCCGTTCTTTATCACGGAATTTATTCAGGCTGCGCACGAAGCCGGAATTCAACTTACGAGCTTTTTAAATTGTCAGAAACTTTATGTTGATGGCGTGCTGGGTGGTCACATCAACCGGTATTTTGATCGCCTCTTGCTGACGCTCGCGCCCAATTTTCAAGCCCGGCGCACGCTCTTGCGCGTGCTCTATGAATCAGCGAGCAGCGAAACTCGCAAGTCTTCGCTTTGGGCCTGGAAGAAGCGTTTGGGGGGAACGGCGGTCGAATTCGAACGCATCATCGAAGCATTGCATGCCTTTGAACTAGTTAACTCGACGGCGGCTTTCATTGAAGTCAATAGCGATTCGCAGGTGTGGATGGACTATCTCCGCGCTCAGTATCACGTCGAGGTTGCCACTGAGCCGCGCGCCAAGGTCGTGGCTGCCACCTTATTGCAAACGCTCAAGCGCGCACCGCAAACGATGGCGCGAAAGTATCGCCGGGAGAGTTCTCTCGGTTTAGGCGATCTGCTTACCCGATTCAACTGCCAGAGCGTGCCGGCTTCGCTGCTGCACTATGATCGATTCGCCAAAACTCATAAAGGGGAAGCAGCGGATGTCATAGATGCCGGGCTCGATACGGAATCGGATCTCCTTCGCTTGCCGCAGGTGGTCTATACCGTGTCCGCGTCCGCTTACGCCAAGGCGCCGATTCCTGATGAGGGCAATGGCTTCGTTGCTCATGGATTTGAAGCGGGCGAGTACACCGATGAAAACGAAGTCGTGTGGCTGGCCGCGGAAGTTGACGCAAAACTCGAAGCCAGCCGCGAACTGACCGAAGTATGGCTGCACAGATTAAGCGCGCTAGCGGACGAATCTAACTTACGGAACACGCGAATCTGGTTGGTAGCCCGCGAAGGATTTTCTGATCGTGCCTGCGAATTGCTTAGCGAACGCGGCGCGTTCAGCTCGAGCCGGCAGCAGTTTGAATTGCTCAGTGCGAGGCTAAAGCCCGGCCCGCGCGAGGACGACGGCATTCCTGGCAACGAATATGAAATGATCATTCCGATGGGTGAGGACACTGAACTGATTGCAGCGCAGGCAGTCGAACACATTGCCCGGCGCATCAACTTCAAACCGGAAGCGATCAATCAAATCAAGACAGCCCTCGTCGAAGCATGTATCAACGCAACCGAGCATAGCCTCAGTCCGGATCGAAAGATTTATCAGCGCTTCATCGTAGAAGATGATAAATTAGTCGTTACTGTTGCGAGTCGCGGGGTCGTACCCACGCAATCGTCCGGTCAGAACGGACAGAGCGCGATCGATCCAACCGAAGCAGGAAAAACCCGGCGCGGTTGGGGCCTGAAGCTGATCAAGACTCTGATGGATGAAGTGGAGTTCGAACGGGTGGACGACGGTACGCAGCTGCGCATGACGAAGTATGTTAGATGAGTGTAGCGCAAGCTGTTAGCTTGCGGAACGCAAACTGACAGTTTGCGCTACATCAGTAAGAGGGGGGCTTACTGAAACATGGATCCAAATCGGGAGATTACTGTGCAGGCACGCGGCGTGGGCGACGCAGCGATCATCTACGCCAGCGATTACCTTAACAAACTCAGCGGTGAACGGATCGAGCGAGAATGCCGGCGGCAGCTCGATGCGGGCCGCCGTGCCTTGATTATCAATTTTCGCGACACCGAATTAGTGAACAGCATTGGCGTATCGATTCTCGTAGGAGTTATCGATGCGGCAGAACAGAACACCGCGCAACTTATCTTCTCGGATGTAAATGATCACACGGCAGAGTTGTTTTCGATGCTGGGCCTGACACGACATGTAACGATCGCGAAAGACGAAGACGAAGCGCTGTCATGGATCGAGCCGGTGACCGAGCCTCGCGCGGCGGCCAGCGGTTCCTAAGCGCGCCGCCGCACAAGCATTCAGATGGACACAAATAACCAACGATTACTTCACACCTTTGCCGCTTTGGCCGACCTCGGCGAGCAGATTGCCAACACCGCGGACTTTGAAGAGATGCTGCGGTCTTCGTTTCACCTCCTGCTCGGCTCAATCGCGATCCGGCGCGGCGCGGTGGCCCAGCATAACCGACAATCGGATGGGCTTCGCATCATCTCCGCGCGCGGTTTGGACCAAATCTCGAATCAGGAGATCGCCTTTTCGCGCGACCACGCGCGCCGCATCGCCAGTCTCGGCTCATCGTTGACGTTGGCTGAGGCTACTTCGGAAGCTAGCCGCTTCATGGAAGAGCATCCGCAGATTTTCGGCGCGACTGAGATTCAACTCCTTTTGCCGCTGCTGGTGCACGACCGTTTGATTGGCGTGGTGTTACTGGGTGAAAAAGCGAGTGGCGAGAAATTCACGGAAGAGGATTTGCAAACGCTCGCAGCGCTGGTGCGTCACATCGCGGTCGGTATCAACAGCCATCATCTTCTCGGGGAAGTTAAAAAGAAAGCGGAAGAAAATCGTCAGCTGTATGACGGCCTGCGGAAGATTTACAAAGAAACGGTGCATGCGTTTGCCGCCGCGATCGACATCAAGGACCGCTACACTCAGGGGCACTCGGTGCGCGTCGGCAAATACAGCGAAGTCATTGCCCGCGAAATGGGGTGGAGTGATGACGAGGTCGAGGGAATCACGATCGCCGGTTATCTGCACGACATCGGCAAACTGATTGTCGATCTGTCGGTAATCAATTCGCCGGAAAGGTTCAGCGCCAAGGATTCAAAGGAGATGAGCCGGCACCCGTCGGCCGGTTATGAAATCCTGGCGCGCATAAATCATCCTTACGCTGAGATTCCTTTGATGGCACGCTATCATCACGAACGGATGGACGGAAACGGTTATCCCGATGGCTTGAAAGGTGATCAGATTCCGGCGGGAGCCAAAATTGTCACGCTCGCTGATTCGTTTGATGCGATGACAACCGATCGACCCTACCGCAAGAAACTGCCGCTTGCAGAGGTGCTGGAAGACTTTCGCACAAACACCGGATCGCAATTCGACCCGGCGGTCGTTTGCGCTTTCTGTCGTGCGTTTTTGAAGGAGCTCGAAGGTAGCGAAGAGCGGCGTCTGCTAAATCTTCTGAACCGCAATTATGACCACGTGGAAAACGTGACGCCAATCCTAAGTCAGATGTTGTCGGAGTTTGACGGCCCAGCCCTGGCGTCTTCGGCGAATAATTAATCACACAGGCGCAGCATCCGTACAGCAAGCGTAGCAGGCGAATCCTGTTAGTGGCTAAATGATCCGCTCGCGGTACTTATACGATCTACTTCGGTTGGATTCGCAGGGTAAAACTGCAAATCGCCATCTTCTCGTCCGGTTGGATCTGAGTTCGTTCTTCCCTGGGAATTTCTTTTCCGGAAATGGTCGTGGGGTTGCGTCCTTTGGATGTCACCCAGAAACGACCCTGATCGTCGAACATCAGGATGGCGTGCACGCGACTGATTTCGGCGTCGCCTTTCAATGGCAAATCCACTGACACAGTGCGCGAGCCGCGGCCAATCGTAATCTCGGGTTGGGTGATCTTGACGACCGACTGGCGTACGCCTTCACGCCAAACCTCGATTGAATAAAGCTCCTCGACGCGCGGTCGTACGACGGTCACTTCCCCTTCAGTCAGGTTGGCGCCGGTCTGCTCATCACCCGCCGCTTGCGGGCTGGGCGCAGGAGCGGTGGTCGTCGACGCGGGACGTACAGTGACCATCGTGTGACCAGCTTCCGTTTCGTCCCACACAGGCTGGACGCGGAACTCGCCGCGGTTCAGCGTGCCGTCTACCCTTAATTCAATAGCGAACGACTTCGCTTGCAACTGGACTGAACCGGCGAGTTCGCGCGCGCGCTCAGAGAGCACATGGAACAGACCCTGCTCGAGACCGCGCCGTTTGTCGCCTTGCCAGTCCTTGTCGTCGTCGTTGCTCAAATAAACGATGTACTCGCGCGGAATGAAAGTCGGACCGCCCGGCGGCGTGAACATCTCACGCTGCATGCAGGCTTCGACCTCACGCGCGATCTTTACCAGAAACTCTTCCCAAACACGCCGGGGCTTGGCGTGCTCTTCAGCTTCTTCGAGGACATCGTCGGCGGTTTCGCCGTCGATCCATTTTCGGATTGATTCAATTAGGCCCATAGTTGTGAGTAGTCAGTTGTTAATGGTCAGTTGTCAGTTAGTTTCGACGGACCACTGACCACTGACAACAGACCGATTCAATCAAACTTCAGAAACGTCCGGTTGACCCAGCCGCGATCGGCAGAACCAGGTTCATCCTTTGGTCGCGAGTGCTGCGTCACCTGGATTTCATACCAGTTGCTGTTGCTGCCAATACTCAGGACCTGCACGCGCGAACCAGACTCAGCCAAACCGATGACGTCAGTCCGGGAATTTGGACCAGCGCGCAGGTTCACATCCGTCGTTGTGATCGCCAGGCGTCCGACATCAGTCGTGATGGCGGTGCTTTGCTGAGTGCTGCGCTGCTTAATCCAGGAGCGAACATAGGCCCCTGTCGCGGCCAACAAACCAGCGAAACATAACACAAGAGCCAGTCCAACTACGAAGTCCCGGCCGCGCCGGCGGGATTTCGCCACGACAATGGCCGCGGGCGAACGAGCCGCAAGGCCGTTTGAACTGACGGGGACCGTCATCCGTCCGACCGGCTGCGCGGCCAGTTCCTGGGCGAGCGCGGACAAGTGTGTGCCGGAAATCGGCACGACAATTTTCGGACGCGGACTGCCGTTAGTCGAGGAGCCATGGTCTTTTAACTCGCGCGAAGTTTCAAACCGGGGACGCGGCGGCGCCGCCAGCGTCAGAACCTCCGGGTCGGCGTTAAGCTCGGAACTAATCTGCCGGGGGGCCGGCGCCCCCACCAAGGGCTGAGTCGCCGGCATCGTTACATCGTTCAGGTCCTCCCAGAAATCCTGAACCGTCTGATAGCGGTCGCTGGGGCGGCTGCGCGTTGCTTTGGTCAGAACCCTTAAGAAGGAATCACCCCACGGGCGCGCCGCAATTTCCGGCGGCAGTTCAGTGATTGGCTGATGGGCAAATGCTCGCGGCGACACGCCGCAAATAAGCGTATAAGCCGTCTTGGCCAGAGAGTAAACATCGGCTGCCGGCGTCAGACTCCGCGAACTGAGCCTACCGGTATCGAGTTGCGACGTCTGGACCAAAGGGCTATGTTCCGGCGGAGCGTAGATGTTCGTGCCCACGCGCGTGATTGCTCCTTCACCGGCTTCTAAACGGGCCACACCAAAATCAGCGATCTTAACGGTCTCGCGATCGGCAGTGAGCAAGAGATTCTGTGGCTTGATATCGCGGTGGATCACGCCGCATTCATGCGCATGCGCGAGTCCGGCACAAACTTGCTTAAGATAAAAAATGGACCGCTCGACGCTGAGCGGTTCCGTCCGGCAGAGCTTGGCGAGATCGCCTCCCCCCAAATACTCCAGAACCAGATAGTGAAATGCAGTCCCGGTCAGGTCGAGCGCCGTGCCGTGGCCGAGGCGGCTGATGATGTTGGGATGGCGAACGCGATCGAGGGCGATTGCTTCGTTCTGAAAGTTCTGGATGAGTGTACGTTCGAGATCAGGATCCTGGTAACCCTGAAGGAGGACATTTAAAGCTTTGACGACCACTTTACGAAACTCTTCATCGGTGGCGGCGAGATCCCGCGCCATATAGATTTCCGCATAACTGCCACGCCCGAGGCATTCTTCGATGTCGTAACGACCGTCGAGCCTGCACTGAAGAAGTTTTAATTCGGTCATCTAGCGTGAGCAACTACTTCGGCGGGGACGCGGTTTTCAACCCGAGCGTGTCATCCAGGGCGCCAATGGCTTTTTCCTCCGCTGCGGCCCGCTGTGATTGCGTGGTTGCCGACTCCTTATTCAATTTCAACGCCGCCGCCGCCTGCGATAACCTGATCTGCGTTTCCAGCGGCAAACTCGCCTTACTCTCAGAACGAACATTTTGGATGGCGAGTTCGAATGCCTGCATCGCGTCGCTGTGTTTTCCGGTCAGCATCAGCGCGCGGCCATACAGGTAAAGGAATTCGGAGTCTTTTGAATCAAGCGGTTTGGAAATACCTTGCGCAGTAAGCTGTCCGGGGAGAGTTTCGTTCAGCCATTTCGCTGCATCTGCATCGACCGCTGTGCGGTGCGTCGTTAACGCTGCCTCGGGAGCAGGCGTGGGACTTGGTTGTGGGGTTACGGTAACGGCAGTCGATTGTTTTTGTCGCTGATAAACCATGCCGCCATAGAAAGCCGCCGCGGCGATTCCGAGGAAAAGCAGAAATACGAAGAAGCGCAAAACACCGCTGCCGCCTGATCGTTGGGCGGCTACCGTTGCGGCTGGTTCGACTTGTTCCGCGGTGGCAGGGCCTGGAAATGCTACCCGCGAAGCGGGGGTCAGGTGAATTCGTGATTCGTCGGGTGCCGGCGGTATCTCAGTTGGATCTTCTGATCGATCGAACGATGCAGTGCGCTCCGGGTCGAGCGTGGGAGCACTAAAACTCGGCGTGCCCACCTGGACAATGACTGCGGTGAGATTGTCTTCAGCGCCACGTTCATAGCAACGCCGCTTCATCTCTTCACAAATATTGTTGGGGGCGTCGCCGCTGCTGAGCAGCTCGCGCAGCTCGCTATCAGGAATATGTCGCGTAATGCCGTCAGTGCAGAGAAGGAAGGCGGAGCCATCCTCGACCTCGATGGTCTTCATATCGGCTTCGACGGAATCTTCAGCGCCGAGGGCCCGGCTAATCACATTCTTGCTGGGATGATTAGCCGCTTGTTCGGGCGTCATACGACCGGCCCGTACTTCTTCTTCGACGATCGAATGATCTTCCGTTTCGCGATGGAGACGCCCATCGGGAGTAATTCGATATAGCCGGGAATCGCCAACGTGGCCGATCGTCGCCCGGTTTCCGCAAAGATGAAGCGCCACGACGGTTGTCGCCATCATCGAAAACCGCGGGTTCTCAGCGGCCATCTGATGAATCGAACCATTGGCGCGCTGGATCGCGAGCTCCATGCGATCCTCAACATCCTCACCATCGCTAACTTTTTCCCGAAATGCGTCGTTGAGCACATCGACGGCGGTTTGCGAAGCAATCTCGCCTGCATCAGCACCACCGACACCATCGGCCACGACAAAGATGCAGCGATCAGCGTCGGCCAGTACGGAATCTTCGTTGAGCGGCCGTTTATCGCTCAGGCCGCGGTCTGATACAGAAGCAACCTTTAATTGGTTTGCCGGTGATGAAGCACTCATTCGACTGCCTCCAGCGGGATCGAGCTTTCGGGCTCGCGGCTAAGCTTCACAACCGCGCGCGCGTCCTGAGCGTTAAGATGAGAAAAAGCCATCAGCATTCCGAGCATGGCAAAGCTGGTAATCAAGCTGAAACCGCCGTGGCTGACAAACGGCAAGGTAATTCCGGTCATAGGCAAAGCGCGAACAATGCCGCCGATGTTCACCAATGCCTGAATACCTACGAAAGCCGTTAATCCGGCCGCGCACAACTTGGTAAACATATCACGCGCTTCGATTGAAGTGCGAACGCCTGCAATCACGAAGATGATTATCGCCGCGACGACCAGCGCGCCGCCGACCAACCCCATTTCTTCGGCAATTGCTGCATAAACATAATCCGAATCGGCGATCGGAATCACTTCGGGAAAACCGAGACCGAGGCCTCGCCCCGTCGTCTTACCTGAAGCAATCCCAAAGATGGCCTGTGCAGGTTGAAAGGCAAGCTTGTCAAACCATATATCGGTGTTGACGCTTCGCTTCATGGGTTCGCTTTGCTGAGCCAATTCTTTCAGTCGCGGATCCTTGGCTAGCGCCTCGTCAAAATCAGGTTTCCACCACGCAACCTCCGGCGAAGGTGGATCAAAACCATCAAGCCACAAGTGGAATCGCTGCTGAATGCGTGACGGCAGGGCGTGCTGCACCGGGCGCGCGATGGTCGGAATGAGCGGGAACTTCTCCTGAACGTCTTTGGGCAGCGCGCCGATTACCAGAATCGAAATTACGAGCACCACCGATCCGACAAACACGAGCAATTGCGGCCAGCGCCGGACCGCAACCAGATAAAGGGTGGCGTAGGCGCCGCTGAAAATAAGCATCTGGCCAAAATCCTTCAGCGCAAAAAACGGTATGAAGGGAATCAGGGCCATGACCACGAGAGGAATGATGTCGCGAGCGCGCGGAATGCCCCAGTAAGTTCGCGCCAGGTCTTTGTAGCGCGCTGTCAAAATACCGGCGAAGCCGAGCAGGAAGGGGACTTTAGCGGGTTCCCACGGCGTCGTATTGCCGACGGCCTTACCGGCGCTGGAATAGACGATGGCAACACCCAGCGGAATCAAGGTCAGCAGCACGACAATGAAACTGTTTCGCTGGATCCAGGAAAGAAATCGATCGTTGGCGCACAACGCAAAGGCGAGCGCAAAAGCTACGAGCGAGAAAACCGGAATCCAGGTGTAGCTCGACGTAACGGCCGTTGCGAACGTGTAGTCAGATTCTTTGATCGGCGCTTCCTGGTCCGCAGGCGGCGGATTTGGCGGCAGACCCATCATTTGCCGCTTGGTCGTGTCATAGTTCTTGTTGATGTACCGCATGCGCAACGTTTCAGTCTTTTCGATGCGCGCGGCGGATTTGTTTTTCGCGTTGTATTCAGGGTCGCTATACAAACGATACTGAACCAACATGCCAACTGAGAAAAGCAGAATTGCAGTTGAGAACAGCACCCAGCTGCCTTTGAATTTCTTAAAAGCGGAAACCCAAACAGCCATCACAATAATCGGCAGATACAGCAGGAGATCGCGGGCGGCCCCGACGATCGAAGTGTCGTATCCGCGGATCATCGCGGCGCGATGGATGGCGTAGTACCCGGTAACCTCAATGCCGGCGAGCAACACGAGAATCAGCAAATGTGATGAAAGACGATTACGCAATTTAGGACCTTAGCCTTTTACTGCCAGGTTTCGTTTTTGAATCTCGCGCTTAACCAAACTCCAACGCCAATGACTACCTGTTTCGTCGACGCGTCGTTGGCTTGGGCGGCGTTGCTTCCTGTGCGCCGCCGCCGTCGAAGTACCCGAGCGCTTTTGCTTTCAGTATCAACTGCGCCGCGATCGGCGCTGCATTCTTACCGCCGTAAAAACTTATGCCGGGACCGGGACCTTCCAGCAAGACGGCCATCGCAACGACCGGCTTATCGAGTGGTGCAAAACTCAGGTACCAGGCATCGCTTCGCAGTTTGTCATAGAAAAGCGTTTCTTCATGCTGACCGATGACTTTGCCTTTGAAATCGTGCTCGATAACAACTTTCTTTTTCGGCTCGCCCGTTACCGGATCGAGGACGGGTACGGCTTTTTGGGCCGTTCCGGTCTTGCCACCGCTGCGAATGCCGGCGGCCTTAACCGGCGCCATTGCGCTGTTACCGGTGCCGCCTTCGGTAACCAGGTTCATGATGTGCCGCACCTGCTCTGCCTGTTGTACGGTCAGCACCTGGCTGAACATCTCGGGTGGGCGATCCATCTCAATGCGCGGCTTCATCAGCTTGCCTTCAAGATTCGCCGCTGCCGAAATGATCAAAGCCATTTGAAACGGGGTCATCTGCGACGCCAGGCCCTGACCATAGCCTTCGTACATCAGTTCGCAACGCGTCGAGTGCGGGCCAGCCTTAAGCCACGACTCGGTGGGCGCAATCGCATTCTTGATGGCGGTGGTGCTCGCGTTCCAAATCTCGGGTTCGCGGCGCCCCTGTCCCTCGCCGCTGACGCTGTCATAAGCGCCGAGGCCGAGCAGCTTCGCAGTGTCGCGGATCTTCACGCCGCCGAGTTGCGTTCCGAGATAAGAAAAATAAATGTTACTTGAATGCTGATAAGCAGAATCAATCCCGATGTTGCCGCAAGCCTCACAACCGCCGTTGTCGTCAGTGATCGTGCGGCCGCAACCCGCCGGGCTAAAACCTCCGCTGGTCGTGAAGCGCGTGTTCTCCATGCCGTTGCGAAACGCGGCATACATCATGACCGTCTTGAATGTAGATCCCGGCACGTAATATTCATTCATTGCGCGGTTCAACATCGGACGTTCTTTCTTGTCGTTGTCCAGTTTGATCCACGCCGCCTCGTCCTGCACCTCCTTCAAGCTGTAGGACGGATTGCTGTACATCGCCAGGACGTCACCCGTTTGCGGATTGAACATCACCACCGCGCCGTGATTGCCTTTGAGCTGATCGACGACGGCTTGTTGCAGGTCCTGATCGATGGTGAGCTTGTAATCTTTGTTCAGCTTCTGTTCGACGGTCTGGCCTTTGATAATTTGCCAAACTTCCGGCACAGCACCGCTTTCAGTTCCGAACATGGCGCGCTCCAGGCCTGGCTCGCCGCGGTCCGTTCCGAAAAGGTGGGCCAGCGCGGCGTCGAGCGGGTACTCGCGCTGAATTTCTCCGTTACTGTCTTTTTTGTAGTAAGCCAGCGGCCGACCCTTGCGATCGTAAATCCAGCCGCGCAGGGTCGATTCTGACAGCCGACGATTGCGTAAGTCCTTGTAGCCTAAATCCTGAAACTTTTGGTTTCGCTCAGCTGCATAACGCGCCCAGTAAACGTGAAAACCAAAAACAAAAAGCGCCACAACGACAAACAACCAGCGCCACGCGCGCAAACCTCGATTAGTGGTCGTCGCGCCGAGGCGTTTGCGGATGTCCTTTGGCAGACTTCCGGGCGCAGTTGGCGCTTTGGGATGGCGGCTGAGCCAGGCGCGGAAAAGGGACAACAGCATCAGCAGCCCCACCACGCCGATTCCGATCAAATAAGCCAGGGTAAGCCACGCCGGAAGTTTTTCCGGCGGAGGTGCGGGGCTCGGCGTGGCGGTTTGAAAGAGAAACAGTGCGAACGCTGTCATTGATTGACTCTGCGAAAACGAACCTCGATTTCACCAAATGCTACTACGTCGCCTTCAGCGATGGGACGTGCTTCGCCGTAAGCAATACGCGCACCATTAATATGAGTACCATTTGTTGAGCCAGTGTCGGCGACATACAGATTCTGACCAGGATCCATTTTCAAAGCCGCATGGACCTTGGAAACGCTGGAATGATTCAGATGCAGATCGTTATCTGTTCCGCGCCCAACATTCAAGCGACGGCCGCCGGCCACCAACAACAACTCGACTTCTTTCGAGCCTTCGGGCATCGTCACGCGGGCAATCATCGGCACCTCAGCCTTTTCGGCGTGCGCCTTAATGGGTTTGCCCAACTTCCGCTCGAGATCGCGCTTTTGTAACTGTTCTTCGAATTCGCCAAAGTTGGGTTCGACCGAAAGCCCTTTGGTAAAGATGTCGACCTCGGTTTCGATCTTCACCGGGGCCATAGTGCGATAGCGATTGTCGTTGATGTGATCGATTGCCGCCGCGAGGAGTTCGGTTTCCAGACGCTGGGTAACTTCCTTAGGCGTCTCGGAATGGGTGCCCCACTCCATCTTTAGCTTCAGGTTATGAGGCGCGATACGGCCCTTGCCTTTCTCATCGCGCACCTTCGCGTCAATGGCCCGGTTCATGCGGACGATAATTTGATCCGTGGTGAGCCCGCCCGGCGCGTCCGGTGTACGACCGAGTTTTCGATCGACGACATCGCCTACGCCCTCCAGCACGCGCCGCATGATGCGCTCTGGCATGATCGTATCGCGTCGTGGTTTACGGGATTGATCCTCTTTGTCAGACATACTTCGAAATACGAAGTCCCCTTAAACGAGTTCATGGGTCGAGCGTTTACTGCGAGCCCATTCTAGCGTAAACGCATGCTGTCGAGTAGAGCCCGAAGCGATTTCGGGCAATGCCGGTCACAAGGTACCCAAAGTTGCCCTCTGCCGCTGGGCCTCGAATAGAATAATTCCCGCGGCCACCGCGACGTTCAAGCTTTCGGTCTCACCCTTCATGGGAACGCTGATGACTTGGCCAATCAGCGCAAGATCATCCGTCGAAAGACCTTTTGACTCAGCACCCATCACGAGGGCGCAGGGCTTTCGCCAATCGATATTTGTATATGCCGCGCCGGCTTTCGCGTGTGCGCCTACCGTCTCGATCCCGCGCGTGCGACACCACCTGACGGCCTTTGCAAAATCCGCCCCAATCCAAATCGGAAGCCGAAATGCTGAGCCCATCGCGCCGCGCAAAGCTTTCGCTGAGAGCGCGTCGCAGGTGCCGACGGTCGTGATCACGCCGGTGGCGCCGGCGGCTTCGGCCGTACGAAGAATTGCGCCGACGTTCACCGGATTGTTAATTCCATGCAGGATCACCAGCAACAGCGTGCCTGTTTGACATGCCGCAAACTTCGCCGGCGTCATTACGGGTCTCGTGGCCAAAATGACGATCCCTTGCGGAGTTTTCGTGTAGGAGATTGACTCAAGCAGCTTCTCACTCACGGAAACTAACTTGGAATTAGTTTTCTCGAGATCGCGTATTAGTTGGGACGCCCTTGGTTTCTTCTCGAATTGATCTGAATAAATTACTGCGTGGATCTCCAGATTAGATCGAAGGGCCTCTTCGCACAGTCGCAAACCTTCGACAAAGATTAGATCGTTGCTCTTGCCGTCGCGCACGGCGCGCGCCTGGCGCAGAAGGGAATTGTCGCGACTGGTGATTTCCACGGATAGAGTTACAGTTTTAAGTTCGGAAACGGAGTCAGAACCGCGACCCTTTTTCTCCTCTCCTATGGGAGAGCACCGACGTGAGGGTGCGAAGCATAGCGACCGTTCATGTGCGTCCCAAAGTATGCCGTATCTTGACCCGAGCTTGAACTCGAGGCGGCCCGGTCCCCACCGCTCCAGGTCCTGACCGTTATTGTCATACTTCAACTTCCGCCCATATCGGCCAGTGATCGGAAACGTTCAAAGGCTTCACTACGCCCCAACGATGTACGCGCAAGCTCCGCACAAAAATCCAGTCCGCATGAAAACGCAATCCCACCCCCCGCCAAGTCGCTACCTCGATCGGAAACGGTGTCGTGAAACCGTGAGATTCCATCAGCTTCTTAATTTCGACCGCTTTACGTTTTGACAGAGTGTTGAAATCACCGAGCACAACCAGCGGACCGTCATGATCCTTCGTGTGTTCGAGCACCTTCTCAGTTTGCTGATGCTGGTTGTCCAGCGGCCCATGCGGATCAATGTGCACGTTGAACAACCGCAATTGATCGCCACCGATTTTCATTGTCGCACCCATCGCGAGTCGCGGCCGCCAGGGGCAATCGTGCCACGGCAAGTCGATTCGAGTAATGTCCGTAAGCGGTAGTCGGCTCAAAAGTGACACGCCCGTATCACCCGCATCCTCGAGCGCGATCTGCTCTTCGAAGTTCAGCCACCACTCGCGTTGCTGCGGTTTTATTCCGCGCGGTAATCCCGCGCCAACGTGAACATAAGGCAGCTTCAATTCCTGGGCGAGCCGCGCGGCCACGTGTTGTCCGCCGGCGCGGCCGGTCTCTTTGTCGGCCTCCTGCAATGCTAAGATGTCCGGCGGCGGCAAGAGTCCATTGTCAGAAAAAACTTTGGCAGCCGTTTGAATGTTTTGCGCGACCGCCTTGGCGCGCGCGCGCGGAAAGTTGTAGCCGACTTTGCGACCGAGGCCTGAAGGAATGAGGTGGCTGCCGACTGCGTAGCGAATATTGTAAGAAGCCAGCACCAATTTCCTGCGCGGCTCCTGTTCGGTAGCGCTGTTCGTGTTCCCGAACTCGATGCCTTGGTTGGGCCGGTTTGAAAAATCAAGCTCGCGAATCATCTTAATTAGTGGTCGCGGTCGGTCAGAACGGAACCAGGAAGTTACACGAAAAATCTTCTTTAGTGTAATTTCGTGGTTGCCTTTACTCATAGCAATCGAACGCCGACGAAAAGAGGACGAGAAGCTAATTAATGAGCAGACACATAATCGCGGTAGTTGACGATCTGTTTTTCGTCGCCAAGATTCGCGGCACGGCCGAGCAGCTTGGCGTTTCGATCACCATTCCGCGATCCATTGATGCGGTGGCGGAAAGAGCACTGGCAGAGAAACCAGCGCTGATCATTTGCGACCTGAATTCGCAGCGCGTCAATCCGCTTGAGCTGGCAGCGCAGCTGAAAGATAAGGACGAAACCACAGACATCCCACTGCTGGGCTTCTTTTCTCACGTACAGGTGGAACAACAGCGAAAAGCGATCGAAGCTGGGTTCGATCGCGTCATTCCGCGTTCAGTGTTTGCAGGTTCGTTAGTTGAAATTCTGAAAGGATAGCCGCCCACGACTAGCCGGGACTTAAGTGCCGGACGTCGCATCACAGACTGAAGTCTGTGCGACGGATCAGCTCACTGGTTGCGGCGAGACCACTTCGTGGATGGGCTTCACTTCCTGAACTAGCTGATCGTACTGCTCGAGGGTGAGTGCCTGGGCGCCATCCGACAGGGCCTTCTCGGGTTCGTCGTGCACTTCGATAATCAGCCCATCAGCGCCAACGGCCACGCCCGCACAAGCCAGCGGGATCACCATATAGTTCTTGCCAGTGCCGTGCGAAGGATCGACGATCACCGGAAGATGCGAGATGCGCCGCACCGCGGGGATGGACGCCAGGTCGAGCGTGTTCCTTGTATGCTGCGCGAACGTCCGCACGCCGCGTTCGCACAACACCACGTTGTAATTTCCCTCCGACATGACGTACTCGGCGGCTAACAGCCACTCATCCAGCGTCGCGGACAGTCCTCGCTTTAACAGTACGGGTAGGTGTGAGCGGCCCACGCGTTTTAGCAGCGTGAAGTTCTGCATGTTACGCGCGCCGATCTGAATTACATCACCATACTTTTCAACTAAGTCGACGCTGTGTTCATCCAAAGCCTCGGTGACGATTTTTAATCCGTAAGCTTCGCGAACTTCGGCGAGAATTTTCAAGCCTTCTTCGCCCAGTCCCTGAAACGCATACGGTGAAGTTCGCGGTTTGAATGCGCCGCCACGAAAGAAGCGGGCGCCGCTGCGGCGCACGGCTTCTGCTACCGCGAATGCCTGCGCATGACTCTCAATCGCGCACGGTCCGGCGATGATCGCCAGCTCGTCTCCGCCAATCGTAGCGTCGCCGACGCGTACGACGGTCTTTTCGGGACGCAGATCCAGCGTAATGAGTTTATAAGGCTTGCTGACGCGGATCGCTTCACTGACGCCCGGCAAATTTTCGAAGCGAGTCGGATCGACGGCTCCCTGGTTTCCCGTAATGCCGATGGCCGTGCGCGTAGCGCCTGGCATTGCGTGTGGTTTTAAGCCGGCTTCGGTGATGACGTCACAGACATGCGCAACCTGCGCATCGGTGGCGTCGGCTTTCATGACTATTAGCATTGCGGTAAATGGTAAATGTTAAATCGTGAATAGTAAATCACTCGGATGATGTGAGCATTAGTCCGGCAAGTCAGCAGTTCGGGGCCTTAGCCCGTCAGCAACTGGGGCGTTAGCCCGTCAGCGACTGGAGCGTTAGCCCGTCAGCGACTGGGGCCTTAGCCCGACCGTCAGGGAGGGCTCGACAAAACAAAGATCTAATCCAACCGCGAGCCCTGCCTAACGGTCGGGCTAATGCCCCGCAGATCGCCCCAGGACTTTACGGTGCATCACATTTGCGCTGGGACGTTGATTCCCAGGGTCGCGAGCGCCTTGGTCAATTGACGACGAGTGTAATCAGCCACCGCAATCAAGACGGCCCGCTTTGCGGCATCCTCTTCCGCGATGATGCGGTGACGGTGATAGAAAAGATTGAACGCTTTCGCCAGATTGAACGTGTATTTTGCCAGCACGGCCGGCTCAGCGGTCGTCGCCGCCAATCCATTGCTTTCATCCAGCCGGCCCGCCAGCACCAGCAACGACCAGATATCATCGCCGGTTTCGCCTTCGAAGACTCGCTTGATTTCGTCGTTGCCTTCAGGCATTGAATTGCTCCCGCCCTCGCTGCTCGCACCAATCTTTCTAAAAATCGAATTCGCGCGCACGGCGGCGTACTGGCAGTAAGGACCGGTTTCGCCTTCGAATGACAGCGCTTCTTTAAAGTCGAAAGCGATTACCGAGTTTCGCGTGAACTTGAGTAGAAAATAACGCAGCGCGCCCACCGCAATTGCATGAGCCGTCTCGCGCTGAACGTTTTCCGGTAAGTCAGGATGACGGCTGATGACTTCGGCGAGCGCGTCCGCTTCCAGCCGATTTATCAAGTCGTCGGCTTTCACGCCCAAGCCTTTTCGGCCGCTCATTTCAATGTACGGCTTCTTTCGATCTTCTTCCGACAGTTTTATCCCAAGCTCTTCGCACGCCGCGGGCGACAGCGCCACCATCTCATAAGAAAGATGAACGCTGGCTTCTTCGCCAAGGTCGGGCACGATTGCCGCGACGCCCTTTTTAACAATCTCCTGCGGATAAGACTGACGCGAGTCAATGACGTTGTAGACGATGGTACCGCCGCCGAAATTCGGCCGCGGTACCTCCGGTTGGTTCTCAGCGTTGGGCGCAGTCGTCGTCACCCAGGTCGCATGACCGTCGGGATAAGAACGAAACGGCTTGTAGTTGAAATCGAGGCCGAGCCGGCCCAACTTCCAAAGTTGATAAGCGATGTCCTTACCCGTGTAGGTGACGGTGCCGTTTGAGCGAACAATGATCTTATCTGATTCGTGCTCCTCAGTTCCCGTGTGTGACTCGAACGGCATCACCCAACAGCCGCGGTTGCGACCCTCGCTGGCGAAATGAATCGCACCGCGCTCCTTCATCAACTGAAAAGCGCGCTCCCAAAAGTGTAAATGAAGAATTTCTGATTCGCGCGCCAGCAGGTCATAGCGAATTCCGAGTCGCTCCATGGTATCGAGAATCTGCTGAACATTTCTCGTTGCCACGTAGTCAGCCAGTTCGGCAGTTGCGTTGTTGCCTCCTTCAATCGCGTGCAGGATGTCAGCCCGCAACTTCAACTTTGCGGGGTTCTGCTCGCCATCAGCGTTGCCGTCGCGATAGAACAAACCCACGCGCGTGTACAAATCCCAGCAGTAATAATCAAAAGTTTCATTTGCCAGTGAACGATCCAACGCCTGGATGTCGCCGAGCGTCATGTTCTCGATATGCATGAAACCGACCACGACATCCGCGACCTGCACGCCGGTGTTGTCGATGTAGTTCTGCACTTCGACGCGATTCCCAGCGCTTTGGAGAATGCGCACGAATGTGTCGCCGATTACCGAATTGCGCACGTGTCCGATGTGGGCCGCTTTGTTGGGGTTGATGCTCGTGTGCTCGACCATCAGTTTGCGCTGCTCGGTGGTTTCAATAAGCTCGTCTGTCTTTGTCGAGACTTGTCGAAACAGACCAGCGCGATCGAAGAAGATGTTTAGGTAACCTGCGCCCGCTACTTCCACCCGCGAGACTTGTTCAATCGATTCGAGCTCGGACTTCAAAGCTTCGGCGATCGATCGCGGCGCCCGTTTCTCGCGCGTCTTCTGTTTGATCTTTTTGGCCAGCTCGAAAGCTACGGGGAAAGCCAGGTCGCCGAGCTCGGTACGCGGAGGCACTTCCGTAGCCAATTGCTCGAGTTCCACTTCGAACAAATTTCGCGCCGCTTCCCGCAGGCGCTCTTTCAGTGTGTTTTGAAGTTGAATCAGGTTCACGTTTAAAAAGTGGCAGGGCCGCAGCCCGTCTGAGATGAATTAGCTGGCACAGATTGAAGTCTGCGCCACCAAAGCAATCGGCTATTGTATTGAATGAGCACTGAATCGCGAAATTGCGAGTTCTTCGCGGGCTTTGCTACCATCCAAATTTCAACATGCAGGCAGCGGCGCACTCAGTCGGCTCGCAAAAACTGCGCGACGTTTTTGCAAACGCGGAAAAAGTCCTGGTGGTCACTGGCGCCGGGGTGTCGGCGGAATCGGGTGTGCCGACCTTTCGCGGCGGGGGTAACACGGCCGTTTGGAAAGGAATGCCTTTTGAAGTGATCTCCTCGGCCGGCATGTTGCAGCGCGATCTGCCCGCGGTTTGGGAATGGTTCAATTATCGCCGCGGACTTCTTAGGTCGGTCAAGCCCAACCCCGCCCACCAGGCGATCGCGGAATGGCAGAATCAGTATAAGCATTTGTCGCTGGTGACACAGAACATTGATGGACTTCACCAGGCGGCAGGATCAAGAAACGTGATCGAGTTGCATGGCAGCATCTGGCGCGGCCGGTGTTTTGATTGCGGCGGGCTGCAAGCGTTGCGAGAGTTGAGAATCGATGATGATGTGCCTGCATGTCCTTCGTGCGGCGGCCACCTGCGCCCCGATGTCGTGCTGTTTGGTGAGATGCTTCCGGCCGGTGCTTTCGAGCGGGCGGCTCAGGAAGCTGGCGACTGCGAACTCTGTTTTGTGATTGGAACCTCCGCCGTCGTTTATCCGGCCGCCGCAATTCCTGAGATCGCGCGCGCCGCCGGAGCTTATGTCGTCGAGGTCAATCCGGAACTGACACCGCTGTCTGGATTGTGCGATGAAGTGTTGACCGGTAAGGCAGGTGAAGTACTGCCATTAATCGGTAAATCGTGACGAGTAAATCGTAAATGGACAGCGCCGTGTGATACGTCAAGCGTGCTATTTACGATTTACTATTCCTTATTCACAGTCTTATGAAGACGCTCTACTTTGATTGTTTTGCCGGCGCGAGCGGCGACATGATTCTTGGCGCACTGGTGGGCGCGGGGGTCGATGCGCGCTCGTTAATTGAGCAGCTGCAATTGCTCGGAGTCGGCGGCTGGCAAATTGATTTCGAGAAAGTTGATCGCTCCGGGATCAGTTCGACTTATGCAAAGGTGCAGACCGGCGATGAGCGTGCACACCGCCATCTCACGGACATTCTCAAGATCATTTATGAATCGCGTTTGAATGATCGGGTTAAAGATCGAGCGGCAAAAATCTTTTCACGTCTGGCCGAGGCTGAAGCCCACGTTCACAATCAGCCGATCGAGAAAATTCATTTCCATGAGGTGGGTGCGCTCGACGCCATCATCGATGTCTGCGGCGCCGCGATTGGCTTTGATTTGCTTGGCATTCAACGATTCGTTTCATCACCGCTTCGCGTCGGTTACGGCATGACAAACATGGCGCATGGACGCTTTCCCATTCCGCCGCCGGCCGTCGCTGAGCTACTGAAAGGCAAACCCATTTACGCCGGAGAAATCGAAGGAGAGTTTGTAACACCCACCGGCGCCGCGATCATTACGACTGTTTGCGATCAATTCGAGTCGTTACCCCTGATGAAGATCGCCGCGACAGGCTACGGCGCCGGTACGCGCGACCCGAAAGGATTTCCCAACACGCTGCGAGTGTTGATTGGCGAAACGGGGGACACCGAAGCGACCGCGGATGAAAGCTTGCTGATGATCGAAACAAACATCGACGACATGTCGCCGCAACTCTTCAGCCACGTGATGGATCGTGCACTCGCGCTCGGTGCGCTCGATTGCTACTTCACGCAGACTCAGATGAAGAAAAATCGTCCGGGTCAGCTCTTGTCGATCCTTTGCCGGCCTGAAGATCGCGAGAAGTTCCTGCAACTTTTGTTCGCGGAAACGACCACGATTGGCGCGCGCAGTTACGAGGTCGCTCGCCGGGCACTCCCGCGCGAGATCGTCACGGTCGAGACGCAATTCGGTCCAATCGATGTTAAAGTTGCTCAAGCTAACGGCGAATTAAAGGGAATGCCCGAATTTGAGCAATGCCGCGCGGCCGCGGTAAGAGCTGGCGTCGCGTTGCGTGAAGTTCAGGATGCGGCCCAGTCCGCGTACGCGAGTCTACGCCGCTAAAGATCGCCGCACGAATGGTCGGACATGAGCACTAAGGTCACAAACATCAAATCCAAGCGACAGAAATTGCGCGCGCCGGTTGAGCCCGATCTCGATCGAATCGCGCGCGGCGTTCGTCTTATCCTCGAAGGTATAGGCGAAGATCCGAATCGCGAAGGCCTGCGTGACACCCCCAAGCGCGTTGCCGAAATGTACGCTGAGTTGACCGCGGGAATGCGCGAAGATCCGAGCGAGCACGTCGTGCCCTTGTCCGGCAACAAGCATGACGAAATGGTGATCGTGAAGGACATCGCGATTGCTTCGATCTGTGAGCATCACCTGGCGCCGTTCGTCGGAAAATGTCACATCGCCTACATCCCCAAGAACGGCAACATTCTTGGCGTATCTAAACTGGCGCGTTTGGCTGAGACCTTTGCGCGAAGGCTGCAGCTGCAGGAGCGGCTGACTTCAGAAATCGCAAACACCCTTTTCGAGCGTTTGAAACCCCTGGGCGTGATGGTGGTGATCGAAGCTGAACACACCTGCATGACTTTGCGGGGCGTGAAAAAATCCGGAGCAATTACGGTGACTTCCGCAGTGCTCGGCGGCTTCCGGAAAGACTCGCGCACTCGTGCAGAGGCCATGTCTCTGATTGTGAGACCACATTAAGATCCGGGTGTTCGCGAGCCTTTGCGCCTTTGCGGCTTTGCGTGAATGATGAGCGTGGGCCCACGCCAACGCGCGAAGGCGAAAGCCGGGTCGCTTTACGTTAAAAACCATGAAACCTAAAAGCACGGCAAAATATTTTTGGATCCCGGCGATCCTAATCGCCATCGCCGCCGGCACTCTGGCGCAAAAGCCGCGCAGTGCGAGTCAGATTAGCGAGAGCGCTCTGCGCGCACACATTAAGTTTCTTTCCGACGATCGACTCGAAGGTCGCGGCACGGGTGCGAAAGGCGGAGAGCTGGCGGCGCTCTACATCGCGGAACAATTCGAAGCCCTGGGATTGAAAGGCGCCGGGGCGAACGGCAGCTTCTGGCAGCCGGTTTCGCTGGTCGGAGTTAAGGCCGATCCGAAAACTGAACTTCACGTCAATGGCGCAACGGAAGCCGCGAGCTTCAAATTCGCAGACGACTTTATCGCGTTCACCGGCTCGCAAACTGGAAACGTCAACGTGGATGCCGAAATGGTTTTTGTTGGTTATGGCATCGACGCGCCGGAACAAAAATGGAATGACTATAAAGGACCGGCTGAAGATTACCGCGGCAAGATTTTGGTGATGCTGGTTAACGATCCCCCGGCAACCAGTCAGGAGCCAAATCTTTTTGGCGGACGCACGCTGACTTACTACGGACGTTGGACTTACAAGTATGAAGAAGCCGCGCGGCGCGGCGCCGTCGGCGCTTTGTTATTGCATACAGACGATTCGGCCGGTTATCCGTGGAGCGTCGTGCGCACTTCAAACGGATCGTGGCGTTTTGATATTGCCCGCACGTCTGGCGACAAAAGCCCGTTTCTGCCAGTGCGCTCGTGGATGACTAATGAAGCGGCGCATCGCATGTTTTCACTCGCTGGATTGAATCTCGATGACTTGCGTAAGCAGGCCGCGTCGCGAGACTTCAAGCCAGTCAAACTAAATCTTACGGCTTCGATGAATCTCAATAGCGAAGTAAAACGCGTGGAGGCTCCGAACGTCGTTGCGATTTTGCCCGGGCGCGATCCAAAGTTGCGTGATGAATACGTGGTTATTTCAGCGCATTGGGATCACCTCGGTGTCGGCGTTCCTGATAAGACGGGCGACACGATTTACAACGGCGCGCTTGATAACGCCACGGGGGTCGCGTCAGTTCTCGAGATTGCGCGCGTGCTCAGCCAGTTGCCGGCGGCCGAGAAACCGCGGCGTTCGATCTTATTTCTGATTCCGACTGCCGAAGAGCAGGGCCTGATCGGATCGGAATGGTACTCACTGCATCCCCTCGTGCCAGTCCGTAAGACGGCCGCCGATATAAATCTCGATTCGATGAACATTCTCGGGCCGACGCAGGATTTTGTACCGCTGGGCGCGGAAAGGTCTTCACTGAAAGCCGTCGTTGATGCGCTTGCGCGCGAGCGCGGCTTGCGCATCTCGCCTGATCCAAGGCCGGAGCAGGGATCGTTCTATCGCTCGGATCACTTTCCCTTTGCCAAAGTCGGCGTGCCATCAATCAGCTTGAAAGAAGGCAATGATTATGTCGGACACTCGAAAGACTGGGGCGAAAAGAAGTTCAAGGAATACAACAGCGCGCATTATCACCAGCCATCGGATGAATTCCGCGACGATTGGAGCTTTGAAGGAATGATTCAGGAAGCGGACTTTGCGATGGCGCTCGTGCGGCGCATCGCTGATCTGCCGCTCATGCCGAAGTTCAATCCGAATGATGAGTTCGCCAGGAAAAGGTAAATCGTGACTGGTGACAGAGTTTGTATGCCTGTCACCTGTAGCTCGTCACTTGTCAGTAATCGTGAAAACCTTCTACCTTACGACCCCAATTTATTACGCCAACAGCCTGCCGCACCTTGGTCATCTCTATACCATGGTGGTGGCCGACACGATTGCGCGCCGCAAACGACAGCAGGGAATCGAGACTTTCTTTCTTACCGGCACCGACGAGCACGGCATCAACATTGAGCGAGCGGCGGAACGAAACGGCCGGACGCCGAAAGAGCAGGCTGATTATGTCGTCGCTTATTTCACCAGAATGACGGCGGCGTTTGGGTTGGACACTGCGCATGGCGGCTACGATATTTTCATGCGTACTACAAACCCGTTTCACTACGAAGGTGTGAGCGAGCTCTGGCGGCGAGTAGCGAAAGCCAAAACTCCGAAAGGTAATGACGCGCTGTACAAGGGTCATTATGAAGGCTGGTTCTGCGCGCCTTGTGCCGGCTACAAAACCGAAGATGAATACGCCGCGCCCGCAGTTCCGGGCGAGCCGCCAACTTGCCTCATCCACGAGACAAAGCTGGATCGCGTTTCTGAGGAGAGTTACTTCTTCAGACTTTCTGACTACGATGAAGCGCTACTGAAGTTGTACGAACAGCCGCAATTCGTGCAGCCGGATGCGCGCCGCAATGAAGTCAGAAGTTTTGTGGCGGGCGGCCTACAGGATCTTTCGGTGAGCCGTTTGCGCACATCGGTTAGTTGGGGAGTTCCGGTTCCCGAAGATCCCAATCACACGATGTATGTCTGGTTCGATGCTTTATCGAACTACATCACGGCAATCGGATTCGGCAATGAACAGCAGAATCGCGCGGTTGGGTTCGACAAATTCTGGCCGGCGCTGCACCTCGTCGGCAAAGACATCCTGCGCTTTCATGCGGTTTACTGGCCGGCTTTCTTGATGGCCGGTGGGATCGAGCAGCCGCGCGCGATCGTCGCGCACGGGATGTGGGTCGATCCATCGGGACGAAAGATGTCAAAGACTCTTGGCAATACAGTTGAGCTCGACATCCTGCAAAAATATTTTCCGATCGATGCGATTCGTTATTTCTGCCTGCGTGAAATGGTGTTTGGCCAGGATGGCCGCTTCGGTTACGAAAGCCTGATTGATCGAACTAACAGCGATCTCGCCAGCGGACTCGGCAATCTTTCCAGCCGGACGTTGACGATGATCCAGCGCTACTGCGAGGGACAAGTTCCTTCCGGCGCTATCGCGGATGAAGGCCGGCTCGCGGCTAAACGCGCCGGCGTTGAAGACGAAACTGCGATCTCGCATTTCCTCGGGCACGCGCGTGATGAATTCAATCGCTACTTTGAAGACCTCGCCTTCAGTCGCGGTCTGGAAGAAGCCTGGGCAATCGTCGCGCGCGTTGACAAGATGATTTCTGAAGCGCGGCCGTGGGACCTCGCCAAAGAACCAAACCAGCGCCAGACGTTGAATGCGGTGCTGTATCGTGCCGCGGAAACTCTGCGCTGGCTTTCAGTCATGTTGTATCCGGTAATGCCGTCCGCCGCGCGAGAAATTTACGCGCAGCTTGGTTTGTCGGATGAAGTGTCGAAGATTGAACCAGCAAATCTAAAATGGGGAGAACTGCCGGCGGGGACATCCATCAAGGAAGTGAAACCGTTGTTTCCGCGCATCGATAAAAAGAAGACCATGGAAGAAATTGAAAAGCAGAAGTCAGGAGCCGGGAGTCAGGATTCAGGAACCGCTGCTTCGCACGCCGGCGAGGGCTCGAGCGAGAAGTCGGCCGCAATGCCGCACTCTGGCCAACACGCAACTGAAGCGGACGCTGTTCCCGGCGTGACGAATTACATCGACATCAATGACTTTGCCAAAGTGGAGCTGCGGGTCGGCGAAGTTAAAACAGCCGAGCGCATACCGAAGGCGGACAAACTTCTGCTCATCACCGTCGATATCGGGGAAGAGAACCCGCGCCAAATCCTGGCGGGGATCGCCCAGTATTACGAGCCTGAAAAACTGATCGGCCGAAAGATCGTCGTTGTGGCGAACCTCAAACCACGAAAACTGCGCGGCTATGAATCCCAGGGCATGCTGCTGGCGGCGTCGATCGGCGACGAGGGCAAGCCGGTAATTGCCACCTTTGCTGAAGACGTGCCCAACGGCGCCCGTCTGAAGTGATCCGATGAATCAATTCATCGATTCCCATTGTCACATCGACGGCCCTGAATTCGATGCCGACCGCGGTGAAGTGATCGCCAGGGCGCTTGATGCCGGCGTGACGACGATGCTCAACGTGGGCACGGGCGATCCGCACAGCGGTGCCTTTGAGCGCGCGGTTGAACTGGCCGAAAAACATCGGGAAATATACGCGGCGATCGGTGTCCATCCTCATGATGCGAAACTTTTCGATGATCGTGCGGAAAAAAGACTTATCAATCTGGCGAAGCAAAGTTCCCGGGTCATGGCCTGGGGAGAAATCGGCCTGGACTATCATTACGATCACTCGCCGCGCGAGGCGCAGCGCGATGTGTTTCGCAGGCAACTGAAAATCGCCCGCGAACTTGAGCTGCCGGTAGTGATCCATTCACGCTCAGCCGATGACGACACGTTAGAAGTCCTTCGGGCAGAGCTTGCCGGTTACGATCGCGCGGGCGTCTTGCATTGCTTCGGCGGCAGTTTGCAGATGGCTCAGGCCGCCATTGAGCTTGGGTTCTTCATCTCTTTTGCCGGGAATCTAACCTTCAAAAAAGCGGAAGACCTGCGCGACGTGGCGCGGCAACTTCCACTTGAAAAGCTGCTGGTAGAAACAGATTGCCCATATCTGACGCCCGTTCCGTTTCGCGGTAAACGGAACGAGCCGGCGCGAGTGGTTGAGACCGCGAAGTATCTGGCCGAAATTCATAATCAGCACCCGGACGAAGTCGGAAGAATTACCAGCCAGAACTTTGCGAAGTTGTTTGGAGTTCCGCCTTCAGGCGGTTAGCGAAATTGTCTTTTCGATTGCTTTGCGCCTTCGCGCCTTTGCGTGAACAAAAACGTCAGCCCCAGAAACATTCCCGCGCTAAGGCGCCAAGCCCCAAAGAAAGACCGCGAAGGAGGACGCAGCCCAGCCTAGAGAACACTTTCACATGCTCTTCGTTTGATGTTATTCTCACCGTTACGCAAAAATGGCCCAGCAAAACTCATTTGATATCGTGTCGCAGGTTGACCGCGCGGAAATCATGAATGCGATCAACCAGACCATGAAGGAAGTGCGGCAACGGTTTGATTTTAAAGGCAGCCATGCCGACGTCACGCTGGAAGAAAAAGATTTAGTGCTCGCAGCCGAAGACGACACGAAGCTGCGAAACATGAACGACATTTTGCAGCAGAAGCTGGTTCGGCGCGGCGTACCTTTGAAGGCTTTCAGCTACGGCAACGTCGAGCCGGCAGCCGGCGGAACTGTGCGGCAGCGCGCGCAAATTCAACAGGGCATTCCCCAGGAGAAAGCCAAAGAGATCGTTAAAGTAATCAAGGACTCTAAAGCAAAAGTGCAGGCTTCTATTCAGGGCGATGTGGTCCGCGTCACCGGCCGTGACCGCGACACTTTGCAACAGGTGATTGCGACCCTGAAGGCCAAAGACTTTGGTATAGACATGCAATTCACGAACTATCGATCGAATTAGTGGAACAGACACTCGTCTGTTCAGAGGGCACCACAGACGAAAGTTTGTGTTACACGAATGCAGGCAACCGGACAATCAGAATTGCGCGAAGAAGCCTACCTGGCGGCGCGAAAAATTTTCGGCGCCATCGCCGGAGAGTTGCAGGCCGTCGAACAGGAATTCGAACGCCAAGCATGCTCGAACATTCAGGTGATCGCCTACATCGGCGAGCATCTGCGGCGCTCGGGCGGCAAACGCGTGCGCCCGGCGCTCACGATCCTTTCGAACCACGCCGTTGGCGGCGACGGATCGAATCAAAGTTCAATTCGCATGGCGACGGTGATGGAGTTTCTTCACACGGCGACGCTTGTGCATGACGACGTCATTGACAAAGCCGAGACTCGCCGGAATCGTCCTTCGATCAATTCAGAGTTTGGAAATCAGACTGCGGTGCTGATGGGTGACTGGCTCTACATGTCAGCTTTCGAGACGAGCCTGGCAGAACGCTCGCTCGAAATCCTCGACATCCTGACGGCCGTGACGCGGAAGATGACGGAAGGCGAACTGCTGCAATTGACTTTGTTAAGGCGTACGGACATTTCTGAAGATCAGTATTTTGATGTGATTGCGCGCAAAACCGCGTACCTGTTCAGTGCCTGTTGCGAGATTGGAGCCTTGCTGGGCGGCGCGACACCTACACAGCAACTCAGGATGCGCGACTATGGCATGAACCTGGGCATTGCCTTCCAGCTAATCGACGATTTGCTGGACTTCACCAGCAGCGAAGATGTTTTGGGCAAGCCGGCCGGCGCCGATCTGATCGAAGGTAAAGTTTCGCTGCCGTTAATCTTCCTGCTTCAGCGCGAGCCGGAACTGCGTCACGATCTGCAAACAGTCATTAACGATGGCGGCTACACCAACGTCTCGCGACAGTCTTTGTTGAATGCGCTTGAACGAAACTCGGCGTTGGAGATGACCCACACACGCGCGATGGAATATGCCGAAGCCGCGCGCTCTGCGCTCGACAGTCTGGATGATTCGAGATATCTCGAAGCGTTGCGCGCTATTCCTACCTACTGCATCGAACGCGATCACTGACCGGTTCTACTGCTGAAGCGTCATCCAATAATCTCGCGGGTAAATTCGATAGAGCTTTGTGTCGGGCCCTTCCACCGTTTTCAGGTATTGCTCGTAGGCGGCGAGTTGTTTCTCGGGTCCAATCACATAATGCAGACCGTCTTTCACGTCGCGAGCCTTGACTCCCAAGCCGGGCACCACGCGTCCATACACGCCATTCATCCGTTTGAAAAGTTCAGCCGCGAGGGTGGGTGATTTGCGCAGCTCAAGCAATGCTTGCCGAAACCGCCGCACTTTTTCCGGAGCCATGTCGTCGGCCAGATCGGTAGCGATTGCCTCGCCGCGTGCCTCATAAGGCGACGCAGATCGAAAATCTGAAAAAGCGATTGCGATCGCGTACTCAACGAGATCTTGATCGGGCTTAGCCTTACGCAATTCATCGACAACGAAACGAAGCGTCTGCGGTATCTCAGGTGATCTCTCAGCGTAGTAGCTGAGCCGGCCGCCGGCAGGCGAGCCACCGAAACCATTTGAGTAGGCCAGCCCAGCGCCCCACGTTTTCATGAAGATGCTCTGCGCGCCGCCACCGCCGTAGAGACACGAAGCCAGAAAATCCAACAGCCGCTCGCGATTGTTGCTGTCATCGTACGTAGCGAGGGGGGCTGAATTGATAATCACGCCACCCTGGGTGTTTGCATCTACCAGTCCAACGAATAAAGGCGTGGCGTTTTCGCCCAGCCGCTCGCGCACGCGCGCATCAATCACCCGCGCGTCTGAGCGTGTCACGGAAACAAGCGGCGCGTTTTCAAAAGTCGCGAGCAACTCGCTGATCTGCGGTTGCAACTTTTCGATCGTCGCCGCGGACCCAACGGCGAACAGACGCGCGGCGCCGGTTTTCAAAATGCTGCGGCGCAGGATGTTAAGTTGCGTAAGTGTCTCGGCCGGCGGAATCAACAAATCGTGGTTCATCTGCCGGCACAGGTAATCCCAATCCCTGGCCAACGTTTCATCGGGAATGTCCGCCAGCAACTGATCAAGGTCCTTCGCCACTTCCACCGCCAACGCCCGTGATTCCGGAGTTAGCCGTGCAAAATCTTCGGCCAGAGATTTCAGAGCCGGGGAAACCTGCGCGCCGCTCTTCGTCTGTAATGAAGAGAGCAAGGCCTGGAGTTCGGTGCGATTTCCTTTCGCGCCGGCTCCAGCCAATTTCGTGACAAATGCGCTGATATTTTTTCGAGTATCAGGCGTACCCGCGTCCTTCAACAGCCAACGCAAACGATGAAGATTGTGAGCTTCGGTGAGAAACGAGTCGGTAGCCAGTACCAGCGAATTGTCCTGCCGGCGGTAAGCGCGAGCGGGATCATTGACCCAATTTTCCTCGGCTCCCTGCATCTGACCGCGTAGCGACGCGAGCATTTGATCGACCACGTCACGAATGCGCGGCAGATTCTCAGGTCGCCAATCGGGATTGTTGAGCACGAGTCTTAGCAGCTCGATCGCGCGTTGAGACTCAGCCAAATTATTTCCGGAAGCTCCGAGCACCAACTCTGCCTTTCCCGCTTCACTAGTGCGAAAGTCAGCGGATAGTCCGAGAATTTCTTTCCGCACAATCTCGCTGAACTCTTCGAACGAGATGGGCTTGCCGTCTTTGACGACGCCGGTCCCGACAATTAACTGCGGCAGGGCCGACAGGTACAGAAGTTGATCGTCCGCTACGCCGTCGAGCCTCAGTGCCAGTCCCGTCGTCGCGCTGGTCATGTTTTCAAAGTATGAAGCAACCATCGGCACGTCATGCGCGAGGGTCGTGACCTTGTAGTCCAATTTGTCGTCGAGCGTGAGCGGCGGATCTTCGAGAAAGCGCATAGCGCTCGGCTTTTCTGCCAGCGCTTCCAACTTCGCTGTGGTCGCGTCATAGTCGGCTTTGTAGCGGCGCAGCGCGCTCTGCGGATTGATTGCGTGGTATTGCCGCTGCAAACGCAACGCCTCCTGGCGGGCGCGAAGCTGGCTGGCTTGCTCTGCCGCGGTGATCAAACGAGGCGATGGTTTCGCGACCACCGCGTAAGGAAGAGTGTGAGCGAGATGCCATTTCGCAATCATGTTCCGCCAGATGTTTTGCCGGCTCGACAGCATTTGATCGACATTATCGAGGTCTGGTTTGAGGGTGACGGATTTGCGAAAGCCTGGGGCGCGATTGAGATCGATCAGGTGATTTATCCAGGACGAATCAGTTTCGCGAAAACCAAAGCCCGGCGGAGAATTGACGAACTTGGACAGCTCGCGCCGGCTCGAAGTGACGCGGCTTCTCACTCTTTCATTGAAGTCTCGCAGCTCGACGGAACCATCGGCGAAGGAAGCGATGCGGCTGGCTTCGGCCATGATCTTCTCGCGTACAGACTTGATAGTGGCGATTGTCATCTTGTCGGGCGTCACATCCGTAAGACCAATGTAGATGGGATTGCCTTCCGCCGTTTGATTATCGAAGTCGCTGAAAACACTTTGCGCGCCCGTATCCATTACGCGCGTTTTGGAATCGACAAACAGCTTGTAGAGATTAGTGGTCGGATCGTCGGCAAAGCTCTCGAGAAACAAACCGAGAAAAGTTTTCTCTTCGCCGGTGAGCTTCAGTTGAGCCGGCCAGGCGAACGTTAACTGAACTGGTTGCCGTTCGTTCTTGTCGGGATATTCAACAAACTGAATTTGGCCGGTGGGCGCCGGATTGATTTTCGCCAGGTCGCTCTCGGTGGGATAACGCCGCGCGTCCTGGCTGGGTTCGAGGCGGTTGAGAATGCCATCGAGTGTTCGGAGCACATCGGCCAAAAGCATTTCTTTCGGGAATGAGGCCACGGCGCCCATGTTGCCGAGGTGATAATGCTCGCGGTGAAATTTGCGAATGTCTTCGGGTTTGATGGTGCGAATCGCGTCCGGCCAGCCGCCGGCAGACCAGGCGAGCGGATGATCAGCGCCAAAAATCATTCGATTCAAATTGCGCGCAAGCAACGAATCCGGGCGCTCGAATGTGGTAACCATCTCCTGGTACACCGTGCCTTTTTCTTCCAAACGCAGGCGGCGTCCGGATGGTTCGTCACTTATTCCCCAGTGACTGACTTCGCGGCGAATCTCATCGTCGGTGTAGTCCGGATGCAGTAGCGCATTCATCTGGCTCTCAAAAAGCTTGTAGAAGATGGCCGGGCCGGCGGCTGTGTGAAAGTGATAACAAGTGCGCAACTGATCGGTGTACGCGGACGAACCAACGAGGGAAAGACTTTCGAGGCTGGAATGCGCGCGGCCCACATTTCCTTTGCCGAGCAGCAGATGTTCCTGCGTATGCGGCTCGCCGCGATCGGAAGTGGGAAACGAGTTGACCCAAATGAAGGTCTGGGGCACTGACTGAATCTCTAAGTAATCGAGAGTGAATCCGGTTTGGTTGTGAACAAAGCGGGCGCCGAACGGCTGATCAGAATCGTTGAGATAAAGCGCGGTAGCCCGAAATCCGTTGACGGTTTGGCCTTCGGTTAATCCGGCGAGCGAAACGCTTTCCTGAGCAAAGGCAGCGCGGGGAATCGCGGCAAGTAGCATAGTGATTATTAAGAAAGAGTGAATAGGTTTTTTGAGCTTCATCTCTGGCTCCGAATTGCATGAACCCACCCGCTACCGCAGGTGATACTGACTTGAACCGGCGGCTGCGCCGGATGGGCACGCATAAAAGCTTCGCATCATATAGGCGCGGCGGTAGACCGGCAAGACTGTGTTGTGACGCGTTGGCATATTAGCGGTACGGCGACGGGGGCAGCGGCACGGCGACTGGGCAGCGGTACGGCGACGGGGCATTAGCCCGACCGTCAGGGAGGGCTCACTAACGAGCGACATCTCGAGCCCTCCCTGACGGTCGGGTGAACGCCCCGCTGTCACGCACCGATGCGAGCAAATGAATTGCTTGCGTGGCGGTCAATAATTTGGTTGTAAATGGGCCAACGGGCAATTTACAATCAGCGCGATCATGGCGAACGAAACCCTCATCGCCCGGCTCGAACAAAGCCTCCGTCAATCGCGGGCCGCGCGCACGCGGCTGTCCGCGCGCCTGGCTGAGCTGGAATCGGAAGCCGACATCATCCGCGCTGAGCTCGTCGAGATGGATACCCTTGCGGGGCAGACTGAGGCTGCGATTTTCCGGCTGCTCTCTAACGTGATGAGCGGTCCGTCGACGCCGGTCGGTACCACCTCGGTCGGGGAACTTGAAGTGGAGTTGCAGCGGCGTCTCGCGCACGCCGAGCTATCGCGTCAGGAAGTTTCGCCTCAACGACACAATGTTCCGCCGATCCGCAATAACATCGAAGCCATTACCGATCGCTTTTACGACCGCACGATTCCACAGGCGACCACGATGATCCTGCGCGAAGCCGGTGGGCCACTGCATGTGAACGAGATTTATAATCGGTTGATGGAAGGCGGCTTCAGCTTCACCGGCAACAATCCTACGATCAGCATTGCCGTCTCTTTGAACCGCAACACACGGTTTCGCAAAGTCGCACCCGGAACCTTTGACTTGGTAATTCGCGACGCCGCCAAGGCGAGCTAAGATTCCCGTTTTTGTGCGCCTTTGCGATTTGCGTGAGTCACATTCACGCCAAGGTGCAAAGTCGCTAAGAAATCGCAAACACTTTTACATTAACTTCTTCTTTAAGTCTTGCAAGATCGATTTCGCCTCCGCGTCAGACATCTTTTCAACGTCAGCCATCCGCAATTCGTCCACCACTTTGTGATTAGCCAGATCAAAAAGTGAAGACTGCGCTGCTGCGCGCCGGCGCGCGGCTTGTGCGCTTGCTTTGGTTAGTGCCTGAGTTTCCGCTTCGCCAGATTCGCCCACGGCGACGGCGATTGCCCGTTCGGTTTCTACAGCGTCGCCTTCTTCAGCGAAGACATCCAATTCGTAGCGCTCAAGTCGTTCCAGTACTTCGCGGGCGCGGGTCAAAGCCGCCGGCGGCATGCCCGCCAATCTTGCTACTTCGATTCCGTAAGACTTCGACGCGCGTCCGCGCTCCAACCGGTGCAAAAAGACAACTTCGCCTTCGCGTTCCGTCGCGGTTATTTGATAGTTCTGCGCGCCCGGAAGCCGTTCCGCCAATTCAGTCAGTTCATGATAGTGCGTCGCGAATAAAGTTTTCGCGCAATGTTCCGGCGAGTCATGCAGGTATTCGGCAACGGCCCAGGCGATCGACAAGCCGTCGAAGGTCGCCGTCCCGCGACCGATTTCGTCGAGCAGTACGAGCGAGCGCGGCGTCGCGCTATGGAGGATCGCCGCCGTCTCAGTCATCTCAACCATGAAGGTTGATCGGCCGCGCGCCAGATCGTCTGAGGCCCCAACGCGCGTCCAGACACGATCGAGCAGCGGCAGTCGCGCCTTCTCAGCCGGCACAAATGAACCCATCTGCGCGAGAATACAAATCAGCGCCGTTTGTCTAAGCACGGTGCTCTTACCGCCCATGTTGGGACCGGTAATGATCAGCAAGCGGTGAGTCGAGTTATTGAGATAGGTGCTGTTGGGAACGAACGGATCATCAATGAAGATTTCAATTACCGGGTGGCGGCCGTGAATGATTTCGATCTCGTCACTATCGTGCATGGCCGGGCGCACGTAACGGCGGAGCACGGCAGTGTCGGCCAAAGATGCGAGCGCATCGAGACAACCCAGCGCACGCGCTGTGGCTTGAATTCGCGAAGTCTCAGCTGCGACCTGACGGCAGATGAGTGAGAATATCTCCGATTCAAGTTGCAGAATGCGTTCCTCGGCGCTGAGGACTTTGCTCTCCCACTCTTTCAAGGCGGTGGTGGTAAAGCGTTCGGCGTTCGCGAGCGTTTGCCGGCGTTCGTAATCCTCCGGGACGCGGGCCGCATTCGCTTTCGAGACTTCCAGAAAATATCCGAAGACATTGTTGTAGCGAATTCGCAGCGAGCCGATACCGGTACGCGCGCGTTCCTCAGCTTCTAAAGCGGCGATCGTTTGCTTCGCGTCGCGGCTCAAAGAACGCAACTCGTCCAACTCGCTCGAGTAGCCGTCCAGAATTACGCCGCCATCGGCGACTTTCACCGGCGGTTCGTCCGCGATGGCTGATGAAATCAGATTCCTTACGTCAGCGAGTTCGTCCGTCGATTCGTTCAGGACTTGCAGCAGTGAAGACTGCGCGTTTGCCAGGCGCTCGCGAATCTGTGGAACTTGATCGAGCGAACGCCGCAGTGCCACCAGGTCACGCGGGGTGGCCGAACCAAAATTCAAACGGCCGGCCAGCCTTTCCAAATCCGCGACTTCTTTTAAGAGAGCGCGGACTCCGTCACGTTTCATGTGTGATGCATAGAACTCAGCGACCGCACTATGCCGCGCTTCGACTTCACCGCGATGTACCGAAGGTCGCAGGAGCCACGAGCGCAGCAGACGTCCGCCCATTCCGGTGACGGTCTGGTCAATCACGTCGAGCAACGAACGGGCCGTCCCTCCGCCACCGAGAGCAGTGGTCAGTTCAAGATTTCGAACCGTGACGTGATCGAGGACGAGATGATCCTGCGGTTCGAAATAGATGATGTCGGCGATGTGCGCGGCGCCGGCGCGTTGCGTTTCCTGCGCGTATCGCAGGCAGGCTCCGGCGGCGATCGTTGCTTCTCGCTTGTTGGTAAGCGTGTAGCCGTCGAGTGAACGCGTTCCGAATTGTTTCTTGAGCAGCGCTTCCGCGTCCTCACCTTGCCAGAGCCAATCATCCAGCGCCGTCAGCGTGGCTCCGGATGAATGTGTATCCGGCGCCGGTCGTTGGCTTTCAGATGATCCGGGCTTTGCTTCGTCTGTCGGTGCTTGAGCTTCAGTGTCCGTAGCCAACGGCAGCGGCGCGGTGTGCGGAATCGTCGAAAAGCCGGCGCGAACTAATGGCCCGAGCGAAGCGGGGAAGAGAAGCTCACGCGGCGCATAGGATTCCAAATCCGCGGTGATGCGCTCCCAGGCTTGGGGGCCGCTGGTCTGGGTTGCGCGAAATTCTCCGGTGGAAATGTCGAGGAAAGCCGCGCCGACGGTTTCGCCGCGAGCGTAGACGGCCGCGAGATAGGTGGCTTCGCGCGGCTCAAGCAATTGCGGATCGATGGGCGTCCCGGGTGTGACTATCCGCGCGACTTCGCGACGCACGAGCTTTTTGGTCTTGGCCGCATCCTCAGTTTGTTCACAAACCGCGACGCGATAACCTTTGCGCACGAGCTTGGCAATGTAATTCGCGGCGGCGTGATGCGGTACGCCGCACATGGGAATCGCATCGCCGCGCTCTTTGTGCCGAGCGGTCAGGGTGATTTGGAGTTCGCGCGCGCCAATGATCGCGTCATCAAAAAAGAGCTCATAAAAATCGCCGAGCCGAAAGAACAAAAGCGCCCCCGGATGCTGAGCTTTCAGCTCCTGGTACTGCCTGACCATTGGAGTAGTATTCGTCGCTGCCATGCGTCTGCGGGCGAGAGTTTTCTGCTGAACTGATCGGGCCTTCGTCGTTTGCGCGAAGCGGCAAGCCTACATCGCCAAAACAATTCTCGCAAGTACACAACTTTGCATTTTTCGCGGGTAATTTTTCTTGACAGTCCTACCTCAAAGAATTAGTCTCTTGGCCCTAATCAAGAAAGAATCCAGACAGCGAGCGATAGTTTTCGATCATCGCCCACTGTCTGGTTGCGCTATCTGAGGCCCGGCGAGTTTCCATCCCCTGCCGGCTGCGATCCATAAAGCGATATGCTGGTTCCCAAGGGTCAAACTTCAGCGGCAGTTGCTCCAGCAACCTACTCTTTCGAAGGGAATTCCGAACAACAACATGCAGATCAGGCGATGGCTTTGGTTGCCCTGAGCCACACCGCCACTGAGCAGCAGCTCTACGCCGCGATGCTTGCGGAAATTGTGGCGGTGGGAACGCGCGTCGCTTCGTTCACGGTGCGGCGACTGATGAGCGTTTCCGGCATCAACGGATACAGCACGGTGCGCCGTGGGGTGAACGGTCTGGTCAACAAGCTGAGCATTGAGCGGCAGAAGGTTGCCGGGCCGAACGGCGGCGATCATCCGCCAATCGTCTACCTGGTGTTCACGCCCGAAGAGATTCTGGCGCGGCGGCGCGCCGGCGGGCTCGCCATCTACCCCCGCGGTTTGGAAGCAGATTCTGAAGCTTCGTATCTCGCGCGCGCTCTGCAACGGGTCGCGGGCGATCGCGCGCTGAGCCGGCGCGAAGCAGAAGTTGCGCTGTGTTGCGCGCAGGGTTTGACGAATGCGCAAATCGGTTTGCGCCTGGACGTCAGTGAGCAGACGGTGAAGTTTCACCTGCGGAACATCTTTGCCAAGCTTGGGGTGAAACGCCGGGCTGAGTTGGTTTCGCGCTTATTACGCGGCAACGGCGGCACAGACTTAAATCTGTGATCCTCGTACGGGCACAGACTTTAGTCTGTGGTTTTGGTTCGATGCTGGCACAGTTTGGGTGTCAGTTTGATAAGTTGAAGCTGCCTCGCGCTAGAGGCTTCCCTTCGGGGTCGCTGCGTGTCTTCGAATTTACTGGGAAGAGCACGCATAGGGCGGACGTGTGTCCGAAAGAGCCGAGTCAACTGAGCGTTAGCGGCCGTGACTTGAGCATAGCGTGCTCGCTTGCTGTTTATGACCGAGATGCTTCAGCGCGCCATGCAACGGCCACGGCGACCGGTGAACCATCTTTGAGCTGGAAAGAAAAATAACAAATGAAAGACAGTCGCCTTCATCTTGGTTTTGCTGCAATTCTGATTTTTGGTTGCACTCTTTTGGCGCCGGCCCAGACCCAGAGTCCAACTGCGAGCCCCAGTCCGGCGCAGACGGCAGAACGTTACCGCATCGGCGCCGGCGATGTTTTGGACATCCGCATCTACAACCGGCCACAACTTTCACGCGACACTGTTCGCGTCGAAGGCAACGGCATGATTCGCATGCCGCTCATCGATGGTGAGATCCAGGCCGCGTGCAAGACTGAGGGCGAGTTGGCCCACGAAATTTCAACACGCTATGCCCGGTACTATCGGAATCTCCCAGTCGACGTCTTTATCAAGGAGTACCACGCGCGCGAAGTTGCTTTGATAGGCGCCGTGAACGAGCAGGGTCGTTATCAAATGCAGCGCCATATCCGCCTGCTTGAGTTACTCACTTTCGCGAAAGGCCCATCCGACCGGGCCGGGGAAACGATCAACATAGTCAGAGCGCCGCGAAATGATCTCTGCGCCGGCACCCCCGATTCACCGAAAACGGAAGAGGCGTTCATCAGCCTGAAACTCAACGACACTTTGCGCGGTGAAGAGCGCGCAAATCCTTATGTCGAAGCCGGCGACATCGTTACGATTCCCGAAGCCGCTCAGGTTTACGTCGTGGGGAATGTGTTCACGCCCAAGTCATTGCCCTTGAAAGAGCCGATCACGGTGACGCGCGCCATTGCGATGGCGGGGGGCGCCTTGCGCGATTCGAAAACAGACAAAGTGCGCATCGTACGCCAAAGCCCGACAGGTAAATCTGAAATGTATGTGAACCTCACGGCGATCGCGCGTAAGAAAGAGGACGATGTTCTGTTGCAAGCCAACGATATCGTGGAGGTCCCTGAATCCACCGGTAAAAGTCTAATGCGCAGCCTGATGGGCGCGGTCGCGCCTTCGGTAGCGCAGATGCCGGTGCGCATAATTCCCTGAACCGGCACTAGCCCGAACGTGAGTGAGGGGCCGGAGTGGAGAGCCACGAAGAGAACACGAACCAAAAGCGAAGCACACGAAATATTTTGCCTTTGATTTTCTAAAACAATGAGTCAAGCAACCAAACTAGTTAAGCGAGAAGACGAACCGCGAGACATTGATCGCCGCACTGAAACGCCCGAGCCGTATCGCGGATACGGTTACGGTCCGGGCGCGCCCGAAAACGAAGTTCATCTGCTGGACTACTGGCGCGCTATTCGAAAGCGTCTTTGGCTGGTGGTCGGAGTGGCGGTACTACTGACTACTCTGTCGATGGTTTATGTCGCCCGCAAGCCCGACGTTTACGAAGCCAATTCGCGGGTGCAGGTCGATCTCGAAACAAACCCCATGTACTCGAGTAAGACTACCTCTATGATCGTCAGCCCGGTAAATGATCCGGCTTACTTCAATACGCAACTGCAAATTCTGACCAGCCCGGGCCTGTTACGCCGCGTCGTGAAAACGCTCGACCTCGAACACAATCAGGCGTTCCTGCGACCGCAGGCCACCCAGCAACACTCGACGTGGAAAACAATTCTGCAAATGTTGGGTCTGAAGGGCCCGGACAGAAATTCGAACGCACCTCAAACCAATGTGTTGCCGCTTACTTCATCCGTGGCACCGGCTACTTCGAGTGAAGACTTAGTTGAAGCAAAGAAGCTGGCGCCCTATGTCGGAGCGTTACTGGGTGGACTGCGCGTCGACCCGGTGCGGGAGAATCGCGCCGGCTACTACAAGGAAACGCGATTGATTGACATCGACTTCTCGCACGGCGATCCCGAGATCGCCGCGAAGATCGTCAACGCCGTGGCCGACACTTTTGTTCGTTCGAATCTCGAAAAGAAAAACGAAACGAATACGAGCACCAGCGAATTTCTTTCCAAGCGGGTAGCTGAGTTGCAACAGCAAATTCGTACGGATGAGGAGAAGCTCGTTAATTACGCTAAGAACAATCAAATCCTTTCCCTCGACGCTAGTCAGAACACCGTGGTCGAACGCTTGTCCGGCCTGAACAAGCAGTTACTCGAAGCTGAGAACGAACGTAAACTGGCTGAAGCTGAATACAATGCGGCGAAGGCGCCGGGTGCAGCGAGCGCCCTGGCAGAATCTGCTAAAGACATCGATCAAACCGAAGGAAAGCTGGCGGAGCTCAGACAAAAACGGGCGCAGTTATTAGTCGAAGCCACGGAAGAAGCTCCGGAAGTGAAAGAAATCGATCAGCAGATCGATGTGCTGCAAAAGCACCTGGCCGACACTCGCGCGCGCAGCACTTCGACCCTGCTCAAAAATCTCGAGACCAAATACCGGCAAGCCGCGGATCGTGAAGACGCGCTGCGTAAGTCTTTCAATCAGCAGAAAGCCGAAACCGTGACGCAGAACGAAGCCGCGATCAATTACCGGATCCTTGAGCAGGAAATCGCGACGAACAAGGGGCTGCTGGACAATCTGCTTCAGCGATCGAAAGAAAACGATGTTGTGTTGGCAGGCCGGCCGAACAATATTTCGGTAGTCGATTACGCCATCACGCCGGATTATCCGGTAGGGCCGTCGCGCATGCGCACGGTAATGCTCGCGTTCATGCTGGCGGTGGGCTTGGGAATCGCACTGGCACTGCTGCTCGAATACCTGGATGACAGTGTGCATTCGACTGACGACGTCGAACGAACTTTGCGGCTGCCGGCGCTCGCGGTCATTCCCTCGATGGGATCTTCTTCAGGCTCGCGACGTTTGCTGTCGCCGGGTGCGGCGCTTCAGAAATTAAACGGAAACGGAAACACGCCTGAACTGCTCCTGCATGTTAACGGCCGTTCAGCGCTGGCCGAAGCTTACCGGCAGTTGCGAACTTCGGTCCTGCTCTCGACGGCCGGTCGCGCGCCCAAAACTTTGCTCATCACATCCAGCCTGCCGGGAGAAGGGAAAACCACGACCGCAGTTAACACGGCCATCAGTCTGGCTCAGACTGGGGCCAGCGTTTTGATCATTGACGCCGACATGCGGCGGCCGCGGCTACGTTCTATTTTTCATTTGGCAGAGCGCGAGGGGTTGAGTTCGATCCTTTCCAGCGAAGTAAGACCTGAGCAGATGCTCGACGCCATTCAAAAAGATCCGGCGACCGGTCTGAATGTGCTGACCTCGGGTCCAATTCCGCCAAACCCCGCAGAGTTGCTCGGCTCTGAACAGATGCGCAAGCTGCTCGGCGTGTTGAGCATCCCGTTCACGCACATCGTGATCGATTCACCGCCGGTTAGTTCATTTACGGATGGCGTTTTGATTGCTTCGATCGTCGACGGTGTTCTTTTGGTCGTGCACGGCGGAAAGAGTTCGAAGGCGGTGGTGCGGCGTTCGCGGCAGATGCTTTTTGACGTGGGTGCGAAGCTGGTGGGTGTGGTGCTGAACAATGTCAGCGTTAGTTCGCGCGATTACTATTATTACTATCAGCGTTACTACCACCAGAGCTACTACCACACGGACGCTGAAGCCGAACAGGCTTAGTTTGTTTCCGGTAGCGAGAACGGCATTGATTAGACACTTCGTTCCGGCCGGCCTCAACAACGTCGTTAAGTGGCACACCAGATTCAAGGCCATCGGATTTGATCAGCCGCGAGCAATCCGGGCGTCACTTTCCCAGTCGCTGCGTTGGAAGTTGGTCGAGTCCCGCATTGAACATGTGCCGCCCGACCTCAGGCGGGAGTTACATTTCGTCATCGACATTGGCGCTAACGTTGGTCAATGGATTTCGGCCCTTATGATTTTTGCGAAGGTCCATCGCCTCGAAGCGTTTGAACCAAATCCGGAGGCGTTCGAAGTTCTTAAGAGTCGCTTCGACAAAAGACCGGACACACACATTCATAACCTCGCCCTGGGTGAGGAACTATCGACAGCTAACCTGAATGTTCTCGAAAGCTCAGATCTCTCTTCACTGTTGCCGCCCAATGAAGTTATTGAGCGAGAGTACGCGCCGGGCGCGAAAGTCATTAAACAAGTTCCGGTCAAAGTTGTTCGTCTTGATGATGTGATTTCTGCCGAAGCTTCAATCGATCTCATGAAGATCGATGTGCAGGGCTTTGAGCATCCGGTTTTGCGCGGCGCGCAAAAAACTTTGACCCGCACCCGAGCCCTATTGATTGAGACGAACTTCTCGTCGCATTACATCGGTGATGGGTCGTTTGCAACCCTCTCGAATCACCTAAACGACTTGGGCTTCGATTTTTGGGACATGTCAGTGCCGTACCGCGGCGGTGCCGGTCAGGCTTTATGGGCCGACGCAGTGTTTGTGAATCGAACTCTAACGAATGGAACTGCGCGCCAGTGATTTCCGACGCATCGATAACCGCAAGCGCGCCAGAGGAAGCGAGCCTTCAACCGCCGCGGCGCTCACTTCGTCGCTTGCTGCTGTACGGCGGCACGATGCTCGGGCTCGGCGTCGGAGTGGAAAAAGTTTTCAGCTTTCTGTCCATAACGTTGGCCGCGCGTATCAGTGGGCCGCAAACGTTTGGCGGGTATTCGGTCACGCTGGCTACGGCGGGAACCATAGCTGCATACGCGGGCGCCGGCATCGGCATCACTGCAGTCAGATTTTCCGGCGACTATCATCCCAGTGACGCGGGTTATCGCCAGTTTGTGCGAGCGCTGGCAATCATTTCGTTGTCTTCCGCCGTGCTGGCTGCACTGTTTACGTTTCTCGGGGCGGGACCGATCGCGCGTTCACTGCTGCACAACGAAGCATTGACTGTGGTCCTACGCGCTGCGGCGCTTTCGTCAGGCGCGCTGGTTCTGCTTGAGTGTTTTCGTGGACTCTTGCTGGGCCAGCAAAAGTTTTATGGCTTGCTGTTGCTGTCGCTGGTTTCAGGAATCGGCTCGCTGATCGCGCTGCCCTTGGCAGCTCGGGTCAGCGCTGCCGCCATGGTCGTCGCGCAAGCGTGCGCAGCGCTATTGGCGATCAGTGCTTGTTTGGTTTTTTCCCGCCGTCTGGGCATCACGCCCGCCCGTACGATAGCCAAAGACCAACGCCTGGAACTTCGGCGAGTGTTCTTGTTTGGCTTAGTACAGTTCAGTGCTCTGGCGAGTATCAGCATCGCGAGTTGGTGCATTGCATCGTTTGTCGTCAGAGCCGATCCTTCACTAAGTCAGATGGGCTTTTATTCAGTAGCGAATCAATGTCGAGTCCTGGCCGCGATCGCGCCCGGCCTGCTTGCGCAGGTGGTATTCAGCTCGCTGACGAATCGATCGAGTGCCCAGTATGGCGGGCCAGAGACCGTTCTGTTTTCAACGACCCTGATTAGCACAGTACTGGTTTTGCTCGCGGGTGGATTCGCAATCCTGGTTTTGCCTTGGGTGCTGCCGATGGTCTACGGACAAAAATACGGAGCCGCAGAACTCGCAGGCTCGCTACTGCTGGCGACGGCCATCGTTCACATGGCGGCCCAGCCGGGCGCTCAACGATTAACTATTGTGAAGCTGCGCGCGATCGCAGCGATCAATGTCATCTGGGCGGCACTGTTGGTCCTGTTCGGATTTATTTTGATTCCGGGTCGTGGCGCGGCCGGCGCTGCGGTTGCTTTTCTGGCCGCGCACGCGATGTCGAATTTGCTGGTGACATTTTTTCTGCATCGCGAAGCCAGTTTGCCGAATGGTTATCTTGCGACCATGACGACAGTGATGCTCGCTTCTTTCGTGCTGGCGGCACTGGCTTATCTTCGGGCAACCGAGCCGGTGCACGCACTATCGCTGACCGTATGGATGACTTTAAGCTGGCTCGCTGCTTTGCTCGTGCTATTGCTGCTGGGGATGAAATACAGCCGCTTTCTGCGTATATCGCGCTCGTCTCGTGCGTCCGCAAACGTTCTGCCTCAATTGAGCGAAACATGATCTGGCAAGTACTCGATGTGCGGGCAGTATGGATCAAGGAGTTTGCGTCGGCGCTCAGCAAACAAGCTGCGACGATTGGGTGGTTGCCGGAATTCAGCTCAGCCAGTCTGATTCATAATGGCGAAGAAGAATCTCAGTGCGATGATCCGCCCTTAACCATTCGCTCGTTTCCGTTGCAGCGTGGTTTTGCCAGATTTCCTTTGACGATCCTGGCGCAGGAAAAGAAAAGAATCACACGGCGATTGTCAGAGCGAGCAGGGAATCCGGCGATCTCTCCACTGATTTGCACGGCCCCTCACTATGCCGGCGTCGGCGAGGAATGGCCCGGCCCGGTAATTTATTACGTGACTGACTTTTTTCCGGCTTACCGTAACAATCATGAATTCATTCGCGCACTCGATCGCCGGATGTGCGAGGCCGCGACGCTGGTTTGTCCTAATTCGCAAAGAATTGCGGATTACTTAAATCGTGAGGCGGCCTGCCCCGGTGAAAAAATTGTGATCGTGCCGAATGCGACCCGCGCCGCAAACGTCTTGCCTCAAGCACCGACAGATGTTTCCGAGCTCCCCGCTGATATTGCCGGTCTCTCACGGCCAATCGCTGGGGTTATTGGCAACCTCGCGGAAAACACTGACTGGGTTTTGCTACGTGAAACGATCGAGTACACGCCGTGGTTGTCCTGGGCTTTTGTCGGCCCGACTCAAATGGATGTGCACGACCGCGCACAAAACGAAGCCCGAAATGCCGTCATGCGACAGCAAGATCGGATTCGGTTTGTGGGCGAACAACCGTACGGAGTTTTACGAGACTACGCGCGGAGTTTTGACGTCGCCGTTATGCCGTATCGCAAACGTGAGCCAACTTACTCAGGCAGTTCAACGCGCTTCTACGAACATCTGGCTGCCGGCCGGCCGATGATCGCCACTCGAGGTTGTGAAGAGCTGCTTCATAAAGAACCATTGCTGACTTTGATTGATACAAGCGCGGAACTCGTAGCCTCTCTCGAGAAATTACGAGCCGATAATTCTTCCGATAGCCAGGAAGAATTGCGCTGGCGCGTGAGCCGCGACCAGACCTGGGAAAAGAGGGCCACGCAGATGATGGCGGCGCTGGCTGAACGTTCACCCATCAGCCGTGAAGCCGCCGCTTGAGTGGTTACGCTCCGGCAAGCAAGCTTGAACCGCAAACGGCGATCTGAGACATGCTGAAGAGTGCGATCGTCCGCAAACTGACGCTGCTGCTCGGCACCGTCGTCGTTACCCTCGTCATACTGGAATTAGTGGTGCGCGCTTTCTTCCCGCAGAGTGTTGCAGTGCCGTGGCAGGATGAAGTAGGAGGCATAACTGCTCCGCGCCCCAGCGTTCACGGACGCCACGCAATTCCCGGCACGTTTGACGTGACGCTCTCTTTCAACAGCCAGAGATTTCGGGGAACGAAAGAATTCACTCAGACTCCGGCTGCCGGCTCAGTCCGCCTTGCCACTCTGGGCGATAGCTTCACTCTCGGCTATGGCGCAAACGACGATCAGACTTATCCGGCTAACCTCGAACGCAGATTACAAAATAAGCAAGTTGAAGTGATCAATGCTGCCAACGCCGGAACGGGGACTGGTGAACAAGCGCTTTGGTATGATCTTTGGGTAAAGCAATTCCATCCTCAAATCGTTATCCTCACCGTGACGAGCAACGATCTCGATGACGATGCTGCGCGGCATCTTTTCACGCGCGATGAAAAAGGGAATGCCGTGCCACTTCCGCGGCAACCGCTTCGGGTGAGCAACGGGAGAAGAATTATTAACGCAGTGCCGGGATATAGTTATCTTGCCGAGCATTCACAGCTTTGGGGGTTGATCAGAAACGCGCTCTCGGCAGCACTGGCGCCCAAAGCGACGAACCCGAATGGTGGATTACAAATGCACGAGCAGGGCTTGCCGCTTATGGAGTCGGAAGTTAGTTGGTTGAACGATCACGTGCGTCTGGATAAATCGTTTCTCGTCGTGGCTTTTGCTCCTAGTCGCGAATCGATTTATCCATCAAACGCGACTTGGGCTGAGACTACCCGCTCAGCCTCAGCCGAAATTGTCAGTTCACTTTCCGCATTGTGCAAAGAGAAGAACATCCCGTTTGTCGATCTGACGCCAAAGATGAAGGAGAACGGTGCCGGAAATCTTTACTACGATGGATTAGATACGCACCCGACCCCAGCCGGCTATAAGCTGATGGCTGATATTCTTTCGGACTTTCTCATTAATCAGAAGCTTCCTCCTCTGGAAGGACGATGAAGTGCACGCTGTCAATACTTCCGGCGGCGAATGGATGTCGTAGACCCGGCGCTCGAGCGAAATGGTGATTTCTCGCCGATGAATAAGAGACAATTTTCTCGGCCGATTCGGGTAGCGATGGTCCATTATCGCGATGATGCGATCGGCGGTGGCTCGCTGCGTGTCGGAGAAACGATCGCGAATAGTGTCGATCCGGAACGTGTGTCGGCGCATTTTGTCTTTGCGTACGGAAATGCGGGACCGGTCGCCCAGCGCACGAAACTGCCGTGTCACTTCATTCACGCCAACGGGCCGAAAGATTTTTCTGCCTGGACGCGCGCGCGTCGTCTCTTTTCGGAATTGCAGCCCGACATTATTCATTTCCAGGACGGCGTTGTGTGGCTACATACGGCGCTGGCGAGAACTCAGGGCAAAAAGATCGTGCACGTTCATGGCCGCTACAGTGTTTTTCCGCCGCCGGAACAAACTCGTCCGCAAAAGCTGAAGACAGTTTTTGATGCACGGCTATTGCGCCGGTATCTGAAACACACCGACGCGCAAATCTGCATCAATCATGCGACGCGCAATTGGCTGCGCGAGCTGGGCTGGATATCAGACTCGACTTCATGCGTTGTCTACAACGCAATCGATCCGAAACGATTTAATTCTGTCCCGTCTTCTCAAGCAGCACGTGCCGAGCTCGGACTTCCATGTGACGCGCTGTTACTGGGAATTGTCTGCAGGTTGGTGCCAGAGAAGGGTTGCACAGATTTCCTTTCCATCGTTGAGCGATTACCCGAGCGCTGGCATGGACTAATTTGCGGCAACGGGCCGCTGCAGGATCTTCTGCAAAGGGAGTGTCAGCAGCAGGGACTCGCAGATCGCATTCATTTCCTGGGCAGCATCGACGATGTTGCTCCGGTCTATGCTGCGATTGATGCATACGCATTTGTTTCCCGCTATGACGGTTTCGGGTTGTCGGTTGCTGAAGCGATGTCATCCCGTGTTCCGGTGTTCGGCATCGAGCGGGAAGGGGATTACAACGAAACCGAGTATCCGTTGTTCCTGGCTGACAGCAGCTGGATGACGAAGTGTTCTTCGGATAGCGAACTTGAACTGGCGATTGAGCAGACCGCGGCGCGCATCGTCCAGTTCGGTGAACAGCCGCAGCTTTTTGATGAAGCAATTGCAAAAGCTCAATCCTGGGTAACAAATTGTTTTGCGGCGCCGGTGCAGGCTCAAGCCATGATGCGAGTTTACGAAGACATTCATAGCCAAGGCACTCCCTCGCAGGATTGGCTGGCGCAGTTTTATCAGCGAACGCGTTCAGCCGCCGATCACGTCATCGAAGCTGACGCTCAAAAAGAGTTCGTCGCGGCCACCGCATGATCCATCTCGTTCTCAGAGAACCAATCGCTTACCAGAAGAGCCTGTGCCAGGAGCTAAGCAACTATTACCGCGGCGACTTGACGGCGTGGTTTGTGACCGGAGACGGAAAAGACTTCAACGGATCCGAAACATTCGAAAGGCATTTCTTATCGCAAGACGGATTCACAAAACTGTTTAAGGCCCTGCGAACCGACCACGACCCAATCCTGATTCTCGGCAGTTGGTCTTCGACGTTTGCTTACAAAGTTTTGTCGGTGGCCACCACGCTCGGTGTTCCAACTTTTATCTGGGCCGATCATCCGCATCCGCGCGCCAGGAGTCCTTTATTTGAACGTTCTCGCAAGCTTTATTTGTCGTTGCTGAGCAAGAAAATTTCGGGGTTTCTTGCGTGTGGCAAACCAACAGTTGATTACCTGGCGGCGCTGGGAATTCCGCGCGAGAACATTTTCAATTTTCCTTACTGGGTAAATGTGCCGGCGATGTGGTCGCTGCCGTCTGGATGCGACGAGGCTCACCGCAACGACCCCTTACGTTTGATCGCAATCGGCCGGCTCGTCTGCGAGAAAAAATTCGACGTGGCAATTGCGGCAGTCGGCCTGGCAAATCAACGAATTGGCCGAGTCATTGCCGAACTTCTCATTGTCGGAGACGGACCTGAACGAGCGAACCTCACGCGCCAGGTCGAAGCCAACAGTCTCGACGAAGCAATCACCTTTGCCGGCCGGCTCGATAACCGGGAGGTCTTTGAAAAATTGCGAACCGCTGACGCCCTGGTTGCGCCCAGCCAATTCGAAGGCTACGGAGTCGTGGTGCTGGAAGCACTGGCCGAGGGACGAACTGTGTTCGCTTCTAATCAGGTCACCGCCGCTCTCGACAAAGATAATGGATCGGGCGCCATCCTCCTCCACTCGCTGGGCAACATCGATCAACTGGCTGGACAGATCGAGCATGTGGCAAGTGACAGAATTTCTTTGGCAGAGCGTTCGCGCAGCGCGCGCGCAATTGCTGAGAATTCAAAATTAGAAAAGGCTCCCAAAGAATTGCAAAGCATTTTTGATGCCCGTTTGGATTATTTTCGAAAGACAAAGAACGGCTCGTCGGTGTTCACCACGCTCGCTGATCGTAAGCCTGAAAGCACCACACCTGCACAATGATTGGACGTGCGTACAAATTTGCGAGCGAAGCTTTTGGCCGATCGCTCTCTCCCGAAGGCAATCCGCCACCGGTAACGATTGTGCAATGGATTCTGGTGGTCGTGCCGATTGCGATCGCCTTGGCGAGTTATGAAGTGACCAGCTATTCATGGCTTGCCTCAATCACGCAGATTTTGGTGGCGCTTAATGTGTTTCTCTTGATCCTCGTGACCCGGGAAGTGCTAACCACCAGGACAATTGGAAAATTTTGTCTCGTTGGGGGCACCTTCATTTTTTATTGGCTGGATGCGCTGTCGCTCGCGCGGCTGCCAGAACCTTTCGGCGTTGCTGAGGGTTTTCCGATCAATGCGACGCAATTCGATCAAGAGCTAATCCAGCAGGCACTGGTTTATGTAAGTATCTTTCAACTGTTGTTGTTTGTTGGATTCTCGATTCGTCCCAGGCTGGAGCGGCCGATTAACTTTTTTGTGAGTAGGGTTGATTCGCTCTCTTTTGATCGCACCTTAATCGCCCTCGCGCTTTTTTTCTGTTCAGTGATTCCGGTGTTGATCTACTACGACTTTGACGGCGCAACCATTATCGCGGCGGTGCTGGCGAGTCGCAACGGCGCCGACTTGGAAGCGCCTGAGCCGGGCCTGGCCCAGCACGCTTCGGTGTTCGGCATTTACGGGGCGTCGCTCTTTTTTGTTTATGCCCTCAAAGTCAAAACCTGGCAGAGAATTTGGTGGTTAGTACTGGGTGTACTCGCCGCTTTGCCGATGATCGCCGCCGGCACGCGGCACATCTGGTTATACATTTCACTGCCATCACTGTTGATTGTTTTGCGCGGTTTCAAAGGCTCGTTCACCACCTCTCGGCTAATTGCCCTGGTTGCGGTAGCTCTTCTAATCCTGACCGTCGCGCAGTTGCAGATTGCTTATCGCGCGGTCGGCTGGAAAGAGATCGGCAGCGAAACGAGCCAGGGGGTTGCGACGGTGAACACCAATGGCCAATTTACCGCGCTGCTGTTCGCTGAATATCTCGTGCCGAATGAACACGGATACTTTTTCGAGGCCTTCGAACCCTACTTTTTGATTCACTGGATTCCGCGCCAGGTGTGGTCAAACAAGCCAATCATGGAAACGTGGAGTTATTACAACGAACGCTATGTCGAGGGTGCAGCTTATAACGTAACGCCTTCCGTGATCGGGCAATATCATATGAGTTGGGGATTGGCGGGTGTGATGTTTATCGGACTGTGGCTGGGTTTTCTTGCTTTGTTTGCGGACCGGCTGCTCATGCAGATCAACTCCGAAGGCCAACGAGCGATGTTCGTAGTGGTTGGCATGTTCTATGCTTTTATCATCTCGTCGTTTCGGTTTTATTCGCCGATTTACTTTTCATATTTTGTCTTCGGCGTGATCGCGATGTTTTTGTTGACGCGAAAGTCGCGCGCCGAACAAGCCTTCTGGCTCGAACCTCAGCAGTCCGCAGCTTAGTATGCGACCAATCCGGGTTTTGTTCGTCTCGCCATCGTTTTATCCGGCGACTTTTTACGGTGGTCCGACGATCATCAACCGGGCGCTGTGTAATGCGCTCGGTCAGGACCGCAGCGTCGATCTTCAAGTTCTCACCACAGATTCCAATGGGCCAGTAGATCGCGTGAAATTGGATGACGCTCAGCCCGCCGGTTATTCGATTACTTATTGTCGCCGTCTGGTCTCGCCTGACATTGCGCCAGGCTTGTGGTTGCAACTGGGAGCAATGGTCAAGCGATCGGATGTAGTGCACCTAAACGCGATTTTTTCGTTCACGACTGTGCCGACGCTGATGATTTGCAAGGTGTTGCGTAAGCCGGTTGTCTGGTCGCTGCATGGCGCGCTTCAACGCTGGACCGGAAGCCGGCGTCCCTTTCTAAAACGTACATGGATCAACTTCTGTAATTTGCTCTGCGAACCGGCACGAGTCGTGATTCATAGCGCTACGCCGCAGGAAGAAGCCGAAAGCCGGCCGGCATTATCGCGCGCCAAACCGGTGGTAATTCCTTACGGCGTTGAAGTCCCGACGAAACCCGCCCGCGAGATCCGCAAGGCTGGCGCACCGCTTCGGCTGCTGTATCTTGGCCGCCTGCATCCGATTAAAGGAATCGAGAATCTGCTGCAGGCTTTAAGTCTGACACAAACGCCGGTGACCCTTGAGATTTGTGGCGCGGGCGAGAGAAGTTACGAAGCCAGCCTCAAGACCTTGGTTAACCGGTTGGGATTGGGTCCGCGGGTCCACTTTCATGGTCATGTCACCGGCGAAATCAAGAATCAGCACTTTGCCACTGCCGACTTCTGTGTTGTTCCTTCATTTAAGGAAAGTTTCGGCACGGTGGTGACGGAAGCACTTGCGCATGGCGTTCCGGTAATCGCCGGTCGGGGTACGCCGTGGCAAAGGGTTGAAGAAGTCGGTTGCGGGCTGTGGGTTGAAAACGCGCCGGCGGCGCTCGCAGCGGCAATCGATCGTGCGGCAGACATGCCTCTGACTGAGATGGGTGAGAGCGGGCGCGCGTGGATGGATAGCGAGTTCAAATGGTCACAAGTCGCGGCCGTGATGATTGCGCAGTATCGCGAATTGGTGCAGCACGAAATACGCGACGAAGAGCCCGTGGCGAGTTGTCAGGAAGCTACTTCGACTGCCAGACATGCTTAACGAAATAACTCCACTCATCCTTACCTACAACGAAGACGCGAATATCGGCCGCACGCTGCAGCGACTGACGTGGGCCCGCGACATCGTAGTAGTCGATAGCTTCAGCGATGACGAAACGCTTGAGATCGTTTCGGGCTTTCCGCAAGTGAGAGTGTTCCAGCGCAAATTCGATAATCATGCCGGACAAAGCAACTTTGGTCTTACCAATACCGGGATTTCCACCAAATGGGTTTTAGCGCTGGATGCCGATTTTATTCTGACGACCGAGGCAATCAACGAACTCCGGTCGCTGTCGCCGGCGGCGGAAACCAACGGTTATAGCGGCCAACTTATTTACTGTGTGCGCGGCCAGCCCTTGCGCAGCAGTCTTTTGCCGCGGCTGGTTGTGCTCTACCGCGCGGACCGTGCGACTTACGTTCAGGATGGGCATGCGCACCGGGTACGCGTTGACGGCCGCATCGATCGTCTGCAATCACGTATTCTGCATGACGATCGAAAAACATTCGATCGTTGGCTCGAATCACAAAAGCGTTACATGGCTCTGGAAGCCGAGAAGCTTTCTCATCGCGATGCCCGTGAAATTAACTTCGCGGATCGAGTGCGCCGGATGCGCGTGGTGGCGCCGCTGGCGATGCTTATCTATTGCCTGGTTATTCGCGGAGGCGTTTTCGACGGTCGCGCGGGCTGCTATTACGCTTTTCAACGCACACTGGCTGAACTGCTCTTGTCTCTTTATTTGTTAGAAAAGGATTTTGACGAAGCGACACTGCCACGGCCTTCGGTTAGTAAATCGGAAACTGCGAACGTGACGCCGGTCCGCTCCTCTTAATTTCGACGCATGTACATACTCGGCATAAACGCATATCACGGGGATGCGGCGGCGGCGATTGTTCGTGATGGTGAATTGCTGGCCGCCGTTGAAGAAGAACGCCTCAACCGCATCAAGCACTGCGCCGGCTTTCCCATTCAGTCGATTGAGTACTGTTTGCGCGCGGCTGGTATCAGCATTGCGGAAGTCGATCACGTCGGCATTTCGCGTAACCCTTCGGCGAATCTGCATAAGAAGCTCGCTGCCCTTATCAAACGGGCCGCCAAAAGCGGCCACGCCACGATGCGCCGCGGCGCGGGGGTGTCGACTGAAAGTGATTTAGAAGTTGAATCCGGCAACGCTTGGGAGGGCAATGGAAACGGCAAGACCCGGTCGTTCGGATTGATTCGCCAGGTTGGTGATCGTCTGCGTAACGTCGCAAAGGTTCGTGATGTGAAGTCCGAACTGGCGTTGGCGCTGGGAATTCCTAAAGACGAGATTGCCGCCGAGTTTCATAACATCGAGCATCATCGCGCGCACCTGGCTAGCTCGTTTTTCGTCTCTCCTTTTTCGCATGCAGCGCTCCTGTCACTCGACGGCTTCGGTGATTTCATCTCGACGATGTCGGCGCTGGGTGAAGGGAACTCGATCAAGGTGCTCGGGCAAATTGAATACCCACATTCGCTGGGCATCCTGTACACGGCGACGACGCAGTTCATCGGCTTTCCTTATTACGGCGATGAAGGAAAGGTAATGGGCCTGGCGCCGTACGGCGAGCCGCGTTTCATCAGACAGCTTCGTGACATCGTGCGCACCGAACCGCACGGCAAGTTCAGTTTGAACCTCGATTATTTTTTACACGCGTCGGAAGGCGTGGATATGAGTTGGGACGATGGCTCGCCGTTTATCGGCCGGCTGTTCTCAGACCAATACGAAAATATTTTTGGGCCGCCGCGCCCAAAGAATTCACCTTTGACCGATCGGGATCGCGATCTCGCTACCAGTTTGCAATTGCGCCTGGAAGAAGTTGCTTTCCATGTGCTGAATCATCTTCATGACCAGACGGGACTTACTGATCTTGGTTTGTCGGGTGGCGTAACCTACAACTCAGTCATGAACGGTAAGATCCTGCGTCATACGCCGTTTCGCCGGGTCTTTATTCAACCGGCGGCCGGTGACAGCGGCACTGCGGTGGGCGTCTGTTACCAGATTTGGAATGACCATGGTCACGGCCATTCGAGTGGAAACGGCGCAAAAGAAAAAGGAACGTCACCGGACAGGTCGTCCAACACCAGGCTACATTGCATGAGTCCCTACACCGGTCCTGAATTCTCCGACGACGAAATTCGTGCTGAGTTGGAGAGGGCCAATCTCGAATTTGAATTTCTGTCAGATCAACAGCTGCTCGGCCATGCGGCGGAAGACATTGCCAACGGTTTAGTCGTGGGCTGGTTTCAGGGACGGATGGAATTTGGACCGCGCGCACTGGGCAATCGTTCGATTCTGGCTGACCCGACCCGCGAACCCATCACCAAAGTTCTGAACGAGCGCATCAAAAAACGCGAATCATTCCGGCCATTCGCGCCGTCGATTTTGGCAGAGTACGTGAGCGAATACTTTGAAGAAACTCACCCTTCGCCGGCCATGCTGATGGTTCATCAAATCAAGCCCGAACGGCGCGCCGTTATTCCCGCCGTAACCCACGTCGACGGTTCCGGCCGTCTGCAGACGGTGACTCGGAACCTTAACTCGCGGTATTACGATTTGATCAGGCGCTTTTACGAAATTACCGGCGTGCCGGTTGTGCTCAACACTTCATTCAACGAGAACGAGCCGATTGTCTGTACACCGCGCGATGCTGTTGAATGTTTTCTGAAGACAAAGATTGATGTGCTCTATTTGGGGAACTTCATGACTCGCAGAACATGCGCAGATTACTCGGATTTCGCAAAAAGAAATATTCAATCACTGTAATCTGCGAAACCTGCGAATAAATTTCTTATGAGGATTCTGACGATTGCCGGGTCCGCTACCAGATTCACGATGAATCGGTGAATGCCGCGCCGGTGAATTAGTACGTGAAAGTTCTACTTCTAAATCAGTGTTTCTGGCCCGATGTGGTCGCGACAGCGCAACAGTTGACTAGCGTCGCTCGCGCTCTGCGCGCCGCCGGCCATCAAGTCACGGTGATCGCTTCGCGCAGGGGCTACGATGATTCGAGCCGGCAATTTCCGCCGCGTGAGCGATGGCATGGAATAGAGATTGTGCGCGTCTCTTCACGAGCGCCGGGCAAAAAGAGTCGTTGGCGACGGGCCGTGAATTTTGGCAGCTTTTTAATTGCATGCTCGGCCCGGCTGTTGTTCACACCGCGTCACGATGTGGTCGTGGCACTCACTTCGCCGCCGTTGATCTCCTGGCTGGCGTCGATTTTCACACGACTGAAAGGCGGGCGGTTGATCTTCTGGGCGATGGATCTAAATCCGGATGAGGCCATTGCGGCGGGCTGGCTACGACCCGATTCATTGACTGCGCGCGTGTTAGCTAAGCTGCTGAAGAGCAGCATGCAGACAGCCGCTCGCATTGTTGCACTCGATCGTTTTATGAAAGACCGGATCGCGGCTAAAGGAATTGCCGCGGAAAAAATTGACGTGATTCCTCCCGCTGCCGATGAGTCGTTGCGTTACGACGTGGAAGGCAGGGAAGTCTTCCGTCACCGTCACGGCATTAGCGACAAGTTTGTGGTGATGTACGCCGGCAATCACAGCCCGTGCAATCCGCTCGAGACGCTGTTCGACGCCGCGAAACTTTTGCAGTCCCGCGAAAATATTTTGTTCCTGTTTGTCGGCGGCGGCAGCGGCCTCGACCGCGTAAAAGAAGAAGCGATGAAGCTGTCGAACATTCGCTGGCTTCCTTATCAGCCGCAAGGTTTGTTGCCGGCAATGTTGTCAGCAGCGGATCTTCATGCGGTGGTCCTGGGTAATGAATTTAGCGGGCTAATTCACCCTTCGAAAATCTACAACATTATGGCCGTGGGCTCGCCGTTCGTGTTTGTGGGACCGCCCAAGAGCTTCATCGGCGATATTGTTGGGGGCAGCGATGCGCAGATGGTATTTGAAGCGCGACACGGTGAAGGTGATCAACTTGCGCAGGCGATTGTGGAAGCAGCAAATCGAGAACCGCGAAAACGAGTGGTGTTTCGAAGAGAGTCGCCGGAGCGAAGCACAATTTCCAGATTAGTTACCTTAATCGAAGCCACCGCCGCCACCAGCGTGGGTTTTGAAGTTAAACGCGCGCGTGCCTCGGCGACGCAGGTCCAGGAGTAAGCTCAACCCGCGTCTTTTACATTTCAAATTCGGCGCCGGAAGGTGCGGTATTGAATAGCCACGGCCGTAATGCCGTGGATCATCGGCGTCGCGAACTCGCTGGCATCGTTTCAAGAAACAGATGTACGCACTGCCGCACATTCGGCGCTCGATAAATTGCTTCTCCATAAACCACGCCCTTTACGGCCGTAGCTACTTAATGACAGTCCTTCTTACCTGCTTAAGTGATCGCTCGTAGTTCTGACTTTTCCCACAACGGAACATGAAAACTTACTTCGCGCTCTTTCTGATCTCAGCCTTTTCTTCGCTCATGCTGACGCCACTTTTGCGCCGTCTGTGCGAGCGATTGCGGCTGGTTGATTCATTTAACGATGATCGCCGGGTGCACGAGCATGCAGTGCCGCGTTTGGGGGGCGTGGCGATTTTTGTTTCGGTTCTGATTGCGCTGGCATCGCTCGCGTTCGTGAATAATTTGTTGACGCAGACGGTGCGCGGCGAAGCCAAATCCATCGGCGCCATCCTGCTGTGCGGCCTGCTGATTTTAGGTCTCGGAGTCTATGACGATCTCTGGGGAGTGAATGCCGTCGTTAAGTTCGTGGCGATCGCAGCGATCACGCTGCTGTTTTATGCGCTCGGAGGTCGCATCGGTGGTTTATCTGTGCCATTTGTCGGGCAAGTCACTTTGCACCCGTTTGCGGGCTGCCTGCTCACTCTGGTTTGGGTCGTAGGCATAACCAATGCTTTTAATTTGATCGATGGCATCGACGGTTTAGCGAGCGGGTCGGCGCTCTTTTCGTCGCTGGTTTTTGTGAGTCTCTCTCTGCTTCAGGGCAAGACGTCGGTGGCGGTGGTCGCGCTCGCTTTGACAGGCGCGCTGGCTGGCTTTCTTCGTTACAACTTTAGTCCGGCATCGATTTTCCTCGGCGACTCAGGGTCTCTTTTCGTTGGTTTCTCGCTTGCGGCTTTATCGATCACCGGAGCACAGAAGGCATCAACTGCCGTCGCGGTAGCTATTCCCATTCTGGCCTTCGGCCTGCCAGTCGTGGACACCACAGTCACCATTGGCCGGCGCCTGCTAAGCGGCAAACCAGTTTTCAAAGGCGACCGCGAACACATCCATCACAAACTCCTGGCTCGCGGTTGGTCACAACGGCGCGTCGCTCTGGTTCTTTACGGAGTTAGTGCAGCGTTCGGCCTGGCCGCAATGTTATTCGTTAATAGTGGCAGCGGACTGACTGCCGTCATTCTCTTCGTGCTGGGAGTCGCGGTCGCGCTCGCGTTGGGACATTTGCGTTATCACGAAGTCGAAGAACTGCGCGCGAGCGTCAAACGCAATCTCGGCGATCGGCGCATTCGCGCGGTCAATAACCTGCGCGTGCGACGCGCGTGTGACGCTTTGTCTTCAGCTAATAATCTCAACGACCTATTCACCGCGATTGTCGAAGTTCTCGAATCGGGCCAGTTTGTTTACGCCACGTTGCAGGTTAGTTCCAACGGACACGCGAACATAAGTGCTCGCGCCCTGGAGCTGGCCGGTGGAAATGGTCTCGTGGCTGATCATGCAAAACTAATTGAAGGGCAGGTCCAGTGGATCTGGGAGTGTCCTGATCTCAACGCGAAAACTGTGGTCGGCTCAGATGAATTCTGGGAGATGCGCCTGCCGCTGGCCACCAGCGAGTCGCGGCTTGGTTACCTGAACCTTTATCGTCCTTTCAACGCTGAACCGCTTTTGTTCGACGTCAATTATCTCACCAATGTTTTTCAGCCCGCGGTCACCGCTGCGGCTGAACGCATTTTTGAATCTGCCGCCGAGTCTTTGCCCAGGCAGATGTCGGCAACCGCACGTTAATCCTCGCGAATATTTCCGTCCTGAATCTTGACCCCCTCGCTACCATCACAAACCAGGTCTGAAGTGCGCGCGCCCGCGCGTGCCTTCCCGCGGACACTCAACGCTCTGATCTTCTACAGTCTGTTGCTCTTAATTTTTCTCACCGCCCTTCCTTATGGAACGGTTGAGCCATGGTCTATAGCAACTTTCGAATGCCTGATCTTTGTACTGGGCCTTGGCTGGATCGCACACGGCGCAATCACCGGCTCATGGGTAACCGGAAACCTCCGCATTTTCTATCCATTCGTTGCGCTGATTGTCGTTGCGATCATCCAGAGTTTTTCCTGGTCGCAGACGGATTTCTCCGGGATCCGGGTAAGCAATTCAATCAGTGCTGATGCGGCCGAGAGTTGGTCGTTTGCGCTGAGACTGACCGCCCTGACGCTTTCGGCCGTGCTCGCCGTTCGTTTCACCAGCAGCCTGTTCCGGCTCAGCTTTCTGATTCATACGATTCTGATAGTTGCGTTGGTGTCTTCCATTTTCGGTATCGTGCGCCAGACACTTCAGCACGATCAGGGCTTCGTTCTGACTTACCTGGCCTGGGGCGGTGGCTTTGGGCAATTCATTAACAAGAATCATTTTTCTTTCCTCGTCGAAGCTGCGGTTGGGTTATTGCTCGGCATCACGCTGCTGCGTCGAGATCGACGTGAGCGTTGGCTGGTATACATTTCGGCGATGATCCTCCTGTGGGTTGCGTTGGTGATGTCTCGATCGCGCGGAGGTTTGCTGGCTTTGACGGTTGAGACTGTTTTCGCGGCGGCACTTTTTATCTACTTTGGGAAACACCGTCGCAGAGAGAGAGGAGAGGACACGAAAGGCTGGACGCGGTCTTTGATCGTATTGGTGGTGACGAGCGTTATGCTCGTGTTGGTAATTGCGTTTGGCGTGGTCTGGCTGGGAGGGGATCAACTTTCAACCGGAGTTGAAACCGCCACTCAGGAACTACGAAGTGGGGACGAGTTCCACGAAGGTTCGAATCGAATCGATATTTGGCGTACCACCTGGCACATGGCTCGGGCGCATCCGCTCTCCGGCGTCGGCTTGGGCGGTTACTGGGCGGCAGTTCCGGTATTCCACGACGCTTCAGGAGCGTTGACTCCGCAACAGGCGCACAACGACTATCTCGAATTGTTTGCCAGCGCTGGAATCTTCGGCGTGGCGATCCTGGCTTGGTTTTTTATCGAACTCTTCCGCGCTGCCCGGTTCGCCGTAAACAACTTTCGCGGTTTTCAACGGGCGTCAGCGCTCGGGGCCTGTCTGGGAATACTTGGCATCGGTGTGCATAGCCTGGTCGATTTTGGCCTGCACATTACCATCAACGCACTTGTTTTTGTGATGTTGCTGGCGATTCTGAGCCTTAATAAGTTTGACCAACGACACGCGCCGCAAGCGCATCGAAACGCAGCGTTCAATTGAAGGTGGCGCAGAGAAACTCTTGAGAAGAAACGAATCCATTTTTAAGCGAATGGCGATTGCTTTGGTCGCCACGTTGATGTGCCAGACGCTTTTTGGCTGGCCCCAGCAGGACATTCAGGGGGGCTCGTCCGCACTGGTGGGTCAGGACATTATCGGCGGCGCGTCGGTGGTCTTTAAACGGCCGCCGCGCGTGCGCGACCTGACCGGCGGCGCCGCAGCTCTAATCGTGAAGCATCGCGCGCCTCGTAAAACGACGCCTACCGTGACCATCGCGCACAACCGGCCATCGCCGCAACCCGGCGCGACTCCTCAACCTGAGCCGACGCCGGCTGAGCTTACGGCCCAGGAGAAGCTCGACGATCTGAACGATAAGGGTAACGCGCTTTATGACTCAGGCGATTATGCGAAGGCGCTCGAGACTTATCAGGAAGGTCTGAAGCTGAAACCGAACGACGCGGTCACGCTCAACAATATCGGCGTGACCTATCTCGCGCTCAACCAGACTGCGAATGCAATCGCGTCGTTCCAGGAGGCAACGAAATCAAATCCGAAGGATGCCGAGAGTTATTTCAACCTGGGCATTGCTTACAACTCGGCTGAGAAGTATGAAGACGCTGCTGCTGCTTTGAATCGCGCGCTCGAGCTCAAGCCGGACTGGGCCGATGCACTGATTGGGCTGGGCGATACTTATCTCAGTCTTAACCGTTACGAAGATGCGGCCCGCGCTTATGAGCAGGGCACAAAACTTCAGCCAGATAACGTCACCGCGCTCAACAATCTCGCGTACGCTTACGACCGCGCGTCGCGCTACGAAGATTCAATTCGCGTGCTGAAGAGAGTCGTGCAGCTGACTCCCAAGGACGCATTCGCCTTCAATAACCTCGGCGCCGCCTCGTACAAAGCTGGGAAGTATCAGGATGCCGTCGATGCATTCACTGAATCATTGCGGCTGAAGCCTGATGATCCTGAGACGCTCAACAACCTGGGCGCGGCGCAATATGCGCTCGAGAAATATGGCGATGCAGCTAAATCGTTTGAGCGGGCGGCCAAAGCGAAACCGGGCTTCGCGGACGCTGAATATAATCTCGGCAACTCTTATTTAATGTCGGCGAAGTTTGCGGCAGCGGCTGAAGCTTACCAGCAGGCCATCGCGCACAAGCCGGATTATGGCGAAGCGCAAAACAATCTTGGCATCGCGCTCACGAACCTGGATCGAAATGCCGAAGCGCTGACGGCTTTCAAAGAAGCGGCGCGGTTAAAGCCGGGATTGGCGACGGTGCTTAACAACCTCGCGTTCGCCGAAGAAAAAGTCGGCAACACCGCCGACGCGATCGCGCATTACGAAGCGGCAATTCAAATCGATCCGAAATATGCCAAAGCGCTTAACGGCCTCGGCTACATTTACGATAAGACCGGACAGCCAGCGCGCGCGATTGAGCTGTTGCAGCGTGCGGTCGCGGCGAAGCCCGATTACGTCATCGCGCATTACAACTTGGGCAAGGCTCTGTTCGATGCGGGCCGGTTCGCCGAAGCCGCTGCGTCCTACAAACAAGCTATTCAGGTTAAGCCCGCGTCCGCTAATCAAACGAAACCGACGCTCGAGGAAATCTCGATGGGACTGGGTACTGCAGCATTTAAAGCGGGACAGTTCGATGATGCGATTGCAGGTTTCAAGCAAGCATCAATGTTAAATCCGGCAAACGTCGGAGCTTTTTACGGGTTAGGAAACTCAAATTACCGCGCCAATAAGTTTCCGGATGCACTCGCTGCACTGAAAGAGACGGTTAGGCTCAAGCCGGATTATGCTCAGGCCCACTACAGTCTGGGTCTCACCTATGCCGCGCTCAAAGATAAAGAGGGCGTCACCCGTGAGTTTGTCATTCTCAGACGCTTGGATCCCGCGCTTGCTGATCAGCTGTATAAAGCCGTGACTCGCCAGGGAGGTGGCTAAGAGCGCTTGCAGTTCCTATGACCCCTCCGCGCTAACAATCTGGCATTGCCAAGCGGCGGCCTTGGACCGTGACTTCCTAACCGAAAAGCATTGACGGACTTAAGCAACAGAAGTAAACTTTGTCCGCATTCACCCTCAAGTTAATCGCGTGGCTGACAGGAGCAGACGACCATGAAGCTGCAAAAGAGAAAAGCACTTAAGGCCCTGATAGCTGTTTTCGCGTTTGTGCTCGCTCAGATTTGTGTCAGCGCGGCTCTGCCGGCTCCACCTACGCCCAACGCGCCGGTGCCGCAGCAGTTGACCGCGCGCCTGACTACCAAAAACAACCAGCCGATCACTGTGAACGGCAACTCAGTCGGTACCGGCGGTACGATTCTCACCGGCGCCACGATTGAAACGCCCGATCAAGTCAGCGCTACGATTGATCTGGGTGCTGCCGGCACCGTCGAAGTCGGACCAAATTCAGTGATCAAGTTGGAGTACGACGCGAATGGTAATGTGCACGTGAAGGTCATCAAGGGTTGCGCATTAACTAAGCAGACCCAAAATGTTCTTCCTGGTGAAATGGAAGTTTATACGGACACTGATTCAAAAAAGACCGACAAGAATAATCACCAAGCCGGCGGCTGCATTCTGCCAAACGGTCAGTTGGGTTCCTTCTCGGCCGGTGCTGGTGGACTCTCCGGCGCCGAGATCGCCGGCATTGTCGCCGGCGGTGCAGGAACTGCCGCAGTCGTCACAGCGTTGACGCGCGGCGGCACGACCAGTCCCAGCTCGCCTAACGGACAACAATAGGATCGATTCACTGCCGAAGTTTTAGCCAGCCTTCAAGCGAAGGCTGGCTTTTTACTTGCCGCAATCAAATCAAATCAGGCATTGGTTTGTCGCAGTTATCGGAGCAGCTCTTTGTTGCTTCGGATTGTGGCAGTCAGCCCGTCTCGGCGCCGCACGGACCGTTGCCCAGCATGCGGTTTTGATGAACGACCGCGTCGCTGCTGAGCGGAGCGTGCGTTGGCTTCCGCATGACGCTACGACACACATATCACGCGGCATTGTGCTACAGCGGACTCAGGATTACCCCGGTGCGATCGCCGAGTTTGAGCGGTCGGTGCAATTGCGGCCGCTCGATTATTTTCCGTGGATGCTTCTTGGGGTCTCCCGGGATTTGAACGGCGACCAGGCAGGTGCAGTGCGAGCTTTGCGACAGTCGATTGCTTTGGCGCCGGCTTATGCCCAACCGCACTGGCTGCTCGGAAACCTTTTGTTACGGACTCGACAAATCGATGAAGCGTTTCGCGAGTTGCGTTTTGCCGCCAACACCGATCCGGCGCTGTTGCCTAACGTGATCGATCTCGCGTGGGGAATTAACGATTATGATCCGCCGCGCGTGATTGCAGCTATTCAACCTGGAAATGATCGAGCGCATCTTGCGCTTGCGATTTACTTTGCCATTCATCAACAAGGCGCCGCGGCTCTGGATCAATTTCGCGCTGTCGCGAAACCTTCCGAAGAGGCCGGCAACCGGTTGGTCGCCGAATTAATCAAGGCAAAGCAATTTGTTCAGGCTAATGAAGTATGGACACGCACTCACGGGACAGGCAGTAATCCCGCACAGTTGCTCAATGGGGATTTTGAAGATGAAGTGGCAGTTGGGAAAACCGGATTCGGATGGCAGATTCCCAATGACTTGTCGAATGTGACCATGTCCGTTGACGGGTCACAATTTCAATCGGGCGCGCGTAGTTTACGGGTGGATTTTCAAGGCAATGCGGAGCCGTCTACACCGCTGCTGTCGCAACTTCTCATCGTCAAGCCGAATGGAAGGTATCGCCTGACGTTTAAGGCGATGGCCAAGGATCTCGTGTCTGCAGCGCCGCCGATCCTCGTTGTTAGTAATGCCGGCGACGATAAGCGGAACGCGATTGCCCAGTCTGCGCCGCTGACGAATAGCGGATCGTGGCAGGAAATTGTTGTTGAGTTCTCGGCCCCCGCAAACGGCGAAGCAGTTTGGCTAGCGCTTACACGGCAGTCATGCGCGGCCTCAACGTGCGCCGCGTTCGGCACGTTGTGGCTCGATTCGTTTCGCTTAGACGTTAAGTGATGAACACGGCCATGAGCAGTTCGCTACTATTCTACTGACACAGGCCCGTAAGTGCAGTTTCAGCATGTCAACACCAAAAGCACGCGGTAGTTTAGTTGCCGACGCCTTGAGAGGAGCCTGGCGATTAGAACAGCCCGCCTCGCTTGATTTCTCGCCGGAGCAATTCGACGAGGTCACGCCGCTGCTTTACGAGTCAGGATCTGCCGGCCTGGCTTGGTGGAGAATCCGGGGAACACCGCTGCGAGCCAGCACGTCAGGCGAATTACTGCACCAGGCTTATCGCATGTTGGTTTTGCAGGGAGCGATGCATGAGACCCGTATCCAAAAAGTTTTTCGTGCATTACGCGCGAGCGGTATCGAGCCGATTCTCATTAAGGGTTGGGCGGTCGCGCGTTTGTATCCACAACTTGCGCTGCGGCCATACGGCGATATCGATCTTCTCATCCGGCGGCGCGACCTGGTTCGCGCTGAGAAAATCGTGGAAGAGAAAACTCGCGACTGCGCGGTTGATTTTCACGCGCCGGCATTCGAGTTGGCTGATCGCTCCTGGGAAGATTTGTTTCAGCGCTCACAACTTGCGGAGTGCGGTTCTCAAGCGGTTCGTCTGCTTTCGCCGGAAGATCACTTTGCTTTACTAGCTGTTCATCTTTTGAAACATGGCGCTTGGCGGCCTCTGTGGTTATGTGATCTTGCGTTGTTACTTGAAAACATGCCCGGCGATTTTTCCTGGCATGTCTGCCTGGGCAAGGATCGACGACGCCAGAATTGGATTCTGTCCGCCGCCGGTTTGGTGCACTATCTTCTCGGAGCAACGATTGATGATCCGCAAATAGCGGACAGCGCGCGTCGCGTGCCCGCGTGGTTGATTGACGCCGTGCTCAAGCAATGGGACACGCCTTTTGTGACCGCGCAAGCACCGATCAGTTACCAGGCCCCAATAAAATCTTACCTCTTCAGCCCGCTTGGTTTTCTTTCCGATCTACGCCGCCGCTGGCCCAACCCCATCCTGGCCACAATAAACGTCAACGGAACATTCGGCGTGCGAATGCGGCGCCGCTATCAACTTGCCGACTGCTCACAACGTCTCGCGCGCGTGCTCCTGCACGGTTCCGGAGCGGGACGACCACTCGCGACCGGCGAATAAACCGGCTTAGCTAGCGATTGCTGCGGTCATGGAGGATCGAAAGATAAGCGCTCCACGGACCGACTTTCTCCGCGTATGACTTAGCCATGGTTCGCGCGATCTGCGCGAAGTGATCGAGATCGTGAACGACCCAGGTGGCGAGCAACTGAGCCAAAGTAACTGCACCCAACTCAGGATGCAGTCCCTTCCGGCCCAGGTCCGCCGCCGTCAGATTAAATCCCTTTAAGATTGCGAGGTTTTCCCGTCTCAACGTAGCGAAAATCTCGAGCAACTCTGCGAGGCTCTTCCCCGGCTGTCGCTAAACTGAGCGGTTCGATCGAACGATTCGAACGGTCGTGCGTCGGTGCTGAGAATGTGGCGAACGCGGGGAATCCAATCCGTGCGCTCACCGTGAATCAAATGGCCGATCACATCGAACGGCGACCATGTGCCTTCACCTTCCGTTGCCGAAGTCCACGACTCCGAAAGGTCTGAGAGCAGGGAAGCCAAACTCGACGGAGTCCGTTCAAGAACGGCAGTCACATCTTCGAGATTGATTCGCTGATCAGCCAAAGAAAACCTCGGCTATCCGGTAAATTTCTTCATCCAGTCGCTTTAATTCGCCGACTGCATCGGCAATGGGCACGCTCGCGATGCGATTGCCTCGCAGTGCGGCCATCTCGCCCCAGTGCCCGGCGCGAACCATCTCGTAAGCCTTAAGACCAAAACGCGTCGCGAGAATCCGATCGTACGCGGTCGGTGAACCTCCCCGCTGCACGTACCCCAGTTTGGTTACGCGGGTTTGAATGCCGGTGCAGCGTTCGATCTCAGCGCCCAATGCTTCACCAATTCCGCCCAGCCGGTTATGCCGGTAAAGAACGTTGCATTGATCTTCAGAGAGAAAGGGTTCGTCCGGGTGCGGATGAGCATCTTCGGCGACAACCACGATCGAAAATGCGCGGCCGTCTTTCTTCCGGTTACCCAATAAGTCACAGACGCGCGTGATGCGAAACGGATGTTCAGGCACAAGGACCACATCTGCGCCGCCCGCGATTCCTCCATACGCGGCAATCCAGCCGGTGTGCCGACCCATGACTTCGACTACCATCACGCGGTGATGCGATTCGGCGGTTGAGTGCAAACGATCAATTGCATCCGTGACGATCGATACCGCCGTATCAAACCCAAAGGTAAAGTCGGTGCCGCAGATATCGTTATCGATCGTCTTCGGAATTGCCACAAGTGGCAGCTGATGTTTGTGCCAGAGATCCCTGGCGGCCGACAACGAGCCTTCACCTCCCACCACGATCAATCCGTCGAGCCGGTGCGTGCGCCAGTTTTCCAAAAAGGTTGAAAGTGAATTCTCATCCTTCATCGGATTAAAACGAGAAGTACCGAGAATTGTGCCGCCCCGCGGCAGAATCCCAATGACGGTGGCCCGCGTCAGTGGCAATACGTCGTTTTCGAATAGGCCAAGATAGCCATTACGGATGCCGAGGACGTCAACGCCATCCCTCGTAGCGCACCGCACAACGGCACGAATAGCTGCATTCAAGCCAGGGCAATCGCCGCCGGCAGTAAGTATTCCAATTCGCATGATGACTGTTTGTGTTTTATGATCATTGCGCAAACGCGAGGAGATGTAAACCGGAGAGAAAACTGGGTAGTGGCCTGTTTGGAGTACCGCCTTAAGGCGGAATGTCTAAATTCGTCTATTTCCGACTGAACGCGGCGCTGTCGAAACCGAGATTGGTGGACTACCGGAAACTGAAATCGCAAAAGATTTGATTGTGAAAACTGCTGAGCCCTTAATTCTGTCGATCGAAACGGCGACTCGTGCCGGCGGGGTCGCGGTGTCGCGGGGCAAGAAGTTACTCTCTGCGCGCGAAGGCGATGCTGGAATCTCGCATTCCAACAATTTGATTGAGATGGTTCAGTTAGCATTACAGGAGGCAGGGGCGTCGTTGGCCGAGGTCGAACTGTTTGCCGCCGCAGTCGGCCCCGGAAGTTTTACTGGCTTACGCATAGGGTTAGCTACCGTTAAGGCATTTGCGGCGGTAACTGGCAAGGAAATCATTGGTGTCTCCACGCTGGCGGCGGTCGCGCACGCCGGTGGTCAATCCGAAGAGACCGTCGCGCTTTTACCGGCTGGCCGCGGCGAAGTGTTCGCCCAGATGTTTCGCGTGCACAGTGATGACGTCGTTCCGTTAGACGAGGCGGCGCACCTCACGCCCAAAGAAGCACTCGAAAAATATCGAGAGAGAAAAAATCTGCGGTGGACCGGCAAAGGAATTCAGAAGATTGTCGAATACTCGTCTGACTTTGCGGCAACATCTTTAAGCGACTCGCCTGCGACTGACGAGAAGCCAGCCTTTCTCGTAACGTCGATTGCGGCGCTGGCGTTAACAGATTATCGGGAAGGGAAGACCGTCACGCCCGACGAACTGCAAGCGGTTTACGTGCGCCCTTCTGACGCCGAAATTAACCAACGATGGCAACAGCAGAATTTACAGCGACCGGGCCGAAACTAACTTATTCGATCGAGCGCATGACGGAACATGACCTGCTAGAAGTCTGCCAAATCGAAGAAGCGACGGAACTCAGCGTGTGGGGTTGGGATGCTTATCATCAGGAATTACGAGCGTTACCGGAAAGCCTTATGCTGGTCGCGCGCGTCGGGGCGCCCCGGCACAGTTTCGGAATCGCCGGATTCATAGTGGCCCGGGTGATCGCCGGAGAATTGCATGTTAATAACGTCGCAGTTCGCACTGAATTTCGCAGATCAGGTTTGGGGTCAGACCTCTTAACCACAGTCCTTGCGCAGGCGAAGCAGCGCGGTGCGACCGTTTCGCATCTCGAGGTGCGAGCCGGGAACCTGGCCGCGCAAGGCTTGTATCAACGAAGCGGCTTCGAAGTGGTCGGTCGGCGCCGAAAGTATTATCGCAACCCTCAGGAAGATGCGCTGCTGATGAGTTTATCGCTCGTTTGATGATTGACGTATCGCAGGTGATTGGCGCGCGCGAAACAGGGTGGTTTTTTCTGTTACTTCGCGCTTCGGGAAACCAATATTTTTCGCTGGATCTGTCTTGATTTAGCCCGTAACGTTGCGTTAACATTTCGGCCATGACGAACTGCCCCTGGCGCTTCTCATCCGCAAGCACTTTCTTTCCAACCCATTCAATATCGAGAGGAGAATACTGATATGGAGATTTCAAAGGCGGACAGCCTCAAAGAAGAGTTGATGGCGAGCAACCCCGAGTTCCGGGAACTTGCTCGCGAGCATGGCCGCTATGAACAGCGTTTGAGTGAATTGTCCGCACTTTCTTACCCCAGTGATGAAGAACAGTTGGAAGAGGTAACATTAAAGAAGAAGAAGCTTGCCTTAAAAGACCAAATGTACTCGTTGATGCTCAAGGCCGAAAAGACAGACACTGAGCACTGATTTCGCGACGCGCGTTGCTGACGCAGCGTCGACTTTAATTCAAATTGTTAAAGCGGGGCCGACAGATACGTTGTTGCGCCCCGCGTTGTTGTTAGCGGTTAACTTTTTCACCTGCAGGCGAAGATTCTAAAACAGGATGGTACGTGACGGAATTCCATTTGTAGTTGTGCCGCTGGTTATTGGAGTTGTGCCGGTGATTTTCGGTTTCTGGTTGGCCGCGATCCCCTTCATCGTGATCGCAGTCTTCATGGCATATTTCTTTCGGGACCCGCGCAGACACATTCCTCTCGAACCTTCAATCATCGTCGCTCCCGCAGACGGACTGGTAACCGAAGTGCGTTTGGCGGACAGCAATAACTCTGAATCGCTGGTCAGCATTTTTCTTTCTCCCTTTGACGTGCATATCAACCGCGCCCCGATCGAAGGTGAAATCGTCGATATTTCCTATAAGAAAGGCGATTTCATGATGGCCACCAAGCCTGAGTCCCGCCTGCGCAACGAGCAAAACTGCTTGACAATTCAAGGTAATGAACTGACCCTGAAGTGTACCCAGATTGCAGGTATCCTCGCGCGGCGCATTGTGTGTTGGAAGCAGCGCGGCGAGAGAGTAAAATGCGGAGAACGCTTTGGGATGATCAAGTTCGGATCCAGAACAGATTTGCTTATGCCGTCATCGGTGGAAATCGTCGTGCACGAAGGAATGCGCGTGCGCGGCGGAGAAACGATCATCGGAAGGATTAAAAATTGAGCTTCCCGCGTTTAGAGAAAGGCCCGCGCCTAAGTCCGGCACCCACTCCTTCAGGTCACAAGGGTCTGAAGAAGGGCGTGTATCTGGTTCCTTCCTTCTTTACGGCGCTCAACATTCTCGCCGGCTTTTATTCGTTGATGACGACGATGAGTGCGTTTCGCCTGGTCGGATTAGGCGGCGCGCAAAACATGAAAGATGCGGCCGAGCGCTTTGATTACGCAGCCATCGCGATTGGCTGGGCATTCGTATGCGACATGTTGGATGGCCGCATCGCCCGCATGACGAAGAGCACGACTGAAATCGGTATTCAACTGGATTCGCTGGCCGATATCGTTTCCTTCGGCCTTGCCCCTTCGATTCTGGCCTACGCCTGGAGCTACGGCACAACTTTGCAGGATTGGACCAACGTTCGTCAGTTGGCGTGGTTCGTCTCTTTCATGTTTGTGATATGCGGCGGGTTCCGGCTGGCGCGGTTCAATGTGCAGGCATCACGCCCGCGACCGCTGGCTGAAGGCACGCCGAAGGTCGACAAGAAGAGTTTTATAGGTTTACCGATCCCCGTAGCCGGATGTCTCATCGCCGCCATCGTGCATTTCGCGCCGACGCCGATTAAGTACGCGCCGCATCGGCCTGAACTGCTGGCGATTATGATGATGGTGCTGGTTGCCTTCCTGGGCTTAATGATGGTCAGCACGCTGCGCTTTACCAGCTTTAAATCGATCGGTACTGAGCGCCGGGATGCGCGACTAGTGATCGCACTGATTGCCCTGGTTGGCTTGATCTACCTTTATTCGCAGTGGGTTCTGCTAATCCTCGTGATGGGGTACGTAGTTCATGGACTTTTATTCCGGGGTTTGACCTCGGTCTTCCGCCGCTCTCCTGAAAAACAAGCGCCCGAAATGCGCGAAGTTTAGAATCCTCTTTCCAATTCGAGCGAATCAAGGATGCGAGGCCGCAAACGCGAGCAGCGAGTGCGGCGTTGTGATCAGCACCAGATTGCCAATGCGGATTGGCGCGGCTGCGCTGCTGTTTTCTTCACCCATCGGCAGCGCGTTCGCTTGTTTGCCATCGCGAAGATTGAGAACGATCGCGGTGTCGGTGGAAAAGGGAGTGAACAGAGCGCCGTCCGATGATGTGACCGGCGGCGAAGAAATCCGGCCGGGAAGTTGGCGTCGCCAAATGACCGCACCTTTGTTCAGCGAAAGCAGGTAGGCAAAATTATCCAGTGACGAGGCGAGCAGCCCATTTTCCAGCGCCGTCACAGCCTGAACTGCCGCTCCGGTGCGACGATGCCAAAGCAATTTCGATTTGAGTTCACTGAAGGCATACACGTTTCCGTCGCCCGATCCGAAATAGACCACACCATTCGCTACGGCAATCGGGCCTTGAATCGCTCCTCCGGTTTTATACTGCCAGCCTATCTGGCCCGTCGCGGCGTCCAACGCCCGCACCGTACCGGCATTGCTGCCAAAGTAAACAAAATACCCGGCAACGGACGGTCGGCCCGAAAATTCTTCCGCGTACTGGTTGCTCCAGAGGATCCCACCGTTTCCCTTATCGAAAGCATAAACGCGACCATCGCTGCTGCCACCGAATAGCGCCGTGCCGGTGATCATGCCGCCGCCGATGGGAGCGGGCAGAGTTCGCATCCAGAGGGTGATGCCGGTTGATTTGCTGATCGCGCGCAATGTGCCGCGAGGATGTTTTTCGTCGGACCCTGGGTAACTGGAGGCGACGTAAACACTATGATCATCGGCGACCGGCGCAGCCGAAAACTCGCCGCCGGTTTCGGCTCGCCAAAGTAATTTCCCGTCGCCCGCACTGATGGCGATCATCACGCCTGAACCAAGCGGAACATAGACAGCGCCCGCGTCCGCAGCCGGCGTAAAATTTGTCGTGTCGGTTTGGTAACGCCAGACGATAGCGAGCGGCTGTGACAAGATGAGACCATCGTTGCCAGTTGCCGGCACGGAATTGACGAGCAAGATTAAGCCGGCCAGACAGCCCAAAGCTTGCAAAACGTACGGCCGGAGTGTGGGACGTGAGGTTAAAAAGTAGTTGCTGTTCAAGTTGCCACTTCGCGTCGGCGACCTCGGGCTTTGCTGCTTTCGAAATTCCGAACTTATAATCCGAGCTTCGCTGGCTCCATTCCTTGGACGTTTACCTTAGCCCGGAGGTTTTCTTTTTTTGCCCAGTAACAGTCACGAAAGAATAATCATACTCGACTTCGGTTCTCAGTACACACAGCTCATCGCGCGGCGGATCCGCGAAGCTGGTGTCTATTGCGAAATTCTGCCGTTCAGTGCACCCATCGACAAGATTCAGAATATTAAGCCCCGCGGATTAATTCTGTCCGGAGGCCCGGCTTCGGTTTATGAAGAAGGCGCGCCCCATTCGCACCCGGATTTAATTCGCCACGCGACTTATCCTGTGCTGGGAATTTGTTACGGCTTGCAACTCATGGCCCAGCAATTGGGTGGGGAAGTGAAACCTTCCGGCAATCGTGGATACGGCTATGGCCGGCTCACAATTGTAGATGAGACAACCAAACTCTTCGCGGGACTGCCCGCCGAAATGGACGTTTGGTTAAGTCACGGCGACCGTACAACGCAGTTGCCTGCAGGCTTTCACATGACTGCGAAGACTGATGAAGGGGTGAACGCGTTCGAGAATCCGGAACGGAATATTTACGGCGTTCAGTTCCATCCTGAAGTCGCGCACACGCCGTTCGGCGCGCAGATACTTCGAAATTTCCTGTTTGAAATTTGCAAATGCCGCGGCGACTGGAGCCCAGCCACGGCTATCGACGAGCAAGTCGCCCGCATCCGCGAGACGGTTAGCGAAACCGATCGAGTGATTTGCGGCTTGTCCGGCGGTGTAGATTCGTCGGTAGCTGCCGCGCTCGTGCATCGCGCGATTGGCGATCGCCAAACCTGCCTCTTTGTCGATAACGGACTGCTGCGCGAAGGTGAATTCGAGTCGGCGCTGGCGTTTTTGAAGCAGTCGGTTCATTTGAATATTCGCGGCGTTGATGCGAGCCAAACATTTCTCGGCGCGCTCAGCGGCGTCTCCGATCCGGAACAGAAGAGAAAGATTATCGGCGCCACTTTTATCGACGTTTTCGAGCAGGAAGCTAAGAAAATTGGCCAGGTTCAGTATCTCGTGCAGGGAACGCTCTATCCGGATGTAATCGAATCTGTCTCTGTGCGCGGACCTTCGGTCACTATCAAGAGTCATCATAACGTCGGCGGATTGCCGGAAAAGATGAATCTCAAATTGATCGAGCCGCTGCGCGAGCTGTTCAAGGATGAAGTGCGCATCATCGGGCGCGAGCTGGGCGTACCCGAAGAGATTCTCAATCGTCATCCGTTCCCGGGTCCGGGTTTGGCGGTCCGAGTAATTGGCGATATCACAGAAGAACGCTTACGAATCCTGCGCGCCGCGGATCGAATTTTTGATGAAGAGCTGCGGCGAGCCGATTTGTACGGATCTGTCTGGCAGGCTTTTGCCGTGCTACTGCCGGTGTCCACAGTGGGCGTGATGGGTGACGAACGCACCTACGAACGCGTAATTGCGATCCGAGCGGTGACCAGCGTCGACGGCATGACGGCCGATTGGGCGCGGCTGCCTCACGATCTCCTGGCGCGAGTTTCCAGCCGGATTGTCTCGGAAGTTAAAGGCGTGAACCGCGTCGTTTATGACATCAGCTCGAAACCACCGAGCACGATCGAATGGGAATAAGTGCAACGCAAAACGGTTAGTTTGCGCAGTGTAGGGTCTTATCGCGCTTGGGCAGCTCAGTACAATCGCAAACTAACAATTTGCGTTACGCCTCATGCGGTTAATAAAATCCCGACAATATCTTGTTTGGTTGATCACTTCCGGCCACGTGATATAGTGTGAAACCGAACAGACAAAAGATTCTCTCTCCTGTTCGTTCCGAAAGTAATTGATCATGCAGGACCAGCGCTTCGTCCATCTTCATCTACATACCGACTACAGCCTTCTCGACGGCGCCATACAAATTAAGCCTCTAGCTGAGCGCACTGAGCAACTCGGCATGAACGCGTGCGCCATGACCGATCATGGCAACATGTACGGCGCAATCTCTTTCTACAACACGATGAAAGGGAAGGGAATTAAGCCGATTATCGGTTGCGAGACCTACGTCGCGGCTACCAATCGCGCCGATCGCTCAGCCCGGAATATCGGAGGCGAGAAAGCCAACTTTCACCTCATCCTGTTAGCGAAGGATTATGAAGGTTACCGGAATCTGTCACGGCTGACTTCCAAGGCATTTACCGAAGGCTTCTATTACAAACCGCGCATCGATAAGGAACTGCTGGCGCAACACAGCAAGGGATTGATTGCGCTCTCATCCTGCATGTCCGGAGTGCCTTCGGCATTGCTGGCGCAAGATCGTTTCGACGACGCTGCGGCCCAGGCTATCGAGTTTCAAGAGATTATGGGGAAGGGAAATTACTTCCTCGAAATTCAGGAACACGGACTCGAGCCGCAAGCGCGCATTCGCAAACCTTTGGTCGAATTGTCAAAGCGCACCGGCATTCCCCTGGTCGCCACGAACGATGCTCATTACCTCATGCCTGATGATGCCCGTGCGCATGACGTGTTGCTGTGCATCGGCTCTGGCAAAACGGTGAGCGATCAGAATCGTCTTAAATACGGGACGCCGAACTTTTATGTGCGCTCGCCCCAGGAGATGTGGCAGATCTTCGGCGCCGAATTGCCGGAGGCTCTGCAGCGAACCGTCGAGATCGCGGAAAGCTGCGAATTGAAGTTCCCTGAGGGCATCAACTACCTGCCGAATTATCCCATCCCTGACTCTGACCTTGGGCTCTCGGCCAACGAATATTTTGAGAAGGTCGTGCGCAACGGTTATCAGACGCGCAAGGCTCAGGTCTGGGATATCGAACTTGCCAAAGGAGATTTAAAGCATAACTTTAACGATTACGATCAGCGGCTCTGGCATGAAATCGAAGTCATCAAGCGAATGGGTTATGCCGGTTACTTCCTGATTGTTTGGGACTTCGTTAAGTACGCTAAGGAAAAAGGAATTCCGGTGGGACCGGGCCGCGGTTCTTCGGCCGGATCGCTCGTGGCTTACTGTCTCGGCATTACGGACATCGATCCGCTGAAGTACGACCTTTTCTTCGAGCGATTCCTTAACCCCGAACGGATCTCAATGCCGGACATCGACATTGATTTCTGTGTGCGTGGCCGGGGGGAAGTCATCAATCACGTAGCGAACCTGTACGGTCGCGATTCGGTCTGCCAGATTGTGACGTTTGGAACGTTGGCTTCGAAAGCTGCAATCAAAGACGTCGGCCGCGCGTTGGACATGCCTTACGCCGAGGTTGATCGAATCTCCAAGATGATTCCGCCTCCGGTTCGAGGTCGCAATGTCAGTATCTCGCAGGCAATTGAACAGGTCCCCGAGCTTAAGAAGACGATGGATTCGAACGAGCAGGTTCGCGATCTCATCGACCTAGCACGTCGTTTGGAAGGCTGCGCGCGCCACGTTTCCGTTCACGCCGCCGGCGTCGTTATTACGCCTGAGCCCCTTCAAGAATTGATACCTATAGCCGTTTCCGGCAAGGACGAAGTCACCACCCAATACGAAATGACCGACCTGGAGAAGGTGGGCGTCCTTAAGATGGACTTCTTAGCGCTTAATACGCTTACGATTATAAGTGACTGCTTAAAGAGCATAAAGCAGTCGCTTAACAGTGAGATCGACTGGTCAAAGGTGATGCTTAACGACGAAAAGACTATGCAACTGTTTGCCGAAGGACGGACAGATGCGATTTTTCAGTTTGAATCGTCGGGCATGCAGGATATTTGTCGAAAGCTAAAGCCGAAGGGTATCGAGGATTTGTCGGCGCTTAACGCGCTATATCGGCCGGGTCCAATCGACGGTGGCATGGTGGATGACTTCATTCTTCGTCATCACGGGAAGAAGAGCGTGCGTTACATAGTTCCTGAGATGAAGGACATTCTCGACACCACGAACGGCGTCATCGTTTACCAGGAGCAAGCCATGCAGCTGGCCCGCAATCTGGCCGGCTACACGATGGCCGAGGCCGACAGTCTGCGAAAGGCGATGGGCAAGAAGAACCGCGAAGAGATGGCCCGCCAGGAACAGAAGTTCGTGTTGGGCGCGGTCGCGCGCGGAATTAAGCAGGACAAGGCGCAGCAGATCTTCTCGCTGATGGCGCAATTCGCCGACTATGGTTTTCCGAAGGCTCACAGCGTGGCCTATGCCTACCTCGCGTTTCAAACTGGATATCTAAAGGCGCATTACGCTGAGCATTTCTACGCGGCTGTGCTCTCAAATGAAGTAGATGACACAGCGAAGGTTTTTCGCTATTCGAAAGAAATGCGAGGGCAGGGAATTGCCTTGCTGCCGCCTGATGTTAATGAGAGTGAAGTAGGATTCACGGCGCTCAAGGGCGCCATCCGCTATGGCTTGGCTGCCATCAAGGGAATTGGCTTCGCCAGCGTTAACGCCATCACCAAAGCCAGACAACAAGGCCGCTTCAAGTCTCTATTTGATTTCACGGAACGGTTGGACGATGGAGCAATCAACAAGCGGGTTCTTGAGGGTCTGGTATGCAGCGGCGCGTTTGATTCTCTTAAACCAGCTGATGTCGCGACGACTGAATGGCGCGCCCGGCATTGCGCAGCGATAGATGTCGCGTTGGCTCGCTCAGCCCGCGCCCGGCGCACGAAAGCCCTGGGGCAAAATGATCTTTTCGGAGGAGCCGCGGCTTCTGAACCGGATCCCGACTCGGAGCTTCCCCGCGTCGCATCGTGGTCGACCGGAGAAATGCTGGCAGCGGAAAAGAAAGCGCTCGGTTTTTACATCACGGGCCATCCCCTTGATGCCCACCAGGAGACCATCAACCAGCTCGGTGCAGTCACTTCGGCGGAACTCGCACAGCGAGAAACTAACACACGCGCGTCCGTCGCCGGCGTCGTGCGAGATCTTCAGTTGAAGAACACGAAAAAGGGCGATCGCTTCGCGATCTTTCGGTTGGAAGATCAGGCAGGCTCAGTGAAGTGCGTGCTCTGGCCCGAACCTTACCGTCGAAATAGTTCGGTCATCGCAGACGAAGCGACCATTCTCGTTACTGGCCGGGCTGAAGTGAGCGATGAAGGCGCGGCGACCCTGATGGCCGACAGAATTACGGAACTCACTCAGGCAGTTCAGCAAAAGGCGCGCGAGATGATCATTCGCATGCCGCCTTCGAGTGATTCGCAACAATATGAAAGCATAAAGAATCTGCTCGAACGTGCGCCTGGCGACTGTGAAGTGTTTGTCGAAATGCAGGTCGAGAATATGATCGTTCGAGTGCGCGCCCATCCCTCTCTGAAAATACAAGGCAGCGTACAAATCGAAACTGAATTGAGAACGCTCGGATGTGAGGTAATCTGGGATGGTTTTGAGACCGCTCGCGTGGCGGCCGCAGCCGGTTAAGTTATGGCCGAAGAAGCAAACAACAATCCGCAGAAGCAAAATGCATTTGAGCGCGTAAAGCTCGCGCGTCATCCGGATCGTCCTTACACACTGGATTTCGTCGAGCGCTTGTTCGAAGACTTTACTGAGGTTCACGGAGATCGTCGCTTTGCCGATGATCCCGCCATCGTTTGTGGCTTCGCCAGATTTCACGGGATGCCGTCACTAGTAGTCGGTCATCAAAAGGGACGCGACACCAAACAACGTCAGTACCGTAATTTCGGGATGCCGAAACCGGAAGGCTATCGCAAAGCGATCCGCGCCATGAAGCTTGCCGAAAAATTCGAGCGTCCTATTTTCACTTTCATCGACACACCGGGAGCCTATCCGGGCATCGATGCCGAAGAACGCGGCCAAGCCGAAGCTATCGCTTACAACCTCCGCGAGATGGCCAAACTGAGCGTGCCGGTCATTGTCACGGTAATTGGTGAAGGTGGATCGGGTGGGGCCCTGGCGATTGGCGTAGGCGATCAGGTGCAGATGCTCGAGAACGCAATTTACTCAGTCATCTCACCGGAAGGTTGCGCCGCAATTCTTTGGAAAGACTCCAGCCAGGCCGCACGCGCGGCCGAAGAATTACGGCTGACGGCGTCTGAACTTAAGGATGAAGGCATCGTCGATCAGGTTATCGCGGAACCGCAGGGCGGAGCCCAGAACTCACACGACGAGGCGGCGCGACTTCTCGATGTCGTTTTGTGCGAGCGTCTGGCTGAGTCGGCAACTCACAATCTTGAACAGCGCTTGACCCGGCGCTATCAAAAACTTCGCCAACTCGGTAAGTGGGGAACGAGCGAAGGTCCGCATAGTTGATTTTCAACCAACTAAAACGGAACGTCATCGTCAGTGAGATCGGTTGGCTCCGGACCGGGACCGGAGGGAGCCGCTGCAGCTCGGCTTGCTAGCGGGCCGACATCTTCTCCACGCCCACCACTACCGATAAACTGCATATCCGTCGCATTCACCTCCAGCGAATGACGCTTGTTGCCATCGCGATCGGTGTATTCCTCAACCCGCAGCCGTCCTTCGATGTAAACCGGGCGCCCACGTTGTAAGTATTGCGAGGCGGTCTCGGCCTGGCGGCCCCAAAGGGTCACCCGAAACCAGGTAGTGATGTCGTTATTCTCACCAGTATTGCGGTCCTTGCGACGCTCGTTGGTCGCAAGACTAAAACTGCAAACCGGCGTGCCTTGCGGCGTGTAACGCAATTCCGGATCGCGACCCAAATTGCCAACCAAAGTAATTTTATTAAAAGACATGATGCTCTCCGGTTTTGTGTTTCTCCTTGAGAGAGATTCAGATTCTAGGAGTTGGCCGATACTAACTGGCGCGCCGCGGTGCGTCAAGCGAGTGGTTGATTCAATCGATTAGAAAGAGCTTTAGCAAATCTGCTAGACTCGGCGAGTTAGCAGAGCTTCCATGAGCGCAACGGTCTATCTCGAGACAATCGGGTGTCAGATGAACGTCGCCGACAGCGAGCGGGCGGATCTACGTCTCCGCGATGCCGGCTTTGAGTTTTCGAACTCGCCTGACAACGCTGACGTGGTGATTTTCAACACTTGTTCAGTCCGCGAGCGGGCTGCGAACAAAGTCTTCACTCGAATCGGCGAAGTCCGCCGGCGGCGCATCGGGAACGAGCCGGTGGTGGGCGTCATGGGATGTGTCGCGCAACTCGAAGGGTCGTTAATCTTTGATGCGAGCCCGCTGGTGAATATCGTCGCCGGCACGCGCGCCACGGATCGTCTTCCGCAATTAATCTCGCGCGCGTTGGACGGCGAGCCACGCGTAATCGATCTGGATGAGCGCGCCGAAGGCGAGGTCTGGGATGTGCCGGCAACCGCGCGCGCCTCAAAGTATGTCGCCTTTGTTCCCATCGTCGAAGGCTGCAATAAGTTTTGCACCTACTGTATCGTGCCTTATTCGCGCGGTCGCGAAAAGAGCCGTACCGCTGCTGACATCATCGACGAAGTAAACAAACTGCGCAGGCACGGCTATCGAGAGATTCACTTAATTGGTCAGAACGTGAACAGCTACCGCCCGCGAACGGAAAGTGGACTGGAAGGCTTTGCCGGTGCCACACCTTTCTCCCGTTTACTGCGAGCTGTGGCTGCGACGGAAATGGAGCGAATCAAGTTTACAACTTCTTTCCCGAGAGATTTTCATCCCGACATAGTGACGGCGATTGAAGAGCATGAAAATCTCTGCGAGTGGATCCATTTACCAGTCCAGTCGGGCAGCGATCGAATCCTGCGCGGGATGCGCCGCGGCCACACTGCGGCTGACTACTTAAAGCGAATTGATCGCGTTAAGAAGGCCCGCAGACAAATGGCGATAACCAGCGATGTGATTGTCGGATTTCCCGGAGAGACCTCGGCGGATTTTCACGAAACTCTGAAAATAATCGAGCAAGTCGGGTATGACGCGCTTTATATCTTCAAGTACTCCGAACGTAGCGGCACGCCTGCGGCTAAGTTTGCGGACGATGTCAGCAGAGAAGAGAAGTCGGCGCGATTTATCGAGTTGGAACAGACGCAGCGCAGATTGCAAAAGGGTATTTACGACAGTTATGTCGGTCGCGAACTCAAAGTGTTGGCCGAAGGCATTAGTTCAAAGTCCGATCGCGATCTGACTGGCCACTCGACGTGTCACAAGGTCGTCAATTTTCCGGGCGACTCATCCATTCTCGGCCAGGTGGTCAGAGTGAGGGTCATGGCCGCCAAGCGAAATAGTTTGTACGGTGAAATAATCTGAGCCCCTTGATTGTTCGAGATTGTGTACAATAGGCGGGTAACATGGAGATTGAGGTCAAGATTCGGGCTTTGATGATGGATCCTAACAGCGGTACGCCCATCATCATCCTCAAAGATGTGAACAGCGAAACGATGCTGCCGATTTGGGTCGGCGCTTACGAAGCGAATGCCATCGCGCTCGAGATTGAAAAAATTGCGCCGCCGCGGCCGATGACTCATGACCTCCTGCGCAACCTGATCGTTGAGTTGGGACTGACTGTCGATCGGGTTGTGGTGACCTCGCTGCGCGACAACACGTTCTATGCGGTCATCGAAATGTCAGGCGAAGACGGCGAGTCGATGCGGCTGGATTCTCGACCTTCCGACGCAATCGCGCTGGCCCTCCGCGCCGACTGCCCAATCTTTGTCGATGCTGAGGTGATTCAAGCTTCGCGAAATTCAGTTTCGGATGAAGAACCCGAAGCCGAGGAAAGCGTTGCCGAGGAAGAGTGGCCCGACGTGATCGGTGACGCCAGTGATTTGCCGATGTAGTTTGCATCCCAAGCTGTGAGCTTGCGGTGAACAGATGAACCTCACGCAAACCGACAGTTTGCGTTACGCGCTTGATAATCGCGATTACTAATCAAAAAGGCGGAGTCGGCAAAACGACCACCGCGATCAACCTCGCAGCCGCGTTTGCCCGCCGCGGATCGAAAACGCTTCTGCTGGATCTCGATCCCCAGGCCAATAGCTCAATTTCATTTCTCGACCCGATGGGCATCAGCCGTTCGGCTTACGAACTGATGATGGACGGTCAGGGGAACGAAGAACTACCCGTTTACAAGACGACGGTTCCAGATTTGGATCTCGTGCCGGCGCGAATCAGCCTGGCGAAACTCGAGTCAAAACTGGTCGGTGATTTCGACGCGCCGTTTCGATTGAAGGACCGCATCGAGCCGCTCAAAAAGCAGTACAAAGTAATTGTCATTGATACGCCGCCCACGCTCGGCCTCATCACCGTGAACGCCCTCGTGGCTTCAACGCACGTTTTGATTCCGATTCAATCTTCTTACTTCGCGCTCGAAGGCACCGATGATCTTTTGGAAACAATCGAAAAGGTAAAAGCCCGCCCGAACCCGAAACTTGAACTGCTGGGCGTGCTCGTTACTTTGCACGACAAGCGAACCACTTTGGGTAAAGAAGTGTTTGAGCAGATTCGCCGCGTCTTTGGCCGCCAGTTGTTTGAAACGGTGATCACCAAGAGCGTCCGCCTCGAGGAATCGCCGGCTTACAAAGAATCGATTTTTACTTTTGCGCCGCAGTCGTCCGGTGCCGTCGAGTACGAAAAACTTTGCAAAGAGGTGTTATCCCGTGTCTAGAAGAGGATTACCGGCAGGCTTGAGCATGCGTCATGACGCGCACTACGTCGAAGAACTGACGCAATCCACCACCACCCACGTCGGCCGCCTTTTGCCGATTGATAAGCTCGATCCGAATCCGGATCAGCCGCGCACAGAGATTGGTGATCTGACTGAGCTGACCGCATCGATCAAAGAAAAGGGCGTACTCGAGCCGCTGCTGGTAAAACCGACGGCCACGGGTCGTTGGATGATTATCGCGGGCGAGCGTCGCTGGCGCTCAGCGACCGCGGCCGGTTTGCAGGAAGTGCCTTGCATCGAGATGGATGTCGATGAGCGTGAAGTGGCGGAGATCGCGCTGATCGAAAACATGCAACGCAAGGACCTGACGCCTTGGGAAGAGGCAGATGGCTTGCGCGCGCTCTGCGATCGCTTTGGCTACACGCACGAAGAAGTGGCACGCAAAGTTGGAAAGAGTCGGAGCACTGTTACGGAGGCGCTTTCGATCTCGGGGATTCCCGAAGCGATTCGCGGGATATGTCGCGAGTCAGAAATCACTTCGAAGTCGCTTCTGCTGCAAATCGTGCGTCAGCCGGATGACGACTCAATGCGCGTCATGGCTGAACAGATCGCGTCTGAAGGCCTAACGCGTGACGGCGCGCGCAAAGCTCGCAAAGCCTACGTCGATCCGACCGGCGCGTCGGAACCCTACGTCTACCGTTATGAAGCACCGGGAAGGGAATTCAAGGTTGAGGTGAAATTCAAGAAAGCAAACATCTCGGCTGAGGAACTTTTTGAGGCGCTGAACGCGGCCGCGCAAAATATCGACGAAGGAATCTAACTCCACGGCATCATTTCTATGAAGAAGTTTAGAGGCGGGCGTTGCCCGCCTTTTTTTTATTCCTAAACGATTGATATTGATCGATTTGGAGCTATCAGCCGCCCTTCTTTTTTTCCGCTGCTGCTTTCTTCGCGAGCGACTTACTCCAACGCTCCAACGTCGGTTGTAAAGGCTTGAACAGCTTCGCGCGAAACTTATGCTGCTGTTCGTTCCAGGCCTTCAGTTGCTTCTCAACGTAAGCTCGGACAGAGGTCTCGATCGCGCCGCGCTTAACGGAATGCCTGAGGGTCAGATAGTAGTGCTGGCCGATTAAGGAAAAGATCACCGCCACCAGGTTACCCTTAAATGAGAGGCGGGGAATGATTCGCTTATGGAAAGGCTGACTCGATTGAACAAGGGGACGAATTGCCACCTCAAACCAAGCGCCCTGGTTACCTTGGCGAGGATGATAGAGCCCGGGCAGCTCACTGCCTTTCGCGGCCATGCGGGCGCGCGGTTCGGTGATTACATCGACGAGCCTTAAGCGCTCAATCCCACGTAAATGCTCCCGCGGCACGCTCGCGAGGGCGCTTTCGACATTCATAACCGTATTGCGGGGCAGCTTACCTTCGTACTGGTTCTCGATCTTGATGGCCATTCGTTTACCTAAAACGGTCGTCCTCAGTCTGAAATTAATTGTCTCGCCACTGTAGGAGAGCCGCGTTGATAGAGTCAACCGACGAACCCGGGCAAATTTAGTTAGCACCCCGCCGCGCCCACGAACTCGCCATCACCAATTAAAGAAGAGAAACCCACGAAACCCACCTGAAGCAGCCTGATACTGGCTGCGTCTGATAATACATATTATGTTGAAAAGGTGTGTGACGCTTTGCGGTCAATGGCTTCAGTCCGGCGCTTAAGCGGCTGAAATGGCGGCGGGTGCAGTCTTTGTTAAGCCGAGTTGCTCTGCCAAGGGTGCACGGCAGTTGTCGCACGTTCCACACGCGTCCGTTTTCATTTCCTCGCCGAAGTAGTCGTGTAACAGTCGCCAGCGGCACGCTGCGCTTTGCCCGTAGAGCATCATGCGCTCGAGCTTCTCGTAATCGGCCGCGGCCTTCTGGTCAGATCGTTTCGCTAGTTCTTCGAGTTGAGGCCCATTTAAGTCAGCGCGCAATACGCGGTAGCGACTGCCACGGAGCTCTTTAACCACGCCGAACTCTTTCAGGAGCGCGAGGATGACCCGCACCCGATTGTCGCTGACCGTAGTCGTTTGTTCCTGCACGGTGGCCAGTTCTACGACTTCCTCATCGGCCCGCAACACACCCAGCGTGTTATAGACCGCCAGGATGTCGTCAAACTTAGGATGTCGTCCGCCCAGAAAGAACTGCTGGGTCCGACGATCATCGAGCTGATAAAACAGAATGCAGGAACATGGTTCGCCGTCGCGGCCGGCCCGGCCTGACTCCTGGTAATAAGCCTCGAGCGAGCCCGGCATCTGATAATGAACGACAAAGCGGATATCGGGCTTATCGATCCCCATGCCAAACGCGTTCGTCGCTATGATCGCCTTTAGCTCGCCCGCCATAAACGCGTCCTGGTTGTCTTTCCGTTCGCTTGCTTTCATCCGGCCGTGGTACTTGGCCACCTTGAAATCGAATCCCTGAAGCCACTTGGTCAGGTCGTCCACCGTCTTCACCGTGGCGGCATAAATAATGCCCGAGCCTTCCGTCTCGCGAAGCACGTCGATTAAGTGTTCGTGTTTTTCGCGCTCGTTGGTAACTCGTCGCACCTCGTAACGAATATTCGGCCGGTGAATGCCGGTATTGAGAACGCGCAGCTTGCCAATGCCTAACTGCTTTTCAATGTCCGCGGTAACTTCCGCCGTCGCTGTCGCGGTCAAAGCCAGCAGCGGCGGCGAGCCGAGCGCTTTTACTGCAGCGCCAATAGAAAGATAAGCGGGACGAAAGTCATGCCCCCATTCCGAAATGCAATGGGCTTCGTCCAGGACTATGAAGTCTATGGCTTTCTGGCGAAGGCTACGGAGAAAATCCTGATCCGTAAACCGTTCGGGAGTCACGAAAATAAAGTCGCTGCCTTCGGTTTCGATCTGATCGAGATTCTCCCGTTGCTCGCGCGTGGTTAGCGCGCTGTTTAATTGCGATGCATCAAGTCCCGCCTGGCCCAGTTTATCAACCTGGTCCTTCATCAACGAGATGAGCGGGGAGATGATGATTGTCGTTCCGGGAATATGGAGAGCGGGTAATTGATAACAGAGTGACTTCCCTGCTCCGGTCGGCATAATCGCCAGCGTGTTTTTACCTTCGAGGACCGAGCGCATTACCTCGGCCTGACCGGGCCGCAATTTCTCCAGGCCAAAAACGTCGCGCAACGTACGCCTCATCCTCGTCAGTTCACGAGTTACCTTTGGCACGAGTGCGCTCATACGCTTAAGGAATTTAAATCAGAGAGTGTCGATAGGAAAACGATCGGTCAAGGTTATCTGCGCCGCCTTAATAACAGAAACAAAACGGCGATCAGGATTACCAGCCCCAGAATTCCGCCGGGCCAAAAAAACCATCCGCCACCGCCGCTCGAGTAGCCGCCAACTATGCATCCCGGTTGCGATAGTGTCAGCAGGCTTAAGATTGTTAGACACAGTTTGTTTCTCAACATTAAGATTCTCTCCGTAGATTTCAGTGGAGGTCGTGGTCTTCAGGTTCCCATCTGAAGATGAGAGTCTTCAGAAAAGAAATGCTTTTTCGTGGGAAAAAATGCGCGGCGAGTGTGACCTCGCCGCACTGTCGTCGTTAATTAGCGACCGCCTTGGCCGCCGCCCTGCTGACCGCCCTGACCGCCACCCTGCTGACCGCCTTGTCCGCCACCCTGTTGACCGCCTTGTCCGCCACCTTGCTGACCGCCTTGACCCTGGTTTTGTTGTCTATCGTCTGCCATTTTCTTTCCCCCCAATGTTCGAACAGTTGATGTGAGTGTCGGCCTTAGCAACTAAAGTCGACCGTGTGTAGATCGCTGGCTGCATATTTTCGGAACACTTAGCAGCAAGTGCTACTGCTAGTGCAAGCGGGATGCCAAGTCCTTTGGACTCGGAAGTCTGAATCGCCGTTGGGCAAATAGGCTTGAATGTATTAAATCAGAAATAAGCTCAGAAGGAGCGAACCGAATTGATTGCGCAGCGGAGTACAACCGGCTCGTGGTATCACAAATACTGAGACCAGGAAAGGATCGAACTATCACGAATATTCCTTCGTCTAGCTTTTCTTAATTCCTGGCACAAGTTGAGTTATTGCCGGATAGTCATTAGCTCGTGGACTTGACACTGTCTGAAACGGACTGCTATCGTTTGCGGTCTTTTAGTTTCACGTCATTCTTTCCTTTGATCCCTTAAAGCACTGAATGGCAATTTTTGGAGGAGTTTGAATTGGATAATCATCGTGGAGTTCTGTTTACATCCGAGTCAGTAACCGAAGGTCACCCTGATAAGATTGCAGATCAAATATCAGACGCAGTTCTAGACGCAACGCTGGCGCAGGATCCGACTTCGCGCGTGGCGTGCGAAACTCTTTTGACCACCGGCATGGTCATCGTTGCCGGCGAAATCACCACCAAGGCCACCGTCGATTATGCAGACGTGGCCCGCGAAACTATTCGCGCCATCGGCTATGACCGGGCCAAGTACGGTTTTGACTGCGACACTTGCGCAGTCCTCTCGGCCATTCATGCACAGTCGCCAGACATCGCCATGGGCGTTGACCCAGGCGGGGCCGGCGATCAGGGCTTGATGTTCGGCTTTGCTTGTAACGAAACGCCGGAGCTCATGCCTCTGCCGATTCAGCTGGCCCACCAGTTGGCGCTGCGGCTGACTGAGACTCGCAAGTCCGGCCAATTGCCTTACCTGCGACCTGACGGTAAGTCGCAAGTCACGGTTGAATATCGAGATGGCCGTCCGTTCCGCGTGGATGCCGTGGTTATCTCTTCACAGCACGCGCCGGAAGTTAGTAACGAACAACTTCGCAACGAGATTCGCGAACACGTTATTCGACACACGGTGGCGAGCGACCTGCTCGACGACAACACCAAGTATCACATCAACCCCACCGGACGATTCGTCACTGGCGGACCTCAGGGCGACTCTGGTCTGACCGGACGGAAGATCATCGTCGACACCTACGGCGGCTATGCGCCCCACGGTGGCGGTGCCTTCTCAGGAAAAGATCCGACCAAGGTCGATCGCTCCGCGGCTTACATGGCGCGTTACATCGCGAAGAACATCGTATCGGCGGGTCTGGCTGACAAGTGCGAAGTTCAGCTCGCTTACGCCATCGGCGTTGCTGAGCCTGTCTCTGTCTATGTCGACACGCGCGGCACCGGCAGAATTGATGAATCAAAGATTTCCGATTTGGTCCGCAAACATTTCCCGCTGACTCCGAAAGAGATCATTCAGGAATTGGATCTGCGCCGGCCCATCTATCGTGCGACCGCGTCCTACGGCCACTTTGGCCGGACGGGCGATGGCTTTACCTGGGAGCGCACGGACAAGGCTGAGGCACTGCGCACATCGGCGGGCGTCTAACATGTGAGGTCCGCCCGCGAAAGCGCGCGGCCTCGACCACGTCATCATCTGATAAGAAATCAAAAGCTCAAGAGAGGATCATAAATGAGTACTGCAATGCCTGCGATTGAACATGACATTAAAGATATTTCCCTCGCGCCACACGGTAAGAAACGGATTGACTGGGCCGAGCGCGAGATGCCCGTACTGCGTCTGATTCGCGAGCGGTTCGGCGCCGAACAGCCCTTGAAAGGTGTGCGCCTGGTAGCTTGCGCGCATATCACTACCGAGACGGCAAATCTGGCGCGGGCCCTTCAGGCCGGCGGAGCTGAGGCCATGCTGATCGCCTCTAATCCCCTTTCCACCCAGGATGATGTAGCGGCTTCGCTCGTAGCTGACTGCGGCATTCCGGTGTTCGCGATTAAGGGTGAATCGACTGACACCTATCGTCGTCACGTACAGACCGCGCTCGACTTTGCGCCCGACATCATCATTGATGACGGCTCTGACGTGGTCGCCACGATGATCAAGGAAAAGCCCGAGCTCAAAAACAAGATCGTCGGTACGACCGAAGAAACCACGACGGGTATCGTCCGCCTCGAAGCAATGGCGGCGGCCGGCGTGCTCAGCTTTCCTTCGATTGCCGTGAACAACGCGCAGACTAAGCACTTCTTTGATAATCGCTACGGCACCGGCCAATCGACTCTTGACGGTATCATCCGCGCGACCAATATTTTGTTGGCGGGCCGAACGTTGGTAGTTGTCGGTTACGGCTGGTGTGGTAAAGGTGTGGCCCTCCGCGCGCGCGGCATGGGCGCGAATGTGGTCGTCACTGAAGTCGATCCGATCAAGGCAGTCGAAGCTGTGATGGATGGCTTCCGTGTGATGCCGATTGCCGGCGCTGCTTCAATCGGCGACATCTTTGTGACCGTCACGGGCAATCGCCACGTGATCGACCGCGATCATTTTGCCAAGATGAAAGACGGCGCGATCGTCTGCAACAGCGGCCACTTTGATCTCGAATTGAATCTGGTGGCGTTGCGTGAAATGTCAGATGCGCCGACCGAAGTACGACCCTTCGTCCAGGAATACAAGACGAAAGACGGCCGTCGGATCATGGTTCTGGGTGAAGGCCGCCTGATCAATCTGGCTGCGGCTGAAGGACATCCAGCCAGCGTTATGGATATGAGTTTTGCCAACCAGGCGCTTTCGGTTGAATACCTGGTTAAGAATAAAGGCAAGCTGGATCCAGGCGTGCACCTGTTGCCGCCGGAAGTCGATCAGGAGATCGCGAGCCTTAAGCTGCGCGCTTTAGGGCTGTCGATCGACACGCTCACTTCGGAACAACTCGAGTACATGTCGAGCTGGGAAACCGGAACCTAGACAGAACCGCCTGCGGTAGCGGGCGGGCATCGTACCTGCATCTGGAGTGCGCCGGCGCGACGGCGCTTTAGACAAAAAGCCGCGGAGCTAAATGTTCCGCGGCTTTTCTTATTGGACTTTTCGCCACTATCATTCCGCCTGGCGCAGGATCTTTTCAATCGTGGCGACTAGTCTTCCGACATCGTACTTCCAACGCATGCTGCTCAATTCGAACGCGTTGCGACGCGCAAGCTTGGCTAACGCTTCGGGCAATTGATCGGCGCGCGGAATTGATGCGCCCTGAACCAGCACCGGAATAACCCGAATTCCTCGTTCGAGCGCCGCTGAGATTTCCACGCGGACAAAATCTTCCGGATTATCCAGACGCCGCCGTCCTTGTCCATCGGTGCACGTTACCCAGCCTCTACCGATGATCGCGATCATCAGATGGCAGTCGCCGACCGCCTCTTCGATCACCTCGATAAAGTCTTCACCGGGTTCGATCGCATCAAGGTCCATGAATATTTGATCTTCACCAAAATGATTGGCGAGTTGATCGAATAAGCGGCCGGCGAAACCCTCAGTATCGTGCCGACGATAGCTGATGAAAATCCTTTCTTTGCCTTTGGGTGTAGCAACCGCGGGACCAGCCGTCGCTTCCTGGTAACCCACGACACTCTGAGACAGCGGCTCGCTGGCTCTAACTTTCGCCGGTGCCGCCTTCGCCGTCGGAGCTTTGGGTTTCGAGTGAGTGAAGACATCGGGTATGTCCCAGACTGCTGGCAGGTTTTCGATCGAAGGTAATTCATAGGACGTTGCGATGTGGTAGAGACGGTCGCTGAGTGCAACCACAAAGTCGTGATAGACATTTAGGTTGGTACTGTCGGCCATCAATTGGCGCAGACCTTGCCGCGTGTACTGATCGCCAAAATCGTGGCGCTCAGATTTCAAGTGGTGACGCATGGCCGCGGGCGGCGGCGGCAATGTCCGTTCAGCGTCCCAGAATACCGGAATAATGGAAGAAGGATGCCGGGTCCCTGCCGTCAGCGTTCGCATTAAAGCTCGCTCACGCCAGCGAAATATCTGCCATTCCCGGGCGCATGCGTCGCTGAGGAAATACGCCGGCGTCAGCAGTTGCAGCAGGAGATGGCTGTGATTAAGCGCGTCAATTGCTGATTGAGAATCTTCGCCCGCGGCTTGGATTCGATTGATACCGAAATAGCCGAGATCTTCTTTAGCCAACCCAGTTCTTTGACTCAGACTGTTACTTAGATCGTTATGAAATTTTTCGAGAAACGGCTCCCAGTCAGCCTCGGCACAGCTCAAATAAAACCAATGTCGCCTCATAGATTTTCAGTTTGCTTGGGCTGAAGCTGAATTGTGTTCAGCTTGAGACGGAAGCATCGGATGAAAATAGCTGCCTGTGCTACCGGTGTCGTCGCTCAGCAACCCCGCGGTTTCCCCGGAACAGAAACAAAAGTTTTATAAGTTACGGAAGTCAGATGATTTCCCATCGACATGAGAATTCCTTCGGTGAAGACGCGGATATCTGAGCCAAAGGAGCCAGTGCGGGGCACTCTATTCCGCGAGCCTGCGGCTGTCAAGGAAAAGTGAGACGGTCGGTAAGTATCAAAAAGGAAAGCCGCGGACTTTCATCCACGGCTTTCAGATTAGTGGGAAGGAATAATCATTATTCATCGATGCGAAAATCCAGCCAGCGCGTGGCAGCGCGGTTCTTACCCGAGCTGGCATCGGAAATCGTTAGGTGAAGAATGTAGTCGCCGGGCTCGAGAATCGTTCCGAGGAAAAGCCGCCGCGCGATGACCAATCTCTTCCAATCAGTTTGTTGCGTCATATCGATCGGCGTCGGCTGGCCCGTGAAGACTTCCTGGCCGTCATGGAATAAACGCACCTGACTCATCAACTGCATTTTCTTAGCGTCGCGTTTGCCGGTGTAGACCAAACAGGCAAAGTTGAGAAACATCTTGTTGTGAAAGCGGCGCGAGGCTGGTCCGGCGTTTGGATCCTCGGTACCGACCATTCCCTGACCGCCCGGAAAAAAGATCTGGTTAGCTGAAGTCGTCGTTGGCGCAGCTGCCTGACGCAAGGTCGGCGGGGAATTTCCGGCCAGCGACTTCACCAGATCCGCGAGGCCCTGCCGCCGCGTCGATCCTTCGGTGTTATTTCCGGATATCACGAGGCTCGACAGAACCAGACCTTCCTTACTATTGACGTTGGGAATTTCAATGTACTGGCCCGCCGAGCCAATCTTGCCGGAATGCTCGTCGCGAACGGCAACACGCAGCAGATATGCGCCGGGCTTGGCCACCGGCACACTGAGGCCGCCAACCATTCCTTCCGCCTTGAAACGCTGTAGTGTGTTGGCTGAGACGCGAACCTTTTCCAGCCGAGAAACCTGGTCGATGATTTGTCCGGCTTCTCCGAGCGTGACTCCGATGATGTTCAGCACGGCTTCATACTGTCCATCAGGTTGTTGAGTAAAGGTCAACTTGTTCGCATCGAACCTGAGGATTGATCGCACGGCCGAACCGGCCGCCTCATCGTTCATAAAGAACGACGTCAATTGCAGATCAAGATCGCTGGCCGAAAATGGTGATAAGAGAGCGGCGAGTAACTGCTCGGAGGGCGTTCGGTTCAGGCGGCGCGAAGTGTCCTCAGATACTCCGACGAACCCGCTGCGTGAGCGAACTTTGAAGTCAGAATGATTCTTCAGCTTTACGTCGAGCTTATTGAAACGCCGTTGCCCATTATCTTCGAAACTTGTTTCGTCGGGCCGGTATCCGATGACGTAGTACCCGGAGATCTCTTCCAGCGCGCGCTTAATTCCTTTAGTCAGGTCATTATTGTTGATGAGCGCCGAGCCCCCGGTTTCGTCGGCGAGGTAGTGCAATCCATTTTGACCTTCAAAGATTTCCGCGCTGCGCGAAGTGAATACCTGGCCCGCAAGATCCGGAGTGATATTGCCGACCCCGCCGATCGCTCCGCCCGGTCCTGAGTTAGCGGGCGCAATCGGGCCGCCGTTAGTCGAGTCCGCGGCTTGAAAGCCGGTGGGTTGCAAACCTCGTGTATCAATCGTGTAGAAGACAACCGACGAACGATTCGCGCGATCGATTAACTGGCGCAAAGCCGCGAGAACCCGACCGTTTCGATCGGCGGAATCCGAACTGAAGATCGAGATGCCATCCGAAAGCAAAACCACCGCCTTGCGTCCCGGTAGATCCCGCAGGCCGCGCACCACAAAGTTCAGCGCACCCAAAGTTCCGATTGTCAGTAACCGGTCGCGAAATTCATTAATCGTTTCCGAGCGGCCGGCATCATTTGTGCGCAGGTTCGCCCCTCCCGCCGCGATTTGTGCTTCCCGTTTGCGCTGATCGGCAGGGTCTTCGTTTTCCAGCGTAGTACCCTCGCCGACTTGGTTTTCGAGACGATCCAGCATGTTTATCGACGTAAACGCGCCCGGTCGCAGGCCTGCCTGGGCCTTGGCGCGCACGTGCTCAATTGCCGTCAATAGCTGTTGCCGATCGTTGGTGAACTGCTGCAACGAACCGATGCCGGCGCTGGTGCGAATGATTGCCACCAGATCGCCCGGCTCCATTTGTTGAGTCACGTATTTTCGCAGAGCTTCGCGCGCGGCTGAGATGCCTTCTACGGACATTCGTAGATCGTCCACCACGAGCGCGACCGCGCGATGCACCTGTTCCGGCCGCAACGGAGCGGACGGAGGTAACAACGGTACATTGCCCTTCGACTCTTTCCTGGCAGGTGCCGGCGTCGCCGCAGCCTTTGGTGACGCTGTTGAGACGTAATTGAAATGGGTGATCTTTTGGGCCTTGCCGTTCTCCGTAATCTCAAAATCATCCGCCGTCAAATTGGTAACTTGTTTTCCCGCCTTATCGGTCACTGTAGCGTCCACTTGCACCAGATTCGTGGTGATGCGGACGACGTCGTCATCCTCTTTCGGGTCCTGTGGCGTCGACGTTGGCGTTGCAGTCGGAGTGGGTGATGACGCGGGCTTCGGCTCCTGGGGAAACGCGTTCACTAACAGAGCAACGAGCAATAGAAAAGCAAAAAAGATCTTCATGGGTTTCGTGGAGTTTCGACTTGCTGAACTTAAATCTTCTTCGACGCGGCCACCACAATGACGCAAAGTGCGGCTACTCTATCACAGCTGAGTCACAGGTTAGCAGGTTACATGATGACCAAGTGGGGAGTTAGCCCCGAGTTCGCGCCACCGTAGCAGGTACTAGGTTCGAACCCGCGAGATGAAATAAAGTCCTCCGCAGGCAAAGAGAACTATGGGGGTCCAGATAGCCGGCCCCGGCGGCAGCAAAGCATGTTCGCCGAGCAACTGAAATCCGCCGGCGAGTAACCAGAACGCCAAACTTACAACTACCGCCGAAGACAGTGCGACTACGGTGCTGCGTCGGCCGAATGAAATGGCCAGGGGCATTCCGATCAGCGCCATAACAATGACGCTGAACGGCGTCGCGTACTTGCGCTGCAGCGCGACTGCGAGTGAGGCCGTTTCAGCGCCGCGGGCTTTTAGCGATTTGATGTAGGAACGAAGCGCTTCGGCATCTAGTTGGGAGGGACGATCCACGGTGGGTCGGAAAGCCGAGGGCGGATCGACGTTGCTGATCCGGAGCTGGTCGGCAGCCTCGGTCGCGACTTTTGCCTGATCGAGATTTATCCATTGCGCCTTGGCAATCTCAAACTGATTTCCGGGCAGCCATTTCCCTTCCTCGCCGTTGATAACGCGCCGCAGCTCAATCTGTTGTCCATCGAATTCGTAGATTGATGGCTTCAACAGAACCTGTCTGCGATCATCAAAATCGTATGCGTAAATGCGGCTCCCGTCGCTGCTCACCATCCAACGCCGATCCGTGCCGGCCGCAACTTGCGCTACGTTTCCGCGAATGCGCGCTCGCAGACTGTCCTGGCGTACATTGGCCTGCGGCATGATTCGCTCTTGAATTAGCCACGCGCCCGCCGCCACGACGACGGCAAACGCCAGGCCGGGCGCCATCAATCGATAGACGCTCTGACCGCTGGCCCACCACGCGACGGCTTCGCGCCGCCGGGCGATCAGTGCATAAGTCATCAGCGCCGCAACGAGCACGCTGCCGGGAAATAACTCCACACTGATCAGCGGCAACAGATAAAAAAGATATTCCCCAACCAACCTGGCGCTGGCCCCAAAAGCCGTAATGAAGCGCCAAAGTTCAAAGGTCGTGAATAAATCGAAAATCAAAACCAGCACCATAAAGCCGACTGCAAAACTCACAGCCATCGTGCGGACGACGCCAACGTCGAGCAGCGTCGGAAAACTCGCGAGCGACAGTCGCGGAAGGAATCGTCTCTTCGACGGCGACTTTGCTTCGTCCTGACGTTGCACGCGCGTGCGATGTCGTCTAAAGGGTAAACGAAACTCTCGCGGTTTCAGGAAAAGAAACGCGATACCGAGAGCTAGCGTAAGCGCCGTTGCCACCCATCCGCCGACGATGGGCGGTATGGTTCCGGCCCGCGCGGCCTGATCGCCGCCGAGCGTGACGAGGTAATACAACAACATCACGAGGAGCGATACGAGCACACCAAAGCCACGACTGCCGCGGCGCATTCGCAACGCCAGCGCCGAACCAAAAAGCGAAAACACAAACGGCATGAGCGAAAACGCCATGCGTTTGTAATAGATGATGGCCGCCTCGCGCTGCTGTACTCCCGTGCTTTGAGAAACAAACTGACGCAATTCCTGAATGTCCATTTCGTCCGACGCGGACTCAGGTCTTTGCAGCTTGGCGAGCAATATCGATCGTCCAGTGTTAAAGACGACGCGTAGTGTGGCGAGACGCTCAACTACGTAAGATTGATCGCGAGCTTCGGGCGCCGGCACGCGGGTCTTCATCGCATCCTGCAAGACCAACTCAGAAGTTTCAGATGACGAGTCTATGCGTCCGGACCGTGCCGTAATTAAGTTGGTAGAATGATCGGCTTCCTGCGTACGAATGAAAACTCGACCCCATTGACCTTTAGCTTTGTCGCCGTCGCGCACGTAGATGACATAGCCTGGGAAATCGTTGGTAAACATGCGCGGCTCAACGGGAGAATCCAATTTATAAAGCGCGCTACGCACCGCCACAGTTCGCAATTGTCTCTGCGCCCGTGGCGCCTCGCGGAGATTCAAATACGCTGTGGCGCCGGTGGCGATCAAGCCCACTGCCAATGCCGGCCAAAGCGTGCGCCAGGTGCTCACGCCGGCAGCGCGCATCGCTACAATTTCGCTGTCGGCACTCATGCGGCCCAGCCCGATGATCGTGCCGCACAAAACGCCCATGGGAATTGTAAACACCAGGACCGTTGGCAGGATTGCCAGGGCGAGGCTGTACACGAATCCCGCCGGCATTACGCCGTGAAAAATCGTTTCGAAATAACGGCCGGTTTGTTGCACAAAGAGGATCGCCGTGAGCAAAAGGAAGGCGAGGACCGCGTAGGGAAAGATCGTCTTCAGAACGTATCGTTCAATTAGGCGGCGGCTGGCCATAGCTTAAGTCTTAACGGGCCGAGGCGAGCAATGTTCGCGGCCGGCGCTCGATCGCCCGAGCAATCAACCGGTGCGTAAGATCACCTAACTCAGCATCCTGTCTGTCTGATAACGAGTAGCGCGCGGCAAAACGGGGCGGCGCAAGTTGTTGGCTGGCCCGCAGGACGCTGACAACATCCGGTGAAAGCGTTGACCTCAGGCCCGGCCGGCAATTCTGGCAATGCGGCATTAGCGCGGCGTCGACGAAAACACCTTCTGATTCCTCGATCGCGCGGCTGCACTCTGAGCAATGGCTCAAGTCCGGAAACAAACCTGCAAGTCGCAATAACCAGATTTCAAAATAACGAGTGACGCCGCGCTCAATTCTTGCCTCGCCGGTTAAAGCATCAACACAAGCGGTCAACATTCGATACAAACGCTCGTCAGCCTCGTGCGGCGGTGCAAACTCGCTGACCATCTCGCCCATGTAAGCCAATACTTCAACAGTCTCCAGGCGTGAGTTCAACGCAAAATGCGACTGGACAATGTCCGCGCTCGACATAGTGACGAGTTCGCGATTTTCCTTCTCGTAAAAGGTGAGCTTGATGACGGTAAATGGTTCTAAAGCAGCGCCAAAGCGGCTCTTCATCTTGCGCGCGCCTTTGGCCACTGCGCGTACCAGGCCGGCGCTGCGCGTCAGGCAAAGGACTATGCGATCCGACTCGGCCAGATTATAGCTGCGAAGGACGATCGCATCTGTGGTTACCAGGGCCATCGCTGCGCCAAAAGTGAGAAGCCTAGCGAAACGGGAGAAAGTAAAGTACCCAACCGAGAATGAAAGCGATTACGAGGAACTCGCCAAAAACCTTCAAGCCATACGTGAACCGTTGCCGATTCGATCCCTTCGAAACCGCGGCAAATACGATTGCAGTCAGGGCGGCGAACAGGGACATCCAAAGAAAATGCCTCATCGCTTCCTCCCCGCCGCAATATCAAACGCATCAAGCATAGCGAGATAGTTGAGTAAGCCGGCGACTAATAAGAAAGTATTTCCGTACTCGTAGGTAACTCGATGCGCCTGCTCAGCGAACCCCATGTTCGCGAGCCAGCAAAAGACGTAGAGCAAGCCCGCGCCGAAGTTTGCGCTCATCGGCAATAGTTGAAGTAATACCCCAAAACCCTGGTCGCTGCCGCTGACTCTAAATAAGTGCCCGCCCAACGCCAAGCCCACAAAAAACATCAGCCAAACGGCTCCGCCCAGTAACGCTGCACGGCCCCACTTCCGCTGCAATAGATGTCCGAGCCCCGGCACCGCCCAAGCAGCGACACCGATCAACCAGGCGCTGCCGGGAGCACTTGCCGCCGCGCCATCCATTTGTTTTGCTACCAACCCCTCTTCCTCCAAACTACCCAAGCCGCGCGCTAAGGTAATACATTATCTTGGCTATAAAAATTCTTGCGAATTCAGCTTTTCCGTGAGATGTCGGCTTTCCCACGGCTAACACTTCAATAAAGGAGAAACTGTTTGCGAGTTCGATTAAATTCCGGCAATTGATCTTCCCATGAAGCCTCGATCGACTTTAGCGAGTTCCCCGCTTCAATGGCTTCCCTTATCGCCGATGTTCCCGCAATCACATCGAACGGGTTTTTCTCGTATTCATATTCGTACGGCGGAACCTTCCAGCGGAATTGATCGCCGTAAAGATCAAAGGCCGACTTAACGATCGCGATGCCGGTTATGGCGGGCCGGAACTTCTGTCGATCCAGAACGTGGATCTGGATTCCGCCGCAAGCCGTGTTGGCATGCTTTTGAAAAGTGGGCATGAACACGCACGAGCGAAAGTAAACGCCCGGTAATTCCCAATCAAGCAAAGCGGACGCATATTTATCAGCATCCACATAAGGAGCGCCCACCAATTCAAACGGCCGTGTCGTGCCTCGCCCTTCGGACATTTGGGTGCCTTCAATGTGCACAGTCCCCGGAAAGACAGTCGCTGAATCCAGCGTCGGCATGTTAGGCGACGGCAAAACCCACGGCGCATCGGTTTCGTCGTACCAAAGATCGCGCGACCAGCCGTTCATGGTTACGCATTCGAGCTCGCAATGAATTCCAAATGTCTCGTTGAAGAGCCGCGCCAGCTCACACATCGTCATGCCGTGACGTGTGGCAATCGGATAAAGACCGACAAACGAGGCAAAGGCCGGATCCAAAACGGCGCCCTCAATTTGGACTCCGTTGATTGGGTTGGGCCGATCGCAGACGATGACCTGCTTGCCAAACCGCTTCGCAGCCTTCATGCAATTCGCCATCGTGTACATGAACGTGTAGATGCGCGTGCCCACATCCTGAAGATCGACGACAAAAATATCTATGTCGCGCACCATCTCCTCAGTTGGTTCCCTGGTCTCGCTGTATAGAGAGTAGATGGGGAGTCCGGTCTGGCGATCCGTGGCGTGCGCCGTCTCGATCATGTTGTCCTGAACGTCGCCGCGGATTCCGTGCTGCGGTCCAAAGAGCGTTGCTAGGCTTATCTCCGGATGAGCATGAAACAGATCGGCGGCATGGCGGAAACTGTGATCGACAGAGGCTTGGTTGCACACGAGACCGACGCGCTTACCGCGAATCAGATCAATTTTGTCGGTGAGCAAGCGCTCGACCCCAAGTTGAATGCGCTTTTTGTTCATTGATTTTTCAGCCGCACAGAACAGAACCGCCGTTAACATTAAGAATCTCGCCGTTGATGTGTCTGGCCCATTCGGTGCAAAGAAAGACAATCGGCCAACCAATATCTTCCGGCGCGGCGACGCGGCCGATCGGAATCGCATCTTCGACAGACTTTCTGAGTCCCGGCTGTGCAAAAGCATCAGCGCACATATCTGTATCCACCCATCCGGGCGCCACACAGTTGACATTGATGCCGAACGGACCCAATTCTGCTGCCAGAGACTTAGTTAGCGATATCTGCCCGCCTTTGGATGCGGCATAGTTGGCCACGTTTGGTTCACCGCGTTGGCCTGCTGTCGAGCTCACGATTACGATGCGTCCGGAGTGCTGCCGCTTCATGTGCGGAACAGCTGAACGGCAAGCGGCCCACGTGCCTTTCAGATTTAGATCAAGGGTTCGGTCCCAAATCTCTTCGGTCATCTGGTCGATGGGCGAGCCTTCCCAGATCCCGGCATTGCAAACCAGAAAATCAATCCGCGCAAATTGTCTCACCGTCGCGTCGATCAGGCGTTGCGCATCCCCTTTCAGTGAAACATCTGCTTGAACTGCCAACGCGCCGACATCGAGCGCTTCAGCTTCACTAACGGTTTGCTGCGCCGCCTTCTGATCGCGCACGTAATTGACCACGACGTTCGCGCCGAGCTTTGCAAAGCCGGCCACAGCGGCTCGGCCGATGCCGCGTGAGCCGCCGGTAACAACTGCCACCCGATCTTTCAAACCCAAAGATTCGCGGAATTGACTTAAATCCAAAGTCATATGCTAGCCGCGACTGCCGGCCATCTCCTCTCTTGGTGTTTCGCGCCCGGCAAACTTCGCAGCTTCGGCAACGAACCGTTGGAACAGGGCCTGCGAAAGCTCATCTTTTTCCCAGCCCAGCTCCGGATGCCACTGCACCCCGACGACAAACCGATCGTCGCGCGGATCTTCGACCGCTTCAACTAAACCGTCGCTGGTCCACGCCGTGGCCACCAGTTCCCTGCCCACCGTTTCGATCGCCTGATGGTGATGACTGTTAACAGCGACCCGATCCGCGTCCGCCAGAGCACTCAGCGTGCTGCCTTCGAGAATTCTTACCAAATGCGACGGACGGTTACGAGGTGCTCCCTGTTCGTGCTTGATCGCCTCGGGATGTTGGCTGCCGATGTCCTGGAGAAGTGTGCCGCCGCGTGAGACATTCAGTGATTGAAGTCCAAAACAGATTGCGAATGTGGGCATTGCGCGAGTTTCAGCCTCCGCGAGCGCCAGCAGATCGGTGGCGTCCTTCTCAGGATGAACTGCTCCCAGGCGCGGATGAGGTTCCTGTCCGTAGCGCAAAGGATCCATGTCCGAATCACTACCGGGCAGCAGCAATCCATCGATGGTATCCATTACGCCCCGGATAAAAGCTTCATTCGGAATAAGTGGGATGTGAACCGGCAGACCGCCCGCTGCCTCGACCGCTTCGCTGTAATATCGGGCCAGGTAAAATCGGTCAGTTTCCAGTTCAATCCGCATCGTGATGCCGATGCGCGGACGGTCGTTTACTTTCATTGGTCCAACCATGCTGCTCCAGCAGTCTTTAATACATGATAGCGTAAGTTTGTTCGTTGCGAGTATCGCACAGTTTACGATGGCTCGCTTGACTAATCTTCGCGTGGCTTCCTATAGTGCTCTGGCATCAATGAGCAGAAAAAAATCTCCAATCGTGCGCAGCACAACCGTTCTGTTGGTGCGCCGTAATGACCGGGTTGCCATGGCCGGAGACGGTCAAGTGACGGTAGGCGAAACGGTCATGAAAGCCAGCGCGAAGAAGGTCCGCCGTCTCTACAACGATAAAATTCTGGCCGGCTTTGCGGGGGCAACAGGCGACGCGTTTTCATTGCTCACCCGGTTTGAAAGCAAGCTCGAACAATATCACGGTAATCTCGAACGCGCAGCGATCGAGTTGAGCAAGGAATGGCGCACGGATAAGATTCTCCGTCATCTCGAAGCGTTGCTGGTGGTCGCTGACGACAAGAATTCATTTCTGCTTTCCGGCAACGGCGATGTGATTTCACCGGATGATGGTTTACTGGCGATTGGATCAGGTGGATCCTATGCGCTGGCGGCTGCCCGGGCTTTGATGGCGAACACTGAGATGTCCGCGCAGCAAATCGCCGCCGAAGCAATGCGGATCGCCGGCGATATTTGCATCTACAGCAACTCAAACATCATTGTTGAAGAGCTGTAGGAAGAAGCTCGCCTTCTGAGTTTTCAATTTAAGAGTTGGCCGCCGACAGTTAGAGGAGCTGACGGCAGTTAAGACGAACTCATGGTCATTTATTTAGCAGGTGAAACCGACGAGCAGGAAGTTCGATTGGATGAACTGACGCCACGCCAGATCGTGGCTGAGCTCGATAAGCATGTCGTCGGACAGAATGCGGCGAAGCGAGCAGTCGCTATCGCTCTGCGCAACCGCGTGCGCCGCAAAAAACTTACGCCGGATCTCGCCGCGGACGTGATTCCGAAGAACATCATCATGATTGGCTCGACCGGCGTCGGTAAGACGGAAATCGCCCGACGTCTGGCGCGGATGTCGAACTCCCCTTTCCTGAAAGTCGAAGCGTCAAAGTTCACTGAAGTTGGTTATGTCGGCCGCGACGTTGAAAGCATGATCCGCGATCTCACCGAAATCGCGGTCGAGATGACGCGCCAGGAAAAGGTCGATGAGATTACCGATAAAGCTGAACTAAACGTCGAAGAAAGAATCCTTGATATTCTGCTGCCACCACCGAAATCGTCGTCGGGCAGTCCCCTCTTTGATTTTGATTCCGGCGAAACGACCGCGCCGGTGCTCGTTCCGGAAACCGAGCCGAAGGACGAAAACTTCATGCGCACGCGCGAAAAGCTGCGCACCCAACTTCGCTCAGGCAAGCTCGATAACCGGCTGGTGGAGATGGAAGTTCGCGAGAAAAATTTTCCGACTATCGAATTTGCCGGCCCGATGGGCGTAGAAGAGATGGGCATTAACATGAAGGACATGCTCGGCAATCTCTTTCAGGGACGGAGCAAGCGACGCAAGATGCGTGTGGATGAGGCGATGGAGTACCTCATGCAGGAGGAGGAAGAGCGGCTGATCGACATGGACACGGTCGCGCGGGCTGCGCTTGAGCGGGTCGAGTCTTCGGGCATCATCTTCCTTGATGAGATAGACAAGATTGCGGGCCGCGAGTCAGGTCATGGTCCGGACGTTTCCCGCGAAGGCGTCCAACGCGACATCCTGCCGATTGTCGAAGGCACAACGGTGAACACTCGTTATGGCATGGTACGCACGGATCACATTCTTTTCGTAGCGGCGGGCGCATTTCACGTCTCGAAACCTTCTGACCTGATTCCCGAGCTGCAAGGCCGTTTCCCTATTCGGGTTGAGCTGGAATCTTTGACCATCGACGACTTCAAGCGAATTTTGGTTGAGCCTAAGAATTCGTTGGTAACGCAGTACCGGGCGCTGATGGAAACCGAAGGTGTGAAGTTGGAGTTCACGGCTGACGCGATTGACGCGATTGCTAATTTTGCCGCGCGCGTGAATGACACGACTGAGAATATTGGCGCGCGCCGTCTGCACACCATCATGGAGCACCTGCTCGATGAAATTAGTTTCGAGGGCCCGGATCTGGAGCCGAAGAACAAATCGATCGATGCCGCCTACGTCAATCAGATGCTCGCTGAAACTGTGAAGGACCAGGATCTGAGTCGCTATATACTTTAGCGCCGTCCGCCAACCGCTGTGTCCCCATCCACAAGACCTTCATCATCGACGTCAAAGTCGGCCGCCCGTCACCTAATCCTATTGCTCGGGTTGTGCGCACTTTCCATGGCGCCGACCTGCGGCAAAAGGCGTCCTCCGTTGCCTCCGGTTGAGAGAATTCCGCAGCGCACGGAACAGTTGACCGGCGCCCAGCGCGGCAACCGAATTATCCTAATGTGGCCTGCGCCGGTTCGGAATGCTACTGACGACAGCGTGCAAAGCATTCGGCGCGTGGATGTCTATCGCGTGGCTGAGAAGCCTAATTCTCCCCTGCCCCTGACCGAGGACCAATTCGGCGCTCGCGCTACGTTGATTGGGTCAGTGACGTATGACGAGATAAAGAAGTCCGGGCCGACGCTGACCTACGTTGACCAACTGGACATGGGCGGCGAGCCTTCGCGTTTGCGATACGCGATTCGTTATGTGAACGCTGCCGGGCAGCGCGCGGCCTTCTCGAATTTCTTTCTCATGGAGCCTGCCGCCAGGGTCTCCGCCGCGCCCGTCATCACCGGCCGCGAGCTTTCCGAGACCGCAAACACTATCAAGTGGGAAGCACCAAGCAAGAACATAGACGGTTCAACGCCCGTCAACCTGCTGGGTTACAACGTCTATCGCCGCTCGGAAACGCAGACGGAGCCTGAAGCGAAGTTGCTGAACCCCGAACCCGTCACCACGACTGAATATGCCGACAAGCAATTTAAGTTCGGCGAAAAGTATCTCTATTTTGTGCGGGCGGTTTCTTTGGGCAGCGAAGGCAAGCCTGTCGAGAGTCTCAACTCCAACACCATTGAGCTGTCTCAGGTGGATCTCTACCCACCGTCGGCGCCGAGTTTGGCGCCCCCCGGAGTTGCGCCGGGCCGGATTGCGCTCTTCTGGACGGCTAATCCCGAACCCGATGTGGCTGGTTACTTTTTGTATCGCTCCACGGATCCAAATCTTCCCAAAGATAAGTGGACTAAGTTAACGCCTGCGCTCTACACCAAGACGACCTTCACAGATGCGAACGTTGAGACCGGCAAGACTTACTACTATTACGTCGTAGCTGTCGATGCAGCCGGCAATATGGGGCCGCCGTCTGAGGTTGTTTCCGAAGTAGTGCCCTGATTTCACTTCAAAGGTCGGCGAGTTAACAATCAACGCAGTTCCTAAGGAAAAAGCCGGGCGGCGCCAAAGCGCAACCCGGCTGTTTTGAGTTTTAGAGTACGGCTTGAATGGAACGCAACCGCAGGATGGTTACGCTCCAATCGCGCCAACCGGTTAGTAACGCGTGAGGTTGAGAATCACGTTGAGAATGGTTCCCAGGATCGCGTACTTGCCGTTCGAGTAGCTGCCGTATTGTGAACGGCCATAGTATCCGTCTTCGTAACCGCGACGGAATCCCTCACGGAAGTAGTACTGGTACTCGTTAACGTCTACATAGTAGCCATCGTACCCATACGTCGCATCCATGAATGGATCAGTATTCTCAGGATCGAATTGCCAACCATCCTGGCGGTCCGCCTGGCCGGCGCGGAAGCCTTCGTCGTATCCGTAATCAACCGCCCGGCGCAGTAAGTCAGCGCCATAGTTGTTGACGTCGTAGTACTGGCCGTTGCGATAGTAGCTGTACGTCGGAGCGCCGTAGTCATAGTAGTTAAAGCTCTGCAGCCGAATCTGATCCTGTCGCAAACGCTCCCAGTACTGTTGCTCCAGCCGCCACTGATTCATGCGGCGCATTTGCTGCAGATACTGAGCGCGTTGCTGCCAATCCCGTTGGCGATCGTTCTGGCGACGACGAAACTCGTCCTGCCGTTGGCGCCAGGCCTGCTCTTCCCGGCGACGCCACTCGGTCCGTTGCTGGTCCGACAGACGGCGAGAGTTGTTTGTATCTCGCGAGCGACTGGCGTCGTTGTTGGCCTGCCGCTGTTGCTCCAGGATGCGGCGCTGCTGCTCTAACTGACGTCGCTGCTCGTTCTGCGTGTCGTCATTTCGCCGGCGGTTGTCCCACGTCCGCTGTTGGGCTTCAGTCTGGCGTCGTTGCTCCTCAGCCTGCCTTCGTTGCTGTTCTAAAATCTGGCGCTGCTGATCATTAGTGCGACGGTCATTCTCGGTCCGTCGCTGCAATTCAGCCCGGCGGGCGTCTTGCTGCTGCTGCCGCTGTTGCAGTTGCTCAGCGTTTCGTCGCTGTATTTCCAACTGACGTTGCTGCTGCTGCTCCTGGGTCCGGCGTTGCCACTCAGCCTGTCGCTGCTGATCCTGCTGCTGGCGCTGCTGATCCCATTGACGCCGTTGCTCAGTGCGCTGTTGATCCGAGCGCTGGCGGTCCTGATTTTCGGCCTGCCTGCGCTGCTCCTGAGCCTGTCGTTGTTGCTGTTGCTGTTGTTGTTGTTGTTGTTGAGCCTGCGCCTGTTGCTGGTTGTCTGACCTCTTTTCCTCTCGCCGATGTCGGCGATCCGAACGATCATCCTGGCCGCTGACCAAACCGACTGACCCCAAGCCAATCAACACAAACAGAGCCAAGCCTATACTTTTTAGTTTCATGACTGATTCTCCTGTTTCGGGGAAGATGAGGAGAGATGCTTTCGACTGTTCTTAGCGCAATTTGCATTCCAAGCATGAGTGGGGGGTTGAGCATTTAATTTTCAAGGATCATCACCGGTTTGCGACACCATTTCGTCGTTCGATAAACGGTATCGGGCGGGTTGGCGGCTTCGCATTCGAGCCCTCCCTCACGGTCGGGCTACTGCCGCTGCTATCAGGACGATCAAGACACGGCCGCTGTTATTCCCGCTTCGTTTCGCTTATATTGTTTGAAACAACAATTTGGAGGGAACGATGAAGTTTTTCCTGGATACAGCGAACCTTGATGAGATCCGCCAGGCGGCCGCACTCGGACTGTGCGATGGCGTTACGACCAATCCGACTTTGGTATCGAAAGAAGGCAACGTAGATTTCAAACAGCATGTCGCCGAGATATGCAAAATTGTTTCTGGGCCGGTCTCGGCTGAGGTTACTACTGAGGATCGCGACGAGATGCTGAAGCAGGGACGCGAGTACGTCAAGATCGCGCCGAACGTCGTCATCAAGTGCCCGCTTACCGTGGCCGGGCTGGAAGCCACCAAGATTCTTAATGACGAAGGGATCAAAGTGAATGTGACCCTTTGCTTCTCAGCAACCCAGGCGCTTTGCGCGGCGAAGGCCGGCGCCTCGTTCATCAGCTTTCCAGCACAGTGGGATCCGAAGCTTGGAATTCACGTGACTTGAAGTCGCGGC